>Ga0207847_100022_pt1 | contig 307974 bp, 287 predicted proteins | sample TtaePargueraPR_8_FD_187736 | JGI IMG/M metagenome (GOLD analysis project Ga0207847, IMG submission 187736) | Aerobic enrichment media microbial communities from Bioluminiscent Bay, La Parguera, Puerto Rico - Tt and E1 (SPAdes) | ecosystem: Environmental > Aquatic > Marine > Unclassified ... | reverse complement strand
GCCCCTGCATCTCGGCGAAGGCGGGAAGGATCTCGGCAATCGGCTGGTCGAGGCCCATCAGCCCCTCATCCACGCAGATCATTGCTGCCATGCCGGTGATCGGCTTGGTCATCGAATAGATGCGGTAAAGCGTGTCCGCATCGACCGCCACGCCGCTGGTGAAGCTCGTCTCCCCTGCGGTGAGGAATTCGGGATACTGCTGGCCCCAGCCCAGCCCCAGCGCCATGTTCGCGACCTTCCCGCCTTCGACATATTCGCCGAGCATGGCACCCAGGGCGGGCCAGTCTTCAGGCTGCGCGAAAGCGGGACCAGCCAGCGGGCCGCCAGCAAGAGCCGCCCCGGCCCCGAGCATGGCGCCCGAGCGGAGCATGCCTCGACGCGAGATGTAGGGGGCGAAGAGCTCGCGCTCTGTCATCATTTCTCTCCCGGGGAATCGTGATCCGGCGCGGAACCTAGCAGGCCGAAATACGCCCGCAAGACTTGCGCGATACAACTGTCTTATCTATATAAGACACATGCTCAATATTCTCTCGATCCTGTTCGGCCTCGTCTCGCTGGTCATTGTCATCCCCTCGCAGATCCCGCTGCTTGGCTGGGGCAACTGGCTGGCCCTGCCGCTAGTCGTGGTCGGCGCAGGCCTGGGCGCCCTGTCGCGCACCAATAGCGGACGGAATTTCTGCCTCGTGGTCTTCGCGATCGCCGTGGTGCGCCTGATGCTGGGCGGCGGGGTCTTCTAGTCCTCAAGCAAGCACTGTTCAGCCGAACAACATGGTGGCACGCACAACGAGCGTAATCACCAAGATGGCGAAGCTGGAAAGCAAGGCCAGGCTGGCAGTCCGACCCGCCCTCTTACGCGCATTGAAATAGGCTATGCCGGCTTTCAGCGCCATATTGACCGCAACCGTACCGGCAAGCGCCAGCGCCGCCATCGGCACGGCAACCGCATCCTCCGGAAGCACAGAATAGGCGACCAGGGCCGCATCGACATCAAAGCTGCCGGCGATGAAGAGAGAGAGCGCAGCGCCCTGTTGGCCGAATTCAGTTTGCGCCCAGTGGACCAGCAGGGAAGCCAGCGCGACGACGACGAGGAAGCCGAGCGCGGGCAGCAGCTCGAAGGGCTTGCGGGTAAGCTCGGTCGAGCCGGTATCGCCGCTCCGCTCGATCCGCCACATCACACCTGCGGCAAGGAAGGCGACGATAGTCGCGGGCGCCAGCAGCAATCCGAAATCAAGCACCAGAGAAGGCGCCAGCAGCGCCGCCAATATGACCACGCGTACATACATGACGGCACTCGCCAGCGCGATGCCGGTCATGAAGCGGCCGGTATCTTCATCCTTCAGCTGACTGGCAAAGGCGGCGGTTGCCGCCGTCGAAGAATAGGCGCCGCCAATCAGCGCGGTGGCGATCGTCCCTCGGCTCTCCCCAACCAGCCGATTGGCAACATAGCCAGCAATCGAGAATCCGGTGATCAGCGCAACCACGAGCCAGAGCTTGAACGGGTTCCACGCCCCGTAGGGACCGTAGTTCGCGTCGGGCAGGAAGGGGAGCACGGCAATGGCAATGATCCCGTAGCGGGCAATGGCGCGCATTTCCGTGTCGGTCAGCACCTTGAGGAGTCCGTGCATCGGCTCGCGCATGTAGAGCAGGAATGTCACCACAGCGGCGGCAGCAAGCGCCAACGCCGCATAGCCCGCCCCTGCCAGCAGGCCGAGCCCGAGCGTGGTCATGGCGGCAACCATGGTTGTCGCGTCGCGCCGTAATGGATTGGTCCGGGGTCGCAGGAATGCACCCAAGAGCAGGATAACAAAGCCTGACAACAGGATTGCCGCCATGGCCGTGGAGATTTGAAGGCTGACCAGCGAGAACAGGCCGCCGCATGTCCCGATCAGGGCAAAGGTGCGCACTCCGGCAACGCGCATACCCTCTTCCTCTTCGCGCTGGCGCCAGCCGCGTTCGATTCCCACGAGCAGGCCGGCGCTGAGCGCCGCGAGCAAATGCGTCGCCAGATGGAATTGTCCGCTCCAGTCAGTCGCTTGGATCATGCCTTGCCCTTATAGCAGGGTGGCGCTTGCCGATAGGTAGTGTTGGGCCGCCGGGTGGAAGCGCCCCTCCTCAAGCCTGCACCAATTGCGCAGCCTTGGCGAAAAGCGTCGGCAGGCCCGCGGCCTCGATATCCGCTACGTCCCACCACTCGCCTGCGCCTTGCGGCTCTGTCTCCCCGGCATAGATCGCCACGCCCAGTTCGAGGTCAAAATGGGTAAAGCTATGGCGCACTACGCCGCCGGCGCGCCATGCGCCTGTGAGCGGGGCTTCCTCGTCGCCGTCCTGCTTTGCCGACCAGCCGTCGTCCGGAAGGGCACGCATCCCGCCGAGCATGCCCTTGCCCGGTCGCTTGACCAGCCACACGCGTCCATCGCGCTCTATCCAGAACGCGGTGCCGGTCCGCTTGGCCTTGGCCTTTTTGGCGACCTTTTTCGGCAGGCGGACGGGATCGCCCGTCGCCCGCCCCGCACATGATGCGCTGAGCGGGCAGAGCAGGCATTTGGCGTCGCGCGCAGTGCAGATGGTCGCACCGAGGTCCATCATGGCCTGCGCGAAATCGCCCGCGCTTTCATCCGGCGTGATCGAGTCCGCCTTTTCGCGGATCAGGCCTCGGCTGCCCGGCAGTGGCTCCTCAATCGCAAAGAGCCGCGCCACCACGCGCTCGACATTTGCATCGACCACAACGGCGCGCTCGCCAAAGGCAATCGCGGCGATGGCCGCCGCGGTATAGGCGCCCAGACCGGGGAGTTTGCGCAACTCCCCTTCGGTCCTGGGGAAATCACCCATGGTGGCGATTGCGCGCGCCGCTTTCACCAGGTTTCGGGCCCGCGAATAATAGCCCAGCCCCGCCCAAGCGGCCATGACCTCCTCTTCCGGCGCGGCGGCGAGCGCATGCACATTGGGCCATGTTTCCACGAACTTCGCGAAGTAGGGTGCCACGGCCGATGTGGTAGTCTGCTGCAGCATCACTTCGGACAGCCACACTCGGTACGGGTCCGGTGCCGGCGCACCCGGAGGTGCACGCCAGGGCAGCGCGCGCGCATGGGCCGAATACCAGTCGAGAAGCTCTTGCGAAACGGTGGCGGTCACGGCGCAGCTATGGCATGAGCGCCGCTCCCATGGAACGCGACGACAAGCCAAAATCGGGGAAGAGCCCGAAGAAGAAGGTGGCCCGCCCCTATGAGCGGCCGCGCGGGGGCGAGGCGCGCCCCGTGGCGGAGCTTGTCCCGCAGATCGGGCGGGCCGCTTTTCGCCGCTACGGCTTCGTGCAAAGCTCGGTCGTCACGCGCTGGCCGGAGATCGTGGGCGAAACCCACGCCAAGGTCTGCGCGCCCGAATCAATCCGCTTTCCTCCGGGCGAGAAGAGCGATGGCATTTTGCAGCTGGTCGTGCTGCCCGCCCATGCCCCGCTGATCCAGCACGTGATCCCCGAGATCATCGAGCGGGTGAACCGTTTTTTCGGCTACAAGGCCGTTGCCCGCGTGAAGATGCGGCAAGGTGAGGTTAAGCCGCAATCTGGTGAACAAAAGAAAGCCGCGCCGCCCTCGCTCAAGCCCATTCCGATGGAGCTTGGCGACAGTCTGCGCGATATTGGTGATCCCGAACTGCGCGCCGTGCTCGAAGGTCTGGCGCGGTCGCTGGGATCGAGGGAGGACGATACGTGATCAAACGCCTGCTGCTGGCAGCTTCCGTGCTTGCCTTGGCACCTGTTGCACCGGCGCATGCCCAAAGCCAGGACCGTAACTGGGACGCGACCTATGCGGAGACGGAACGCGGTTTCCGGACTGGCAATCCCGATGCCCAGATCAAACTCATCGTTTTCATGAGCTATTCGTGTCCGCATTGCGCTCAATTCGAAATGGAAAGCGATGCGCCCATGCGCCTGCTTTACGTCCAGCCCGGAATGCTCTCGCTGGAGGTCCGCAACGTGCTGCGCAACCCGCTTGATCTTGCCGCTGCCCTGACCGCCGAATGCGGTCCCGAGAGCCGCTATTTCGGCAATATGCGAGCGATCATGCGAGCGCAGGAAGAGTGGCTGGATGTGGCCGTCAACGCCGGTCAGGCAACCACCAATCGCTGGATGAGCGGCCCCCTGCCCGCCCGTATGCGCGCCATCGCCGACGATCTCGATTTCTACGAGCTGATGGAACCGCGCGGCTATTCCGTCGCCGAAATCGACCGTTGTCTGTCCGACCAGGCTGCGATCGAGGCACTGGTAGCACGCCAGGAAGCAGACGATGCGGAGTTCGAAATTGCCGGTACGCCAAGCTTTGCCATCAACGGCAATATGCTCGCTGGCGTGCACAATTGGGCCGCCCTGCAGCCCGCATTGTCCGCCGCTGCCGCCTCCACCGGCGAGTAACGGGGCATATCCCTGTGTAAAAAGCGCCCTGCCGGAGGGTGAGGCGCTTGTCTCCCCCGACCTATCGTTTAGCCCTATTTGAATCAGAGAGGATCGAGAGTTTCCATGAAGTCCTTCAGCAAGATTGTCCTCGTCGCACCGCTGGCACTCGCCTTGGCAGCCTGTGGATCCGAAGACGACAGCGCCCTCGTATCGAACGAGCCGATTGCGGCTATTCCTGCACCCGAAGGCTCCAGCTGGGACCAGCAGGTCGTGCGCACAGAAGAGGGCGGCTGGCTGGTCGGCAATCCCGATGCCCCGGTCAAGCTGCTCGAATATGGCTCGCTCACCTGTCCAGCATGTGCTGCCTTTTCGATCGACGGCTCGCGCACCCTGCATGAGAAGTACATCGCCTCGGGCGTGGTCAGCTACGAATTGCGCAGCGTGATGATCCACGGCGTGGTCGACCTGCTGCTGACCCGCGTGCTCGAATGCGCGCCCAAGGAAGTGGCCGTGCCTTTGGCCGACCAGATCTGGTCCAATATCGATGCGGTGATCGATCCGGTACAGGCCAATGAGGCCGGTATGACGGCAGCCTTCAACCTGCCCGAGGACCAGCGCTTTGCCGCGATGGCGCAGGCCGGACAGATCGACCAGTTCTTTGCCGCACGCGGCCTCAGCACCGACATGACGCAGCAATGCCTGTCGGATTTCGAGGCTGTGCAGGCGCTGGCAGAAAAGGCCTCCGCAGCCGCCGAGGAGGACAATGTGACCGGTACGCCGACCTTCTTCCTCAATGGACGCCTGGTCAGCGGTACTGCCTGGTCGGTGGTCGAACCTGCCCTGCAGCAGGCTGGCGCACGCTAGGGGCGAAAGGAGAGCGCATTCGGCATGCAGATCAGGAAGCTCAAACTCTCCGGTTTCAAGAGCTTCGTAGAGCCTGCCGAACTGCGCATCGAGCCCGGGCTGACCGGGGTTGTCGGGCCCAATGGCTGCGGCAAGTCAAACCTGCTTGAGGCGATCCGCTGGGTAATGGGCGAGAACTCACCCAAGAGCATGCGCTCGGGCGGGATGGAGGACGTGATCTTCGCCGGCACCGCCGCACGGCCGCCGCGCGATTTCGCCGAAGTAGTTCTGCACGCGGTCGACGAAGAGGGCGAGGCGCTCGACGTGACCCGCAGGATCGAGCGGGGTGCAGGCAGCGCCTATCGCGTGAACGGCAATGACGTGCGCGCCAAGGACGTGGCGCTGGTCTTTGCCGATGCCGCCACCGGCGCGCACAGCCCCGCCCTCGTCAGCCAGGGCAAGATCGCGCAGGTGATCGCCGCCAAGCCCGCCGAACGCCGCATGATGCTGGAAGAGGCGGCGGGCATTGCCGGCTTGCATGTCCGGCGGCGCGATGCCGAGAACAAGCTCAAGCAGACCGAACGCAACCTCGCCCGGCTCGAAGACATCATGTCGGGCCTCGACAGCCAGATGTCGAATTTGCGGCGGCAGGCCAAGCAGGCCGAACGCTACAAGAAGCTGAGCGACGAGATCCATGTGGCCGAGGCCAAGCTGCTCTTCGCCCGCTGGCGCGATGCCGCTGCGGCTGCCGAAACAGCGCGCGAGCAGGCCAAGACCGCAGATGAGGGCGTCGCCCGTGCACAGGAAGCGGCGAAACAGGCACAAAAGGCGCAGGCCGAGCTGGCCCAAAAACTGGCCGAACTGCGTGACGAGCTGGCCGATCGGCGGGACGATGCCAGCGCGCATGGCCACCGCATGGCGGCGCTATCCAGCCAACTCGAAGCGGCGGAAGAGAAGCTGCGCGATCTCGACCGACAGAAGCAGCGGCTGGAGGAAGACCGTTTCGAAGCCGACCGGTTGACACGGGATGCGGCACAGGCGCTCAAGGAGCTCGAGACCAATCTCTCGGCCAATGCCAAGGCGCTGGTCGATGACGAGGCCAAGCGTCCCGAATTCGCCAACAAGGTCGAGCAGGCCGAGCGCGCGGGCCGTGCCGCCGAACTGGCGCTGGCCAAGGCCACTGCAGACCATGCCGGGGTCGAGGCCGAATGGCGCGTCGCCGAGGCCGAACTGGCACAGGCGCAGGCGCGCCTCGATCGGCTGGGCAATGAGGCGCAGCGTATCGCCAGCCAGCGGTATAGCCTGACCAATGAAGGCGATCCCGAAGAAGCCGTTGCCAGCGCCAAATCCCGCGCCGAAGCGAGCGCAGCCAAACGCGAAGAACTCAAGACCGCGCTGGAAAGTGCCCGCGCGCGCAAGGATGAACTGGCTGTGCAGCGCGACGAGGCAGCCAGTGCCCTGTCCACCGCCCGCGCCGAATTGGCCGGTGTCGAACGCGAATTCAACGCCTTGCAGCGCGACCGCGAAGCCCGCGCCAAGCGGCAAAAGAATACCCATGGCCTGCCCGCGGCGCTGGACCGGCTTGCCGCCGAACCCGGCTATGAGCGCGCGCTCGCCGCCGTACTGGGCCGCGATGGCAAGGCCCCGCTCGGCATGCCCGACAAGGCAGCCGAGGGACGCTTCTGGACCGGCTCCAAGCCTCCCGCCAAGGTAGCAGACAGCCTCGCCGACCATCTCGGCTCCTGCCCCGACGAACTGGCTGCACGCCTCGCCCTTGTCCATGTCGCCGAGGAGGATGATGGGCGCGTGCTCAATCCCGGCGAATGGCTGGTCACCAAGTCCGGCCTGCTGCGCCGCTGGGACGGCTTCATCGCGCGCGGGGAAGGCGCTGCCGAGGCGGCCCGGCTCGAAGCCGACAACCGCTTTGCCGAACTGGAAAAGCAGCTTCCTGCCCTGCGCAGTGCGGTCGAGCAGGCACAGTCTGCGCATGACCGCCTGAGCGAGGAGGCGGCGGAACTGCAGCGCGGCCTGATCGGTGCCGAACGCGCGGTCAACGAGGCGGCGGAGGACGAGCGGCAGGCCCTGCGTGCCCTCGACCAGGCAGAAGCGCAGCGCGAGCGCCTCGCCAATCGCCTCGCCGAGCTGGCCGAAGCCGAAACCGAACTGGCCGAACAGCGCAAGCAGGCGGAAGCCGAAGTCGCCGCGGCAAGCGAAAAGCGCTCCACCCTGCCCGATCCCGAAAGCGGCCGCGCCACGCTCGATGCCGCGCGGGCGAAGAACGAGGCGGCGCGCGATGCCATGCTTGCGGCCAGCGCCACGCTTGCCGCGCATGACCAGGGCCTGGCCGTGGCGCGCGAGCGCGTTGCTGCCCAGCGGTCGGACAAGGCCAATTGGGAAGCCCGTGCAGGCGAAGCAGCGCAGCGTCTGGCCGGCATGGCCGCCCGTTTCGAGGAGATCGAGGAAGAACGTGCCGTGGTCGCCGCCAAGCCCGAGGGGCTGATGCGCGAGATCGAGGGCGGCGAACAGGTGCGTGCGCGTCTGGGCGAGGAATTGCTCAAGGCGGAAGAGGCGGTCGCCGCGGCAAACGAGGAAATGCGCGGTCTCGATGCACAGCTTCACCAGGCCAATGAGGCGCTCTCCACCGCTAGAGAGAACCGTGCCACGCTGGCGACACGCGCCGAGAACGAGGAATCGCGACGCGAGGAAATGGCGCGCATCTCGGGCGAACGCTTCCAGTGTCCGCCGATCATGCTGGCGGAGAGGTTCGGCTTCGAGGCCGAACAGGTGCAGGATTCGGGCAAGGAAGGCGAAGAGCTTGAACGCCTGACCGCGAGCCGCGAACGTATCGGTCCTGTCAATCTCGTCGCCGCCGATGAACTGGCCAAGATAGAGGAAGAGCACGGCGCCAATGCCGGTGAGCAGGCCGAGCTGGTCGAGGCGGTCAATCGGCTGCGCTATTCGATCGGCAATCTCAATCGCGAAGGCCGCGAGCGGCTGCGCGCCGCCTTCGAGGCGGTGAATGAGCATTTCAAGCGCCTATTCGAGCGCCTGTTCGAAGGCGGGCAGGCGCATCTCGCGCTGATCGACAGCGACGACCCGCTCGAAGCGGGGCTCGAAATCTTCGCCCAGCCGCCGGGCAAGCGCCTGCAATCGCTCTCGCTGCTATCGGGCGGCGAGCAAGCGCTGACGGCTACAGCACTTATCTTCGCACTGTTCCTGACCAATCCGGCCCCGATCTGCGTGCTGGACGAGGTCGATGCGCCACTCGACGATGCCAATATCGATCGTTTCTGCGACCTGCTCGATTCCATGGTCCGCGAAACGCAGACGCGCTATTTGATCGTCACTCACAACGCCGTGACGATGAGCCGCATGCACCGCCTGTTTGGCGTGACCATGGTCGAAAAGGGCATTTCGCGCCTTGTCAGCGTAGACCTGGGCGAAGCGGAAGCTCTGGCAGCAGAGTGACGTCAGTGGCTGAGCAACTGCCCTATCGCCACATGGCGAGACCGGTGGATGACGCGGATGCATTTCCCGAGCCGCCGCCGGGCATTGTCCTCGCGCCATTCGATCCCGCGCGCGATGCGGCAGAGCTCTATGCCGTTCTCGCCCCCACCTATGACGAAGTCGATGACGGCATGGTGCTTGCCCCGTTCGAACAATGGCTGTCGGCCCTGCTGGCGGACGAAGATTATTGTCGCGAGGCCATATTCCTTGCCCGAAGCAATGAGGGCGAAGTAGCGGGGATCGTCATCAACTGGCGCAACGGTTTCGTCTATGACCTGGCGGTGGCGCCCGGCTGGCGCAAGCGGGGCATAGCCGAATTCCTGCTGCGGCACAGCTTCGCCCATTTCGCAGCGGCGGGCGTGGAAAGGGTCGAACTGAAGGTCACAAGGGGTAATCCCACGGGTGCGGAACGCCTCTATGAACGGTTGGGATTCATCGACCTGCCGCCGGAAAATCCGCCCGCAATCGAAACCTAATCGAGAACCGCCCTGGGCCCCGGACCCTTGAGGCCGAGCCGGTCATCCTTGTTGTAGAGCTGGCACTTCTGCAGGCTCAAACAGCCGCAGCCGATGCACTGGTCGAGCTGGTTACGCGTGCGGTTGAGCAGCTTGATCTTCTCGTCGATTTCATGGCGCATGCGGCGGCTGATCTTCTGCCAGTCGGCCAGCGTCGGATTGCGCCCTTCGGGCAATGCGGCCAGCTGCTCCTCGATCTCCCTGAGGCCGAGCCCGAGTTTCTGCGCGATCAGGATAAAGCTGACCCGGCGAATATCGCCGCGCAGGAACTTGCGCTGGTTGCCCTGCGTGCGCAGCGGATGCAGCAGCCCCTTTTCCTCGTAGAACCGGATTGCCGAAACGGCGACGCCGGTGCGCTTGGCCAATTGCCCGATCGAAATGAAGTTTGCCTGTGTCACGAAATTCTTTTCCCCAATCTCTTGACCTCAACTTAGCTTGAGGTTGCAGAATGGGCAAATAGCGATTCGGAACGTCCAATTTCGGTCACCGAAAGTCGCTTGTGAAACAGACGTTTGTGCAAAGGATTTGAGAAATGGCAAAAGGACGCATCGAGCACGTCAACCTGACGGTGACCGACATAGAGAGGTCTGCCCGCTTCTTCAGCGACTTGCTGGGATGGCACCAAAGATGGCGCGGGGAAGCGATGAATGGCGGCGAGACGATCCATGTCGGCGAGGATGTGACTTATCTCGCGCTCTACACCGACCGGGAGGACCATGCCGGCCAGAAGAAGGGTCGCCCGATGAACCATGTCGGCCTGCTGGTGGACGATCTGGATGCGGCCGAATCGGTCGTAAAGGCCGCCGGGCTCGAGCCCTGGGGCCACGACGATTACGATCCGGGCCGACGCTTCTACTTCTTCGACTGGGACGGCATCGAGTTCGAGGTGGTGAGCTATGTTTGACCCGATCATCCGCGAACCGCTCTTCGGTCCACGACGCGTTAAAGAGCGGCGCCCGATCCGGGCGCGCAGAGCCGAGCCCTACAGTCACGAGTCTCAGGGGCACGAACCGGCAATCCGCTTCGATGCGCTCAAATGGTGGTGCCTGTCATTCGTGCCGCGGCTGAGGCCATCGGTCAGGCTGGCCTGCGCCTGAGCGCGTGGCGCTCAGAATGCCTCTTCGTAAACCCGCGACATGTCCCTGCCCCACTTCCCTTCGAACTTCTCCAACAGGATCTGGGCAGGGACCTTGCCGCTATCGACGATCTCGCGAAGCGGCTCGAGGAAGCCCGTTTCGTCATCACCCGCGGCATTGGTCGCGCCGCGCGCCGCCAGCCCGGCATGGGCAATGTCGAGCACCTCGCCCGCCATGTCGTGCAGCTTGCGTCCCCCGGGGATCGGCGCATCGAGCGCCAGCTTCGGCACGGCATCGCGCAGCGCCTCGCGCTCTTCCATCGACCAGTTCTTGACGAGATCCCAGGCGGCATCGAGCGCCGCATCGTCGTAGAGCAGGCCAACCCACAGCGCCGGCAATGCGCAAATGCGATTCCACGGACCGCCATCGGCGCCGCGCATTTCGAGGAAGCTCTTGAGCCGCACTTCGGGGAAGGCGGTGGAGAGGTGATCGGTCCAATCGCTCGGCGTCGGCAATTCGCCGGGCAGCGCGGGCAATTCGCCCTTCAGGAAGTCGCGGAAGCTCTGCCCCGCCGCATCGATATATTTGCCGTCGCGGAAGACGAAATACATCGGCACGTCGAGCATGTAATCGACATAGCGCTCATAGCCGAAGCCGTCCTCGAACACGAAGGGCAGCATGCCCGTACGGTGCGGATCGGTATCGCTCCAGATATGACTACGATAGGAGAGGTAGCCATTCGGCTTGCCCTCCGTGAAAGGCGAATTGGCGAACAGCGCGGTCGCCAGCGGCTGCAGCGCCAGCGAAGTGCGGAACTTCTTCGCCATGCAGGCCTCGCTCGCATAGTCGAGGTTCACCTGGATGGTGCAGGTTCGCAGCATCATGTCGAGGCCTAGGTCGCCCACGCGCGGCATGTGCCGCATCATGATCTCATAGCGGCCCTTGGGCATGACAGGCAGTTCTTCGCGTGTCTTGTCGGGCCACATGCCCAGCCCGAGGAAGCCGACGCCGAATTCCTCGCCCACTTCCTTGCATTGCTGAAGATGGCGGCCGGTCTCTGCACAGGTCTGGTGCAGGTTTTCCAGCGGAGCACCCGACAGTTCGAGCTGGCCGGCGGGCTCGAGGCTGATCGTCCCGTCATCGCCGCGCATGGCAATAACCTTGCCGTTCTCCTCGACCGGCTCCCAGCCATAGCGGCGCATGGCCATCAAGATGTCGTGAATGCCACCGGGCTCGTCATAGGACGGTGCATGGAAATCCGAACGGTTGAAGACGAGCTTTTCGTGCTCGGTACCGATCCGCCAATCGGCGCGCGGCTTCTCGCCCGCCTGCATAGGCTGGACCAGCTGGTCGCGGCTTTCGATGGGCCGCTCCTCTCCTGCGGACGCTGTGCGCGTGCTCATGGCAAGGCCGTTAGGAGACTAAGCGCCGCTGCGCCAGTCTCAAATTGCAACGAAATGCTCACGACCAGTCGCCCGCCTGCCCCATCCACAGCGCGGTGGCGGCGATGGCAGCGGTTTCTCCGCGCAGGATACGCGGTCCAAGCGATATGGGGCGCGACTGCACATGATCGCGGATTGCCTCGCGCTCGGCATCGTCGAACCCGCCTTCGGGGCCGACCAGCAAAGCGGCAGTCGGCAGATGCTCGGCAAAGGCCTTGGCCGCCGGATCGCCGCCCATTTCATCGGCAAAGAAGATCAGCCGATCTTCGGGAAAATCGCGCAGCAAGGCCTCCAGCTTTACCGGCTCGGCTATTTCGGGCAGCGCGGTCCGCGCACATTGCTCGGCCGCTTCGGTGACTATCGTGGTCGCGCGGTCCATGTTGAGCTTGTCAGCCACGCAGCGCCGCGTGATGACAGGCTGGATGCGCGCCACGCCAAGCTCTGTCGCCTTTTCCAGCACCATGTCGAACCGGTCCTTCTTGAGCAGCGCCGCACAGAGCCAGAAATCTGGTACCTCCTCGCGCTCCCTGAGCTTTTCGACCGGTTCGGCCATGCAGTTACGCTTGCCCGCCTCGATGACGCGCGCGGCCCATTCGCCGGTTACGTTGTCGCACAGAATAATTGTATCGCCCTCGCCGACGCGCATGACTCGCAGCAAGTAATGCGCCTGCGTGCCCTCGATCGTCACCGGAACGCCTTGCGCGATCTCCTGTCCCACGAACAGGCGCGGCGCGCTCCGCGGAGGCCAGGCGGGAGTCGCCCCCATCAGGCAGGTTTCACCGCACGCGTGGCGATGAAGGGCTGGAATTTCTCTGTCAGCACTTCGAGATATTCCCAGCCATCCTCGAACATGTCGGTCAGCATCAGGCCGGCCTGTAATTGCCCGCCGATCTGCGTTTCGAGTGTGTGGCTGAAGCACAGGGTCTTGTCGTCCGGGCTGCTGGCGAGCAGCGCCGCCTTCTCATCCTCGGGCAGGTCGAAATCGCTGTAGGGCAGACTATGTTTCGCAACCAGTTCGCCGCGATCGAGCGCAAGCTGGTCGAAGACGAAGAAGACCGGATTGTAGAAACCGGTCATGAGCGCACCGCCCGGACGCAGAACCCGCGCGCATTCACGCCAGACAGGCAGCACATCGGGGGCAAAGGCGGTCGAGCAGGGGTTGAAGATGATATCGAAGCTCTCATCCTCGAAAGCAGAGAGATCGTGCATGAAGCCCTGTACGGTGCGGATCGAAAGGCCTTCTCGCTCGGCCACTTCCGCATCGCGTGCCAATTGCCCTTCCGAAGCATCGAGGCAGGTCACATTGGCTCCTGCCGCGGCAAAGATCGGGCATTGCTGCCCACCGCCCGAGGCGAGGCCGAGCATGTCCTTGCCGGCAATATCGCCAAACCAGCTGCGCGGTACCGGCTTCATCGGGGTAAGCACGACTTCCCATTCACCGCGCCGCGCGGCGGCAATCTCCTTTGGCGAGACGGGCACGGTCCATTCGTCCTCCGCCTCGACGCGCCTGTTCCACTGTTCGCGGTTATATTCGCCTACATCAGTCATGGCGCTTCCCTAGCCAAGACTTTCCCCCCGCGTCCAACCCGATTATGGCCCGCTGCGATGAATGACACGGTCACCCCCGATAGCGAACATCGCGGTCTCGTCTCCATGCTGCCGCAACGCATGCGCGATTTCGCCATGCTGGCGCGCTTCGACAGGCCGATCGGCTGGTGGCTGCTGTTCTGGCCCTGTGCCTGGGGCGTGTGGCTGACCGGAGCGGGAATCCAGTGGCAGCTGGTACTGTGGCTGCTGCTCGGCTCGATCGCCATGCGCGGCGCGGGCTGCGTCTACAACGACATTGTCGATGCCGATCTCGACCGGAAGGTCACGCGTACCACCAGCCGCCCCGTGGCGAGCGGGCGCGTGAGCCTGAAAGCGGCTTGGGCATGGCTGCTGGCGCTGTGCGCGGTGGGCCTCGTCGTCCTGCTGCAATTGCGCTGGGAGGCGCAGGTCGTGGCGCTGGGCAGCCTGCTGCTGGTGGCCGCCTATCCCTTCATGAAGCGCATAACCTGGTGGCCGCAGGCCTGGCTCGGCCTCGTCTTCACCTGGGGCGCACCGGTCGGCTGGATCGCGCTGAGGAGCGACCGGCTCGACGTCATGCTGGCGCTCTATGCCGGGGCCTTCTTCTGGTGCATGGGCTATGACACGATCTACGCGCTGCAAGACCGCGAGGACGATGCGCTGGTGGGCATCAAATCTTCCGCCCTGCGGCTAGGCGAGAATGTGCAGGCGGGCGTGATCGGCTTCTATTGCCTCGCCGTGACCATGTGGGGCCTCGCCTTCTGGCTGTTCCGCGGAGACTGGCTGGCGTTGGCGGCGCTCATACCGGCAGCGGTGCATTTGCTGTGGCAAGCCTTCACGCTCGATCCGAAAGATCCCGACAACCCCCTGGCACGCTTCCGCTCCAATCGCTTCGCCGGTCTGCTGGTAGCAGCGGCCTGCTTCGTCGCGGGCAACGCCTGAAGGCCTACTCCGCGGGCTGGACCTACGGCACGGGGCGCGGATTGGCGCGCTTGAAGAAGCGGGCCATGCGCGAGGTAATCAGGCCGTGTTCCTGCATCCAGGCGTGGTATTCACGGTACTTTGGATCTTCGCCCAGCAGATGCGCCTCTTCGGTGCGCGCGCGCCAGTAGTAAATCGCGCTGACCATGCCGAGGAAGAAGGTGTTGCGGATTGCGTCGACCAGTGAATCACTGGTGACGAGGAAGGGCAAGGTGGTACACCACCAGAACAGGTTCTTGGAGAGATAGGCCGGGTGGCGCGAGAAGCGGTAGGGACCGTTTGTCAGCACCCCGCGATAGGTCAGGTTCGAGAAGCGGATTCCGAAAGCGACGGTCGCCCAGGCATAGATTGCGGTCAGGACAACCAGCATGGCGGCCCAGCCCCAGAGCAGCACGTCATGCCCTTCGAACCAGTAGTCCCAGCCGGCAGTGTTGTATTCGTACTGGATAACGCCGCCATTGCCCATGAAGCCAAAGACGAAGGGCGGGTAGCACAGCAGCGCGGCGAGCCAGCCGGCGATGAAGGGATTGCCGCTGCGGATATGCGCATCGAGCGGGCGCAGCGTCAGCAGATAGCCGACCGTGCCGATCTGCACGTCGACCACGAACAGCAGCTCGAAGAGCGCAACGCCGAGATTGACCGGATTGTCGATGATTTCGGTGTAATTGACCTCGACCACGGCGGCGAATCCGCCGGGAAGGATCGAGATCATGAAGGCACCGAAAAAGCCCTTGATGATCCATGCGCGCCAGTGCTTCTTGACCTCGTCCATGTCCCAGGCCTCGCGGCCGATCAGCATGGCACCGAAATGCCAGGCATGGTCGCGCGGGCTCACCATCCTGCGGTCAAGCCAGAAGATGTAGGGGATCGAGAGCAGGAAGATCGGTACGGCGGCAACCGCGATGACCTGCATGGCGAAGAGATATTGCCCCTCCCAGTACCAGCGGCCGAGGCAGTAAAGCCCGCCAATGATGATCCAGGTGGCCCAGAGGCCGGCCAACTTGGTGACCGAGATTTCCATGATCTCGGACGTTGCGCGGCGCAGGTTCCAGTCGATCCCGGTCGAAGGATTGCGATGCACCTTCTCGACCAGCAGCGAATAGACAGCCATGGAGAAACCCGTCAGGATCATCGCGAGCAGCGCCGAATAGGGGCCCGAAAGGCGTTCTGCAGGGCCCGGCAGGCCGAAAGTGTTTACGACCTCGGGCCACAAGCGGCAGATGGCGATATAGGCAAGCAGCGTGCACAGCCCGACGGCGCCAACCCAGGGGCTGACGTCGCTGCTCGGCAGACGCGCGGGAGAGGCAGCTTGCGCACTCATGCGCCCGCCTTGCATTAAATTGGTTAAGAGGCCGGTAACCGATAGACGAAAATCGCGGATTTCCGCCCGCTAGCGCCGCAATTAGCGCCAGGCGGTGATGCGACCGCTATCGTCGAGGATGTACAACGTATTGTCGGCCACGATCGGCGGCAGCGAAACCGACTTGTCGAGATCGGTAAACAGCGTCGATTCGCCGCTCATGACGTCGACTGTGCGGACTTCGCCTTCGGAACTGGCGACCCACAGGCGATTGTTTGCCAGCACCGGTCCGGTCCAGAAGATCGGTCCCTGGCGATCCTCGGGATCGCGGAACCGTTCAAGCTGCGTGACCCAGCGCACACGGCCGGTCGAACGTTGCAGGGCGAGCAAGCGTGCATCGTCGGTCAGCGTGAACAGCCATTCCCCGGCAAGCGCGGGAGTGGAAATACCCGCAATCGTCAATTCCCAGATACGCTGGCCAGTGCTGAGCTCGTAAGCTGCCATGCGGCCGCCCTGCCCCAGCGCAAAGACCTGCCCGGAGTTGATGATCGGATCGGCATCGACGTCGGTCAGCGCACCGACCTGCGTCGAAATCGAGGTACGCGCCAGTGCGTCGGACCAGAGGTTGCGACCATTCTCATAGCGATAGGCGACCACTTCGCCCGAGGAATAACCGGCGATCACCGAGCCCTGCCCAGCAGCGGGAGCAGCAACGCCGAACACGCCCGACTGGCCCGACGCGGCTGCATCCGCCCAGATCGGTTCGCCATCCTCAACGGACATGGCGTGGATCTGGTTGTCCTGCGTCATCACATAGACGGAGTTGAAGGCAATGGTGGGCGAGCCGCGCAGCGGGCCGGCGGGCTTCTTGCGCCACAATTCGGCACCCGTCGCCGCATCGAGAGCGACCACGTCACCGGTACCGCTCGTGGCGAAAACCTTGCCCTGGTAGAAGCTCGCGCCACCACCAAAAGTGGCATCGCGCAAATCGCCCGTAACCTGGATTCGGTGCGTCCAAAGTGTGCTGCCGGTTTGCGCGTCCATGGCGTGAATCAAGCCATTGGCATCCACGACATAAAGCCTGCCGTCCCCGATCACCGGTGCAGCGGCAAGGCGGCGCGTATTGGTGGTGCCGGGAATATTCGCGGTCCAGGCGCGAACAGGGGTGGCGCTGAGCGTGACATGGCCGGTCGTCTTGGCAGCATTGCGCGCACCTTGCGGCCAGTCGGCATTGGTTTCCGCAGTCGGAACCACCACCGCGACACCGGCAAGGTCGGGATCAGCGACGATTTCGGTCGCGATACGCGAGAGGATCGGCGTGCGATTGCCACGGGTTGGCGTAACCGGCTCGTCATCGCCGCCACCAATCACGCTGCAGGCTGCCAGCGAAAACACAAATCCGCCAGCAACGGCGATTTTGCCAAGCCGGCCGAAGAGAGCGCGCGCGTTCGGGAGCTTCGATTTCATGCAGTTATCCTGTATCATTGTGCCGCCGCGACGCTTTCGTCATCAATGCGCATTTCGGCCAGAGTTTCCTCGACATCCTCGATCGCATCGAAGCCCATGAAGCCTGCCAGCTGGCGGCTGCGGGCACGGATCGTGGCCGGCACATCTTCGTTCTTGGCGATTTCTACCAGCAGGCGACCGGCATCCTCATCACGGCCCGTTTCGAGATAGGCCATGGCGACCAGTTCGCCCGCGCTGCCGAACCAGGCGCTGTCGGCATTGGCGAGCGGGCCGAGGCGGGTAATCACCTCCTGCTTGTCCATCGCGTCGAAATTGGCCGCGACGTAGCGGATATTGGCGGCATCGCGCATGGCCTGAGGCGCGTCTGCATTGTCTACCACGCGCTGGTACAGTGCCAGCGAGTCTTCCTGCCGTCCCTCGGCAAGGGCAGCGGCAGCGCGCAGCATCTGCGCCGAGGTCATGGCACCGGGACTACCCGTTTCGGACAGCAGGGCCAGTTCCTCGTCGGCGATCTGGAAATTGCCCGCCTCGAACTCGTCGATTGCCTGGATCAGCGTTTCGGACTGTTCCTCCAACGCGGATTCCGACTGGTCCTGCCAGTACAGATAGCCTGCCAAACCTGCCAGGCCGAGCACGATGATCACCCCGGCGGTGACACCATACTTCCTGAAGGCATTGGTGACTTCGTCGGTGCGGACGGCTTCGTCCACCTCGCGCATGAGCATTTCCTGCCCAATGTCGCGCTGGGGTTTGCCGCCGGGGGTGGAAGGTGTCGTTGGAGCTTGGGCCACGTTGTCTCGGAAATCGGTTAATTACTTTGGGGGCGCTGTTTAGCGGCTGGGGCGGTCAATTCAATTGACAATTGCACCTGTTCCCCGGGCGGTGAATGGCGGCTTAAGCCTCATCCCTGCCCTTCTGGCGGTTCATCAGGCCCCAGTAGAGCGCGCGGTAGCGTTCGATCATCCTGAGCGAGTCATACTCCTCGCGCGCCTTGGCGCGGTTGGCTAGCCCCACGCGCTTGCGCTCCTTGGCATCGCCGGTGAGCGTCCACAGCGCCTGGTGAAGCGCCTCTTCGTCTCCCGGCGCAGCGAGGTAGGGCCCGTTATCGCTGGCCACCATGTCGCCGATGTCCCCGACGCGCGGGGCGACCACGGGCAGGCCCGCCGCCATCGCCTCGACCACCGAAATGGGAAACTGTTCCGACAGGGAGGACAGCGCAAAGATATCGAACAGGCCGACGATCTTTTCGGGCCTCTCGACAAAGCCGGGCAGGTGGACGCGGTCCTCCACGCCCAATTCCTCCGCCAGGTTCTGCAATTTCTCGCGTTCGGGGCCTTCCCCGGCAATGACCAGGTGCCAATCGGGCGGCTGACGCTTGATCAGCCGGACAAGCGCCGAGAGGTTCTTCACCTCGCGCAGGCCGGCCAGCGTGCCGATCCAGAATTCGTCCTTGCGCTTGATCAGGCCCGGCAGGAAATCGCGCTTGGGCGGTGCGGAGAAAGCACGGGTATCGATGCCATTGGCGATCCGACGGACGCGGGCGCGTGGCTGCGCCCATGCTTCGAGCGCGATGTTTTCAAGGCTCTTCGACGGCACCACCAGCGCACCGCTGCGCCCCAGCGCAAGCCTGCGAAACCAGTTGCGCTGCCATTTGAGGCCGCTCGCCTCATCCTCGTTGAAGCCATCCTCGTGATGCACGAGTGGCGGAAGCTTGTGCAGGTCAGCGAACAATGTGTGCGCCATCACCGCGTTGATCGCGCCCCAATTATAGGTGCAGACAAGGTCGTACCCAGCCATGGCCGCAGCGATGCGGTTGAGCATTCCCGGCAGGGGCTTGCCCGTCAGGGGCGGGAACTTGGGCCATGAAACGCGCACGCTTCGCTCGATGAGATGCGCCGCGCCGCGCCGTTCCGGATCGCCGGAGACGATGGCATGGTCGCATTCCTTGCCCCAGGCATTGATCAGGCGAGTGGTGCGCACCTCCTTGCCACCCGGATCGAAGGTGGAATGGATGTGCAGGATGCGCGGTGCCTTGCTCATGCGATCCTCGCAAGCAGGCGGGCGATCGCCGCCTGTGCCTCGGGCTCGTCCAGCGTCGGCGTGTGGCCGGTCCGGGGGATATTGACCAGTTCCAGCCCCTTTATGTCACGCTCCATGCGCAAGGCGGTGGTTGAGGAAAGGATATCCGACAACTCCCCGCGGATCAGCAGGGACGGCATTTTCGACAGCACTTCGAAGAGCGGCCACATGGCGACTTGCGGCTGGGCATCACTGCTCGCGAAAGGCTCGGCAATGCGCATGTCGTAGTCGAAGCCGATGCGGCCATTATTGCCGATCACCATAAGCCTCTTGGTCAGGCGCAGCCACTCGGAAATGGTGAAATCGGGATAGGCTTTGCCATGCTGTTCCTTCAGCGCCCTCGCGGCATGCATCCAGGTCGGGAAGCTGCGCCCCTGCCCGACATATTCGCGGATACGCGCGAGACCGGACGGTTCGATCAGCGGGCCGATATCGTTGAGCACGATCCCGGCGAAGTGCTGCGGCATCTGCGATGCGAGCATGACCGAGACCATACCCCCCAGCGAAGTGCCGATGGCCACAACCTTGTCGAGCCCCGCCTGTTCAAACAGTGCGGCAATGTCCTCGGCATAGGCAAGCGGGACATAGGTCGAAGGGTCCTTGGAGTAATCGCTTTCGCCGCGCCCGCGAAGCTCCGCGCAAATCAACCGCCATTCGCCGGCAAAGGCATCTGCGATCGGCTCGAAATCGCGGGCATTGCGCGTCAGGCCGGGAATGCACAGGATCGGCGGACGATCCGCGCGTCCCGCGTAGTCGCGATAATGCAGCTTGAGGCCATCGGTGCTTTCCCAAAAGCCATCCTCATAGGCCTTGTCGGTCATGTCGATGCTCTTGGTCCCTGCCTGCCGTGCGGCTTGCGCCGCGCCTGTCGGATCGCCACTAATGCCAGATGCGCGACGAACCGCAACCTGCTGCCTATCGCCCCGACCCGCAAATCGAGACAATTGCCGACTGGATCGGGGACGAAGTTACCCCAGCCCAGTTTCCAGAGGCGAGATTGCGCTTCCGGAACGATCGCTGGGCGCGCTCCGTGGGCCTCGAATCGTTGGCGGACGACAAGTGGATCGGCCATTTTGCGCGCTTCGAGCCGCTCGAGGGCAATTTGCCCCGTCCGCTCGCGCTGCGCTACCACGGCCACCAGTTCCGCGTGTACAACCCCGAAATCGGCGACGGGCGCGGTTTCCTATATGCGCAATTGCGCGATGGGGATGACAGGCTGCTCGACTTGGGCACCAAGGGCAGCGGGACCACGCCCTATAGCCGCACGGCCGACGGGCGGCTGACGCTGAAAGGCGCGGTGCGCGAGATCCTGGCGACCGAAATGCTCGAAGCGCTGGGCTGCTACACTTCCAAGACCTTCTCCGTGATCGAAACGGGCGAAGCCCTTGAGCGTGGCGACGAGCCCTCACCAACACGATCGGCCGTCCTCACGCGCCTTTCACACGGGCATATCCGCATCGGCAGTTTCCAGCGGCTTGCAGCGCTCGACGAGAAAGAGCACCTTGCCGAACTGGTCGATTACTGCCTGGCGCAATTTCCCGGACCGTTGCCGCCCGAGGATGCGCCGGGACGCGACGAGCCGGCCATCGTGCTGATGCACCAGTCGGTCGAACGGCTGGCCGACCTGGCCGCGAGCTACATGGTCGCCGGATTCGTCCACGGGGTGCTCAATTCGGACAACATGAACGTGACCGGCGAGAGCTTCGACTATGGCCCGTGGCGCTGGCTGCCCCGCTGGGACCCGACCTTTACCGCTGCCTATTTCGATCATGGCGGGCTTTACGCCTTCGGCCGCCAGCCCGAGGCACTGCGCTGGAACCTGGCGCAACTGGCCATTTCGCTGAGGCCGCTGGTAGAGGCCGAGCTGCTGATCGCCGCGCTCGACCGCTATGGCGAGTTCTATCAGCGAAACATGGTGCGCCGCTTCTGCTGGCGGCTAGGCGTCGAAAGCAAGGGTACCGAGCAGGATGGCGCCATTATCGAGGCCGCCGAGCTTACCATGCGCGAGGGCGGCTTCGGGCCGGACAAGTTCTTCCATGTCCATCGAGGAGGACGCAATGCCACGGGCGCTTTGGCAGAGGCCCTGCGTGACCACGCGCCATCAAGTCCAGAAAGTGATTTCTGGGGCCGCGACGAGCCCGAAAGCATGCTGATCGAGGAAGTCGAGAGCATCTGGGCCGCCATCGACCAAGGCGACGACTGGGCACCATTGCAGGCCAAGATCGACGCAATCCGCGAGCTTGGTCGCGCGCTCGGCCCGCCGCCTGCACCAGCCGGGCTGCAGATGGGGGCATGACTCGGAAATAATTGTTCCCTAGCCTGCTCGCCAATCAGAGACTTGGGGAGTCCTTCATGCGTCACACAATCGTCCTTGCCGCCGGTGCCCTTGCACTTGCCACTTCCGCCGCCGCAATCGAACCCGGCAATTGGAGCTCGACCATGCGCACGGTCGATATCGACCTCCCCGGCGAAATGCCCGCGCAGGTTTCCGACATGATCCGCACGCAGATGATGCAGAACGCGCGAAGCTCCACCAGCTGCGTCACGCAGGAAGATATCGACAATGCGCCCGAACAGATGTTCGACCAGACCGAAGGCCAGTGCGAATATTCGCGTTTCGAAATGGCCGACGGCGTTCTGGATGCCGAAGCGCAATGCGCGACGGAACAGGGTACGATGAACATGACCATGACCGGCAGCTATACCGACACGACATACTCCATGGTCTCGAACGTCCAGATGCAGAGCCCGATGGGGGCCATGAACATGACCGCGGAGATCGAAGGCGAGCGTATCGGCGAGTGCGGCTGACAGGCTTCCACAGCGGAATAGGTTGCGGATGCAACCATCCGTAGCCAAATCGGGACAAGTTCCTTAAGGGACTGGCCAATTCAGGTGAGAAAGGCTGGCTGACTTGTCGAAAGAGATACTGGTCTCCTACGAACCCGCGACCGGTGAGGAACTGTGGCGCGGCCCGCATGGCAATGTTGACGAAATCGTGGCCCGTGCGCGCCGTGCATGGCCCGAATGGGCGACCATGCCACTTGCCACGCGGATCGAGCGCGTGCGCCGCTTCGCCAACGAAGTGCGCAAGGAGCAGGAAGAATTCGCCGAACTGATCGCGCGCGAGACGGGCAAGCCCATGTGGGAAGCGCGTACCGAAGTCGAGGCGGTGATCGCCAAGGTCGAAATCTCGATTCGCGCCTATGCCGAACGCACCGGCCAGCGAAAGCTCGACAGCGCCCTGCAGGGCAGCGCTGCGCTGCGCCACAAGCCGCATGGGGTGATGGCGGTGCTCGGCCCGTACAACTTCCCCGCGCACCTGCCTAATGGGCACATCATCCCCGCGCTGATTGCTGGCAATGCCATCATCCTCAAGCCGAGTGAAAAGACCCCTGCCGTAGGCGAGGCACTGCTTAAATACATGAACCGCGCCGGCATTCCGGCCGCGCTGGTGCAATTGCTGGTCGGCGGTCCCGAAGAAGGAAAGGCGCTGGTCGCGCATGAGGGCGTGGACGGGGTGCTGTTCACCGGCTCGGCGCAGGTCGGCATCGCCATCAACCGCAAGCTCGCCACCGATCCGGGCAAGATCCTCGCACTGGAAATGGGCGGTAACAACCCGATCGTGCTGTGGGACACGCCCAAGATCAGCGATGCCGCGGCCCTGATCATGCAGTCCGCCTACACGACGGCTGGGCAGCGCTGCACCGCCGCGCGTCGCTTGATCGTGAAGTCGGAGCTCTATGACGACATCATCGCCGAACTGAAGACGCTTATCGGCCGCGTCATCATCGGCGGGCCGTTCGACGAACCGCAGCCCTTCATGGGGCCGGTGATCGACAATCATACGGCCGACCAGCTGACCGAGAGCTTCCTCTATTTGCTGTCCAATGGCGGCAAGCCGATCACCCATATGCGCCGCCCGGACGAGAAACTGCCCTTCGTCACGCCAGGCCTGATCGACGTGACCGACATGGCCGAGCGTCCCGACGTCGAGCTGTTCGGTCCACTACTCCAGGTCATCAAGGTGGATGAGCTTGACCAGGCAATTGCCGAGGCGAACAATACCCGTTTCGGCCTTTCCGCTTCCATGATCGGCGGATCGCCTGCGGACTACAACCGCTTCTGGGCCAATATCCGCGCCGGCATCGTCAACTGGAACAGGCCGACCAATGGCGCGTCTTCCGCAGCACCCTTCGGCGGGATCGGCTTCTCGGGCAATCATCGTCCGGCCGCCTTCTACGCAGCCGATTACTGCGCCTATCCGGTTACCAGCGCCGAAGTAGAACAGCCGCGCGCCAGCGTGGGCGTAGGCTTCAGGGAAGGCTGAGCGGCACCAAACAGGAGCTCAAATCCCGCCGCTGGTTACCAGGTCGATGTCGGTCATGCCGTCATCGCGGAGCCTCGCAAAGACCATGACGCTCGCCGCACCATGCGTGCCGCCAAGAATATCGTCGCCGTCCTGCAGCACGCGCTGGACTTCGTACCCCGCGGCATCTGCGCGGGTGAAATAGAAATCCATCACGTCACCCAGCGGGACGGGCGTGGTGAAGTTGACCACGCGCAGCGAGCAATCACCCTCATCCGTGCCGGCCGCCTCATGGACCGCACCGCGCGGATATACGGGAAAGACTTCGGGCAGGCGCGCGGCCCAGACGGCCGAGAACTCCGCCAGCGCCGCGCAATCCTCCATTCCCTCGCCCGCCGAGGCGGCCCGCGCTGCCACGCTGAGCGCTGCTTCGGGCGGCAAGGTGCCGTCGATGCGTTCGGGCTGCGGGGCATCGCGCAGGGCAGCAGCGCCACCGAGCATGGCAATCGCCTCCTCGCGCGCCGCCATGATCGCCGCACTGCCCGCATCGGGAGCCGGTATGATGCCTTCCTGCGTGGGGAAGCTGGCGACAAGGTTGGCACTATTGCGGTTGACCATGTCGGGATCGACCATGATCTGGTCAGCCAGCGCGGCATCCATCAGCGGATCCTCGTGATGCGTGGTCACCGCCGTCACGCTGTCTTCCTCCCCGCAAGCGGAGAGCGACAGGGCCAGCGGCAGAGCGCAGAGCAAGAGCCGAGGCTCAACGAGATCGGACAAGGCGAACATGCGTGTCTCCTAGCACGCCAATCGCCAAGGAGCATTTAACGCACACGGGCGAAATTTCGCGCAGGCACAAAAACAAGGCGTCCACGCGATCATCGACCACGCGGACGCCTTGGCGCGACCCCCGATATTGCGACCCGAGGGCCGCGCTCCGGAACCGGCCCAACAGGGCATGGCCGATCCGGACATTGCAGATGAAGATCAAGCTTCATGCCCGATGTCCTTGTCTTTACGTTAAAAACAATGAACCGGTTACAACGGGTACGACCGCTTGCCGTTCGACGCGGCAAAGCGTAGCTGTGCTGCGATGGACAGTGCAAAACAGGGAAATGCCAGCGGCCTCTTCTATGCGCTGGGGGCACATGCGGTCTGGGGCTCCATGCCGCTCTACCTGCTACTGGTCAAAAGCGTCCCGGCCCTTGAATTCGTTGCCTGGCGGCTGGTCTTCACCCTGCCCCTGTGCCTGCTCATAATCGCCCTGTTTGCCGATTTCGCCGAGCTCGTTCAGGTGCTGCGCAATCGCCGTACCATGCTCACCCTGCTCGCCAGCTCGACCTTCATCGGGGTCAACTGGTTCCTCTACATCTTCTCGATCCAGTCGGGCTATGTCTACGCCGCCAGCCTTGGCTACTACATCCTCCCGCTGACCATGATGCTGCTCGGCCTGGTGTTCTTGAAAGAAAGACTGTCCAGGCGGCAATGGTGGGCGGTCGGAATTGCCACCGTCGGCGTAGCGGCGCTGGCTGCGGGCGCGCTGACCACGCTCTGGCTGAGCGTTTCCATGGGTGTGACCTTTGGCGTCTACGGCTTGCTGCGCAAGACGGTTGCGGCTGGTCCGCTGGTCGGCCTGACAGTGGAATCGATGATCCTCATGCCCGTCGCGCTAGGCATCGTCGCTTGGTACTGGACCACTGCGGAAGGCCCGGCAATGGGCCAGGGAACGGGCGTGGCGCTGGCGGTTGCCGGAAGCGGTCCGATGACCGCGATCCCGCTGATCATGTTTGCCACGGCGGCCCGGCGCATGCCCTATACGGTGATCGGCTTCCTGCAGTTCACCAGCCCTACAATCGTCTTCCTGCTTGGCCTGCTCTACTTTGGCGAGGAGTTGAAACCCGTCCAGCTCGCCTGCTTCATCGCCATCTGGGCGGCAGCGGGGCTGTTCACATGGGAATTGCTGCGCGGGGCCAAGCCGCCCTCGGGCGATGAAGTGGCCTCACGTGGAGCAGGAGATTAGAGTCCGATCCATTAACGTGGAAGCGGCGCCAGCCCACTCTCCCGAACAGGATAATACCTTGGGAGGCGGTGTGGGATTAGGCCAGTACCGAAATCGGTTCGACAATGCTGAAGCAAACTCTATCCGACAAAGGTCCAGCCGAGAGTTTCGCCCGCATGGAAGGGCACCAGCTTCGCCGCACCGACATCGATCTCGTCGGGAACCACGCAATCACGCTTCTCAAGCGTCACGGTCTCTTCATTGACCGGCAGGCCGTAGAAGGCCGGGCCGTGACGTGAGGCGAAGCCCTCGAAATGGTCGAGCGCATCTTCCGCCTCGAACACGGCGATATAGCTTTCCAGCGCATAGGGAGCGTTGAAGATGCCCGCGCAACCGCAAGCGCTTTCCTTCGCCTCCCGCGCATGCGGCGCACTGTCCGTGCCGAGGAAGAACTTGGAGCTGCCGGAAGTCGCTGCCCGGCGCAGCGCCAGCCGGTGCCGTTCGCGCTTCGCCACGGGCAGGCAATAGGCATGCGGTCGCATGCCGCCCACCAGCATGGCATTGCGGTTGATATGCAGGTGCTGCGGTGTAATCGTTGCCGCGACATTCTCTCCGGCGCTTCCGACGAACTGCACGCCCTGCTCACTTGTCAGGTGCTCGAAGATTACCTTCTGCTCGGGCAATTCCTTCACCAACGGTGCCAGGATGCGATCGATGAACACCGCCTCGCGGTCGAAAATATCGACATCCGCGCTGGTCACCTCGCCATGCACGCAAAGCGGCATGCCGATCTCCGCCATGACTTCGAGCACGCCGCGAATATTGGCGATATCGGTTACACCGCTATCCGAATTGGTCGTAGCCCCGGCAGGGTAGAGCTTGGCTGCGGTGAACACGCCTTCGGCAAAGCCGCGGCGCATTTCTTCCGGGTCCGAATTGTCGGTGAGATAGGCGGTCATCAGCGGGGTAAAGTCCATGCCTTCTGGCACAGCATCGAGGATCCGCTGGCGATAGGCCACTGCCGCGGCGACATCGGTGACCGGCGGCGTCAGGTTCGGCATCACGATCGCGCGGGCGAATTGCCGCGCAGTATATCCCACCACGCCTTCCAGCATGGCGCCGTCGCGCAGATGGAGGTGCCAGTCATCGGGGCGCGGGACGGTGATGCTCGAAACGGTCATGCAGGCATCCTGAATTGCAGGCAGTGGGCTTGGCAAGGCCAATGGCACAGCCTCCGGTGCGTTAACAGGGTAGTTCTTGGTAATTTCCTGCATGCGGCACGGCTTGATTTCGGCTGCGGGCCTGCCACCTTGGCAGAATGAGCAGTCCGCTGAAGAATCGCACGATTGTCCGCGTCGCTCCCGCCGCGGCGGGAGAGGATGTCACCGAATTCCTGCAAGGCCTCGTCACCAATGACGTGACGCTCGCAAGCAAGGGCAAACCGGTCTACGCCGCGCTGCTTTCGCCGCAGGGCAAGATGCTGTTCGATTTCTTCGTCTGGCCGGAAGGTTTCGAGCACGGCCTAGGCTATCTTCTCGATTGCGAGAAGCGCGCGGCAGACGAACTGGTCAAACGCCTCTCGCTCTACCGCCTCCGCCGCAAGCTGGACATTGCGGTGGATGCGAACCGCTGCGTCGTCTGGGCCCCTCCCGGCAATGAACAGGAGGAAGGCAAGGGTAACGACCCGCGACTGCCCGAGCTGGGCTTTCGCGCCGTCCTTAACCAACCATGCCACAAGGAAGCCGTCGACGAGGAATACCTTGCCCATCGGCTGAGCCTCGGCGTGCCAGAAGGGCAAGATGAAATGGCCGACATATTGTGGCTGGAAACCAATGCCGGCGAGCTCAACGGCGTGAGCTTCACCAAGGGCTGCTATGTCGGACAGGAAAACACCGCGCGGATGAACTGGCGGCAGAAGATCAATCGCCGGCTGGTGGTGGTACCGTTCCAGTTCTCCGACCCCAAGCGGCGCAAGGCACTCTATCGCGATCTCAAGCTTGCGGTCGATCACCTGAGGGTGGACGATATTCCGCGCGGCGTGCTGCCGCACTGGATCACCGACGAGGACAAGGCCTCGACCTGAGGCCAGTCGCCTAGCTCTTGATATCGCCCGCCTTCATGAAAGAGGCGGTCATCATGTCCGTCGCTCGCTGGCGCGAGGTCTCGCGATCGACCTGCAGGGATTCGGCAAGTTGCTGGCCCATCAATGCCTCGCCCAGCGCCAGAAGCACCAGCGTATAGGTCGTCTCGTGCATAGTCCGCTCGGCTCCGTGCTCGAGTTCCTGCGGGTGGAGTTCGTCGACCAGTTCGTGGATCGTCTCGACGATGGGATCGAGCGCATCCTCGTTTCCCGACAGCAGCATCCAGCTGGCCAGCGCACCGCCGCCTTCATGATCGAAAGCATCGAATGTGAGGTCCACCACCTGGCGCGGAGATCCGGCCCCGGTGCGCGTGGCACGCACCGCTTCGCCGATGGAATCGCACACGGTCCCGGCGATATGCGCGGCCAGCGCCTTCTGCAGCCCCGCAGCAGAACCGAAATGGTGCAGCAGATTGGCATGGGTACGCCCGATGCGCGAGGCGACCGCCTTCAGCGTCACGCTTTGCGGGCCGGTCTCGATCAGCAACTCGCGCGCCGCGGCCAAAGCGGCGGCGCGGCTTTCTTCCGGCGAGAGCCTCTTTCTTATTGACATCAATGTAAACAGTCCCCAGCTTCGCAGCATGAACGCTCCGACAAGGTTCGACCTAGATGTGACAGACAAAGCTGGCAAGCCGGGGCGCTCCCCGGCGGATCTGGCGATCAATGTCCGCGATCGCCGCTTCGGCCGCGACGAGGTGCCACTACGCTGGTGGCTGGGCGGCGATCCGGTAGCCACGGCCTGGCATATCGCCCTGTCGGCCACCTTCCCGCGCGGAGAGGCGCTCTTCATCGAAGCGGTGAAGGCCCATCGCGAGGGCGTTCCCGATTCTCTCGCCCGGGAAATCCGCGCCTTCGTAAAGCAGGAAATCAACCACACACGCGAACACCTCGCCTTCAATCGCTCTGCCGAGCAGGCCGGTTACGACCTGTCGCGCATCGATGAACGGGTTGCAGCGCTAATCGGCGATGTCCTTGCCAAGCCGCCTATCGTCTGGCTCGGCATTACCATTGCGCTCGAGCACTTCACCGCCATGTTCGCGCATGAATTCCTCACCCATCCCGAACATTTCCAGGGCGGCGAGCGCGAACAGGTCGAACTATGGCGCTGGCACGCGGCGGAAGAGATCGAGCACAAGGGCGTCGCCTACGATGTCTGGCTTCATGCCACCAAGGACTGGAGCCGCTGGAAGCGCTGGAAGGTTAAGAGCCTGCTGATGTTGCACATCACCAGGAGCTTCGTTGCCAATCGCAGCAAGGATGCGCTCGATCTGCTGCGCCAGGACGGGATCACCGGCTGGCGCGCCAAGTGGAAGCTGTTGGCCTACCTGTTCGGCAGGCCGGGCATCTTGCGCCGGGTCTTCCCGGCTTGGCTTTCCTATTTCATGCCCGGCTTCCATCCCTGGCAGCAGGACGACCGCCCCCTTATTCGCCGCTATGACAGCGACTATGGGGCGGCCAACCTGCCGCAATAGAGGGCCGCGTCAGGCCGCAGCCGGAAGGCTATCCTCCAGCTCAAGGACGTATTTCACGCTCGGCACCTCCTCGCCGCGCGCGAGGCTGAAGCGCTGCTCGGTCTGGCCGGTGGGAACGAAGCCAGCCTTTTGAAGCACCCGGCCAGAGGCGGGATTGTCGGCGAAATGTCCGGCATCGAGGCGCTTCACTCCCGCCATGCGGGCATGCTCGACCAGGGCATTGGCCGCTTCGGTGGCATAGCCCTGCCCCCAATGGGTCTGTGCGATCCAGTAGCCGAGCTCAAGCTCGTCATGATCGTCACGGGGGCCGTAGCCGATCCCGCCGATCACCGGGGCGCCGTCCCTGCCGGGCAGAGTCATGAGCAGTGCGGGCATATGCGCATCGAAAGGCTTCATCAGCCATTCGCGGCCGGCCTCCGCGTCATAAGGATAGGGTACGCGCGCCAAATTGCGGGACACGGCAAACTCGCCGATCCCCTTGGCAATCGCATGCAAATCTTCGGGCCAGGGCGGCCGCAACAGCAGCCTTTGCGTCCTTATGAACATCGCAATTTCTCCTCCCATCGCCTGCCGCTCCTCCTAGTTGCGGCCGGTGACGCTCATTTCGCGAAGGAGAATCAAAAAAGGAGACGGGTTGGCCCCATCTCCTTCGCAAATTCCAGACTTGTCAGGGTCCGGAGGGGCCATCCCGGTGGATGACCCCTTCCTTGGATCATCCGGTTATTCGGCTGCTTCCGCCATGACGTCGACCGAGACATACTTGCGGCCGAGCTTGCCATCGTGGAAACGAACCACGCCTTCGGCGAGCGCGAACAGCGTGTGGTCCTTGCCCATGCCGACATTGGTGCCCGGGTAGAACTTTGTGCCGCGCTGGCGCACGATAATGTTGCCGCCGATCACGTCCTGACCGCCGAACTTCTTCACACCAAGGCGACGGCCGACCGAGTCGCGACCGTTACGGGATGAACCGCCTGCTTTCTTATGTGCCATGGTCCGTAATCCTTACTTCTTGGCCTTCGCCGCTTCGGCCTTGTCGACCGCAGCGCGAGGGGGCTTGCCGGCAAGCAGTTCCTTAGCCTGCGCGACCCATTCGTCCTTCACCGGGCGATTGCCCAGCTTGAGTTCGTCATTCATCTTCTCTGCGGTCGCTTCGTCCCAGGCAGCGATGTCGGCCCAGTCCTTGATACCCGCAGCGTGAAGCTTCTTCTCGATCGTCGGGCCGATGCCCGAAATCAGCGACAGGTTGGTCGTGTCGAGATCGGCCTTCGCGGAACCGGCTGCTTCCTTCACGGGAGCGGCCTTGTGCGCGACCGGTGCTGCCTTCTCTTCGGAAGTGTCCTTCTTGGGAGCGGCGGCCTTCTTCGCGGCAACCTTCTTGCCTTCGCCAACGCCCACGATGCGCAGCAGGGTCATCTGCTGGCGGTGGCCATTCTTGCGGCGATAGTTGTGACGGCGACGCTTCTTGAAGACGACAACCTTCTCGCTCTTCGCCTGGGCGATGACTTCCGCCGAAACCGTTACCTTGGAGGCATCGGCCAGCTCGCTGCCTTCACCGGCCAGCAGGATGTCATCCAGCACGATCGTATCACCGGCTTCACCAGCCAGTTTCTCGACCGCAATCTTGTCTCCTTCGGCGACGCGATACTGCTTGCCGCCCGTGCGCACTACTGCGAACATGGTGCTCTATTCCATTTCTTCTGGTGTCATCGGCGTGGAACCTTTCCACGAAAACGACAAAAAAGGCGCCCACAAGGGCACCGCCAAGTGGGGCGCCCGATAAGGCAGGAGGAGGTTCCTGTCAACAAGCAGCAGCGCCTTTTTGCGGCGAATCTCCTGCCAATTCCACGGCTGGAAACTGTGCCAAGTGCGGGCTAAGGCTCAGCGCGATGAAATCGCGTATCTCCCTTGCCATAGGCCTGTCCGCAATATCGCTGCTTGCCGCGTGCGCAACGCCCGAAGGCTATCCGGATCTCGGTTTGCGCGAAGCGGAGCGGGTGACGGGCACGCTCAGCGTGCCTGAAACACCTCCCTTCACCCCAGCCCCCGCAGCTCCGGCCACCCTTGCCCAGCTCGACGAGCTGGTGGAATCGGCACGCAGCGCCCATGCCGACTTCCTGTCGGCCGCTGGCGAAGCGCGTGGCCCGGTCAATGCGGCGCGCGGGGCGGCCATCGGCAGCGAGGAATGGTCGGTCGCGCAAGTCGCGGTCGCCGATCTCGAATCGCTGCGCAGCCAGGCGATGATCGCGCTGGCCGATATCGACCGGATCTACCTCTCGGCTGCCACCCAAGGCGGCGAGATCGCGCGTATCGAAAGCGCTCGCGCCGAAGTGGCCGGACTGGTCGACGAGGAGAATCGCCTCGTCGAGGCTCTCCTAGCCGCATTCGATTCTTGATAAGCGCCTTGCGTACAAATTGATTGCGCGGGACCGGTTACCCGATCCCGCGCAAAAGGGGCTATTCGCTGAATCAGTGTCGCGTCGATAGTTCAGCGAACAATGGCGGCAATGGTCACAACCGCCAGCCCCCAGACCAGGAGGAGTGCGGGGAGGATCAGGACCTGCACCGTCGCCTGGCCAGCCGTATTGCGGCCGGTAAGAGTTTGAATTCCGTCACGCTCGAACTTGCCCCAGCTCAGGGCCTTGTCCGATGTCTTGGGCGCAAGCCGCGTCCAGATCGTGTTGATGCCGAATCCGGCGATAATCGAGAACGCCATAACGGCCATCGGGAGGATCAGCTCGGGCGAAGAAAACGCCAAGGCCGTGATCGCCATGAAGCCGAGATAGCAGGCGACCGTTGCCGCATAGATGCTGGGCGGCAAATCGAACGTGCGATGCACCTTCGTCGGCTGGTGCGTGCCCGGCACGCTGTCATGCATGATCGCGTTTTCGGCAATCGCTTCGCGCGTGAGTTTCTCGACCATTTCAATCCTCCATCCTGATGCGGTGCAGGATGAAGCGATTCGGCGCCGGGCACCTTGATCGCGGTCAAAAGGCCGGAATCAGTCCTTCCACCGCGCCAGATCGCTATGATCCTGCTCGCGCGGTTCGATCCAGGCCCAGACCCCGGCACGCTTTTCGCGCTTCCAGAACCAGGAATTGGATTTGAGGTGGTCCATGGCGAAGTCCACCGCCTCGATTGCTGCACGGCGATGCTTCGCAGCGGCGGAAACGCATACGATCGGCTCGCCCGGAAACATCTCGCCGACACGGTGCAGGATCAGCAAGCCTTCCAGCTGCCAGCGCTTCGCCACTTCGTCGGCGAGCTTCTCCATGCCCGGCAGGGTGAGCTTCTCGTAATGGGTGAGTTCAAGCGCCTCGACATCGCCGTCGGGCCGCACCTTGCCGACAAATGTGGCAATCCCCCCGGCAGCGGGGACCTGGCTGGCAAAGTCCCCGACCGCGTCATTGGGATCCCAATGACCGCGCACCAGTTCGACTCGCCGGAACATCGTTCAGCCTCCACTTACCGGGGGCAGGAGAGCAACCTCGTCGCCATTCTCGGCCTCAAGCGCGGCCTTGTCCGCCAGGACTTCGCCATTCACGGCGATGCGCGTACGATCCTGCCGCGCGGCGCTGCCCAGTGGACCATGCAATTCGTCGAGCAGACCCTGCCAGTCGAGCGGCCCCTCGACCTGTTTCTGGTCCACGCCTGCAAGGTCGGCGAGCTTGCCGAGGAAAACCAGCGTCACGGGCATGTCAGCCTCCAGTTACGGACATGTGGCGCTGCTGTGCCGGGCCTGCGCCTTGTTCGATACGGAAATGATGACGCTCCGGCTTGATACGCATGGCCTCGTCCAGCGCGAGGCCAAGTCTCTCATCGGGAGTGTCCGAACGCAGGGCAGCACGCAAATCGACCTTCTCCGCCCCGCCGAGGCAGGCATAGAGTTCGCCTGTCGCGGTGACGCGTATGCGGTTGCAACTGGCGCAGAAATTATTGGTCAGCGGGGTGATGAAGCCGAGCCTGCCGCCACCCGTTTCACGGATACGGACATAGCGTGCGGGGCCGCCAGTGCGGTCCTCGACGTCTTCCAGCGTCCACATCGCTTCCAGCCGGTCGCGGATCGCAGTCAGTGGCATGTAGTGATCGACGCGCTCACCTTCGACTTCACCCAGCGGCATGACCTCGATCAGCGTAAGATCGTGGCCGTTCGCATGGGCCCATTCGACGAGGTAGGGAATCTCCTCCTCATTGAGGCCCTTCAGCGCCACCGTGTTGATCTTGACACGCAGCCCCGCCTCCTTGGCCGCTGCGATGCCCTGCAGCACCTGCACCAGCCGGTCACGCCGGGAAAGCTGCTGAAACAGCTCGCCATCCATCGTGTCGAGGCTGACATTGACGCGCTTGACCCCGGCCTCGGCAATATTCTCGGCAAATTGCTCAAGCCGCGTGCCATTGGTGGTAAGCGTGAGTTCTTCCAGCCCATCCCCCAGCTTGCGGCCCAGCGCGCGGATCAGCTCGATCATGTCACGGCGGACCAGCGGTTCGCCTCCGGTCAGGCGGATCTTGGTAATACCGCGTTCGATAAAGGCGAGGCCGAGCTTGTGCAGCTCCTCGAGGCTGAGAACGTCCTTCTTGGGCAGGAAGGTCATCATCTCGGGCATGCAATATGTGCAGCGCAGGTCGCAGCGATCGGTCACCGACAGGCGCAGGTAGGAAATGCGGCGGTTGAACGCGTCTACGAGGGGGGCGGAACAGCTCATTCGTAACCTATCTAGGCGTTTTTGCCGGCGATTGCATCCACGACGAGGATTTGCCCGGTCACGCCGGGGGCCGAGGCGAGATATTCGATGACTTCGCCCAGATCCTCGCTTTCGTTACCGGCAATGCCGTTGACGCGCAGTGGAGCCGCCTCCCGCGCCAGTTCCTGGATGGCGGCAAGGCGCCAGGCGGCATGCGTGTGATCGGCGGGCGGAAAGATCACGGCAATGCCTTCCAGCCCCTCCAGCTCCTCCGCCATTTGTGCCCACATGCCAGTGCCTTCCAGCAATTCGCGAATTTGCGGCAGCAATGTCGCGTAGAAGTGGCTGGCGGCATCCACAGAGGATTCCGGCCAGTCGACCGCCCGAAAGTCGAATTCGACCATCAACGGCGCTCGCGCGTCAGCGTGATGCCGATCTGCTCGTCCGCCTCGGACAGCGCCAGCTTGACGATCTTGACGCTGACCTGCTCGACACGGTCGTCCTGCAGGAACAGCGTCTCGCAGACATGGTCGGCCACCGCCTCGATCAGCTTGTAATGCGTATCGCCCAGCGCTTCGGAACAGGCGAACTTCAAATCCATGTAGTTCTTGGACGCATCGAGCGGCGTTTCCGCATCATAATGCGGCTCTACCTTCAGCTGCACCTGCACGGTGAATTTAAGCGGCTGCGGCTGGCCGGTCTCTTCGGAATAGATGCCGGTGTGCACATCGTGCACGAAATCGGCGAGTTCGAGGATGAGGCTGTCTGCCATGTGCAGCGCACTGGCACCGGCGCGCGCACTTGGCAAGCAAGCTCGACTGTTACGGTCCTAAGCACCAGTTGACGAAGCCGGAGGAATATGACCCAATCCGGCGTCGCAAAGATGGGGAGGACACAGATGGCAGATGAAGCTGTAACGGCTGGGCCGAAGCCAATGGATACGGCAATCGTCAAATGGGGCGGCGCCTTCGTGCTGGGCGGCGCCATATTGATCGTCCTTGTCGGATTCGTGTCGCTGACGCTGGCACGCTTCGACATGATCGAAAAGATCACCGGCTTCATCGGGTTCATGACCATGCTCAACCCCGCGCGAACCATTGCAGTGATCGCGGGTCTGGTGCTGGCTTTCGCGGTGATCCGCAAGGTGGGCCCGAAATGGCAAGCGGCGACGGGGTTGGTGCTGTCGCTGGTGCTTCTCGCCGTCCTGTACAGCCAGGTCATCATTCCGGGTGGCAAGGTTCCCCCGATCCATGACATCACCACCAATGTCGACAATGTGCCCCAATTCACCGTGATCGACCGGCCCGAAGTAAGCACCGGTCCCTTCACAATCGAGGAATGGCGCGCCTTCCACACCGGGGCTTATTCCGATGTCGCGCCGATCATCATCGACAAGAGCCCCACGGAGGTGCTCGCCGATGCACGGGCATTGATGGAAGATCGCGGCTGGGCCGTGGCAGAAACCGCCGCCGATTCAGCGCAGATCGAAGCCACCGCCTATGCCGGCTACCTCAAGTTCCGCGACGATGTGATCGTGCGCGCCACGCCGATCGAGGATGGCAGTACGCGCGTGGACATGCGCTCTGTCAGCCAGGTCGGCGTGAGCGACCTTGGCTATAACGCGCAGCGGATTCGGGATTTCCTCGCCGACTTGCAGGCGCGCTAGTTTGATCCACTGAATCAAAAGTTATGCGGGATTGCTCCAGCGCGCAAAGATGGCGGTGGGCAGCAAGCGTCCTCCCACGCCTTCCTCGCGCACGGCAAGTTCGCCATGTTCGATCGTGCCGGGCAGGCCCTCGAACGCCTCTGCCAGTAGACCGCCAATGGCGAGCGAGGACATGCGCACGGCATATGCGGTCAGGAACAGGAAGCGGCTGTCCGCATCGAGCAGCTGGCGGCAATCGCCGATGAGGCCGGGCAACGATTCTTCGAGACGCCATGTCTCGTTTTTCGGCCCGCGTCCGAATTTGGGCGGATCGAGGATAATCCCGTCATAGCGGTTCTCGCGGCGCACCTCGTGCGCGGTGAACTTGGAGGCATCGTCCACCAGCCAGCGGATCGGGCGGTCTTCCATGCCCGACAGCGCAGCATTGTCGCGCGCCTGCGCAACAGACTTCTTGCTCGCATCGACATGGGTGACGGGGCCGCACTGGCTCAACGCCAGCGATCCTACGCCGGTGTAGCCGAACAGGTTCATGGTGGTGGCGTCGGGCTTGTCTGCCACCATTCCCCGCATCCAGTCCCACACCGGGGCCATGTCGGGGAAGAAACCAAGGTGCCGGAATGGCGTGCACTGCGCGGTGAACTTCACTTCGTTCCACGCCAGCTCCCAGCCTTGCGGCGGCACATCACCGGTGAAGTGCCAGCGACCGCCGCCATCCTCGTCAGAGCCGGGGACGAATTCGCCATGGGCGCTCCAATCCGAGAGACGCGGTGCCCACATGGCCTGCGGCTCGGGCCGGATGAAACGATAAGAGCCATAGCGCTCGAGCTTACGGCCATGCCCGCTATCGACCAGTCCGTAATCGGCCCAGGCGGAGCCTTCCATGACGAGCGGCTGGTTCGCGAGCTCGACCATCAGGCGCTCCCCTTAAGCACTTGGGGTAGCGTGCTCCGCGACGAAGGCGGCAATCGCATCGTAATCGCCTGGAAGCTCCGACATGCGCTCTTCCCTCTGGAACAAATCGCCCACGCGCCCTGGCAGAGCCGGACGCTGCCCTGTGGCACGTTCCACCGCATCGGGGAACTTCGAAGGATGCGCTGTGGCGAGCGTCACGATCGGAACCGACTTGTCGATCTCGGCATGGCGCGCGGCATGCAGGCCGATGGCCGTGTGCGGATCGATGATCTCGCCGCACTTGTCCGCCGCCCAGGCCATCGCGCGGCCCATGTCGTTCGCATCGGCGCGGGCCGAGGTAAACAGCGCCGAGGCGCCTTCGCGCTGTGCGTTGGTCAGCATCATCGCCTTGCTTGCCTCGAAGCCGCGCATCTGCTCGGCCAGGGCCTGCCCGTCACGGCCGCCGCAATCGAACAGCAGGCGCTCGAAATTGGAGCTGACCTGGATGTCCATGCTTGGTGCCGCTGTGGGCGTGACCGTGCCTGTCGAATAGTCGCCCGAGGACAAAGCGCGGTGGAGGATGTCGTTGACATTGGTGGCAACGATCAGCTGCTCGATGGGCAAGCCCATCTGCGCCGCGACATAGCCGGCGAAGACATCGCCGAAATTGCCGGTCGGCACGCTGAAGGCGACCTTGCGCTCGGGCCCGCCAAGCTGCAGCGCAGCGGCAAAGTAATAGACCACCTGCGCCATCAGCCGCGCCCAATTGATCGAATTGACCGCGCTGATGCGGAAGCGGCCGGTCATGTCCTGGTCGACGAACATGCGCTTCACCATGGCCTGCGCATCGTCGAAGCTGCCATCGATGGCGATATTGTAGACATTGGGCGCCAGCACGGTGGTCATCTGGCGGCGCTGCACGTCGCTGACACGGCCCTTGGGATGAAGCATGAAGATATCGACACGCTCGCGCCCGGCCACGGCATCGATGGCCGCCGAACCGGTATCTCCGCTGGTCGCGCCGACAATCGTCAGATGGTCGTGGCTCTTCTTGAGGAAATGCTCGAACAGCCGGCCGAGCAATTGCAGCGCCACATCCTTGAAGGCGAGCGTGGGGCCGTGGAACAGCTCGAGCAGCCATTGCTGCTCGTCGAACTGGGTCAGCGGGGTCACCGCAGCATGGGCGAAGCGGCCATAAGCGCGCATGCACAGATCGCGCAGCTCGTCCTCGGTCAGGCTGCCTTCGACGAAAGGCGTCATCACCCGCACGGCGAGTTCGACATAGGAGAGGCCGCGCATGGCGGCAATCTCGGCCTCGCTGAAGCACGGCCATGCGCGCGGCACATACAGCCCGCCGTCGGGAGCCAGCCCTGCCAGCGTCACCTGTTCGAAATTCAGCGGAGTCCCGCCGCCTCTGGTCGAAATATATTCCATATCGGCTGCGCGGTTAGCGGGAGCGGCGGCGCAATGCCAGTATATAGATGACCAGAGCGGTCAGGGCGAAGAAGAACCACTGCACGGCATAGGCAAGGTGGTTGTTGGGCACAGCGCCCGGATCAGGCATGGCATTGGCCTCAAGACCAGCGAGCGGGGGGTCGGCTACGAGACGCCAGCCATTCTCACCCCCCGGTCCGATCATCCCGGTAACTTGTCCGCCATCCCAGTTCGGGTGTTCAGTAGATTGCGACCAGCCAACCAGGACCTGCGCCCACCCCGGAGCATCGAAAGCGAACTTTCCCTCAGCATTGCATTGCGCAACATGGGCATAACCTGACTGCTCGCTCGCGTTTCGTCCGGCCACAGCAATCCAGCCGGTCACTCCGTCGCAAAAGAGGGAAGTCCGGCGATAGAGGTTTTCGAGTGGTTGGTTCGGAAATGACGACAGCGCCTGCGGATTTTCGGCCGCAGCAGCGTAGCTCGCCAGAAGCTCCTCTTTCTCCGCCAGCCGGTCTATCTGCCAGAAGCCGAGCCGGACCATCACCGCTACCGCCGCCAGCACGATGATCGTGGGCAGGAACGGCCACTTGCGGATACCGAAGATCACTTGTCCGCTCCGCCCTCGCTGCGATGCTCGACCGCCTTGCGCTTGTACTCCGTGACCAGCAGCCAGGCCTTGGTGACCCGCAATCCTGCAATCACGCCGATTGTGGTCAGCGGCAGCCACAACACGACATGCACCCACCAGGGCGGACCGACCGAAAGCTCGAGCCAGATGGCCAACGCCGTTACCAGCCCGCCAATGCCGAGCGTCAGAAAGGCAGCAGGCCCGTCGCCGACATTGAAGCGCGAATAGTCGAGCCCGCAGGCGCTGCACTTGTCGGCAAAGCTTGCCACGCCGGCGAACAGGGTCTTCTCTCCGCAGCGGGGACAGAGACCGAAAAGGGCAGCCTCGCCAGTGGCGGGCTGCCCCTTCGTGATTGGCGAATTGTCGCTCATGCGGGCTTAGTGGATTTCTGCGCCCCAGCCGCCCCAGACATAGATTGCCACGAACAGGAACAGCCACACCACGTCGACGAAGTGCCAGTACCAGGCAGCGGCTTCGAAACCGAAATGCTGCTTGGGGGTGAAGTGGCCGAGATAGGCGCGGCGCAGGCAGACGATCAGGAAGATCGTACCGACCAGGACGTGGAAACCGTGGAATCCGGTCGCCATGTAGAAGGCCGAGCCATAGGTGTTCGTGCCGAATGCGAACGGCGCATGCATGTATTCATATGCCTGGATGCTGGTGAACAGCACGCCCAGCGCAACGGTCAGCCACAGGCCCTTCTTGAGGCCGTCGCGGTCGCCGTGGATCAGGCTGTGATGCGCCCAGGTCACCGTAGTGCCCGAGCACAGCAGGATCAGCGTGTTGAGCAGCGGCAGGTCGAAGGCGTCGAGGACATGGATCCCTTCGGGCGGGAACTTGGCGAGCGCAGCCGCGCCTTCCTGCCCGACGAGGTTGACCCAGAAATCGCCATCCTGCTCGATCGGTGCGGGGAACAAGGCGAAGTCGAAAAAGGCCCAGAACCATCCGACGAAAAACATCACTTCCGATGCAATGAACAGGATCATGCCGTAACGCATGTGCAGCTGCACCACCGGGGTGTGATAGCCGGTCTGCGCCTCGTTCACGATCTTCGAGAACCAGCCGAAGAAGGTGGCGATCAGGCCGGCAATGCCGAGACCGAGGATAATCGGCCAGCCCGACATCTCGTGCATGAAGAACACCATGCCGGTCGTGAAGATCAGGCCCGAAAAGGCACCGATCAGCGGCCAGATATCGGGATCGAGAATGTGGTAATCGTGGTTCTTGGCGCCGGCCATTGTCTCAGTCCTGGTTAGTCGTTTGCAAGGCCCTTAAAGCTGCGCGCTCCAAGGGTCCAGAGCCTATGAGTCGGTTTTTGCACGGTGGAAGGTGTAAGACAGGGTGATCTGCTCCACGCCTTCCATGTTGGGATCGTCCAGGGCCTTGGGATCGACGTAATAGAGCACCGGCATACGGACCTCCTGGCCCGGCTGCAGCGTCTGTTCCGTGAAGCAGAAACACTGGATCTTGTTGAAATAGGCACCGGCCTGTTCAGGCTCGACATTGAAGGTCGCCGTTCCCGTGATCGGTACGCTGGAATTGTTGCGCGCGATGTAGGTCGCCATGTCGCGCTGACCCACGCTTACGGTATCTGTCACCTGCACCGGTCGGAAGGTCCACGGCATGTCGCTCGCCGTATTGGCATCGAAGCGGACCGAATAGGTCACCCCGCCAGCGCTCTGCGCCATGCGCGCGGCGAGATCGGCTTCGGCCTCGGTCGCGACCTGCGTGGTCCCGCCAAAACCCGTGACCTGGCAGAAGATGCGGTAGAGCGGCACCGATGCATAGCCCAGGCCGAGCATGCCCAAGGCAATGCCGAACGCCATCAGCATGGTCTTGCGATTGCGGTGCTCGATATGTGCCGAAGCCATCAGTCGCCAATCCTCACGATCGTTATGAGGTAGAACAGCACCACCATGCCCGCGAGCGCAAGGCCAAGAGCCACGTTGCGGCCCTTGCGGCGGCGGATGAATTCTTCTTCCTCTTCTGGGGTCATGCCAGCACCATCCTGTCTGCGACCAGCGCCGTGAACAACGCAAAGAGATAAATGACCGACCAGCCGAACAGCCGCTTTTCCGGTTTCATCCGGTCATCCTCGACCGACTGGCGGAAGGCCACCGGGACAGAAAGGACCAGAAAAGCACCTGACAGGAGCACAGCGGAGACACCGTAAATCGCGCCGGTGCCACCGATGGCCCAGGGCAGCAGGCTGACCGCGAAGAGGATGATCGAATAGGCAAGGATCTGGCGGCGCGTCACCGTCTCGCCAGCGACCACGGGCAGCATGGGGATGCCGACCTTGGCGTAATCTGTCTTCACGAACAGGGCGAGCGCCCAGAAATGCGGCGGCGTCCACACGAAGATGATGGCGAAAAGCAGCAGCGGCATGGCGGTGATGTCGCCCGTAACCGCGACCCAGCCGATCAGCGGCGGAAAGGCACCGGCGCCGCCGCCGATGACGATGTTCTGCGGCGTGCGCGGCTTGAGCCAAACGGTGTAGACCACCGCGTAGTAGAAGATCGAAACGGCAAGGATGACCGCGGCGAGCCAGTGGATGGCAACGCCCATGACCATGACCGAGCCGCCCGACAACATCAGCCCGAAATCGCGCGCATCCTCGCGCCGCATCTTGCCCTGCGGCAGCGGACGCCTGGAGGTGCGCTTCATCCCGGCATCGATATCGGCTTCCCACCACTGGTTGAGCGCGGCTGCACCGCCCGCGCCCAGCGCAATGCACAGGATCGCGGTAAAGCCGAGCACGGGATGGATCGAGCCGGGCGCAGCCAGCAGGCCGGCAAGGCCGGTAAAAACGACCAGGCTCATGACGCGCGGCTTGGTCAGCGCGAAATAGTCGCGCCATTCCGCACTCATTGCCTGGGTCGTGATCGGCTTGCTGGCCATGGTCTGCTGTTCTTCGGTTCCTGTCATGCAGGTGGGGCGCAACCGTTTCCGGCGCGCCCCCACCCCTTGTCTGTCATGCCCCCAGAGCGGGCAGGCGCATCAATGGTGACCCTTGTCCTCGATCACCGGAAGCGTTTCGAACTGGTGGAACGGCGGCGGGCTCGACAGCGTCCATTCGAGCGTCGTTGCGCCTTCGCCCCAGTAATTGCCCTCGGCCTTCTTGCCGGCGATGAAGGCGTAAGCGATGTTCACGAACCAGATCGCAATCGAGACGACCGTGATCTCGTAACCGAGCGAGGAAATCTCGTTCCACTGTGCGAAGGCTTCCGGATAGTCCGGATAGCGACGCGGCATGCCCTGCAGGCCGAGGAAGTGCTGCGGGAAGAAGATCAGGTTCACGCCGATGAAGAACACCCAGAAGTGAAGGTGCGCCAGCACTTCGCTGTGCATCTTGCCGCTCATCTTGGGGAACCAGTAGTAGAAGCCCGCGAACAGGGCGGTCACGGCACCCAGCGACAGCACGTAGTGGAAGTGCGCCACCACGAAATAGGTGTCGTGAACGTAGTTATCGATGCCGCCATTGGACAGGTAGACACCGGTCACGCCGCCAACGGTGAACAGGAAGATGAAGCCGATCGCCCAGACCATCGGGCTCTTCAGTTCGATCGAACCGCCCCACATGGTGGCGATCCAGCTGAAGATCTTGATGCCGGTCGGTACCGCGATGACCATGGTGGCCGCGGTGAAGTACATCTTCGTGTTCACGTCGAGGCCCACAGTATACATGTGGTGCGCCCAGACGATGAAGCCGACCACGCCGATCGCGACCATGGCATAGGCCATGCCGAGATAGCCGAAGACAGGCTTGCGGCTGAAGGTGGCGATGATCTGGCTGACGATGCCGAAGCCCGGCAGGATCATGATGTAGACTTCGGGGTGACCGAAGAACCAGAAGAGGTGCTGGTAAAGGACCGGGTCGCCGCCGCCCGACGGATCGAAGAAGGTCGTGCCGAAGTTACGGTCCGTCAGCAGCATGGTGATGGCAGCTGCCAGCACCGGCAGGGCCAGCAGCAGCAGGAAGGCGGTAACCAGCACCGACCATACGAACAGCGGCATCTTGTGCAGCGTCATGCCCGGTGCGCGCATGTTGAAGATGGTGGTGATGAAGTTGGTCGCGCCCAGGATCGAACCGGCACCGGCAAGGTGCAGCGAGAAGATCGCGAAATCCATCGCCGGACCTACGGAGCCGCTGGTCGAAAGCGGCGCATAGACCGTCCAGCCCACGCCGGCACCGGTACCGGTGCCGCCGGGCATGAAGGCCGACATAAGCAAGCTCAGGAAGCCGGCCACGGTCAGCCAGAACGAAATGTTGTTCATGCGCGGGAAGGCCATGTCCGGCGCGCCAATCATGATCGGGACGAACCAGTTGCCGAACCCGCCGATGATGGCTGGCATGACCATGAAGAAGACCATGATCAGGCCGTGCGCGGTGATCAGCACGTTCCAGGTATGCAGCGCCTCGTCCATCGAGGGATTTTCGGCACCGAACCAGGTGGCGAATGTGTGCAGGTACTGGATACCGGGTTCGGCCAGCTCCATGCGCATCATGCCCGAGAAGGCGCCACCGACGATGCCGGCGATGATCGCGAAGATCAGGTACAGCGTGCCGATATCCTTGTGGTTCGTGGACATAAACCAGCGAGCGAAGAAGCTCGGCTTGTGATCGGCGTCGTGGTGGTGATCTTCGGCGTGAGCCTGGAAGGTATCGGCGGTGGTTGCCATGGTTTCTCGACCTTACCCTATAAATTCAAAAATGCGCGCTCAGGCGACAGGAGTTTCTTCGACCGACACTGCCTCTTCGGCAGCCGGCTCTTCCGTGGCGTCCTCGACCACGGCTTCTACGACTTCGGCACCCGGCATGGTGCCGCCTCGCGAGGCGACCCACTGCTCGAAACGATCCAGCGGGACAGCTTCGACCGCGATCGGCATGAAGCCGTGACGCGCGCCGCACAGTTCGGAGCACTGGCCGTAATAGATGCCTGGCTCGTCAACCTGCATGGTGGTCTCGTTCAGCTTGCCCGGGACCGCATCGAGCTTGGTCCACAGCGAGGGAACGGCGAAGGAGTGGATCACGTCCGCACCGATGATCTGCAGGCGGATGGGAACGCCGACGGGGACGACCATACGGTTGTCGACAGCAAGCTGGGCGGGATAACCTGCCGCGCGCGCTTCGTCCTCGGGCATCATGTTGGACACGAATTCGCCCACGCCGTGATCGGGATATTCATAGCCCCAATACCACTGGTAACCGGTCACCTTCACGGTCACCGCGTCCTCGGGCGGGCTCTCATACTGGGCTGCAAGCAGCTGGATCGAGGGAACCGCGATAATCAGCAGGATGAAGACCGGAACGATAGTCCAGATCACCTCGATCGCGGTGTTGTGGCTGGTCTTCGAGGGAACCGGGTTGGCGCGCTTGTTGTAGCGCAGCAGCACGTAAAGCAGCAGGAACAGGATCAGCAGGCTGATACCGATCATCACCCCCATCAGGATGGTGTTGTGCATCCAGGCGCCTTCATGGCCGATGGGCGAATATTGCGTCTGGATGTTCCAGGCGCCGTCAATCGGCTGGCCCTTGATCATGTCGGGGCCATAATGTTCGAAGGCAGGCGCTGCGGGAGCGGCTTCCTCGATTACAGCCTCCTCGGCTTCCTGTGCGAATGCGGCCATCGGGGCCGTCAATGCTGTCACGAATGCGGTGCCAAGGGTGGAAAAAAGCAGCCGCTTGCGGGCGATATCGCCGAGATTCATCTGTCCAACGCTTTCCGTTCGTTTGCGGGCACGAATTAGGCCCCCCGTAGCCTTGAAAAGGCCGTATCGGGCGGGCCTATACGCCCGCTTGCCCCATGCCTCAAGCGCTTCTAGGGAGATTTTTCACGATCACCCATGCGGGCTTTGGTCCTGCATGATGCGCAACCCACCGAAAGGCCCTTTGCAAAACGATGACTGAAGAAGAGGTCCTGCACGAATTTCGCGCCAGCGATGCCCTGCTCGAAGGCCATTTCAAGCTCTCCTCCGGACGCCATTCGGCGCATTACCTGCAATGCGCCAGGGTGTTGATGAATCCCGAGCGCGCAGGGCGGCTTGCCCTCGCCCTCGTGCAGAAGATCCCGCGCGAGGTTCGCAGCAAGATCGACCTTGTCGTCTCGCCTGCCATGGGCGGCCTGATCATCGGCCACGAGATGGGCCGCGCGCTGGGCAAGGACGCCATCTTCGTCGAACGCCCGACCGGCACGTTCGAGCTGCGTCGGGGATTCGCAATCAAGCCCGGCACCAAGGTGCTGATGGTAGAAGACGTCGTCACCACCGGCCTTTCGAGTCGCGAGGCGATGGAATGCGTGAAGGCGGAAGGTGGCGATATCATTGCCGAAGCCGCGCTGGTCGACCGCTCGGCGGGCGAAGTGGACCTTGGCGTGCCCTTCTTCCCCCTCGTGGCGATCAACTTCCCGACCTATGCAGACGAGGAAGTCCCCGCTGACCTTGCCGCCATTCCCGTGACCAAGCCGGGCAGCCGCGCCGAGAAGAAGTAGCATGTCGACAAGACTTCGCCTCGGCGTGAACATCGATCACGTCGCCACCATCCGCAATGCACGCGGCGGCGACCATCCCGACCCGGTGCGCGCGGCGGAAATCGTCGCCCGCGTCGGCGGTGACGGCATCACCGCTCACCTGCGCGAAGACCGGCGGCATATCCGCGATGACGACCTTGCCCGCATCCAGGCGGCAACCAACCTGCCCCTCAATCTCGAGATGGCGGCGACCGAGGAAATGCTCGCCATTGCCCTGCGGCACATGCCGCATGCCGCCTGCATCGTCCCCGAGAAGCGCGAGGAGCGCACGACAGAAGGCGGGCTCGATGCCGCCGGGCAGCACAATCAGCTGGCCCCCATCGTCAGCCGCCTTACCGAAGCCGGGATTCGCGTCTCGCTGTTTATCGAGGCCTCAGAGCGCCAGCTCGATGCCGCCTTGCGCCTCGGTGCGCCGGTGGTCGAGTTTCACACCGGCGAATATGCCCATGCCCATCTCGACGACGATTCGGACAAAACCGCGCGCGAACTGAAGCGCGTGGTCGACATGGCAGCGCTGGCCGCCAAGAACGGGATCGAGCCGCATGCCGGACACGGCCTCACTTACGAGAATGTCCAGCCGATTGCCGCAATTCCGCAACTCGCCGAGCTCAATATCGGCCACTATCTCGTCGGCGAGGCAGTGTTCGTCGGCCTCGAGGCTGCCGTCCTCAAGATGCGCCAGCTCATGGATGATGTGAGATGATAATCGGCATGGGTTCCGACCTCTGCAATATCGAGCGGATCGCCAATTCGCTCGAGCGCTATGGCGAGCGCTTTACCGCGCGCGTCTTTACCGAGATCGAGAACGCCAAGGCCGCGCGCCGGCCGCATACCCGCGCCGGCACTTATGCCAAGCGCTTTGCCGCCAAGGAGGCTTTCAGCAAGGCCGTCGGAACCGGATTCAAGCGCGGCGTGTTCATGAAGGACATCGGCGTAGTTAATGCCCCTTCGGGCGCGCCTACCCTGCACCTTACCGGAGGAGCCGCCACACGGCTCATGGAACTGACACCTGACGGTCATGAAGTGACCATCCACCTCACCCTGACAGACGACCACCCTTGGGCGCAGGCCTTCGTCATTCTGGAGGCGCACCGCCTGTGAGTGAGGAAGAGGGAGAAGAGGGAAAAGGCAAAATCAACTGGCTGGCGGAAATTCGTGGGCTGGCGCTGATGCTGCTCGCCGTGCTCGCCTTTCACACCTTCATCGCCAAGCCCTTCTACATTCCCTCGGCCAGCATGGTGCCCAATCTCCTGGTGGGGGACCGGCTGGTAGTCTCCAAATATCCTTATGGCTGGAGTTGGGTTTCGGCGAGCTTTCATATCCTGCCGCGCAGCGACTGGCGTATCGCCCCCGCCACGCCCGAATATGGCGATATCGTGATTGCTGTGCCGCCGGAGAACCCGTCCGAGCCCACCACCGACTATATCAAGCGCGTGATCGCCTTGCCGGGTGACACGATCGCGCTGGTCAACGGACAGATCATCCTCAATGGCGAAGCAGTGCCGCAGGAGATAGAGCCGCCCGTCCGACTGCCCGTCGAACATGATAATACCTGCCTGTCCTACACGCGCGAACACCCCTGCCTCGAGGATTTCGAGCAGTTCAAGGTGCGGCTGGAGGATGGCAGCGAGGTCTACGAGCCGCCGACCTTCCGCGAGACGCTGCCAAACGGAGCCAGCTACTTGATTATCGATTACAGGATGCAGGGCCTAGACAACTATGCCGAGATCACCGTCCCGGACGGTCATGTCTTCCTGATGGGCGACAATCGGGACCATTCGGCCGACAGCCGTGCACCGGGGCCGCCATTCGGCAACGGCCTCGGCGGCCCCGTCCCGATTGCCGATATTGGCGGCCGTGCGGAATTCATCACCTTCTCGCTCGACGGGCGGGCATCCTACAACCCCTTGACATGGTTCACCTCGCTAAGGCCTGATCGCGCGTGGGACAGCCTGCGCCCTTCCATTGCGCAATCGGGGGCACAAGCGGGAGACGGCGATGAGTGACGAAAACCATGCTGAAGAAAGGCACATAGGCGCGAGTCCGGCACGCATAAGCAGTCCCGAACTGCGGCACGAAATGGCCCGCGCCGCGATCTGGATCGCCATGGTCGGCCTGACCGTGCTTGCCGTCTATATCTCGCAAAGCCTGCTGGTGATCTTCGGCGCACTGGTCTTCGCCTCGATGATCGATGGCGGCGCACGCCTGCTTGGCCGCGTCTGGCATATCGGACGCAGCTGGCGCGTTGCCGTCGTTCTCGTCTCCGCCGTCGTGTTTCTCGTCTGGCTGGCATCCTTTGCCGGATCGCAGATTTCGCGCGAAGCGGCGCAATTGCCGACTATAGTCGAGGATCAGGCGCGCGTGTTCTTCAACTGGCTGCGCGAACAGGGATTTGCCGTCGAACTGAACCAGCTGCAGGGCCTGATCGGCCAGGCGATGAGCGGCTTCGGCACGGTTACGCGGGCGCTGGGCGGCATACTCGGCGGCCTGACTTCGCTACTGCTGGTAATGATCATCGGCGTGTACCTGGTGATCGAACCACGCCTCTACGAACGCGGCGTGGCCTGGATGCTGCCGCGCGGCCGGCGCAAGGATTTCCACATCACGGCCAACCGCATGGCCTATACGATGCGGCGCCTGATGTTCGGCCGCATTGTCGGCATGGTAGTGGAAGGCATTTTCACATACGTAATGCTGGTCGGTTATGGCGCAGTCACCGGCGACCCGATCCCGATGCCCGCCCTGCTGGCCATCTTGACTGGCCTGCTGGCCTTCATTCCCAATATCGGCGCGGTGATCTCCGGTGTCCTGATGGTCCTGGTCGGCTTCTCCGGCGGCACCGAAATGGGACTTTACACCATCTTCGTCTATTTCCTGGTCCAGAACATCGACGGCTATTTCGTCATTCCGATGATCGCCAAGAAAACAGTCGACCTTGCCCCGGCACTGGTCCTCGCCATGCAGCTTATCATGGGCATATTGTTCGGCATCCTCGGCCTGTTCCTGGCAGATCCGCTACTCGCCATGATCAAGGTCGCGCTCGAGCGGCGTAGCGAGCAGAACGATGCCGAAGACGCTCGCCTGGATGCCGAAGCGCAAGCGCGTGCAGAGGCCGAGGCCGCGCTGCGCGTCGCGCAGGAGGGGGCCGATGCGTAAATTTCTCTACACGATCGCGCTGGGCATCATCCTGGTTGGCGCAATACTGTTCGTGCTGCGGCTCTACAGTAATGAACTGACCGAGATCGCGCTGGTCCCGTCAGGCGATTTCGTCGAGCAGGATGCCCTGGCCGACAATGCCTATGCCAATCCGGACATGTGGTTTTCGCGACCCGGCATGGGCGCAGGCAATGATCCGGCGCGCTGGCAGCCGCGCTTTGCGGAAGAGACTCCCAATGCAGCGCCCTCGATTGCGGCTGAAGACGTGCTGGAAGAGCCGGCCGAGACGCGAGACACCTCTTTCCAAGCCGCGCCAGCCGGGGCCGAAAGCGCCGATAGCCGCTTCGCGGTGTTTTTCGTCCATCCGACCAGCTTCACCGACAACCGCCAGTGGAACGCCACGCTCGATGACGAGCAATCGCAGCTCTACGCCCGCATCATGGTGCGCGGCATGGCCAGCGCCTTCAACCGGGCGGACGAGATCTGGGCACCGCGCTATCGCCAGGCGACCTTTGGCGCCTTCCTGTCGGACGGCGAGGACGCGCAGCAGGCCATCGATGCCGCCTATCAGGATGTTGCGGCGGCCTTCGACTATTTCGTCTCGGGTATCAATGCAGACATGCCGATCGTGCTGGCCGGTCACAGCCAGGGCTCGCTGCACATATTGCGGCTGATGCGCGAGAAGATCGCCGGAACCGAGCTGCAGGACCGACTCGCCATGGCCTATCCGATCGGCTGGCCGATCTCGGTCGAGCATGACCTGCCTGCCCTGCCCCTGCCCGCCTGCGCCACGCCGGATCAGGCCGGGTGCCTGCTCTCCTATTCCAGTTTTGCCGAGCCGCCGGACCCGGACATGATGCTCAATCATTATGCGGAAAGCGCGGGCTTCGACGGGGAGATCCGCGGCGACAGCCCGATCCTATGCGTCAATCCGATCACCGGAACGGTTGGCGGCTCTGCACAGGAAGCATCCAACCAGGGAACACTGGTCCCCGATGAGGACCTTTCCGGCGGCGTCCTGGTCCCGCAAGCCGTGCCCGCGCGATGCGATGCCCAAGGCCTGCTGCTGATCGGCAACCCGCCGGAAATGGGCAGCTACGTCCTGCCTTTCAACAATTACCACGTCTACGACATCCCGCTATTCTGGCGGAACCTGCAGCTGGACGTGGTCCGCCGCATGCAAGCATGGTCGGGCTCGGAGGCCGGCTCTTGATCACCGAGGACGCGGCCGAATTTCGCGATGCGTTGCCCCAAGGAGGCGCGCTGATCGGGCTCGATCTGGGCACAAAGACCATCGGCACGGCCTTTTGCGATGCGAGCTGGAGCTTTGCCACGGCGGGCAAGACGCTGCCCAAGGGCAAGTTCAGCCGCGACAAGGCGGCGATCGAGGCGCTGGTGGGCGAGCGCAATGTGAAAGGCCTCGTCATCGGCCTGCCGCTTAACATGGACGGCACGGCTGGCCCGCGCGCGCAGGCCAGCCGCGCCTTCGGCCGCAATATCGCGGCAATGGGCCTGCCGGTGTTGTTGTGGGACGAACGCTGGAGCACGAGCAGCGCCGAGCGCGACATGATCGCGCAGGATATCAGCCGGGCGAAGCGAGCGGAAAAGATCGACAGCCATGCTGCCGCGGTGATCCTGCAAGGTGCGATCGACCGGCTGGCGGGCGGGGTCTTCTAGGCGCGCGCCAGTTCGCGGCGCCGCTTCTTCGCTTCTGCCGCAACCAGCAGGCTCCCCGAATTCTCGGCCCGCCGCCACAGCGCATCGCGGCCCTCCGGGTCGAGTATGCCGGCCTGTGCTTCCAGCGCGGTCATGCGCATGCGGTGACTGACATGGCTTCGCGCGAAGTGCTCTGCCACATCCAGCGCCTCCCGATTGCCGAGACCCACCGCCACGCGCAGAAAGACCTCCGCGCCGCCGGGGCTGAGAACTCCCGAAATCTCGTCCTTCTCGACATCAAACTTGTATTGGTCGAGCCAGCCCTGTGCGCCGTCCGAATGCATGATGTTGAGCGAGACCGAGAGGCTTTCGGGCGGAATCTGCGAATGCACGTCCAGATGCGCACGATAGAGCATCAGCTTGCCGGGCGAGAGGCAGGAGCGCTCGATGAAGCGCAGGCCAGCTTTCTCGCCCACAATGCCTTCGACAGCCTCGTAATCGTACTCGTAATAGTCGGAAGCGTAGCCCGGCCCGAAATAGCCGAGCGTGAGGAAGCTGAAATTGTGATCATGCGGCAGTTCGTAGCTGAAAGTCGACTGCCCCGAAGCGCGAAAGCAATGTTCGCTGCGGCTGGGCCAGAAATTGGCGCGCAGGTAGAAAGTGCTGCATTGGGGCGACAGCATGATCACCTGCGGCCCGTAGGAACTGCCATCTTCTTCTCCGCCCGATGGACCCTTCAGTTCCTCCAGCATCATCTCGGCGAGGAAATCCCGATCATTGCCGAGCCGCCGCAGCCAGCCGGCCGCATGCATCAGGCTTTCTTCCTCGCGTGGATCGAAGCCTTGCTGTTCCAGCGCAGCAATGCAATCGCCAAGCGCGCAGGTGGATTCGTCCTGCAAGTCGATAATCCGCGGCATCAGTTCCTCTCCAGCTCGAGCAATTGCGGATGCGCTTCGACCAGCTGCGCACGCAGGGCTCCTGCGGCGGCGGACAGCGTATCTTGCGGATTGCGGGCGATGGCCGACAGGGCGCAGAAGCCCCGCGCGGAATCGAGCGCAAGGCATTCGCGCAGCGCCTGCCAACGGAGGCTCTCATCCTTCTCCCTGTGCGCCATATCGGCGAGGACGGGCGCTGCATCGCTGCGATGCATCCGTCCGAGCAGCGCGGTCATCATTTCACGCCGACTTGTCGCCAGCGAACCCGCGGCCTGTTGCAGGAGGCGCCCGCTGGTCCGGCAATATTCGCGTCCCGGTCGAGGATCTGCAGCGGTCTTTTCAAGCCGCAGCGTCACCAACCGGCGGTCTACCTCCGTGACCAGCATGCTCTCGCTCGCACAGTCGAAGGCAAGGCGCACTCCGCGTTGCAGCCGTACTTCCTCGTCGCAATAACGGATTGCGTCCTGTCCGCCGCAAATCCGCGCGATCACGCCCTTGCCGCACCCGGCCAGGACCGCCTCGTAGCGCAGGGAGTGTGTGAAGCAGGCAGCGGGATAGAGGTATTCGCCCGGCTCGCGCGCCTGCAGCAGCAATTGCGCCCGGCCGGACTTGGCAAGCAGCAAGGAAGAGGCGCTGCCCTTGAACCCGTGGCGGAACGGCGGATGGGCGAAGGGCCGATCTGCCATGACCTTGCATAACTGGCTCGCCAGAGCCTGCATCAGCGCTTCAGCCTGCCCACTGCCGGCAAAGATATCTTCCAGTACGGGGCAGGACTCCAGCCCTGCCCCGGCACCGAACCTCCTGAAATCGAGGTTCAGGCCAGCCGCGCTATCATCGGCCAGCCAGGCATCCCAGGCCGCCCCCATGGCGGCCTGGGCCTGGCGCTGCGGGGCGTCATCGTCCCGCAATGCCGCGATGGTGGGATCAACACGCATCGCTGCGACCCTGGGACCTCAAATGAGGCCGCCGCCCGGCGGCTGACGTTCGAAAACGACAGTCGCGAGGACGATGATCAAATCGTCACCACCTGGCCCACCCTGCATCGAACCGAACACGCCTGTCAGCGTGTCCAGGTCGGGAAGGCTTGCCAGATCGATCTTGGGCAGTTTCATGCTCAATCTCCCCCTTGCGACGGAGCACCACGCCCCGCCTGCGCGGTAAATGCAGGGAGTGCAGCATTGCCTGAAGTTAAATGACTGTAATCGGCCGATCAGCCGGCAGTGTGACGGAGCACCAGCACCAGACCTTCAGGCTCTTCCCCCTCGAAAGGAAGCGTCAGGCGCAAGGCATCGGCCCGCGCGCGGTCGAGGATGGCAGATGGCACCCCGATATCGTGCAGCACGGCATCGGCGCTGCCGAGCAGGCGTGCCTGGCGCAATGTCAGCTCCTCGGGGTCGCTGCTCGTCAGGAAGATCTCGATCCGTCCGGCGCTTGCAGCATCTTCTGCGCCCGCCAGCCAGTTCTCGACCCTGCCTGCCGCACCTTGAGCCAGCGGATCGAGCGGCCCGCCAGTGGTCAGCGCCCGGTCAAGCGCCTGCCTGCGACCGGCCATATCGGGAAACTTCGCCTTGATCCGCTCACGCAAGGTTGAAAGCCTCTGCGCCAGTTCACCCAGATCGGAAGGCAGCATTGCCTCGAGCCGCAACCGCAATTGCTTGGCGAGGCCCGCCGATGCCCCGCCCGTCCCCACGGCAATGATGACCGGATCGCGTTCGAGCAGGCTCGGCGTGGTGAAATCGCACAGGTCGGGCCGGTCCACCACGTTGACCAGCAAACCGCTGGTGCGCGCGCGGATCGCATCGCCTTCGCACATGGCGACATCGTCATGCGCGATGAAGCACAGCCGCGCCCCGACATCGATACCTTGCTGGAGATCGGTGACAACTTCACCCCCGGCCCGCTCGACCAGCCTGCGCTTGGGCTCCGCCATCGGCCCCTCCCCCAGCACAATGACCGGCTGACCAGTCAATCTGTGGAAGAGCGGGAGCGAATGCACCTTTCGCCTCAGTCGAGCCAGTCCGGCACGCGCTCGGCGGCGTAGATGTCCTCGGGCAGGATCCGGTCGGCCACGCTGGCAACCTTGTCGCCATCGACCATCACCTCGGCTACGAAACCGCGAGAATTGTAAGAACTGGCCATGGTCGCGCCATATGCACCCGCAGTGCGGAACACGGCAAGATCGCCCGCTTCCAGCGCATCGATTTCGCGTTCCATGGCAAAGGTATCGCCAGTCTCGCAGATTGGCCCGACGATATTCGCGGTCATCTTTTCGCCGGTCGGTTCGACAGCATCGAAATCGTGCCATGCGCCGTAAAGCGCAGGCCGGGCAAGATCGTTCATCGCCGCATCGACAATCACGAATGGCGTCCGGTTGGAATTGCGCTTCACGCGGATCACTTCGGTCAGCAGCACACCGGCATTGCCCGCGATCACGCGGCCCGGCTCGAACATCAGCGTGACGTCCCAGTCCTTGGTGATCCCGGCGATCATATGTCCGTATTCGCTCGGGCTCGGCATGACTTCGCCCGCCTTGTAGGGCACACCGATTCCGCCACCGAGATCGACATGGGTCACAGACCCGCCCGCGCTGCGGATCTGCTGCACCAGTGCGCCGACCTTTTCGAAAGCGAGTTCGAGCGGCTTGAGGCTGGAAAGCTGGCTGCCGATATGGACCGCGAGCCCGCGCATATCGAGGCCGGGCAATTCGGCGAGGCGCAGATACATGGCCACCGCCTGGTCGATCGGCACGCCGAACTTGTTGTCGCTCTTGCCGGTCGAAATCTTCTCATGCGTCCCGGCATCGATGTCCGGATTGACGCGCAGCGCGCAATGCGCAGTGCGACCGGCCGCATCGGCGATGCGAGCGAGCTCGACGCCTTCTTCCTCGCTCTCGATATTGAACTGGCCGATCCCTGCGTCGAGACCCTGCATCATCTCGCGTGCGGTCTTGCCAACGCCCGAAAAGACGATGTCTTCCGCCGGCATGCCGGCTGCCAGCGCACGGGCCATCTCGCCACCCGAGACGACATCCGCGCCAAAGCCCTCGCGCTGCATTACACGCAGGACCGCAAGGTTGGGATTGGCCTTCACGGCAAAGGCGAGATGAATCTTGCCGAGTGGCTGCAAGGCCTCGCGAAAGACGCGGGCGTGGCGCTCCAGCGTGGCGCGCGAATAGACATAGACGGGAGTGCCATACTGCTCGGCAATGCGCCGCATCGGCACGTCTTCGGCGTAAAGCTCGCCGTTACGTAGTTGGAAATGGTCCATATATTTTCGTTCTTGATCAGCCTTCGGGCGGGAGGTCGAACGGGTCGTCCTCCCTCTGTTCGGATTCGCTGCGCAGTTCGACGCTTCGCTCGGGCACGGCCATCGGGCTCGTCTCGAGCAATTGCGCGGACGTCAGCGGCGCTTCGGCGCCATAGGGCGCAGGCGGCAGGCTCCTGCCAGCAGCGGGTTCGAGATCGCCTCGGCGGCCGCAGGAAGCGAGCGCAAGGGCGAGCAGGGAAAGGGCGACGGCCTTGCGCATCATTCGCCGTCCAGTTCCGCTTTGGCTTCCGCCACCTGTTTTCGAACCTGCGCGGGCGCGGTGCCGCCAAAGCTGGCGCGCGCGGCAACCGATGCCTCGACCGACAGCGCGGCATAGACGCGTTGGTCCACGCGCTCATCGATCGCCTTCAGGTCCTCGAGCGGCAATTGATCGAGCGCGACACCGCGGCTTTCGGCCAGTTTCACGGCCGCGCCGGTAATGTGATGCGCCTCGCGAAAAGGAATATCCGCCTGCCGCACCAGCCAGTCGGCCAGGTCAGTCGCGGTGGCATAGCCAAGTTCGGCCGCTTGGCGCATGCGATCGGTCTTGAACGTGCTGTCCGCCACCATGCCGGTCATCGCTGCAATGGACAGGCCGAGCAGGTTTGCCGCTTCGAAGACGGGCGGCTTGTCGTCCTGCATGTCCTTGGAATAGGCGAGCGGCAAGCCCTTCATCGTCACCATCAACGCGGTGGCGCAGCCGACAATGCGCCCGGCATGGCCGCGCACCAGCTCGGCCGCATCGGGGTTCTTCTTCTGCGGCATGATCGAGGAGCCGGTCGAAAGGCTGTCTGGCATGCGCACGAAGCCGAAGGGCTGGCTCGCCCAGATTACGAATTCCTCCGCAAGGCGCGAAAGGTGCAGGCTGCATTGCGCCGCGGCCTGGAGGTAATCCATCGCGAAATCGCGATCCGAAACGGCATCTAGGCTGTTGCGCGTCGGAGTATCGAAGGACAGCGCCTGCGCGGTCATTTCACGGTCGATGGGAAAACCAGTCCCGGCCAGCGCCGCGCTGCCCAGCGGGCACTCATTCATCCGCGCTCGCGCATCATGAAAGCGTGAACGGTCGCGGCGGATCATCTCGTAATAGGCCATCAGGTGATGGCCGAGCGTTACCGGCTGCGCGGTCTGCAGATGGGTGAAGCCGGGCATGATGCTGTCGGCATGCACATCGGCCTGAGCCACCAGTGCGCGCTGCAACGCTTCGAGTCCGGCATCGGCCTGGTCGATAGCCTCGCGCACCCAGAGCCGGAAATCTGTCGCCACCTGGTCATTGCGGCTGCGCGCCGTGTGCAGGCGCCCGGCTGCCGGACCGACCAGCTCGGAAAGCCGGCTTTCGGTTGTCATGTGGATGTCCTCGAGGTCCCAATCCTCAGGCACGCCGTCCTTTTCGTACTCGCCGGCGATCTGCTCGAGCCCGTCGATAATCGTCTCCGCATCCTCGGCCGAAACGATGTCGCAGGCGGCCAGCATGGCGACATGCGCCTTGCTCGCGGCGATGTCCTGACGCCACAACGCCTTGTCGAAGGGGATCGACGCATTTATCTCGCGCATAATGGCGGATGGTCCCTCAGCGAACCGTCCGCCCCACATCTTGTTGCCCTTTTGGGCATTGGAGGGATTACCCTTGCTCAAGTCGAAATCCTGCACCTTCTTCGTGGCCAGCCTGGCGGCCTTTGCCTTGGCGGGCTGCGATACAGGCGGCTCCGATACTCCGCAAGGCGGCGAAGAGGTCTCTTCAGAAACCGGTGACGAGCAACTCGCCGGCACGATCGACCACACTTTCGCGGGCTCCACCCTGCCCGAGGTTACGCTGACCCATCCTGACGGGACCAGCCTCGACCTGGCCACGGCCACTGGCAAGCCGGTCCTGCTCAATCTCTGGGCCACCTGGTGCGCGCCCTGCGTGGTGGAGATGCCGCTGCTCGACGAGATCGCCGGCGAAATGGGCGAGGACCTCACGGTTCTGACGGTAAGCGAGGACATGCGCGGCGCCGAGCTGGTGGTGCCCTTCTTCGAGGAAAAGGGATTCACAAATCTACCGCAATGGATGGACCCTACCAACGATCTTGCCTTTGCCTTTGGCGGGGGCGCCGTGCTCCCCTTGACTGTGCTCTACAATGCCGAGGGCGAGGAAGTCTGGCGCGTGATCGGCGCCTATGACTGGGCGAGCGAGGAAGCGCGCGTAGCGATCGAAGAGGGAATTGCGGCCAGCGCCTCGTAATCGGGCATATCGAGCTGCAATTTCGAAAGTGGGCTTCCGGCCAGCCCGGCCACAAGCATGGCCTTTGCGGCCGGGCCCGGCGGGATGCGCGAGAGTGGTGCCAGCAGGACGTCACGCAAGACGGCGGGCAGTTTGACCTGCGACTGATAAAGCGGTGTGAAGGCCGCGGTCAGCCATTGGTAAAGCCGGACATGGCCACGCCGTAGTGCGATGGCGCGGTGCAATCGCTGCTGCAGTTCGCCCTCACCCGCCAGCGCGCTAGCCAGCGCCCAGGCGTCGAGCAGAGCCATGTTCGCCCCCTGCCCCAATTGCGGGCTGGCCGAATGCCAGGCATCGCCGATATGGATCAGGTCCTGCTCCACCGGGGAATGCCAACTGCGATGGGCATAGCAGGCGAAGGTCAGCTGTTCGGGCGCAGCGATCTGTTCGAGGATCCCCGCGCATTCTGGCCAAAGCGCGAACACCTCATCCTTCCAGCGTTCGAGGCCTTGCTCCTGCCAAGGAGCATAGGCCGCCTGCTGCAGCGACCAGAAAAAGGAGAACTCGCGCGGACCTCCTTCTGTCCGGCGACCGGTGGGCAGCACGCCCACCATCTTGCCGGCATGCTCATATCTCTGTTCGAGGAGGGACGCATTGAATGGACCGTCTTCGGGCCATTCGAGCGTGCACCACAGCGCGCCGAAAGGCAGGTAGCTGTCGCCCGCAGGTACCAAGGGCGAGCCAACGCCAAGGCAATCGACCAGCAACTGGTGCTCTATGCTGGCTGCATGATCGGTGAAATGCAGCCGCCTGCCTTTCGCGCAGGATTCGCTGCGGGCAATCTCGTGGCTAGTCCTCACTTCGATCCCCGCATCGATTACCGCCTGGTAGAGCAGTTCGAACAGGCTGCCGCGGTGGATGCCGAGGCCGAACAGGCCCGCGATCTCCAAGTGACGATAGTCCGCCTCGAGAACAGCCTCGCCAAGCTGATTGAGGCCGTGCAGGCGCTCGATCTGCGATCCTTTTGCTACAGCGGCCTGCGCGAGGCCCAAATGCGCGAGTACCGCCAGCCCGGTCGGCTGGATCATCAGCCCCGATCCGATCGGCTGCGGTTCGGGAAAGCGTTCGTAGAGCGTGACTTCATGGCCCTGCCGGTGAAGCAGCAAGGCGCTGGCAAGGCCAGCAACGCCGCATCCGGCAATGGCGATGTCGAGCCTGTCCATGCCGTGTTGCCTAGCAACAGAGGCGCAGACTTTCCATTGGGGCTTCCCTGCGCGGTAACCTTAAGCTAAGGGCGCCGCTCTATGGCTAAGGCCAGGGGCGATTAGCTCAGTTGGTAGAGCATCTCGTTTACACCGAGAGGGTCGGCAGTTCGAGCCTGTCATCGCCCACCATTTTCGACCACGCGGAACAGTCCTGAGGACCGTTCCGGATCGAAAACCCAAGGACAAACATCACACCAGACTGGCCGCACCCTTGCCCATCTCGGCGAAATATCGCGCCATGGCATCGACCGCCTTGTCGGTCAGCTGGATGAAGGCGCGGCGCCGGTCGGTCTCATCCTCCACCCTTTCAAGCAGGCCCGCCTCGGTCATCTGGCCAATCCAGCGCAAGGCCGTGGTCGGCGGCACGCCGGAAGCGATGCACAAGGACGTTACCGAAACGCGATTATGCTCGACCCGCGCGGCGGTGAGATCGAGCAGCATGTCCCACGCCGGATCGGCAAAAAGATCGCCATCGAAGAAGCGCGCGCGCAATTGCCGCTGGTGGATGATGCGGCGGACCAGCCGTGCATCCGGCAATGGCGGGCGTGTGGCGCGCACCAGACGGTCCTCGTCCGACCGCACCATATTGCCGCCATCGAAGCGGAAGGCATGACCGGGACTGCGCAAGCCGCCTTCATTGCCCTCGCCCATGCGTTCGAGCCGCTCGGCAATCTGGTTCACCTGCTCGGTCAGCCGCAGCAGCGTCAGCCGGTCATCCTCGGAGAGTTCGCGCAGGCGCAAATTGGGCTCATTCGCAAGCACCTGGCCAAGCGCTATGATCCGGTCCGCCCGGTTCGGATTGACGAGGATCTGCGGAAGCGATTGGCTGCAGCAGCCATAGATGTCCTCCAAAGCCTCGACCGAAGTGGACACGACCATGTATGCGCCCGAACGCGCGGCGCGCATGTCCAGCCGCACCAATGCTGCAAGAGCTTCCGCCCCCGGCTCCGGGCAATCGAGCAGGATCACCTCGCCCAGCGGGCGCGGATCGCCTTGCATCAGCTGTGCAAGCGAGCCGCATTCGCGAATGACCAGCCCCGCCGCCTCGACATCCTCGCGCATTTCGCTGCGGACATGCTCGCGATCGGCGAAGACGGAAACCGCAAAGGGCAGGCCAACCGCATCGGCGGCTGCAGCATAGGCAATATCGAGCTGGGCCAAGATCGCACTCCTGATTCGCATGGACATCCTGAATAAGAACAGGATGAGAACAAATCAGGATCGTGTCAAGAATACACGACGGAGCACATTCGCCCCGGCTGACTGATCAATCCGCGAACGGATCGCGTACCAGGATCGTGTCGTCGCGCTCGGGACTGGTCGAAACCGAGGCCACCGGGCATTCGATCAGTTCCTCGATGCGGCGGATATATTTGATCGCCTGCGCCGGAAGGTCGGCCCAGCTGCGTGCGCCCACTGTGGTGCCGTCCCAGCCGTCCATTTCCTCATAGACCGGCTCGATCCGTGCCTGGTCCTGCGCGTTCGACGGCAGGTAATCGATCACTTCGCCATCGAGCTTGTAGCCGGTGCAGATCTTTATCGTCTCGAACCCGTCAAGCACGTCGATCTTGGTCAGGGCGATGCCGGTCACGCCCGAAATGGCGCAGGTCTGGCGCACCAGCACGGCATCGAACCAGCCGCAGCGACGCTTGCGCGAGGTGACGGTTCCGAACTCATGACCGCGCTCACCCAGACGCTGGCCGACCTCGTCTTCCAGCTCGGTCGGGAACGGGCCGGAGCCAACGCGCGTCGTGTAAGCCTTGACGATACCCAGCACGAAGCCGGCCGAGCCGGGCCCGAGACCCGAGCCGCTGGCTACCGTGCCGCTGACCGTGTTGGAGCTGGTGACGAAGGGATAGGTGCCATGATCGACATCGAGCAGCACGCCCTGCGCGCCTTCGAACAGGATACGAGTGCCGGCCTTCTTCGCCTCATTGAGGCGCCTCCACACAGGCTGGGCATATTGCAGCACGAAAGGCGCAATACCCTTCAGTTCATCGAGCAGGGCCGCCCGGTCGACAGGCGCCTCGCCGAAACCGGCGCGCAAAGCATCGTGGTGCGCACAGAGCCGGTCGAGCTGGGGTTCGAGTTCGTCGAGATGGGCCAGGTCGCACACGCGAATGGCGCGGCGGCCGACCTTATCCTCGTAAGCCGGGCCGATTCCGCGACCGGTGGTGCCGATCTTGCCCTTGCCAGCAGCGGCTTCACGCATGACATCAAGCTGGGTGTGGACCGGCAGGATCAGAGGGCAATTGTCGGCAATGCCGAAATTTTCCGGCGTGATGGATACGCCCTGGCTTTCAAGGCGCTCGATCTCACCCATCAGCGCCCAGGGGTCGAGCACCACGCCATTGCCGATCAGGCTGAGCGTGCCGGTGACGATGCCGGAGGGCAGCAGGCTGAGTTTGTAGGTGGTGTTGCCCACAACCAGCGTATGGCCGGCATTGTGACCGCCCTGGAAACGGACGACCGCACCCGCGCGCGCGGCGAGCCAATCGACGATCTTTCCCTTGCCTTCATCGCCCCATTGGGCGCCGATGACGGTGACATTGGCCATGGATACACTCCTCCACCTGCCAGGTGGATCCGCAGGCGTCCTTCGACAGGACTCGACGCCGGGATGGGACAGGGGGGATTCGATCCCCGGATTGCGGTGGCGGAACTAACGCGGCGGCATGCAATGTCAACGGGGGAGGCAGGTTTCATGCCCGCGCGATGTCCGCACCCTGACCTGTTAACCGCATTGCGCAACCCGATCTTGAGGACGAGCCGCGAGCATCGCCAGCATCGCAAACCCACTTTGGGGAGAATGACATGTCGCTGATCCTGGCAACGGCGCTGGCAGTCGAACCGGCCCTGCTCGAACGCGCCGACGCGCTGAACGAAGCCTATGTCTCCTGCCTGTTCGAAGTCGCCCGAGAATCACAGGAAGCGGACATGCCGATCGACCAGTTCGCCCGGCTGGTCAATCACAGCTGCCTTACCGAGCGCGATGCCCTGCAAGAGGCCAGCATCGAGATCCATATGCAGCGCGGCGCCACCCAGGCCGAAGCCGAGGCCGAATGGGCACGCATCGACGTGATCGGCCGCCGCAGCGTCATCCAGGCATACTGGAACGGCTAAGGCCAAATTCCGGGCATTCAGGGTCAAGGTTCAGCAGCAGGCAAGCATTGCACCGCCACGCGACAAATTACGCCAATGCGCGACTGGAAGTGTAATGCACCGGGCGTAACATTGGCGGCGGGACGTTTGCCGGAGAATTTCCGTGAAACACAATCTGTTTGCCCTTGCCCTTCTTGTCACCGCCCTGCCCGCAGCACCCGCTCTCGCCCAACAGGAGCTATCCTATGGCGCGGAGGAATTGCAGGGCATCGACTACTGGGCCGGTGCGACGCGCGACGCGCCACTGGTCATTTTCGTCCATGGCGGGGGATGGAAACGCGGCGACAAACAGATGATGCACGGCTCGGACAAGCTCGAGCATTGGCAAGATCTTGGCTATGCCGTTGCCTCGGTCAATTACCGCCTCGTTCCGGACAATACGGTTGAACAGCAGGCCAGCGATGTCGCCGCATCTGTCGCCTACCTACGGAACAATGCCGGCAGGCTCGGCTTCGATGCGGATCGCATCGCGCTGATCGGCCATAGTGCGGGGGCGCATCTCATCGCTTTGGTCGGCACCGATCCGCAATACCTTGCCGCAGAGGGGTTAGGCCTCGATGCGATACTGGGCGTGATTCCGCTCGATGGTGCCGCCTACGATGTCGCCTACCAGCTCGATCACGCCGGAATCCTGATGCGCGGCACCTATCGCCAGGCATTCGGCGAGGACGCGGAGAGGCAGCGCGACCTTTCCCCCACGAGGCATGCGGCTTCGCCCAATGCTCCCCAGTTCCTGATCCTCCACGTCCAGCGCGAGGATGCCCGGGCGCAGAGCGTGGCACTGGCTGCAGCCCTCAATCGCGCGGGCACTCCGGCAGAGGTACAGGGCCTTCGCGGGCGCGGCCTGCGCGGTCACATGCAGATCAATCGCAATCTCGGCGATCCGGACTATCCCGCCACACGAGTGGTCGATGACTTCCTCGCGAGCCTGTTCGTGCGCTGATGCTTTGATGCGCCGCGCTTCGTGCTAAGGGGCGGCGCATCATGTCCCAGCAACCCATCTGTATCGCCGCGCTCTACAAGTTCACGCGTTTCGAGGATCCCGACGCCCTGCGCGAACCGCTACAGGAGGTGTGCGAGGCGAATGGCGTGATGGGCACGCTGCTGCTGGCTGAGGAAGGGATCAACGGCACGATTGCGGGCAGCGATGCCGGAATCGCCGCGGTGATCGCGCATATCCACGCCCTGCCCGGCTGCGCGGAGCTGGAGCTCAAATATTCGCGCTCTGCCGAAATGCCCTTCCACCGCATGAAGGTGCGGCTGAAGAAGGAGATCGTCACGCTCGGCCAGCCCGGCGTCGACCCGACGCAGGATGTCGGCACCTATGTCGATCCGCAGGACTGGAACGCGCTGATTTCCGATCCCGACACGATCGTGATCGATACGCGCAATGATTACGAGGTGGCACTGGGCAGTTTCGAAGGGGCTATCGATCCGGAGACCGCCAGCTTCCGCGATTTCCCCGGCTGGTTCCGTGAACAACGCACCAAGCTGCTCGGCAACACCAACAAGCCCAAGGTCGCCATGTATTGCACCGGCGGCATTCGCTGCGAGAAGTCTACCGCCTTCCTCAAGGCCGAGGGGATCGAGGACGTCTACCACCTCAAGGGCGGGATATTGAAATATCTCGAGGACATTCCCGAGGAGGAAAGCCGCTGGCGCGGAGAATGCTTCGTGTTCGACGAGCGGGTGAGCGTGGGCCACGGACTGGTGCCGGGCGACTTCACCCTGTGCCGCGCCTGCCGCTTCCCGCTGAGCGACGAAGACCGCGCGTCCGACCTGTTCATCGAAGGCGTTTCCTGCCCGCATTGCCATGGCGGCAAGACGGCTGAACAGCGCGCCCGCTATGCCGAACGCGAGAAGCAGTCGCGCCTCGCCCGCGAGCGCGGACAGGCGCATGTCGGGGCGAAACAGGAGAAGCTGCGGGCCGAGCGCAAGGCCGAAAAGCTCGCCGAAAAGGAAGCCGCAAGGCAGGCCGCCAGACAGGGCGATGGCTGAACTTCCGATCCTCTACAGTTTCCGTCGCTGCCCCTATGCCATGCGGGCACGGCTGGCGCTGGCTGTCAGCGGCGTCTGCTACGAACATCGCGAGATAATCCTTCGCAACAAGCCCGCACATATGCTTGAAATATCGCCGAAAGGTACGGTCCCGGTCTTGCTGCTTTCCGACGGCACGGTGCTCGAAGAAAGCCTCGACGTGATGCGCTGGGCGCTGGAGCAGAGCGACCCCGAAGAGTGGCTGAGCGGCACTGACGAGGCCCTGATCGCCGCCAATGACAGGCCATTCAAGCACCATCTCGACCGCTACAAGTATGCCACGCGATACGAAGGCGCGAACGCTGAGGAACATCGCGCCGAAGCGCGCGCGATCCTGATGCAACTGGAGCAGAGACTCTCGGACCGACCCTTCCTGTCAGGCGCGCGTTTCGGCTTCACCGATGCGGCGATAGCGCCCTTCATCCGGCAATTCGCCAATACCGATCGCGACTGGTTTGACGCGCAGGACTGGCCGCATCTTCGCAAGTGGCTGGAGAACTTCCTCGCCTCGGACCTGTTCCAGCAGATCATGCAGAAGCACGATCTGTGGGAGGCAGAAGGCTAGCCGCGCCCAGTCGATCAAAAATCGACTCCTCTTGGAGGAACCGCCCAGGGCCGCAGCAGGCTATCCAGCACATTGGTCAAGCCATCGAAAAAGATGAGTAGCCACAGGGACTGGATATGAAATCGCTCAAAAGTTCACTTCTCCCGCGCGCAGTTGTTGCACTGGTCGCGAGCGTCAGCTTGCTCGCGGGCTGCACCGATGCGCAGGAGGTGGCCGAAGCCGAGCCGCTACCCGATGTGCGCTTTTGCGGCGGCATGTGGATCGAACTCTCGCCCGTGGTCGTGGCTGCGAACGAATTCTATAATGGCGATGTGAGCATCTGCACCGGCGGGGTCAGGTCCCTGACCAGCGGCGAAGCCGATATCGTCACCAATGCCGAGACCCAGATGCTGCGCGAAACGGTCAACAATCCGGACATCCGGCTCATCATGACCGTGACCGAGAGCTTCTACCGCCTCGTGGCCAAGCGCTCTTCCGGCATCGAGACCCTGGCCGACCTCGAAGGCAAGCGCATCGTCGTGCCCGCAGGGACATCGGCAGGATATTACCTTGAGGCAATGCTGCAATCGGTCGGGCTCAGCGATGAAGACGTGACGCTGGTTCCCTTCCCCCGAGGCCCCGACCTCATCACCTCCATGGACATGATGAGTGACCTGATGGTGGATGGCGAAGCCGATGCCATGTCGATCTGGGAACCCGAGCCTGTCGATGCCATCGCCGATCTCGGAGACGATGCCATCGTGCTTCAGGATCGCAGCGTCTATCGCGAGGTATTCAGCCTTTACACCACGGTGGACCAGCTGAACGATCCCGAACGCCGCAAGGCGGTGGTCGGCTTCGTGCGCGCCATTATCGATGCCACAAACGCATTGGAGGAAGACCCGGAGCCGTACTGGCAGATGGTCTCCGACCAAATCGGCTATCCGGTCTCGGATATCGAGGGCAGCTGGGAAGAAATGGAATTCCCGATCCATATCGTGCCGGACATCCTCGATGTGCTGGAAGTCGAGGACAGGTGGGTCGCCAGGGCGCAGGACCGTGAACCGCGTTCGCGCGAGGAACTGGCGCAGTTCATCGACTACTCAGTGCTGGAAGAAGCGCTTGCGGAGTGAGCCGGAGACGAGCTGAGCAGGTAACTTTTGGGGCGCGAGGGACAACTGCTCCCCTAAGACTCCAAATGAATGGAAGCCGGTCCTTAGTTCACAGCCAAGAAAACTGCTTCGACTTCAATGTCGGACTCATCAAAATCGATCATAAGAGCGTGGCTAACTGGTTGGTTAGTAACCACAAACCCATCCGGATAGGCTGTGCGGAAAAACGTCTGGGACTGAGCAAGCGCATCGCCTGGAATCAATAGCGATGGCTCCTCATCGACGTTCCAACCTATGACAACAATAATATCGTTCGACTTACTAAATTCAGCGAGGATGGCGTCTAGGGAACCGCTTGCGCAGCTAATTTTGCTACCCGGTTGCCGGAGTCTACCCAGCAATTCTTCATGCTTTGAATGCGAAAGCGCCGAAGCGTTGATGCCCATTCGAACCCAGTTGGCAATCGCTTCGGGAGTCCGCGACTTCCGAAGTCGCCGATGGTGAAGCACTGTCATTCTTGACTTGGCTTGGCCCATGGCAAGCTAGATATACTCAGCGGATGTTGACTACAACCGGGGCGCAATCAGACCCCCAAGCCTAAACCGCCCTCGGTTCGCTTCCTTCGAGAAGGTGCGAACAGCCCAGCGCCGCGGCATCGTCCGCCTCGGACAGAGCCGCGACAGTGCGCCAGCCCTTGGCGCGCAGAGCCGCAGCGGCATTGCGATCATGGCCAAGCGGCAGGAACAACTTGGCGCCAAGGGCCTCGTCGGCCTTGAGCAGCTCGACCAGTTCTTCGGGGTAAAGCGAGAAGCCGGTCGCCGGTTCGTCGCTTCCGCCGATCAGATAAGTGCCGCCGCGACCCAGCGCGCCGCGCACACCATCGGCAAACAGGGTGAAGCCGAACCAGCTCTGATATTCAAAGCCGTGCCGCTCCGTCGGATCGAGCGTCAGCCGCGCCCTGCCCGCCACGCGCTCGGCGATCCTGGCGAGGCCGTCCATGCGGCTGGCAAGAGCCCCGCCTGCATCCAACGCGCCGAGCTTTGCCATCGCCTCTTCGAACGGACCATTGGCAAAGAGCAGCGGGATATAGGCTTCACCGCCCGCATCCTTGAGCCCGCCTGCATCCTTGGCATCGAGCTCGCGGCGCACGGCCTCGCGCTGGCCTTCGGCAAGCGGGAGCTCCGCCTCCGCCAGCGTGTCGACGAGGTCGGGCAGCGTGAAATCGACCGAAATGCCGGTCGCACCTGCCGCCTCAAGCGCGGCAATCGCCAGTTCGACCATCTCGCCAGCCGCAGCAGCTGTATCGCTGCCAACCAGTTCGGCACCGATCTGCAAATTCTCGCGGCGCGGTTCGAGCTGGTCGCCCGCAATTTTCACCACCTGCCCCGAATAGCACAGGCGCAGCGGACGCGGCGCAGCACCAAGGCTGGTCGCGGCGATGCGGCCGATCTGTGCGGTGATGTCCGACCGCAAAGCGAGAGTGCGCAGGCTCTTGGGATCCACGAAGCGGAACATCTGCCGCGTCTGCAGCCCGTCCATGCGGCGGCCCATGCTGCCTTCGAACTCGATAAGCGGCGGGCGCACACGGTCGAAACCATGCGCGCCCAGCACCGCCATTGCGGTTTGTTCGATACGGGCAGCCGTCGCCGCGCTTTGCGGCAAGCGGTCTTCGAGCCCTTCGGGCAGCAGGTCTTGCGTCGGATCACTCATGACCAGCTGCCCCTAAGTGCGATGCGTCAGAAAGACAACGCCTTGACGGTCTTCACGCCCTGCAGCTTTTCCGCCTTGGCAATAATGTCAGCCGGAATCGCAGCATCGACCGAGAGCAGTACCACAGCCTCGCCACCGGCTTCGCGGCGACCAAGGTGGAAGGTACCGATATTGATACCGGCCTCGCCCATCAGCGAGCCGACGCGGCCGATAAAGCCCGGTGCGTCCTCGTTCACGACATAGAGCATGTGACCGTCGAGATCGGCTTCAATGCCGATACCGAAGATCTCGACCAGGCGCGGGGCATTGTCGGCAAACAGCGTACCCGCAACCGAACGCGGGCCGGTGCTGGTGGCAACGGTGACGCGCAGCAGCGTGTGGTAAACGCCTTCATGCTCGTAGCGGACCGATCGGACCTGCAGCCCGCGCTCCTTGGCGAGATAGGGTGCGTTGACCATGTTCACCGTGTCCGAATAGCGGCGCATGAAGCCGGCCAGCACGGCGCCTTCGATCGGCTTTCCATTGAGCTCTGCGGCAGCGCCCGAACGCTCGATGGTGATCTCGGTCAAATTGCCATGCGAAAGCTGGCTGACCAGCGAGCCCAGCTTTTCGGCCAGCGCCATGTACGGGCGCAGCTTCGGCGCTTCTTCGGCCGAAAGGCTCGGCATATTGAGCGCATTGGTGACACCGCCATTGACGAGGTAATCACTCATCTGCTCGGCCACCTGCAGCGCGACATTGACCTGCGCTTCAGTGGTCGAAGCGCCGAGATGCGGCGTACAGATGAAGTTCGGCGTACCGAAAAGCGGGCTTTCCTTGGCCGGCTCTTCGGCAAACACGTCGAGCGCAGCACCGGCGATATGGCCGCTGTCGAGCAGGTCCTTGAGAGCCACTTCGTCGATCAGGCCGCCACGGGCACAATTGACGATACGCACACCCTTCTTGGTGCGTTCGAGGCGTTCGCGGTTGAGGATGTTGCGCGTCTCGTCGGTCAGCGGCGTGTGCAGCGAGATGAAGTCCGCCCGGCGCTCGAGTTCGCCGAGGTCGACCTTCTCGACACCCATTTCCACGGCGCGGTCTTCGGTCAGGAAGGGATCGTAAGCGACGACCTTCATCTTCAGGCCGAGCGCGCGGCTGGCAACGATCGAACCGATGTTGCCGGCGCCGATCAGGCCGAGCGTCTTGCCCGTGACTTCGACACCCATGAAGTCCTTCTTCGGCCATTCGCCGGCCTGGGTGCGGGCGTTGGCGGCGGGAATCTCGCGGGCCAGGGCCATCAGCATGGCGATGGCGTGTTCGGCCGTGGTGATCGAGTTGCCGAAGGGCGTATTCATCACCACCACGCCATTGGCGCTGGCGGCGGGGATATCGACATTGTCGACACCGATACCGGCTCGGCCGATGACCTTGAGATTGGTCGCCGCGTCGAGCACTTCCTTGGTGACCTTGGTCGAGGAACGGATGGCCAGGCCATCATATTCACCGATACGCGAGATCAGTTCTTCTGGCGTTTCACCGGTGATGACATCGACATCGCAGCCGCGCTCTTCAAAAATGCGCGCTGCATTGGGGTCCATCTTGTCGGAAATGAGTACTTTGGGCTTTGCCATGGGATTTCTCCATGTGGATCGCCGGTGCGCAAAAGGGATTTCGGGCGTCGACCGGCGATGAATGTCTTGAAAGGGGTGAATGCGCGGCCCGCCGGGCTGGCGGGCCTACGCTAGTCAGCGATCAGAGATTGCCGGCCTTGAGCTCTTCGTAAGCCCATTCGATCCACGGCAGCAGGCGACGAATGTCTTCTGCTTCCAGCGAACCGCCGCACCAGATGCGCAGGCCCGGAGGGGCATCGCGATAGCCGTTGAAATCGTAGCCGATATCCATCGCTTCCAGCTTGGAGGCGATCTTCTTCGGCACGGCTGCGGCATCTTCCGCAGACAGGCTGTCGATGTACTCGCCCTGGAAGACCATGCACACGCCGGTATTGGTCTGCTTGGCAGGGTCGGAGACCATGTTGCGCAACCACGGGGTGGCTTCGATCCAGTCCTTGACGATCTTGGCATTGGCATTGGCCCGGTCGAACATGGCCTGGCGGCCACCGATCGACTTGCACCATTCCAGTGCCCAGATGTAATCCTCGACCGCCAGCATGGACGGCGTATTGATCGTCGCGCCTTCGAAGATGCCCTTGTTGATCTTGTCGCCCTTCTTGAGGCGGAAGAGCTTGGGCAGCGGCCATGCCGGATCGTAACTTTCAATGCGCTCGACAGCCTTGGGGCTGAGGATCAGCATGCCGTGCTGGGCTTCCGAGCCCATCACCTTCTGCCAGCTGAACGTGGTCGCATCGAGCTTGGCCCAGTCCATTTCCATGGCGAAAACGGCGCTGGTGGCATCGTTGATGGCAAGACCTGCGCGGCCCGGCTCAAGCCAGTCCGTGTTCGGGATCATCGCGCCAGAGGTCGTGCCGTTCCAGGTGAAGACGACATCGTTTTCCTGCGGAACTTGCGACAGGTCGGGAATTTCACCGTAATCGGCATCGAGGACCTGCAGGTTCGGCAGCTTGAGCTGCTTGACCGCGTCCTGGATCCACACGTTGCCGAAGCTTTCCCACGCTGCCACGGTCGCGGGGCGCGCGCCCAGCATCGTCCACATCGCGCATTCCAGCGCGCCGGTATCGGAAGCGGGCATGATACCGACGAGGTAGTCGTCGGGAATGCCGAGCAGTTCCTTGGTCAGGTCGATGGCATATTTCAGGCGGCCCTTGGCGTATTTACTGCGGTGCGAGCGACCAAGCGACTTGGTGTCGAGCTTGTCGGCAGACCAGCCGGGAGGCTTGCAGGTGGGACCGGATGAAAAGAAGGGGCGCTCCGGACGGAGCGTAGGTTGGGTATTCATACTGTATTCTCTCCTTACAGAGAGCACGCGCGGCGTTGGGACCGCGTGGCCCGTCGGCGGCACTAGAGCGGCGCGCGAAGGAGTCAAGCAAGATTGCGGGAACACGCCCGAAATTGTGAATGGTTAGCGGCACGTTTACCAAATAGCGCACGCCTTGCTTAACCATGTGCGGGATATGCCGTTCACCATGAAACGCGCATTCTCCATCGCCCTCCTCGCCCTGCTCGCCAGTGGCTGCTCGGTCGTCCCCGAAGCTCGTGGCGGCCAGACAAGGACTGCCGTAGCTCCCACGCCACGCTTCCAGCCCGCGCCGGTCACCGCTTCGCTGCCTACGCGCCAGTGCCTGACCGATCTCGGACAGGCCGGGGTGCATTTTACCACCCTCCCCGATTCCTATACCGGCCAGGGTTGCAGCCTGGTGGGCACGGTGCAGATGACTTCGCTGCAATCGGACTTTGCCAGCCTCAGCCTCGCCAATATCGGCCCGGTGCAATGCGAGCTATCGAACACATTCGCCAATTGGGCGCGTTACGGCGTGGACCGCGCGGCGCGGCAGATCCTCGGTTCGCCGGTGCGCTCTATCGAGACCATGGGTTCCTACAACTGCCGCAATGTCGCGGGATCAAGCAGGCGCTCTGCCCATGCCACGGCCGGCGCGATCGATGTGGCCGGTTTCGTGCTGGAGGATGGCCGCCGCATTTCCGTCGCCGGAGACTGGCATGCGGGGACGGCTGCGGAACGCGAATTCCTGCGCACCGTCCAGCGCAGCGCCTGCAAGCGCTTCGACACGGTTCTCGGGCCGGACTACAACGAAGCCCATCGCGATCACTTCCATGTCGAGGGCGTTATCGACGGCTCCTCCTTCTGCCGTTGAGGCGATGGTTCAGCCGCCCGCCCCGCCCCGGCGCGGGCATTCATCCTCCGAAAGCTCGCTCGCTTCCGGCTCGTCCTCTTCGAAGCGCGCTTCAAGTCGCAGGCGGACGGCCTCTGCAGCGTGCTGCGCGCCCAGCTTGCCCATCATGTTGGCGCGGTGGATCTCTACCGTGCGCGGGCTGATCGCGAGTTCGCGGGCAATCGCCTTGTTGGAACAGCCTTCGCTTAGCCAGTCGAGCACTTCGCGCTCGCGTCCGCTTAGCGTGCCAATTCGCTGACGCGCCTCGATCAGCCGCCGCCGCGCCTCCGCATGACGGCCTGCATCGCTCTGCACATGGCTGGCCATGCGGGTGAATTCCTCGCGCGTCAGCGGCAGGCGGAGATAATCGAGCGGACCGGCCCGGATGGCCTGCACGACATCGTCGACACCGGGATTATGGCTTGCCGCGACCACCGGTAGCCAGATGCCGGCATCGCCCAATTGCGCGAGCAGCTGATCGACACCCTCTTCGAGAAGCCCGTCACAGGCGATTATCACGCCCGCCTGCGGCGAAGTGGCGATCAGTTCGGCAAGGTCGGAATAGACTTCGGCGTGATGGCCAAGCGAATAGGCCGTTCGCGACTGTGTGGCCCTGAGGCGGCTATCGCCACCAACGATGTGCAGGATGAGGCGCTGTTCCATGGCCCCAATGTTTGCGCCCTTACCCGGCCCAAGGCACCTTGTGTCGCGACCATATCCGGGCAATTGGGCGCGCCCGGATGGCTTTCTCCCTCGAAAATCCATCACCAATTGCCATCCATTGTGGACTGGAAATCGGTACTTCTCCCGAAAGGATGTCTACCTAGTGAGCAATCCCCTCGGGGTTCTTGCGTAGAACCCCTCCAGGATCAGCCGCTTGCCTTGTCGCTATCCTGGTAGAAGGAATAGTCGGGCAGCGAGAGGAAGGCCTGCTTCAGCGCGTCGCCCCAACTCGATGAAATGGCGTCGAAATAGGGATCGGTCTGCTCGATCCGCCGCTCGTGCAGAGGTTCGAAACTGTCGCGCTCGACCACCATCAGGTCGAAAGGCAGGCCGACCGAGAGATTGGCCTTGAGCGTGGAATCGAAGCTGACCATGAGCAGCTTCACCGCATCTTCGAAGCTCATGTTCCGGTCATAGCCGCGGATCAGGATCGGTCGGCCATATTTGGTTTCGCCGATCTGGAAGAAGGGCGTGTCGAAGCTGGCTTCGATGAAGTTGCCTTCCGGGTAGATCAGGAACAGGCGCGGCTCCATCCCGGCGATCTGCCCGGCGAGGATCATGCTGGCAGTGAAGCGGCCATTACCCGAAGGCCCATTGTCCTGCTGCGTAGCCCGAACCGTCTCGCGCAGCAATTTGCCCGCCTCGACTGCAACCTGGAACATGGTCGGCAGTTCGAGCAGCGAATTCTGCCGGTCGTCAGGATGTTTGGAGCGCTCTTCCAACTGGCTGATTACAGCCTGTGTGGTGGCCAGATTGCCCGCCGTCATCAGGGAAATGAAACGTTCGCCCGGCACGGACCAGCTGTGCATCTTGCGGAATACGGAAATGTTGTCGACGCCCGAATTGGTGCGGGTGTCGCTCATCAGGACAAGGCCCTTGTCCAGCACCATGCCAACGCAATAAGTCATTTAAAAAACAGAATACCCCTGACAATGCGCGGTGCGAATCCGCGCCTTCTTATTGTTCAACCGTCTGCTGCTCTACAGCAAGGTTGACCGTCAAGTCTTCAGTGATCGCACCGAAGCTCATGCCCGTGATCGGCGCGGCATCGCGATAATCGCGCCCGGTCGCCACGCGCACATAGCGCGGATCGGGGCTGATCTGGTTGGAAATGTCGAAACCGACCCAGCCAAGGTTCTGCACCCAGGCTTCCGCCCAGGCATGGGTCGCTTCCTGTTCGATGCGGTCATCCATCATCAGATAACCACTCACATAGCGCGCCGGAATTTCCAGCATGCGCGCGGCGGCGATGAAGACATGCGCATGGTCCTGGCACACGCCAAGCCCGCTCTCCACGGCCTCTTCCGCCGTAGTGGCGACATGGGTTTCGCCGGTACCGTAATCGACCGCCTCGCGAATGGCGGCGGAGAGGCGGTGCAAGGTCGACACCATGCCTTCGTCGCTACGTTCGACGCTGGCGATCAGCTGGCGAATCTTGGGGCCCGGCTTGGTCAGCGGCGTGTGGCCGAGGAAGGACCAGAGCGGCATGTGCCCGGCATGATGGCCGATCACGCCCGAATGGTCTTCGGTATGCACCACGCCCTTGCAGGCGACCACCACTTCGCGGGCACCCTCTTCAACCGAGACAAGCGTCACATGGTTGAAGTTCTGATCGTCATAGGTGAGCTCTTCCTTCGCCCCCTGATATTCCATCTGCCAATCGAGGATCTTCTGGCCCTGCGTCTCCTTGGGCGTCAGCCGCAGGCGCTGGACGCCGTGCTTGACTGGGCCGTCGAAGCGATAGGCGGTTGTATGATGGATCGAAAGGCGCATGGTTTGTGGCGTCGGTTCCTCAGGGGATGAAGCGATAATCCTCGGCGATTGCGGTTGAAATGGCGGCGTTGCTGTTCCTGAACTCGATCAGGAACTGGTGCAGGCCCTGCTCGAAAATATCCTCAACGGTCTTGCCCGCGAGCTTCACATCGGCCTCGCGCATGGCAACATGCGATTTGCCTTCGCGGCCGTGCAACTGGGCAAGCTCGTTCAGGTTCTCGCGCAGCGTAGCATAGCAGAAGGTCAGGCTTCGCGGAAAACGCGGATCGAGGATCAGGAAATCGGCCATGGAGCGGGCATCCATCCGGCCCGCATTGAGCCAGCGATAGGCGCGTTCTCCCGAAAGCGAGCGCAGGATATTGTCCCACTGGCTGGTATCGAGCACAGTGCCGACATAGGCCAGCGAGGGCAGAAGCAGGTAGTATTTGACGTCAAGGATGCGGGTAGTGGCATCGGCACGCTCGATGAAAGTGCCCATGCGAGCGAAGCAATAGACCTCGTTACGCAGCATCGAGCCATGGGTCGCACCGCGCGCCAGCGTGCTTTCCCGACGAATGGCGCCGAGCACCTGGTTGAGATTGGCATCGCGCACGGGCCGCGCCAGCAGGTCGCGCAGCGTCATCCAGCCTTCATTGACCGCTTCCCACACTTCCATGGTGATGGCCGATCGGCAGGCACGCGCATTGGTGCGTGCGCGCTCGAACATGTTGTAGACGCTTTCCGGATTGCTCTTCGAACGCAGCACGAAATCGCAGACCTGCGCCCCGGTATAGCTGTCATGGTCCGCGTCATAGGCATTCAGCAGGCCTAGCGTGGTCAGGACCGATCGCCATTCCTGGCTTGCCTCTTCCTGCCCGCGGGTCAACGTCATGCGATGACCGGCTGCCAGCAATCGGGCGGTATTCTCGGCCCGTTCGAGATAGCGGTACATCCAGAAGATGCCCTCCGCCACGCGACCGAGCATGGGGCGCTCCATGGGGGTGATGGCGCCAGCCTCAGTCATCGAGCACCCACGTATCCTTGGTCCCGCCGCCCTGGCTGGAATTGACCACCAGCGAGCCCTTCTTGAGCGCCACGCGGGTCAGCCCGCCGGGCGTGATGTCCACGCCATCGGGCGAACACAGCACGAAAGGCCGCAAGTCGACATGGCGCGGGGCAAGGCCATCGCGCGTGAAGATCGGGCAGGTCGAAAGCGAAAGCGTGGGCTGCGCGATGTAGTTTTCAGGCTTTTCGAGCAGCTTTTCGCGGAACTTGCGGATCTCCTTCTTGGACGAAGTCGGGCCGATCAGCATGCCGTAGCCGCCCGAACCGTGGACTTCCTTGACCACCAGTTCCTCGAGATTGTCGAGCACATATTTGAGGCTGTCCGGATCGGCGCAGCGCCAGGTCTCGACATTGGGCAGCAGCGCCTTCTCGCCGGTATAGAACTCGACGATCTCGGGCATGAAGGAATATATCGCCTTGTCGTCGGCCACGCCCGTGCCCGGCGCATTGGCAATGGTGATATTGCCTGCGCGGTAGACATCCATGATGCCCGGAATGCCGAGCACACTGTCGGGATTGAAGGTCAGCGGATCGAGGAAATCGTCATCGACCCGGCGATAAAGCACGTCGATCGGGCGATAGCCGTCCGTGGTGCGCATCTGCACCTTGCCGTCGACGATGCGCAGGTCGCTGCCCTCGACCAGCTCGGCACCCATCTTGTCTGCCAGGAAGGCGTGTTCGAAATAGGCCGAATTGTAGATACCCGGCGTCAGCACAGCGATGCTCGGCGTGCTACCGGCACTTGCAGGCGCGCTGGCGGCGAGGCTGGCAGCGAGGCGTCGCGGATAGTTCGAGACGGACTGGACCTTCACCCGGGTAAAGAGCTCGGGGAACATGGCCATCATCGTCTCGCGATTTTCCAGCATGTAGCTGACACCCGAAGGCGTACGCGCATTGTCCTCCAGCACGAGGAATTCGTCCGGCCCCGTACGGACAAGGTCGATACCCACGATATGCGTGTAGACACCGCCCGGCGGGGTGAAGCCGACCATTTGCGGCAGCCAAGCGGAATTGTCGCGGAACAGCCTTTCCGGCAGGCGGCCCGAGCGGATGATCTCCTGCCGGTGGTAGAGATCGTGCATAAAGGCATTGAGAGCCCGCACGCGCTGCTCGATCCCGCGCGAAAGCCTGCGCCATTCGCCTCCGGTCACGACCCGCGGGACCATGTCGAAGGGAATCAGCCGTTCCTCGGCATCTTGCTCGCCATAGACATTGAAGGTGATGCCGGTGCGGCGAAAGAAGCTCTCCGCTTCTGCGCCCTTGCGACGCATCCACGACTTGTCCTGCTCCTCGAGCCAGGCGTTGTAGCCGCGATACGCACTGCGGATCGAACCGTCCGGTCCGTGCATCTCGTCAAAATTGGTTGGGTCTGAGCTGCTCATGTTCCCGTTTTCTGCAGTGCAACATGGCACGGAACTTCGGCCGCGCCAAGGGTGCATTATTAAGGGAAAGATTCAGTCGCGATCCAGTTCCTCGGCAACTGCCCTGATGGCTTCTTCCGAATTGGAGAATCCCATATGGGTGCAGCGCAAGGCACGTTCGCGATCGCGCTCCCCCGGTAAGCCGCAGGCGCTGCGCGCCGCGACGATACCGTCCCGCGGACTCCAGAAAGCGACTGTTTCCACCGGCGGCTTTGCAGCCAGGTCGATTTCGATGGGTGGCTCGTCGACGGGATGGCCGGTAATCAGCTCGTAAATGCGCCAGACATTGTTGGAATAAGGCGTGTGGCTGAAGGGCGACCCCATGGTCACGACCTTCTCCACGCATTCCGGATAGAGCTTGGCAATCTCTCGCGCAAAGATCCCGCCCAGGCTCCAGCCGACCAGAACCAGCTTGCGGCCATAGCGTTCGTGCAGCTCGCGCACGCGCTCGGAAACCAGGCCGAAACTCTCCTCGCTGGCGCCGAGGTTGAAGCCCGTGCCCCAGCGCTTGACGGTATGGCCCGCCGCCTCGAGCGTGCGCGCCATGTGCCGCATGCGCAGCGGATGCGTACCGAAGCCGGGGAGCAGCATGACCAGCTTGGGATGCTCTGCCTCAGGCAGGACAAGTGGATCGCGGAGTTGCCGCAGGAGGGGTTCGACCGAAGCAGCCACTTCGCCGAAGAACAGCCAGTTGGACGGACGCTGGGCATCTTCGGGGGCCGGCCGACGGGACAGCTCGATCCGGCGCGCGACGCCATCGGTCACCGCGGCAACCGTTTCGGCGGCATTCTGCGCCATTGGCAAAGGCTTGGACCCGTCCGTTTTCATGCGCACCTCTGTAACAGAAATGACTTATCAATCACAGAACGCGCTGAGGCGAGACGGTTTCCGCAAACGGGGGTCAGCAATCGCCAATGCGCTGATTCTCGACGACGAAGCGCATGGTCAGAACGCCGCCCGGTATGGCGGAACCGTTCTGCTCGATATCGAGCTCCATCTGCGAGGTGGTGGCGGTGCCTGTTCCCTCCATCATGACGCGGCTCGAGCTCCCGCCGGTTCCCGGACAGGCGAAATCGGCGATGAAGCGCGTTTCTCCCGCATCGAAGCTGGTGACCTCGCAATTTCCCTCCTGCATGTCGCGCAGGAGGGCCGCGAAGCCTTGCTCGGCATCCGCCTCCGTCAGGCAAATCTCGCGCTCTTGCGGTGCAAGCAGGTCGAGCTGCGAGCGCATGCGATCCGCCGTGTCCGGACCGGCATTGGGCAATTCGAAGGACATCAGCGTGGTGGTGCTGAGATAAAGGCCGGGATCGGGCGCAGCGAATTGCTCTGCCTGTGCCACGATGTCCTCCTCGCTCGGCGGCGTGCTGTCGCAGGCCGAGAGCAAAACAAGGCACCCCATGAAGAATCCGCTCCTGCAGGAGCCAGATCGAAGTCGCGACGTCAGGAACAATCCCCGATGCGTTCGGAGACCACGCGCATGCGAATCGAGGCCGGGCCCATGCTCGGAATGTCCGCGCTGAAGTTCATCACCATGTCCGCACCGTCCGAATCCATCGTCCCGGTCAGCGTGACATCTCCCGACATGCCTTCGCCCGTGGGGCAGGACATGGCGGCATCGATCGTTCCCCCGACCATGTCGAAGCGGGTCACTTCGCAATCGCTTTCGGCCATGCCACGCAGCATTTCCTCGCGATTGTTGGCGGCGTCCTCTTCGGTCAGGCAATAGGTCGTTTCCTCGGCTGCGCCCTCCGCGAAAGCAGAGCGGATCAGTTCTTCCATGTCGGCATCGAGACCCGGTACCGCGAATTCGAGCAGTTCCTGGCTGGAGCGATACTGGCCCGCACGTGGCGTTTCCGCTTCGGCAACCGCATCGGCCACTTCATCGGCGCTCATGGCGTCGCCGGCCAGTTCCTCATCGGTATCGCTACCGCAGGCCGACAGGGCAAAAGCGGCTGCAAGCGGCAGGACGAGATATTTCTTCATTACGAATCCCCCAAGTCGGCGGGCCGGAAACTGCCCGCAAGAATGGTCTCAAACTATCAACGCTTGGTTACGGTTCCAATGCGATTGCGTTGACCTGCGTTGTCCCCCATATGTTCCGGCATGGCTGAACTCGTAATCCGACGCGGACTGGAAGAACCCGATACCAGCGGGGACTTTACCCCGCACAAGCCCGCAAGACCGGAAAAATCGCAGGGTGGCAAGCCGTTCAAGCTGGTCTCGGACTATGAGCCGGCCGGCGACCAGCCCACCGCGATCGAGGAGTTGGTAGCCGGTGCGCGCGAGGGCGAGCAGACGCAGGTGCTGCTCGGCGTTACCGGATCGGGCAAGACATTCACCATGGCCAAGGTGGTCGAGCAATTGCAGCGCCCTGCCCTCGTGCTGGCCCCCAACAAGATCCTCGCCGCGCAGCTTTATGGCGAGTTCAAGAGCTTCTTTCCCGAGAACGCGGTCGAGTATTTCGTCTCCTATTACGACTACTACCAGCCCGAGGCCTATGTGCCGCGCAGCGACACCTATATCGAGAAGGAAAGCTCGGTAAACGAGGCGATCGACCGCATGCGCCACTCGGCCACGCGCGCCCTGCTCGAACGCGACGACGTGCTGATCGTGGCCTCTGTCTCCTGCCTCTACGGTATCGGCTCGGTCGAGACCTATTCGGCGATGATCTTCGACATCAAGAAGGACGAGACGGTCGACCAGCGGGAAATCATCCGCAAGCTCGTCGCGCTGCAGTACAAGCGCAACGATGCCGCATTCGTGCGCGGCTGTTTCCGTGTGCGCGGCGACAATCTGGAAATCTTCCCCAGCCACTATGAGGACATGGCCTGGCGCATCTCCTTCTTCGGGGACGAGATCGAGGAAATCAGCGAGTTCGACCCGCTCACAGGCAAGAAAGGCGCCAGCCTCGACAAGGTGCGGATCTACGCCAATTCGCACTATGTCACGCCCGGCCCGACGATGAAGCAGGCGACGCAGGCCATCAAGTTCGAGCTGGAAGAGCGGCTCAAGGAACTGCACGAGGAAGGCCGCCTGCTCGAAGCCCAGCGCCTCGAACAGCGGACCAACTTCGACCTCGAAATGATCCACGCCACCGGCAGCTGCAACGGGATCGAGAACTATTCGCGCTTCCTCACCGGTCGACTGCCGGGTGAACCGCCGCCGACCCTGTTCGAATACCTCCCCGAAAACGCTCTGCTTTTCGTCGACGAAAGCCACCAGACGGTGCCGCAGATCGGCGCGATGGCGCGCGGGGACCATCGCCGCAAGCTGACGCTCGCCGAATACGGTTTCCGCCTGCCCTCCTGCATCGACAACCGCCCGCTGCGCTTCAACGAATGGGACGCGATGCGCCCGCAGACCTTCGCGGTCTCGGCCACGCCCGGCCCGTGGGAGATGGAGCAGACCGGCGGCGTGTTCGCCGAACAGGTCATCCGCCCGACCGGCCTGATCGACCCGCCCGTCGAGATCCGCCCGGTCGAGGACCAGGTGCAGGACTGCATTGCCGAGTGCAAGGCGGTCGCGGCCAAGGGCTATCGCACGCTCGTCACCACGCTGACCAAGCGCATGGCCGAAGATTTGACCGAGTTCATGCACGAACAGGGCGTGAAGGTACGCTACATGCATTCGGACGTGGAGACGCTCGAACGTATCGAGCTGATCCGCGACTTGCGCCTCGGCGTCTATGACGTGCTGGTGGGCATCAACCTGCTGCGCGAAGGCCTCGACATTCCCGAATGCGGGTTGGTCTGCATCCTCGATGCCGACAAGGAGGGCTTCCTGCGCAGCGAGACCTCGCTGATCCAGACGATCGGCCGCGCGGCACGAAACGTCGATGGCAAGGTCATCCTCTATGCCGACCGCATTACCGGCAGCATGGAACGCGCCATGGCCGAGACCGAGCGCCGCCGCGAAAAGCAGCGCGCCTATAACGAAGAACACGGCATCACCCCGCAGACCATCAAGCGCGCCATTGCCGATATCGTCGCGCATACGGCGAGCAAGGATGGCGTCACCGTCGATACGGGGGATGACGATCGCAACAACCTCGTCGGGCACAACCTCCGCGCCTATATCGAGGACTTGGAAAAGCGCATGCGCGATGCCGCTGCCGACCTCGAGTTCGAGGAGGCCGGTCGCCTGCGCGACGAGATCCGCCGCCTCGAAAACGAGGAGCTGGGGCTCGAAGAAGCGGACAAACGCGCGCCTGTGGTTGGGCGGAGCAATGAGGGCAGACCGGGGACGCGCAAGCTGCGATACGGCAAGACGCAGCGGAAGTTCGGAAAATAGAACTTAGTTCTGGATAGTTCCAAACTATTCTGATATTCATGCAGAATGAGATCCATTGAAGTCGGCACCGATGTCTTTGCAAAGATCTGGTCTCACCGTGAGGACGGAGAGGAAACCGAAGACGCGATTCTTCGACGGCTTCTAGGTATTGCTGATCCTACCAAAGACACGGAATCGACTGACCGGGTTCGTTGGCGAGACGACGTAAGGTTAGCGTTGTTCAACCTTGGAGGATCGTCCGATCTTTCTCTGCTTTACAATGCCGTACAGAAGATACGACTGCAGAACGGGCGGAGCGTCCCGGTGAACTTCAAAGCAATTGTCCGAAGAGAGCTAGAATATAACAGCTCTGATTCCGAAGCCTTTACAGGGAGATTCGATTGGTTTCGTTCGGTTGGTGGGATCGGAAGTGGCCAATGGGCACTTAGAACCGGCTTAGGCCCTCATGACTAGGATCGAATTGCGCCACTTCAAGCTAGCTGGCGAAGTTGCTGTGATCGTGCTTCAAGAGTGGCACCTTGGGCCAGATGCGGGCGATCACCATGACGCCATTTGAGACTGTTAGTCTGATTATCGTCCTAATTGGTGGGGCCGGAGGATGCACCCTTGGAGGCATCCAGATTGGGATGTGGATCGCAAAGAAGAAGTGACGATTCGGCCAACAAGGACTAAGTGGCTCCCCATGAACCACAAGCGCAACCGTCCCCGAAACGCCCGTTCCGGCTGCAAACTGTGCAAGCCGTGGAAGGTCAATGGCGTGCGCACGCAGGCTCTGGGCGGCGAGAAGTTCAGCGATCACCGCCGCCGCCACGCGATCTGACCCCATGCCCCGCCGCGCATTGGCATTCGCACTCCTGATCCCCCTCGCCGCATGTGGCGAGGCCGAACCCGCGCCGGTGCAGCAGGTCCGTCTCGATCAGCCGCAAGCTGCTCCGCCGAGCGTGATGGCGAGTTCTCCGGATACGAGCGAGGCCAGCTGGCTGGTCGACGAAAGCGGCCAATCGATCAGTTTCGGCAATGCCGACGAGGCACCGCTGCTGACGCTCGCCTGCCGCCTCGATGCGGAGCCGCCGCAGATCTCCATCATTCGCCACGCCGAGGCGCGGCCCGGCCTCAGCGCGCTCTTCCCCGTGCTCGGCAATGGCACGCGCAGCCGCTTCATGGTCGATGCTGTGCTGAGCGAGGGCGAGTGGCGCTGGGAAGGCAGCCTGCCGGCGGACGACCCGCAGCTCGACGTGTTTACCGGCGCGCGCGACATCACCGCCACATTGCCGGGGCGCGGCATGCTGGAAATCGCGGGCAGCCGCATTCCGGGCGAGTTCGTGACCTGGTGCCGCGCGGGCGGCGAGGTAGTGGCAGCCGAAGCGGAAGAAGAGGAAGAGACGGAAGCTAACGAGTAGCTTCGGCGAGCTCGACCAGCATGTCGGGCGTGAGGACCTGCGGGAGCTGCTCGGGTGCGCCTCCGCCAGCCGGATACCACATATAGAGAGGCACGCCGGCCGCGCCCTGCTCGGTCAGGAATTGCGTGATCGCCTCGTCGCGCACGGTCCAGTCACCGCGCATGGCGACAACGCCCGCTTCCTCGAAGGCCTCCCTCGTGGCTTCGCGCTCGATCGCGACACCCTCATTGACCTTGCAGGTCAGGCACCAGTCGGCGGTGAACCAGAGGAACACCGGCTGGTCCGACGCCCGCGCTTCGGCCAATGCGGTTGCGCTGTAATCGACTGGCGATAGCAGGCTTTCGTCAGCACGTTCGGAGCCGGGCTGGAACGTCGCCGGTAGCGCGAAAGCGGCAAGAATCAGGAAGGGGGCGGCAACCAGCCCAAAGGCGGGCCAGGCCATCTTGCCGGCGCGTTGCAAACGACCGACGATTGCGACACCCAGCACCAATCCGGCAATTACGGCGAGCGTGACCAACGCGAATGTCTGCCCACCAAGGCGCGAGACCAGCCACATCAGGGCCAGCGCGGTCAGCCCCATTGGGATCGCCATGATCTTGCGGAAGCGGTCCATCCACGCACCCGGTCTGGGCAAGCGGCTGCGCAGCGCGGGCACGAAACCGAGCAGGAGGAAGGGCAGCGCCAGTCCCAAACCCAATGCCGCAAACAGCAGCAGCGCCTGCAGCACGGGCAGTAACAGCGCAGCGCCCAAGGCGGCCGCCATGAAAGGCCCGGTGCAGGGCGTCGCCACGAATGCGGCCAGCAGTCCGGTGGCAAAGGCGGAGGATCCACCGCCCTGCCGCGTAATCGAAAGCGAGGGCAGTTCGAACAGGCCGGCAAAGTTGGCGGTGATCAGCACGGCGAGCACCAGCAGCGCGACAACCACGCCGGGCTCCTGCAGCTGGAAGGCCCAGCCGACCTGTTCTCCCGCAGCGCGCAAGGCCAGCATCAGCCCGCCCAGCGCCAGGCAGGCGAACACCACGCCGGCAGAATAGGCAAGCGCCTCGCGCTTGGCCCCGGCCTCGCTCTCACCCGCGCGCGCCAAAGTCAGCGCCTTGAGGCTGAGGATCGGGAAGACGCAGGGCATCAGGTTGAGGATGAGCCCGCCCGCCAGCGCGGCGAGCAGCAAAGACCACAGCGCGGGCGTGTCGCCCGGTGCTGCGGCCAGCACGCGGCCACCAGTCGCGACCTCGCCCGGCATGGCGGTAAAGCGCAGACCGTCGCGCGCGCTGCCCAGCGCGATGATGCCCGAAAGCGCCTCTGCCTCTCCGCCCCTGCCGTCGCGGCGGATCTCGGCCACCAGCTCGTCGCCATCGCGGTAGAAGGTCTGGGGCGCGGCGTAATCCACCAGTCCGGTCTCGGCGACAAAGACATGCGGCATGCCCAGATCCATGCTTGCCGGCAGCGGGATCGCCACGCGCAGGAAATCACCGGCGAACTCGAACTTGGCCTGCTGGTCGAGCAGCGGCGGCAAAGCGGCACGCCATTCGGCAAAACGCGGATTGACCTCTGCTCCCTCGCCCCCAAGAGCCGAAATCGTCACCACGGTCGAAAGCGTGCCCTGTTGCGGCACGCAGAGCGTCTCCGAACAGGTGAGCCACTGGCCGAATACGCTGACCGGATAAGCCCCCGGCGTAGCATCCTCCGGCACATCGAGCGAAACCAGAACGGCATGCTCGCCCTCGAAGATATGGTTCATCAGCCCTTCGACGACATAGGTCTGCGGCACCGGATATTGCGGCTCGCCCGCGCTCCAGCCTTCGGGGAGCGTCCAGCGCAGCATCATGCCCTGCCCGGCATCGCCCGGATTTGACCAGTAGCCGTGCCAGTTCTCGATCGGCACGAAGACCAGCGCAACATCTCCGCTCGTCCCCGGCTCGATGGCCTTCTCCGCCACCAGCCGCGCAGTCCCGCGATCCATCATGTCGGGAGGGCTCGATGCCTGTTGCGCTGCCACGGGAATGGCCAGCAGCAGGGCGACCATCGCCAGCATCAGGCGGATAAGGGGCATTTCGCTTGCGCGCATCGTGGCCGACGATCTAGGAGCCAAGTCCATGAGCGACAAGCGCGATCTATTGATCCTTGGTGGCGGACTGGTGGGCATGACCCTGGCCCTCGCCGCGGCACGCAAGGGCATTTCCAGCCATGTGGTCGACCGCGCGGACCCAACTGAACTGACCGCAGAAGGGTTTGACGGGCGCGCTTCGGCAATTTCCACGGCGAGCTGGAACCTGTTCACCAATATCGGCATCGCCGATGCGCTGGAGCCGTTCGGCTGCCCGATTGCCTCCATCGCCGTGACCGACGGGATGAAGCCGGGCCGGATCGATTTCCAGCCCGAAGAGCATGAAGGCTCGCTCGGCCGCATGTTTCACAATCGCCAGCTGCGCCTTGCCCTGTTCGAGGCGGCAGAGAAGGAAGACCTCATCGCCTGGCATGCCCCGGTCGATGTGGTGGACCGCCAGCGCGGCGAACATGGCGTCTCGGCCACGCTAGGAGACGGGACCGTGCTCGAAGCGAGCCTGCTGGTTGGCGCGGAGGGACGCGGCTCGCCCACGCGCGAGGATGCGGGCATTTCCATGGCCAAGTGGGATTACTCGCACCGCGCCATGATCGTCGGCCTCACCCACTCCAAGCCGCATGACAATGTCGCCTGGGAGATCTTCTATCCCGCAGGGCCCTTCGCCCTTCTGCCGCTGCTCGACAGTGAGGATGGTACACATCGCAGCGCGCTGGTCTGGACCGTGGCGGAAAATGATGCCGCCGGCGTGCTAGCCCTGCCGCGCGGGACCTTCCGCGCCGAAGTGGCCAAGCGCATGCACGGCGTGCTCGGCGAGATCGAGCTGGAGGGCAAACTGATGAGCTACCCGCTCTCCTTCCAGCACACGGTGAAGATCGTCGGCGATCGCATGGCGCTGGTCGGCGATGCCGCGCATGGCATGCACCCGATTGCCGGTCAGGGGCTCAACCTTGGCCTGCGCGATGTCGGCGCTTTGGTGGAAGTGCTGGTCGAAGGCATGCGCCTCGGCCTCGATCCGGGCGATGCACAGATGCTGGCGCGTTACGAGAAGTGGCGCGCGCTCGATTCGCTCATGGTCATGTCCGCGACAGACACGCTCACCCGCCTGTTCGGCATTCCCGGCAAACTTCCCAGTGCGGTCCGCCGCCTCGGCATGGGTGTCGTTCAGCGCACACCGCCTCTGAAACGCTGGTTCATGGACGAGGCGCGCGGGGTCTCCGGCAAGGTCCCCGAACTGCTCAAGGGCTGATCAGCAAGATCAGTTGGCCGGGCTTAGTTAGCTGGACTGGGCTGGGTGACCTGGTTGCCCTCCGCATCGCGCAATTCACGCGGCTCGAGAATGGCGGCGGTCTCGAGCACTTCGAGCGCCCTTTGCGCGGCGGCATAGCGCTCCGCATCCGTCAGCCAGCTCTCGGCGACTTCGGCATTGGGCATGTTGCGCACTTCGGTAACGGCGAATTCGATGCGACCGCTCTCGAGATAGATGCGTGCGCGTTCGAGCCGCCTCTCGGCCGCGGGTGAAGGCGTGTCGTCGGTGCGCACGACGAACATCTGCGACAGTTCGCTGCCGAGCCAGGAGAAGAATCCCTGCTCGATCTCGCGGCTTTCCAGCTCGGGCGCGATACCGTCGAGCCGTGTGAGCAATTGGTCGAGCGTGACAGGTTCCGCAGCCGCATCGATCACCGTCTGAACGGCGTTGGGCCGCGCATCGCCGAAGCGCAGGCGTAGCTGGTCCTCGAGGTAGCCGAGCGGCGTGCCGCGCTCGATCGCGCGCCGAGCGGCAAAGGCGATCAGCAGGCCCTCTGCCCGCGCGGCATTGCCCATGGCAGCCTGCGATTGCAGGTCGAGCCGTGTCAGGCGCTGTTCCATTGCGGCCACGCGCTGGTCGATCCCGCCCGTGGCGACAACCACCTGTTCGGCGCGTTCGACCGCTTCGCGCGCCTCCTGCACCACTTCTTCCGCCGGCTCGCTGGCACTGGCTTCGGGCGCGGGTTCGGACTCTACCGGAGCTGGAGCCTCCACCGCGGCCTCATTGCCGTCGCGCAGGCGGAAGATGTCGCCCGCTGCCGAATCCTCGTCGGCAAACAGGTACCAGGCCAGCCCAAGGCCGAGGATAAAGGCCGCCAGCACGGCAAGCACGATGCCGCGCGTGGACAGTCCGGAACCGCGCGCCGGCTGGGTACGGAATGAATAACCTTCTTCCATCACTTCCCTTGCGACCCTTGGTGGCGCGTGATCCGCCCCACTTCAGGAGGACTGATTAATGGCACATGTCCGCAACCAAGGCCAACAGGGCGGCGTCATTGGGTTGTGGAGCATGGCGAAGCTCTTTCCAGCCCTCGCCCGCTGCGGCGGAAACGCGCGGCCCGATCGTTGCGAGGCTGATGCTTGAACGATCCAGGCCGATCCTGTCGCATTCGCTGGCGAAGTGCCGGGCCGCTGCGGCAGAATGGAGCAGGACGAGGCAATCGCCGCTTGCGAGCAATTGCTGCAATTCCTGCGGCAAGGGGTGATGCACGACCTCATAAGTTACGCGCGTGTCGATCACCATCCCGCGATAGGGCTTGAGATCGACCCGCTCGCTGCCAGACAGGCGCAGATAACGGATCTTTTGTCCCTCATGCGCGTCGAGGACCGATTGCAGCCCGCCCTTGCCTATGAAACCGATTTCGAAACCGGCCTCGCGCGCAGCTTCCGCCGTCGCCTGTCCGACAGCATGAACCGGCAGGTGCCGGAAAGCCTCGATCCATGATTGATGGGCGCGGAAGACATTGGCGCTGCCGATCAATATCGCATCGAAATCCGCCGGGTCGGGCATGCGCCAATTGCGGGGCTGCACTTCCGACAAGGGAAAAGAGGAAGCATCCAGCCCGAGCGCGCGTGCCGCTTCGAGCGTGGCGCTGGCACCCGGTTCGGGCCGGATGATAACGAGCGTCGTCAAGCACCCTCACCGAAGAGTGCACGGACGGCGTCGGAAGATCGGGCCAGCAGGTCCTGCGCCAATTTTGCGGGTGCCTCCGCATCGCCAATCGCAAGACGCGCCTCCCCCTCGACCCGCTCCGACCCGTCCGCGCTGAACAGGGCGGCGCGCATGGCAAGTTCCTCGCCATCCACATCGCACAGCACGGCAATGGCCGAATGACAGGTCCCGCCCAGAGCCAGCAGCAGGGCACGTTCGGCCATGACCTCGGCCCGGCTTGGCGCGTGATCGAGCACCTTCAGCAGCTCCCGCGTTTCGGCATCCTCCGTCCGGCATTCGATGGCGATGGCGCCCTGCGATGGTGCGGGCAGCCAGTGCGCGGGATCAAGCCTTGTGCCCGTCTCGTCCTGCCCCAGCCGCTCGAGCCCGGCCGCAGCGAGAAAAGTCGCATCCGCTTCCCCTGCAGACAGCTTGGACAGGCGCGTGGCGACATTGCCGCGCAGGGAAACGACTTTGCAGTCGGGGCGCATGTGAAGCGCCTGTGCGGCACGGCGAGGGGCGCTGGTCCCGATCACCGCGCCGGGTTTCAGCTCTGCAAGGCTTGCGGCGCCGATCAGCCGGTCGGCCTTGTCCGCGCGCGGCAGGATGGCTGCGATATGCAATTCTTTCGGACGGATCGTCTCGACATCCTTGAGCGAATGCACCGAGGCGTCGATTTCGCCCTCGGCCAGCCAGGCATCCAGTTCCTTGGTCCACAGCGCCTTGCCGCCGATTTCGGCAAGCGGACGGTCCTGCACCTTGTCCCCGCTGGCGGTGACCGGCACCAGTTTTACCGCGCTCTCGTCCCAGCCATGTGCCAAGCATAGCCGCGCGCGAGTTTCCTCCGCCTGTGCCATTGCCAGCGGCGAACGCCTTGTTCCGAGCCTGATTTTGATGTTGTCGGTCATAGAGTGCGGCTTGCCCTAGAGGGCATTTGCGTCCAGTGGAAGCCGCGATGACGCTGGTCCTCGGCATAGAGAGTTCGTGCGACGAAACGGCTGCCGCGCTGGTCGATGGCGAGCGGCGCATTCTGGCGCAGGCAATCGCCAGCCAGGAGGCCGAACACGCACCCTATGGCGGCGTGGTGCCCGAGATCGCCGCCCGCGCCCATGCAGAACGCCTCATGCCCCTGATCGAGAAGGTACTGAGCGAAGCCCAGAAAGGACTGAACGACTGTGACGCGATCGCAGCGACAGCCGGACCGGGCCTGATCGGCGGGGTCATGGTCGGCCTCGTTTCCGCCAAGGCGCTGGCCATGGCGAGCGACAAGCCGCTGCTCGCGATCAACCACCTTGAAGGCCATGCGCTGAGCCCGCGCCTTGCCGATCCGGAACTCGAATTCCCCTATGCGCTGCTGCTCGTCTCGGGTGGGCACTGCCAGCTGCTGCGCGTCGATGGCGTGGGGCAGTATCGCCGCTTTGCCACCACGATAGACGATGCGCTGGGCGAGGCTTTCGACAAGAGCGCCAAAATCCTCGGCCTTGGCTATCCTGGTGGACCTGCCCTGGAGAGACTGGCTCTCCAGGGCGACGCCGCAGCCGTCCCCCTTCCGCGCCCGCTGGTCGGCAGTGGGGAACCGCATTTCTCCTTCGCCGGACTCAAGAGCGCAGTGCTGCGCGCAGCAGAGAGTGGCGAGCACAAGCCTGAAGATATCGCCGCGAGCTTCCAGCAGGCGGCAGTCGATTGCCTGCTCGACCGGACGAAGATTGCCCTCCAAGCCATGGGACCGGTCAATGCGCTGGTGCTGGCGGGCGGTGTCGCCGCCAACAAGGTGATCCGATCCGCCATCGAAGGCCTGGCCGAAGATCACAGCATTGGCTTCACCGCGCCGCCGCTCAAGCTGTGTACCGACAATGCGGCGATGATCGCCTGGGCGGGAATCGAGAAGCTTTCCATCGGCACAAAGCCTGATCCGCTGAATATTTCCGCACGGCCTCGCTGGCCGCTCGATCCCGATGCAGAGCCGGTGCGCGGCGCGGGGTACAAGGCATGAGTTCGGGTATGATCGGCGTCGTCGGAGCGGGTGCATGGGGCACGGCGCTGGCACAAATGCTTGCCAGCGATGGCAGCGAGGTGCTGCTCTGGGCGCTCGAGGATGGCCTCGCCGAAGCGATCAACGAGACCCATCGCAACGATCTCTATTTGCCAAGCGCCGAGCTCGCGCCTTCCATCAAAGCCACCAATGCCATTGCCGACATGGCGCAATGCGAGGTGCTGCTGCTGGTCACCCCGGCGCAGCATTTGCGCTCGGTCATGGCGCAAATGGGCAGCCTGCCGCGCGATCTTGTCCTGTGTTCCAAGGGCATCGAGGCCTCGAGCGGTCGCATGATGCACGATGTGGCGCATGAGATGGCACCGAAATGCGATATCGCGGTCCTCTCCGGCCCGACCTTCGCGCATGAAGTAGCCGCCGGGCTGCCGACCGCGGTCACATTGGCCTGCGGTGGCGGGCAGGAGCAGTGGGATCGGCTATCCCGCATAATCGCCCGCCCGACCTTCCGCCCCTATTACTCGGACGACCTTGTCGGGGCCGAAGTGGGCGGGTCGGTCAAGAACGTGCTCGCCATTGCCTGCGGCGTGGTCGAGGGCTTGCAGCTCGGCCAGAATGCTCGCGCTGCGCTGATCAGCCGCGGCTATGCCGAGATGATGCGTTTCGGCGAAGCCTTCGGCGCTCGGCGCGACACGCTGGCGGGCCTGTGCGGCCTGGGCGACCTCGTGCTCACCTGTTCCTCGACATCGAGCCGCAATTTCTCGCTCGGCAAGGCGCTGGGCGAAGGGCAAGACCCGCAAGCCCTTATGGCGGACCGCCGCACTGTGGCCGAAGGCGCCTTTACCGCCCCTATCCTGCACAAGCTGGCTGTCGAGAAGGGCGTGGACATGCCCATCGTCGAGGCAGTCAACCGCCTGCTTGAAGGGGCCGCCGCTGCCGAAGTGGCGCAGGACATCCTCACCCGTCCGCTCAAGGCGGAAGGCAGCGATCCATGAGCCAGCCGGGAGGGGAGCCGGCAGGCAGCGATATCGCGGCATTGGCAAAGGGCGGGAGGACCAACTTCTTCGGCTTCCTCCTGCGCCTGCTCGCGCGCCTGCCCTTCCTCTTCGTGGCCGGCCAGCTTTACGGCGCCGCTGCTGTCGGCCGCTATGCATCCGCCCTGATCGTGGTCGAACTGGTCGCGCTGGTCTGCTCGATCGGCGAAAAACGCGGCCTCGCCCAGCGCCTTTCCGAAGGCGACCGGGACGAGGACCAGGCCCCATTGATCGCCGATTCCATCCTGGTCGCATTGGTCCTTTCGAGCCTGGCCGCAGCGATACTCTACGTTTTCCCGGCACCGCTCTTCCCCAGCGGCATCTACACCGAGATGGACCGCTGGATCGTGCTGGCCATACCCGGCTACGCGCTGACAGAGATCGTCCTCGCCGCGCAGGCCTATAAATACGATATTGCCACCACGGTGCGCGCAAGGGCCGTGGTCGAACCATGGACCATCTCGATCCTTGCCGCCGCTTTCTTCTTCTGGCCACTGGTCAGCGAATCCGGCCTTTCCATGGCCTATGTCGCCTCCATCTATGCCGGTCTGGGCGCCGCGCTGTTCCCCTTCTTCCGCACTTATGGTCGGCCGCGCTACTACAGGCCGGAGCCAAGACGAATCTTGCGTATGGTCTGGCGCGCCCTGCCGCTGGCCGTGGCCGATGCCATCGAATGGGGCACCAGGCGGATCGACCTGTTCATCCTCGGCCTGTTCGCCGGGCCGATTGCCGTGGGCGTTTATTACATGGCGCAGCAGGTCGCGAGCCTGCCGCAGAAGCTCAAGACCAGTTTCGAGCCGATCCTTGGGCCTGTGATCACCGCCAAGCTCAAGGAAAAGGACTATGCCGCCATTGCCCGGCAAGTCTGCCAGGTGGGTTTCTGGATCGTCGCCATGCAGGCCGGTATCGCGCTGGCTCTGGGCATCCCCGGCGAGGCTCTGATGGGCCTGTTCGGAACCGGGGGCGAATTCGTGCCCGGCACCGGGGCGTTGGCTTTCCTGCTGGCAGCGGAAGTGGTCGCGGCCACGGCCGTCGTGTCCGAAGCCGCGCTGATCTATGTCGCGCGCCTGCGCAATCTGTGGGTCTCGATCGGCACAATCGTGCTGCAGATCCTGCTGACAATCGGCGTGATGCTGCTGGTCGACCGCATCGATTTCGGCAGTGCCGAGCAAGCCGACTATTACCGAGCCGCGGGCGCCGCCATGGCGCTAATGCTGGCGCTGGCAGCCGCCTCCGTGGTCAAGGCGGTGATGCTCAGCCGCATCTTGCAACAGAGGATCAACAACTGGCGCTGGGCGCTGGTCTGGGCCACCGCCGCCGCCGTTCTGGTGGGCCAGGTAGCCATCATGTTGCCCGAATGGGCCGAACTCGCCATTGGCGTTCCGGCCATCATCGGCGTCTATGGCTGGATCATCTGGACGCGCGGTTTCGGTCCGGAAGACAGGGTCTTGTTCCGGCGAAAAATGAGCGAAGAATCTCCAGATAAAACCGTCGATTCAGAGAATTAGGAAGCGTTCAGAAAGTATTCACGGCCAAAGGCAGAGCCTTGCCCCACATAGTCGGAAAGCATTTGTGGGGGAGCATACATGCGTATTTCGAGAGTGGTATTCACCGGCCTTCTGGTCACCGCAATCGCCGGCTGCTCGAAGCAGACCGAAATGGCCGAATCGCTCCCGCCAGAGCCAGCGCCAACCCAAGTCGCTTCGGCCCCTCCGCCACCACCTCCTCCGCCACCTGCCGCGCCGCAGAGCGAAGACGACAGCCGGATTACAGTCACCGGCAACCGGATTGCACGACAGGATTACGAGGCAAGTTCTCCCGTCGTCACAGTAGACCAGCAATTCTTTCAGGGTTCTTCCAGTGGTGCAGTCGAGCAGCAACTGAACAAGCTGCCGCAGTTCGTTGTCGGACAGGGCTCGCGCTACGCCTACGTCCCGCCAGCGCAGCAGCAAGCCAATATCGGTCGCGAGCGCTATGACGGCGAGGAAGTCAGCCCGATCCACATGGCCTCAAGCGATCCGGTTTCGACCTTTTCGGTCGATGTCGATACCGGGTCATACGCCAATGCCCGGCGTTTCCTGACCACCGGCTCCATGCCGCCGGCCGAAGCCGTGAGGACCGAGGAACTGATCAACTATTTCCGTTACGACTATCCCGTTCCGGAGGATCGGACCCAACCATTCAGCGTCTCGACCGACATGGCGGTAACGCCGTGGAACCCGCAGACGCGGCTGCTGCGGATCGGCCTGCGCGGCTACGAGCTGCCAGCCGAAAGCCGCCCTTCGGCCAACCTGGTCTTCCTGCTCGATGTCTCGGGCTCGATGAACGATCCCTACAAGCTGCCCCTGGTGAAGACGGCCATGCGGCAATTGGCGACGCGCCTCGAAGACCATGACCGCGTTTCCATCGTCGTCTATGCCGGTGCGGCGGGCGTGGTCCTGCAGCCTACAAACGATGCAGGCCTGATCCGCAAGGCAATCGACTCGCTGGAAGCAGGCGGATCCACCGCTGGCGGGGCAGGCATCCAACTGGCCTACAATATCGCCCAAGAGACCTTTATCGAGGACGGGATCAACCGCGTGATCCTCGCCACCGATGGCGATTTCAATGTCGGGATCAGCGATCGCGATGCCCTGATCGAGATGATCGAACGCCAGCGCGAAAGCGGCATTTCGCTGACCACGCTCGGCTTCGGCACCGGAAATTTCAACGAGTCCATGATGGAGCAACTCGCAGATCACGGGAACGGGAATTACGCCTATATCGACAGCGCGCTGGAGGCGCAGCGCGTGCTGGCCGACCAGATGGAGGCAACGCTCTTCACCATCGCCAGCGATGTGAAGATCCAGGTCGAATTCAATCCCGCACAGGTCAGCCAGTATCGTTTGATCGGCTATGAAAACCGCGCGCTGCGCGAACAGGATTTCGACAATGACGCGGTCGATGCGGGTGAAATCGGTGCCGGACACCAGGTGACTGCGATCTACGAGATCGTACCTGCCGGCTCGCGCGGCTGGATCCGCGATCGCCGCTATGGCGACGTGCCGAACACCCTGCCCGCAGACCATCAGGACGAAATTGCCTTCGTGCAGTTGCGCTACAAGCTGCCGGGCGAGGAACACTCCACGCTGATCCAACGGCCAATCTCTTCCAGCCTGATGCGTTCTGCACGCGCGCCGCGCGGCGACATGGCCTTTGCTACGGCGGTTGCCGCCTATGGCCAGATCATGCGCAGAGACGAGCTGATGAACGGTTTCGGCTTTGCCGATGCCGTCGATCTGGCCGGACAGCAGCAAGGCTTCTGGCGCGAGGAGTTCCTCCAGCTTGCCATGCTTGCAGACGCACTCGACGTGCAGTGACCTGACGCGCTAGGAGGCTGCGCATGGGATTCCTGCGCAGCCCCCAATTCGCCACTGCCCTGGGCGTGATCCTGGTCATCCTTTTGGCGGCCTTTGCCGGAGGACAGACAGGACCTGGAATCGCCGCGACTCTTTCCGCACGAGCCGAGGCTGCCATTGCCGAAGCAGGCGGTGGCGGACAGGTGAACGCCCGTTTCGCCAGCCCCAATGGCCTGCCAAGCCGCCATCCCGTTCTCGAAGGCGGGGAGCAGCTCAACGATGCCGTGAGGGCGCGGATTGCCCGCGCCGTGGGCGGCGTGGCAGGTGTCGGCGGTGTGCGCTGGGCCGATGGATCGATGCGCTCACAAGGCGAGGTTCAGGTCGTCCATCCCCGGCATTGCCAGGACGAGGTGCAAGCGCTCTTGCGCGCTCGTACCATCCGCTTCGAGGAGAGCTCTGCCCGGATCGATCGGGCCAGCGCATCGCTGATCGACGAAGTGGCAGAGGCGCTGCGCCCCTGCCTCGGCAGCATCATTGCCATTACCGGCCATACCGACTCCTCCGGTCCCGAGCCGGGCAATCTCGAACTTTCCCGCGAACGCGCCAATGCCGTGCAGGATGCGCTGGTGTCGCGCGGCATTCCGGCCGACGGGCTGCGCGTGCGCGGCGTGGGTTCGCAGGAACCGGTCGATGGGCTGGACCCCGCCGATCCCGCCAACCGGCGTATCGAATTCTCCGTCATCGCCACCGAACCCATCCTGCCCACGCCTGTCGACACGCCCGGCCCGCGATGAGCATCACAGCCTCATTGCCAAGCAATGCCTGTCACCATTAGAGACGCCTCCCATGCCCATCTGGCTTGAACTGCTGGTCCTGCTGCTCGTGGCCTATGCCGCGGGGATCGGAATCGGCTGGCTGATATGGGGCAAGGAGTGATCGGGAGTTTTGAGAATGGCTGAATTGCTGCAGGCGAACTGGATCTACCTGGTCGCCGCACTGGTGCTCGGGATTATCGTCGCGTGGTGGATCTTCGTCGCCAATCGCAAGACCAAGGTCGAGATCGAGCCGAAGGAAGAGGGCGACGGCACCGCCAAGCGCAACCAGGCGCTGATCGACGCCCCGCCCGCAGCCAGCGCACCGCCGCCTCCGCCCGTGACCGCAGCGCAGCGGGAAGCGGCGCCCGTTCCTGCGGCTTCCGCGGCGTCCGACGACCTGACGCGCATCAAGGGCCTTGGCCCCAAGCTCAAGACGCAGCTTGGCGAAATGGGCATTACCAGCTTTGCGCAGATCGCCGCCTGGGACGATACCGAAATCGATCGCGTCGATGCCCGGCTCGGCCGGTTCCAGGGCCGCATCCGGCGCGACAACTGGGTCGAACAGGCAAAGCATCTCGCTGCAGGCGACCAAGCGGGTTTCGAGGACAAATTCGGCCGCACCTGAGCCCTGACCGACGAGACGACCGTCGAAGGCAAGCCGACAGCTTCCCTTCATCTTTGCAGACTTAACACCCACTGGCCTATGCGAGGCTGGCGGGCTCCGCATGGGCAAACCGCAGCCAGAACCAGCCAAGGGTCCCCCAGTCATTTCCAGCCAGCCAACCACGCACGCAATGCGCCGGACCTGGATCGCCCGGTGGCAACGATGGCGCGCGCAACTGGGTCCGCGCGCGCTCGGCATCCTGCTGGCGCTGGCGATCGAGGCGCTGCTGGTGCTGATGATCGTGCTGATCGGCCTAAACCATGCGGAACCGACACCATCTGCCGGGAGCATTGCCAGCTTCGACGTACAAGGCGTCAATGCAGAGGAGCAGGCACCCGCCGAGGAGCCGCCACCTTCGTCGCCCACCCCTCAGGCACGCGCGGCAGAAACGCCGACCGAAGAGGACCTGGCTCCGCCGCCGCCCGAACTGCCCGCCGCCGTTGCGCTCAATCCGACAGGGCCGCTCATGATCGAAGTGCCGCCGGACCAGATGGCCGATCTCGATATCTCCAACCTGCCGCGCCGCCGACCCGATGCGCCAACGGGCCGAAGCTACGGGCCGAGTGCTCCATCGTCGTCCTCCGGCGATAGCCAGGTCGTTGGAACCATGCCCAATGGAGAACCGCTCTATGGCGCCCGCTGGTATCGCGAGCCGAGCCAGCAGGAATTGCGCGGCTACCTCTCCACCGCAGACATAGACAGCTGGGCGCTGATCGCCTGCCGCACCGCCTCCGACTACCGCGTCGAGGACTGCATCGGGCTGGAGGAATACCCGCAAGGCTCCAACATGCTGCGCGCCGTGCTTGCAGCGGCCTGGCAATTCGAAGTGCGTCCGCCGCGGCGGGGCAACACGTCACTGGTCGGGAGCTGGGTAAGAATCAGGATCGATTACACGCGCGCGTCGGGCAGGTCGCGCTGATCGGGTTGCGCATCAGCAGGAGGCATCCCCTCCTGCGCCATGGCGAGCAGTTCCAGAGCCACCGAACGGATCGCTTTCTCGAAGACGATATTGCGGTTCTTCCAGCCGTAAAGGGTCGCGGCAAGCTCGGTCAGCATGACCTGCTCGTCCGCGCAGATGTCATCGCTCGGGCAGGCGCAGTATTCGCCTGAAATACCCTTGATGAGATGCCCCTTGATTGCGCTTCCACCCCTGAATGCGAGTCGCCACCCGAAGTGATGATGGTGAGCCAATATGACAGTTTGGCGACTCGCAATCCCTTGTCTCCCGCCCGGCGGAGCCGGCGCGCTTTCCCCCTTGTGAGCAGGTGTATTATGGTGATAATGCACTTCTCATGGAGGGGCTGCTGAACACCTATCGGAAAGACCTGGCCGGAGCCGAGGACTGGGCGCGCGCATTCTTCGAGAAATGCGGCGTGCCTGCCATGTCCTTCGCCGTCGCGCGCCCCTCCGGCCTCGCCTGGGCGATGGCCTTCGGCAATTCCAACCTCGAATATGACGTGCTGGCCGAAAGCGCGAGCCTGTTTCGCCTTGGCTCGGTGAGCAAGGTCATCAGTTCCACGCTCGCCGCGCGGCTGGCCAGCCGCGGGATTATCGACCTAGACCTGCCGATCGCCTACTGGTTGCCGAACCTTCCCGAACCGCACCGCAAGACGACCCTGCGTCAGCTCTTCACCCATATGGGCGGGATCCGCCATTACCGGGCGGAGGATTACGATCCCGACGCGCCGGGCGGCCCGATCACCGCGCGCAATTATGCCAATGCGGACGAGATCCTGGCCCTCTTCATCGAGGACGAACTGGTTGCCCCGCCCGGCACTACGGTCAGCTATTCCTCATTCGGCTATTCGCTGGCCTCGATCGTTCTGGAGGCCGCCACGGGCAGCAGCTTCCCCGCACTGGTGGAGGAATGGATTTCCCGGCCGATGGGCCTGCGCAGCCTGTGTACGGACGACCTCGCCAAGACCGTTCCCGGACGCGTGGAAGGTTATTTCACCTCGCAGGAACTGGACTTCCTTTCACTGACAATGCCCGCGGTCGAGAAATTCCGCGGCGATGGCCCCTTCTCCAAGGCTCCGCTCGGCAATCCGGCATTCTGCTGGGCCGGAGCAGGATTGCTCTCCAACATGCCCGAGCTGGCGCAATTCGGTGCGGCGCTGTTCGATGCAAGGGGCTCCGCCATCACGAGCAAGGAGCGCGACCTGCTTTTCACCCCGTTGACCGAAAAGACCGCGGCCAGTCCGCCGCTCGGCCTTGGCTGGCGCGTGGACGAGGACGGACAGGGCCGCCTGCGCTGGCACCATGCGGGTGGCACGGTGGGCGGCAGGGCGAGCCTGGTGCTCTATCCCGGGCAGCAGATCGCCATCGCCTTTGCCAGCAATACGCTGGCCACGCCGGGCGACGTGCTCGGCCCCTCAAGCGAACTGGCGGACCTGTTCAGCTAGCTCAATCGACCAGCATCAGCGCGTCGAGCGCGGCCACGCCCTCGCCCGCCGGGTGGATGATCACCGGGTTGAGGTCGATCTCCCGGATCGAAGGATTGCCGAGCATGACCGCACCGATCTTGACGATCAGGTCGGCCAGTGCGTCCACGTCGAGCGCAGGGCTGCCACGCCAGCCGGTCAGCAGCGGCGCCTGCTTGAGCGCCAGCAGGCCGGCCTTGACCTGGTCCTTGCCCATGTCCGGCGTGAACAGCTTCACGTCCTTGAGGATCTCCGCCGTCACACCGCCGAAACCAGCCAGAACGACCGGGCCCCATTCGGGATCGGACTTGGCGCCGACGATCATCTCGGTGCCCATCTTGCCCATCTTCTCGATCAGCACACCGTCGAGCGTGATCGAGGCGTCGTAATTGGCGACGTCGACATACATCTGCTGGAAGGCCGCATTGACCTCCTCGCGCGACTTGAGATTGAGCTTCACGCCGCCCGCATCGCTCTTGTGGCCAAGCGCGGCAGCCTGCGCCTTCATCACGACCGGATAGCCGATTTCCTCGGCGGCGGCTTCTGCCTCTTCCGTATTGGCGGCGAACTTGCTCGGCGGGAAAAGGATGCCGGCCTCTGCCAGCAGGGCCTTGGCCTTGTATTCGGGGATCACGCCGCTTTCCTCGGCCAGGCCCGGCAACACGACCGGATCCGGCGAATTGTCGGTCAGGTCACGCTTGGCCAGGTCGGCCAGTCGGGCAATGGCACGATAGGCGCGTTCGGTGGACCGGAAATAGGGGATGCCAACGCGGGCCAGCCCGTCGATATATTCCTGCGGCACGTTGGCGCCTTCGTCGACGCCGGCAAAGACCAGCGGCTTGCCCAGGTCGCCGCCATCGAGAACCTTCTGGATCGGCGGGAACTTGATCTTAGAGGTAATGGGGTCGGACTGGATGATCGAGGCGACCACCGAGCCGATGCGCTCGTCCTCGAGCAGGGCCTTGAGGAGGTTGGTGTAAATCTCCGGCTCGCTGAGGCCTATCGCGGTAATGTCGGTCGGGTTCGAGACGGGCACGAAATCGGGCAGCACGGCGCGGATGGCCGGGCTGTTTTCGTCATTGAGGTCGACCAGGTCGAGACCGATATCCTCGGCAATATCGAAGGCGAGGCCGCGCAGCGCGCCGCTTTCGCCCAGCACCGCCATGTTCGCACCCGGCAGGCTCTCGCAGGTCACCGCAATGGTGGCGATATCGGCCAGCTCTTCCAGCGTATCGGCAAAGATGATGCCTTCGCGGCCCAGCTTGGCCTTCATCAGCGCATAGTCGCCAGCCATGGCGCCGGTATGCGTGGCGGCACTCTCCTGCGCCTTGTCGCTCTTGCCCGGGTGCAGCATGACGATGGGCTTGCCTGCAGCGCGCGCGCGGCGCGCCGCGGCGATGAAAGCAGCGGGACGGCGCAAATTCTCGACATACATAGCGATGACATTGGTCGAGGGATCGTCGATCAGCCATTCGACATAGTCCTCGACGCCCGATGCCGCCTCGTTACCGGTCGAGACCGAGGTGGAGACGTAGCAGCCGCGCGGATGCAGCGTGGTTGCCAGAACGGCAGCCAGGGCGCCCGACTGGCTGGCTATGCCTACGGCGCGCGCGCCTTCCGGCGGGGTGCGCATATTGGTTTCCACGAAGGTCAGCGGGATACGCGCGACATAGTTCGTGCAGCCGAGGCAATTCGGGCCTTCGATGACAATGCCGTATTCTTCGGCAATGCGAGCCAGCTCGGCCTGGTCCTTGGCGCCTTCCTCGCCCGCTTCGGAGAAACCGGCGGCATAAATCACCACGGCGCCGCAGCCATTCTTGGCCAGGTCGCGCACCGTATCGACCACGAAGGGACGCGGGATTGCCAGCACGGCGCAATCGACGCCGTGGGGCAGTTCGTTGACCGAATGGTAGACCTTGAGGCCCTGCAACTCGTCGCGCTTGGGATTGACGGGGTAGATGTCGCCATCGAACTCATACTGGACGAGGTTGTTGAGCAGCGTGCAGCCGAGCGCGCCATGACGGTCGGAGGCGCCGACCACCGCCACCGATTTCGGGCGCAGCAGGCGGTCGATCTGTTCATTGGAAAAGCGGCGGGTCGTCATTGGGTCATCCCTTCGGACATGCGAAGCCCCGGCTGAACCGGGGCGGGTGTTTGCTGGAGCTGCCTAGAAAGAAGAGGCGGCGCGAACAAGTGCCCGCGCCGCCTCCAGATGCAAAATCAGTCCTTCTTGACCTTGCTCGTGTCGAACGAGCCGAGGCCGGGCTTGAAGGCCTTGTCGTCGAGGAACTGCTTGGTCGCCTCGACACGGGCTTCCTTGCCGCCGAAGCTGTGCAGCGCTTCCTGCGCACGGATCTGGTATTCCAGGCCATTGTCATAGGTCATGTCGACCATGCGGCGGACGGTCCACTTGGTGGCGCGCAGAGCCTGGCTGTCCTTCTTCTTCAGGACTTCGCAGATCTCGATCACGCGTTCCTTCAGCTTGTCTGCGGGCACGCATTCGGTGACGAGACCCTGCTCTTCGGCTTGCTTGCCGGACAGGTTCTCGCCCATCATGGCGTGATACATGGCCTTGCGGAACGGCATCAGCTCTTGCACCACCTTGGAAGCGCCGCCACCGGGCAGGATGCCCCAGTTGATTTCGGACAGGCCAAACTGCGCATCTTCGGAAGCAATGGCGATGTCGCAGCCGAATAGCGGGCCGTAGCCGCCGCCGAAGCACCAGCCATTGATCATCGCCACAGTCGGCTTTTCGTACCAGCGCAGGCGCTCGAACCAGCCATAGCTTTCGCGCTGGCTGCGGCGGATGGCGTGCAGGCCCTCGGCCTCGGTCATGCGGAAATACTCGAGCAGGTCCATGCCGGCAGTCCAGGACGAACCTTCGCCGGTGAGCACGAGAACCTTCACGTCATCGCGGAATTCCAGCTCCTCCAGCACGATCTTCATCTGCCGGTTGAGCTTGGGGCTCATGCAATTGCGCTTGTCGGGACGGTTGAAATAGACCCAGGCAATGTCGTTCTCCACTTCGTAGCGAACGGTTTCTTCCTGCGGACGGGGATCGGGTTTCGACGGACCTTTGGCCATGATGTGCTCTCCTCTTGCACGAAATGACGGGCGCGACTCGGCGTCGCTCCCGAATTGTTATGGCTCATAGCGATAAGGATTGCTATGAGCAATAACAATCGCTAGAAAGTCTTCATGCACGATCCGTTGCCCTCGCTTCCCGGCTATTCCCTGCGCCGCGCAGCCAACGCCACCGCGGCAGAACTGTCCGCGCGGCTGGGCGAAATCGGCCTGCGGCAAGTAGATGCGTCGGTCCTGATCCTGATCGGAGAGAATCCCGATACCACCGCCAGCGCGCTGGGCCGACAGCTCGACATACAGCGAGCCAACATGGTCCCGCTGCTGAAGAAGCTGGAGGATGCCGAGTGGATCGACCGCAATCCACTGGACGGCAAATCGCAAGGCCTTGTCCTGACCCCGCAAGGGCAGGACACACGCGACGCAGCCCTTGCCATTATCGAGACATTCGAGAACGAATTGCTGGAACGCATCCCGCCGCAGCACCGTGCCCATTTGCTGCCGGCGCTGGATGCCCTCTGGCGCTAGGCGCGCCGATTTCCTAACTCACTCCCGACAGAGAATTGGGAGTCGAGCATGCACGAGCACAAGGTTCATCCGGTCAGCGAGGAATGGGCCGACAGCGCCAAGATCAATGCGAAGGCCTATGAGGAGATGTATCGCCGCTCGGTCGAGGACCCGGAAGGCTTCTGGCGCAAGGAGATGCAGCGGATCGACTGGATGCGCGAACCCAGGACGATCAAGGACACGAACTACGACGCTGCGGATTTCCGCATCAGGTGGTTCGAGGACGGGACGCTCAACCTCTCCGCCAACTGCCTTGACCGCCACCTTGCCGAACACGGCGACACGGTCGCGATCCTGTGGGAGCCTGATCATCCCGACACGCCTTCGCGCAGCCTGACCTATCACGAGCTGTTCCACGCGGTCTGCCAGTTCGCAAACCTGCTCAAGGACAAGGGGGTCAAGCGCGGCGACCGGGTCACGATCTACCTGCCCATGGTGCCCGAGGCGGCGGTGGCCATGCTCGCCTGCGCCCGCATCGGCGCCGTGCATTCGATCGTCTTCGCCGGCTTCTCGCCCGATGCTCTCGCCCAGCGGATCGAGGATTGCGAAAGCACGGTGGTCCTCACCGCTGACGAAGGACTGCGCGGCGGCAAGAAGGTCCCGCTCAAGGCCAATGTCGATGCGGCTTGCGAAAAGGCCAGGGTCGATACGGTCATCATGCTGCGCCACACCGGTGCCGACGTGCCCATGGTCGAGGGCCGCGATGTGGACTGGGCAAAGGCAGTCGCCGACATGCCCGACGGTTGCGAGCCGGAGGAAATGAATGCGGAGGACCCGCTCTTCATCCTCTACACCTCGGGCTCTACCGGAAAGCCCAAGGGCGTGCTGCACACGACCGGGGGCTATGCCGTGTGGACCAGCATGACGCACGAATACACTTTCGATTACCGGCCCGGCCAGATCTACTGGTGCGCTGCCGATATCGGCTGGGTCACCGGTCACTCCTATGTCGTCTATGGCCCTCTGGCGAACGGTGCGACCACGCTGATGTTCGAGGGCGTGCCCAACTATCCCGATTTCAGCCGCTTCTGGCAGGTGGTCGACAAGTACAAGGTCGAGCAGTTCTATGCCGCACCCACTGCGCTGCGCGCGCTGATGCGCGAGGGCGACGAATGGGTGAAGAGGACCAGCCGCAAGAGCCTGAAGGTGCTCGGTTCGGTGGGCGAACCGATCAACCCGGAGGCGTGGGACTGGTATTACGACGTGGTCGGCGACAATCGCTGTCCCATCGTCGACACATGGTGGCAGACCGAGACGGGCGGCCACATGATCACCCCCCTGCCCGGCGCTCATGCGCTCAAGCCCGGCAGTGCCAGTTTCCCCATGTTCGGCGTGCAGCCAGCCGTGGTCGATCCTGCCGACGGCCATATCCTCGACGGGGCGACCGAGGGTGCATTGGTCATCCTCGACAGCTGGCCCGGCCAGATGCGCACCGTCTATGGCGACCATGACCGCTTCATCCAGACCTACTTCACCCAATATCCGGGCAAGTATTTCACCGGCGACGGCTGCCGCCGCGACGAGGACGGCTATTACTGGATCACCGGTCGCATCGACGATGTGATCAATGTCTCGGGCCACCGCATGGGCACGGCAGAAGTCGAAAGCGCGCTGGTGGACCACGATGCCGTGGCCGAAGCAGCAGTGGTAGGCATGCCGCACGACATCAAGGGACAGGGTATCTATGCCTATGTCACCACGATGGAAGGCGTCGAGCCGACCGAGGAGCTACGCAAGGAACTGGTGCAATGGGTGCGCAAGGAAATCGGCCCCATCGCCACGCCCGACGTGGTGCAATTCGCGCCCGGCCTGCCCAAGACCCGCTCGGGCAAGATCATGCGCCGCATCCTCAGGAAGATCGCCGAGAACGACACCGGCAATCTGGGTGATACCTCGACGCTGGCCGATCCTTCGGTGGTGGACGATTTGCTGGCGAACAGCCCGCACGCACGCTAGACACTTCCCCGGGGTCGTTCTTGGGGGAGAACATCGATGATCGAACAGGATTTACCGCGACTGCGGATATGGCGCGCGCTTCTTGCTGCTGTTCTGATCGAGATTGCGCTGGTCATCCCAACCTTCGTGCGCGTTGTCACCACGGGGGTCTCCACACAGGAGCTGAACCCGGCAATCCCGGTAATGGCGCTGATCCTTTTCATTCTCGCAGGCTATTGGTGCGGCAGGGGCACGAGCGCCCCGGTGCTCAACGGCTTGATCGCCGGGCTTTGGGGCATCGCGCTCTATGTGGCGTTGACGCTGGTCCTCAGTGCGACCGCAGCCGATTTTGAGCTAGAGAATAGCATACGCCCGTCATACCTGTTCGCCCATGGCCTGAAGGTTGTTGGCGGCGTGATCGGCGGCTGGCTGGTCGCGCGAAAAACCGGAGCCTGAAGACAGATGATCACGATCTACCACGTCCCCAATTCACGCAGCCAGAGGATCGTCTGGCTGATGGAGGAAATGGGCGAGCCGTACAGGCTGGAAACATTCGGCATTCCGGTGCCGGAGAGCTTTCTCGAGGTAAATCCGCTCGGCTCGGTCCCGACGATTACCGACGACGATGCAGATTCCCCGATCACCATGTTCGAGAGCCTGGCGATCCTGCAATATCTCACCGGACGCCGCCTCGTGGCGAAGGACGAGGTCGCTACCGGCCTGACCACCGGCCCCCTGCCCGATCCCGCCGCCTATGCCGAGCACCTGCAATTCCTCCATTTCGGAGAAGCCGATCTGGCAACGCCCATTGGGACGATCTTCCGCACACGCGTCTTCACCGGGGAGCAGAGCAACAACACGATCGAGGACCAGCTGGGCCAGCTTGCCAAAAGGCTCGGCTTCCTCGACCAACATCTGTCCGACGGCAGGCAATGGGTAACGGGCGACCGTTTCACAATCGCCGATATCTCCATCGGCTATGCGTTCCTGCTGGCAGAATTCACCGAATGCGAGATTACCCTGCCGCCACGTGTTGAATCCTATTGGCAGCGCCTGACAGCACGCCCTGGCTATAAGCGTTCTGTGGCAGAATAGTCCTTTCAGCCGCACCCGGGAAAGAGGCGTGGCAAAGCAATTAGCCGCTTGTTCAATAGGTTGCGCTGGTGCATCGGTCCAAGAACACCGCGCCCAACAAGCCGGCAAGACTGGAGAATTACTTGAAACGACCGAGCCGATTTCGTCGTCGGGTACAAAACCTGATGGGTACGCGCGCGCATCTGGACGCCCAGGCGCTTAACCGGTTTGCTGGATGGGCCCTGGCGCGCGATGGCAAAGACGTGCGTATCGAAGCACGAATCGACGGTCAGCTGGTGGGCTCGACAATCACCGGCGGAGAACGCCCTGATGTCGAGCGGTTGTGTCCACAATACAAACGTTCACGCTTCTGCGGATTCTCGCTCGAAGTCCCTTTTGACGCGATTCCCGCTGACCGGGTTTTCGATGTCGTGGTGAGCGCGCACCCGCAATCGCCGCTCTTGCCAGCCGCCAAATTGGGCACTGTGAGAATGGCCGGCACCGAGCTGGTAGCAAAACTCGCAAACGCTCCAAGAAGCGACATCACCGGCCCATTCCCGAGCAAAGTGATCGATGTGGTTGCGGCAATGGAACCGGCAGCGTGCACCGATCTGGAATCCGTTATTGGGCAGAAAGCTTTCGTCGAAGCCTTGATCAGGGTCCTGGCCGTTCCGTCCTTGCGCGAAACACCGGCCCTTGCCGATTATATGCGCTATCTGCGCGCGATTTCCGCGCATTTTGCGACGGTTGACGCTTTCTTCCCGACGGGCAATGCGGCTTCACGTGCCGAGGCCCACGATTTTCACGGCAAGCCCAATTCGGTGGGCGAGATCATCTCCATCGCGCACCAGCTCTACGTCCTCAAATCGTATGGAATTGATGGCGACTTTGCCGAGTTCGGCTGTTTCAAGGGCTTCAGCTCCGCAATGCTCAGCTTCGCCTGCTCGCAGTTGGGCGTGAAGATGCACATCTTCGATTCCTTCGAGGGCCTGCCACCTGCACCGCATAGCGGTTACACGGCTGGCGATTATGCCGGCGGGCTGGAAGAAGTGCAGGAGAATGTCAGGCGGCTGGGGGCGATCGATGTCGTCACTTTCCATAAGGGGTTCTACAGCGATACTTTCCGCGAATACCGGCCTCCGCAACTCATGTGCTTGTGGATGGACGTCGATCTTGAGCTGTCAGCACGCGACTTGATGGTGGTTGCAGATCGGCTTCATCCGCGCGCCAGCCTGTTCAGCCATGAATGCATTGGCGAGATGTTCCAGAATGGCGAAATCATCACGTCGCCTCGTCCCGACAATCCAATCCCGCCCGTGCTCGATAAGTTCGAGGAACTTGGGCGCCCGCTGACCGGGCGGTTCATGTTGGGCAATACTGGTGCCTTGTGGCCGCGCGAAAGTGGCATTCCGGTATTGGCGTTCGAGGTGCTTGACGATCTGCTCCGCAAGCTGCGCGAAATTCTGCCAAGATCATTTTGAGCTTCCACCTACCCAACTAATAGCAGGCCAATAACCTTCGCAAGTGCAGGCCAGTCGACACGAAGAATTACATTTTCGGGCTGGAACCCTGCGACAGGCACGATACACTCGCCCTTTCCATTGGGAGGGGAAACTAATGCGAATTTCTATCCGAAGCACGCTGGCGGCTGCCGGCCTTGGGCTGGCCACACTGGCTGTCACACCGGCAAACGCCGAAGTCGTCCGCCAGGGCGGTATTCCTTGGCCCGATCCGGCCTGCGATCGTGAGTGCCTGATCGGCGTCATGGATGCCTATCTCGACGCCATGGTCGATCAGGATGCAGACAACGACATGTTCGCCCGCTTCGTGCGCTTTACCGAAAACGGGATCGAATTCCCGCTCGGCAATGAAGGCCTGTGGGCGAGCGCGGCTGCGCGCGGCAATTACAAGTTCTACGTCGCCGACGAGCAGACGCAGACGATCACCTATATGGGCACGATGATGGAGGAAGCGCGCGCCGGTTCGACCGCCAGCGATGCGTTGGTCCAGCCGATCGGTGTGGACGTGCGCCTCAAGCTCAATGACGAGGGCAAGGTCAGCGAGATCGAGCAGATTGTGGCGCGTCCCGACCGTCCGCTGATCGGCGAAGCGCCGCCCAGCCCGTTCGGCGACCTCGGCACCAATGTCGAGGCGATGGGAGCACCGCATCCGATCTTCAACGAGATCATCCCTGAAGATGAGCGGATGAGCCGCGAAGACCTGGTCGCCGTGACCAATCACTATTTCGAGGCGATGCAGCGCAATGACGGTCAGGGCTATTATCCCTTCACCGACGATTGCTTGCGCCACGAGAATGGCAGTATCTCGGCAGGCCCGCAAGGCGCGCCCGGCGTCGGCCCCAACACCATGGGCTGCAAGCAGCAGTTCGAGGAGAGCCTGCTCGGTGTCGTCACCGGTATTCGTGATCGTCGTGTTGTCGCGGTCGATCCGGAACGCGGCCTGACCTATGCCTTCGCCTTCTTCGATCACCGTCCGATCAACTGGACCTGGCAGCTGGGCGAGATCTTCAAGATCGAGAACAACCAGATCCGCCGCATCGAAGCCATCTTCATCCGCGGCCCGTATGGCATGTGCTCGGGCTGGAGCACCTATGAGCAGTGCCGCAGCGAAGAGGTCCAGGACGTCCGCTAAGTCCGAGTTCGAGGAGATAATCCAATGTTGAAGAAAGTAGCACTGGCGGCCGCCTCGCTCGCGGCAATCGCCACCGCCACACCGGCAATGGCCCAGCAAGGCGGCGGACCGCAGTTCGCCCCGCGCGTGGACCGTCCGACCTGCACCCATGAAGAGCTGGAAGCGATTACCGACACCTATGTCCAGGCCCAGCGCACAGGCGACATCAGCGGCATGCCGCTCGCGTCGAACGCGCATTACCTGGAAAACATGGACACGGTGGATGCCTCGGCAGGCCTGTGGAACACCGCACTCGAAGTCGACAATGACATGAGCTTCCATGACGATACGCGCTGCAAGACCTTTACCGAGATCATCGTTACCGGTCCCACGCCCTATGTCATCGGCACACGGCTCTTCGTCCATGAAGGCGAAATCATCCGTATGGACTCGATTGTCACCACGACCGGTGACTGGCTGTTCAATGCTGACGCCTTCCTGCTTTATACACAGCAGGAAGACTGGACCGACCTGCATGATTACCAGCTGACCGATCCGTCGGAAATGATCCGCGGCGCCAATGCCTATCTCGACGGGTTCATGGACAAGTTCACCGACATTCCCTGGGGTGTGCCCTGCGCGCGTCTTGAGGGCGGTGCCTATACCAACCGTTCTGGCGATCCCTACGCATCTTGCGAGCTGGGCATGCCGGCCGGCGTGCTCTACCTGACCAATCGCGACTATCTGATCGACGAGCAGAAGGGTGTGATCAACGTCTTCATGCGCTTCGGCAGCTCCGAAAATGGCGGTCCGGACTCGCACACTTTCCGCTATATCGACGGCAAGTTCCGCCAGATCCATACGCTGACCGCCATTCCGGGTCCGCAGGTGGACGCGACGGGTGCGCCGATCGGCAACGATCCGAACGCCGACTGATCGTCACTATCATCGACAAGGCAAGGGGCCGGGGCAGCAACACGCTTCCCCGGCCCTTTTGCTTGCGCGAATGCTGCAATGGCTGTTGCGCGATCTGCAACACGGATGATCTGGCGCTTGCCCCGCCCTGCTGGTACTGGAACGGCAACAAGCTCTTGAAAGGAGCACACACATGCCGCGCCAGAGGCTCTATCCGCTCGAGGACCTGGAAGACATTCCAGGCACCAAGGTCTTCACCGCACGTCGCAGCCGTGAAGCCTACCATCTCCACAAGTTCTGCATGAGCCTCATGAAAGAGGCGAACCGCGAGGAATTCAAGGCAGACGAGCGCGCCTATCTCGACAAGTTCCAGATGACCGAGGCGCAGAAGCAGGGCGTGCTCGACCGCGACCTCAACAAGCTGATCGAGCTGGGCGGAAACATGTACTTCCTCGTCAAGCTTGCCTCCACGGACGGCCTGTCCGCGCAGAAGGCGGTCAGCGCCACCTCCGGGATGTCGGCAGAGGAATATGCGCAAATGATGCTCGAAGGCGGTCGTTCGCCAGAAGGTATCCGTTCGATCAGGGCCAACAAGTAATGGCGAGGATTACCGCAGGCATCGCCACCAGCCACGTCCCCGCGATCGGTGCCGCCATCGATCTCGGCAAGACCAAGGATCTCTATTGGGCACCGGTCTTCCAAGGCTACGAATTCGTCAAGGAATGGATCAAGACGCACACGCCAGACGTGGTGATCCTGGTCTATAACGACCACGCATCGGCGCTGATGCTCGACATCGTACCGACCTTCGCCATCGGTTTTGCCGATGAGTTCCAGAGCGCCGATGAAGGCTGGGGCCGCCGGCCCGTTCCCGTGGTCAAGAATCATATCGACCTCGCCGCGCATATTTCCGAACAGCTGGTGATCGACGAATTCGACATCACTCTGATCAACGAAATGGACGTCGATCACGGCCTGACCGTGCCGCTCAGCCTCGTCTTCGGCCAGCCCGAAGAATGGCCGTGCAAGGTCATTCCGGTCTGCGTCAACGTGTCGCAATTCCCCACCCCTTCGGGCGAACGCTGTTGGAAGCTGGGCGAAGCGATCCGCGATGCGGTGAAGTCCTATCCCGAAGACCTCGACGTGCAGGTCTGGGGCACAGGAGGCATGAGCCACCAGCTTCATGGCAGCCGCGCCGGCCTGATCAACGAGGAATTCGATCGCCGCTTCATCGACCTGCTGGCGCATGAGCCGGAGGAACTGAAATATATCACCCGCCTCGAATATCTCCGCGAAACCGGGACCGAGGGCATCGAGCTGATCATGTGGCTGATCATGCGCGCGGCGCTCGGCTATGGCGTGGAGGAGAAGAAGCGCTTCTACCGCGTGCCTGCCAGCAACACGGCTGTGGGGCATGTGGTCTACGAAGCGAAGAGCTAGATTCCGGCATCTGAGTGATCGCCGCTTGACAATTGGTCACTCTTGAAATCACTTCCAAGCAGCCAAGGGCGCCCGAAGGCGCAACGGCTTGCCGGAAGGAATCTTCGTGAAACTGAAATCAGTCGTCGCCGCAATTGTCTCGCTCGCTGTCAGCGTTCCTGCCCTCGGCAGGCCCGCCGAACCCGCCGACGTATTGAAACAAATTTCCGTGTCCGAGCCTGCCATCTCGCCCGATGGCGCGACGGTGGCATACACGGTGAGGACAACGGACTGGGACGAAGACAGGAACACCAGCCATATCTGGATCGCCTCGATCAACGGGGAGAACGAAAGGCAGTTGACCAGCCGCGACGGTGAGAGCGAGACCTCGCCCAAATTCAGCCCTGATGGCTCGCAGCTTGGCTTCCTGTCCTCGCGCGGGGACGATGAGGACGAAGCCCCGACACGGCTCTGGCTGCTGCCTATGGCTGGCGGCGAGGCACGACCGCTGGAATCGATCGAAGGCTCGGTCAGCGATTATGCATGGTCGCCCGATGGCAGCAAGCTGGCCTTGATCGTCCAGGATCCCAAGCCGGAGGTCGAGGGCGAGGATGAAGAGACCAAGGACAGGCCTCAGCCAATCGTCATCGATCGCTACCGCTTCAAGGAAGACAATACCGGTTTTCTCGACAATCGCCGTGAACGGCTTTGGCTCTATGACCTGGCCACGGGCTCGCTCGAGCGCCTCACCGATGGCGATTTCGACGAAGCCTATCCTTCATTTTCGCCCGACGGCAGCGAGATAGCCTTCGTGTCCAATCGCGGTGCAGACCCCGATCGCGACAGCAACACGGACGTGTTTGTCGCCAGCCTGGCTGCGCCCGCCACAACGCCGAGGCAGGTGACCACGTTCGAAGGCGCGGATAGCGAGAACAGCTATCCTGCCTGGAGTCCGGACGGCGAGTACATTGCCTATGTCCACGGCGCCGAGCTTTCCAAGGTCTGGTACGGCGTTACCCCGCTCGCCGTGGTCGACGCCGATGGGGGCACCCCCACCATTCTGACGGCCCCGCTCGATCGCAATGTGCAGGACCCGCTGTGGACCGAGGATGGGAGCGCAATTCGCTTCATCGTCGAGGATGACGGCCGCCAATATCTCGCCGAGATCGATCCCGCGGGAGGCGATGTACGCCAGCTTGCTTTCGGCGACTATACGCTCTGGTCACCGACCGAGATGGCGGGCGGCGCCATGGCCATGCTGCGCTCCAGCAATTTTGCGCCTTACGAAGTCTACAGCTTTTCCGACGGTGCCCTCACCAAGGTCAGTGCGCAGAATGACTCGTGGCTAGCCGATATCGAGTTCGGCACTGTCGAACGGACAGTCTTCAACAGCGAGGACGGCACCGAGGTGCATGGATTCACCTATTTGCCGACCGATTTCGCGGATGGCACGGCGCATCCGACCGTCCTCAACCTGCATGGCGGCCCGGCGGCGCAATTCGATCATTCATGGGACCCCGAGACCCTCTACCAGCTGGCCGCCGGGTACGTCGTGCTAACTCCCAATCCGCGTGGCAGTACGGGTCGAGGAGAGGAATTCGCCATGGCGAGCCATTCGCGCTGGGGCGATCTCGACGTGGAGGACGTCTTGGCGGCCGTGGATCAGGCAGTGGCGCAGGGCATTTCCGATCCCGATGCGCTCGGCGTCAGTGGCTGGTCCTATGGTGGCATGCTGACCAATTACGTGATCGCCAGCGATACGCGCTTCAAGGCAGCGGTCAGCGGATCCTCCATTTCGAACATCTTCACCGGCTTCGGCCACGACCAGTATATCCGCGACTACATCGCCGAAATCGGCACGCCGTGGGAGAATTTTGAAGGTTGGCTGGCAATCAGCTATCCCTTCTTCGAGAACCAGCGGATCGTGACGCCGACAATGTTCATCGTCGGCGGTGCGGACGTCAATGTTCCCACGATCGCCAGCGAGCAGATGTACCAGGCCCTGAAACATCGTGGAATCGAGACGCAGCTGGTAATCTATCCCGGAGAATATCACGGCATCTCGCGTCCGAGCTTCCGCCGCGACCGGATCACCCGCTGGATCGGCTGGCTCGATAGCCACTTGAAGGATTGAGGCACTTCGCCTTCACAGCTCTTGCCGCGCAGCACGATGTGTTGCACCATTCTCCTGCCCCCGCGCTTCGAACTGGGGAGAGGAGCGTCATGGAAAATGTGGAGCAGGCGTCGGCAGCGCCTGTCGTCGTAGCGCGCGATTTAAATGCCGGAGATTTGAAAGCTGCCCTTGCGGCGGGATGCCGGGATTTCCTGGCCTGCCCGATCTACGGGATGGCGATTTCCGCCGTCTACGTGATCTCCGGACTCGCCATTCTCTATGCGCTGATGTCGCATGGCGAGGTCGTCTGGCTGGTACCGGCAGCGGCCTGCTTTCCGCTGCTGGCGCCTTTCACCGCCGTAAGCATTTACGAGGTGAGCCGCCGGCGCGAGGCCGGCATCCCCGTGACATGGGGCGCGGTGCTGACTGCGCTACGCGGACGCGGGGACGACCAGATCCTGGGCATGGGGGTAATCGTCTTCGTGATCTTCGCCTTCTGGGTCATGCTCGCCCATGCAATCTTCTACATGTTCCTGGCAGGCGCCGGGATGACCACGGAATCGCTCGCCTTCTTCACCACTAATTCGGGCCTGGTCATGCTGCTGGTGGGCGGCGCAGTAGGTGGCGCGATGGCGCTCGCTTTCTATGCCATTTCGGTCATGAGCCTGCCCATGCTGATCGACCGCGACGTCGATTTGATCACCGCGATGATCGCCAGCATGACCTGCGTGAAAGCCAATCCCGGCGTCATGCTGGGCTGGGCCGCGCTGATTGCCGTCACCCTGGTGATTGCGGCGATCCCTGTCTTCATCGGCCTGCTGTTCGTTCTGCCATGCCTGGGTCATGCCAGCTGGCATCTTTATCGCAGGGCAATCAGCTAGGCGGGAGGATCAGAACTCCGCTCGTTCCGTCAGGAAGGTGTCGAGCAGCGCGTTAAACTCGGCCGGCTTCTCCATCATCAGGAAGTGACCGGTACCGGGCATGACCGTCACTTCGAGATCGGGCGCCACTTCGCGCGCAGCGGGATCGTCACTCATGAAGCTGTTGCCCGCCAGTACTGCGAGCGCGGGTGCCGCGACCACACTTTCGCGATCCACATCGGGAGCGAACATCGCCGTCATCGCACCCTCGGCAGTGGTTTCCGAAGCCGAAAGCATCATTCCCAGCACCTGGTCCCGCACCTGCGTTGAGGTTTCCGGCACGAAGAACAGCTGGATCATCTGTTCGCGCGCAGCCGGAGTGAAATCGGTTAGCGGCGCGGCAGGAAGGCCGCGCATGTCGAGCGGGCCATCGACCGCCACCAGCCCGGCAACATGTTCGGGGAAATCGAGCGCATATTGGCGGATGACCGGACCGCCCATGGAATGGCCGACCAGCACGACCTTGTCGGCACCGACTTCGGCGCGCACCGCCTCGACCGCCTCGGCGAACAGTTCGAGCGAGAAATCCTCCAGCACTGGCTGGCCGCTGATCCCGTGCCCGGGCAGGTCGAGAGTGACCACGCGGTAATCTTGCGCGAAATGGGCAATCTGCTCGTCCCAGGAGCTCTCGTCGCAAGTCCAGCCATGGATGAAGATGATCGTCTCGCCTTCACCCATCACGCTCGATTTGATCGGCATATCATCGACCGACGCCGCGGCGAGCGGCATGGCCATGCAAGTAGAAAGCGCAAGCGCCAGGGCCATTCTCAGCATGGTGATCCTCCCTCGATTTCAAGGGGCATCATCTGCCAATTCGGCCGAGAGTCAAACCCGCGTAACTTTGACCCGTGCCTTGAGGTCGGTGCGGCAGAAGGCATGGAGGAAGCAAGTCTGCTCACCCATGTCGAGCGCGGCGCGGGCGAAGAAGCTGTCCTCGGTCGAATGAAGATAGACATGCGTTTCGACAGGTTCGGCGTTGCCCGCCTGTCCGGTCCCGCCGCTGGCCCCTCCCAGCGAGAAATGGATGTCTTCCACCACATTATAGGCGGAGAGGTCCTTCTTCGCGATCTTCGCATAACGGCCCAGCTGGGTCATGAAGCAGAAGCCGATCCCCGCCGCGATATAGGAGCCCGCATCGGGCGCGCGACCCTGCTCGTCACAGAGGAAATGGAAGATGCTGCCATGCGGGTTGAAGAGCTGTTGCTCGACCTGCTTCACCCCATCCTCGCGCACGGTGCAGATGCCGCGAATGTGGAGAATGCGGTCCTGCTCTTCGGCCAGCGAAGAGCCCTGCGACGAGGTTGCCTCTTCGGTCAGCGGGCTCATTGGGCCGCGGCGGATGAAGCGTTCGGACGTTTCCGGCACCACGCCCTCGATTACCGGGCCGGGATCGGGCGGGATGTCGCCAAAGACAGGCTTCGCCTTGTCGGGGATTACGCGGCGGCCCTTGTGAGTCAGTGTGAACAGGCTGTCCTTGCAGCCGCGCATCAATCCGTTGAGCGGGGATGCGGCGACCGCGTCATAGACCAACGCCCGCAATGCCTCGGCATTGGCATCGCTGTCGATCCGCGCCTCGAGCTCCACATCCTTGGCACCGCCGGTCATCGTACCTTTGAGTGCACTGCCCTTCATGGTGTAGAAATTGTCCTGCACCAGCGTGACATTGCGAATGACGATGCCGCGCTGTTCGGCCAGCGCGAGCAATTCGGTCATGTAGGACGAGACCATGCCGGTGGTGAGGAAACTCAAAGGACAGGGCGCCTCGTTGAAACCGTCGAGATAGGCGCCTTCGTCCGAAACCAACCGCCAGACCTGGCCAGAGGCGCTGGATGCGACCAGCCCCTCCTTCTGCATCACCGAAAGCGAACGCGCGGCAAAGCGCACAGACTGGCCCTTGCGCGGGGGCGGTGCTTGCAGGCGCTCCGTTCCGTCCTTCACCAGGAAGAAGCTGGGTCGCGCATCATGGCCAAGGATGTTCTCGTGTCCCGCCACTACGCACCCTTTTTCGGCATCATGGGCGAAGGTTTGCCAAGTGCCAGTTCAGCATCGGAGAAGGTGATCGGGGTGCGGATGCCGCGAATATTCTCTTCCAGATCGACCACCATCTTGCGCGCCACGATCTGCGGATCGTTAAGCGCCTCGCCCACATCGTGGATCGGACCCGCGGGAACGCGCAATTCCTCCAGCTTTTCGAGGAGATCGTCGCGCTTCCAATTGGCGGTGGCGGCGGAAATTGCGGCGGAAACGTCCACGCGGTCCTGCACGCGGCCCGGATTGGTCGCCCAGCCCTCCTCGCATTCCAGCTCAAGGAGCTCGACCAGCCGCTTGAACTGCCGGTCATTACCGACCGCGATGATCAGCCAGCCATCTTCGCAAGGGAATGCCTCATAGGGCACGATATTGGGATGGGCATTGCCCATGCGATGCGGCGCCTTGCCGGAAACGAGATAGTTCATCGCCTGGTTGGCAAGCGTGCCGACCATGGTGTCGAAGAGGCTCATATCGATATGCTGGCCGCGCCCGGTACTCTCGCGCTGGTGCAGCGCCGCCTGGATGCCGATCACGCCGTAAAGTCCAGTCAATATGTCGGCATAGGCCATGCCGATCTTGGTCGGCGGGCCATCGGGAAAGCCGGTCAAATCCATCATCCCGCTCATCCCCTGGATAATGAAATCATAGCCCGCGAATGGCGCGTATGGCCCTGTGTGACCGAAGCCGGTGATCGAGCAATAGACGAGGCGCGGATTGATCTCCTTCACGCTCTCATAATCGAGGCCGAACTTGGCGAGACCGCCGGTCTTGAAGTTCTCGATCAGCACGTCCGCATCGCGGATCAGGTCGAGGACCTTGGCATGGTCCTCCGGATCGTTGAAATCGGCGATGATGCTCGACTTGCCGCGATTGGCGGCGTGGAAATAGGCGGCATCTTGCGAGCCATCGGCGCGCTGGATGAAGGGCGGTCCCCAGGTGCGCGTATCGTCACCCGCCGGGCTTTCGACCTTGACCACTTCCGCGCCCAGATCGGCGAGCACCTGCCCGGCCCATGGCCCGGCAAGGATGCGCGCCAGTTCGACGACCTTTATACCTTCAAGCGGTGCAGACATGGCGATCAGGCAGCCAGCGGCAGGAGGGCAGGATCGGGTTCGTCATCATTGCTCGGCCTGCGCTCTGCCTTGCGAATAGCGGAACGCTTTCGTCTCGCCCGAACCCTGCGCAATCGCGAAGTGAAGGGCAGAGCGAGGAAGCGCATGCTCTTGCGCGCTACCGCCAAGGCGGAGACGGCGTAGGTCACCAGCACGGCATCGAAATAGATCGACAGGTCGACCACGAAGGCGGTGGCGAGCTCCGGCCCCATCAGGAGGAAGATCTCCCCGCCACCCAGCGCAAACCCGGCCATGAGGATGAGGAAGATCAGGTGGTGGCTGCGCATTTTCGATAGCTGGTCCAGCGGGCGCTCGACCAGTTGCTGGTTGAGCGCACGGCCCGCCGCAGAATCCGGCGCGAGCCACATCACCAGCGTGATTGCCGCCATGAAACCAAGGAACATCACCATGAGCGCAAACCTCCCTATTCGGGATCTATATGGAACACCCTTTCGGCATTTCCATGACAAAGCGCGTGAAGCTCATCCATGGTGCAGTCGAAGCTCTCGATGAAATCGACCGCCGGCTTCATCGGCTGGTAGGGATAGTCGATCGCCCAGATGACGTTTTCGATGCCCATGCGCTCGATCGCGTAGCGAAGCGTGAGATGGTCCTCCACACCACTGGTGGTGAAGACGAAGTTGTCGCGGAAATACTCTTCCATGCTGCGCTCGGTCTTGGGCGCCCGGCCGACCTTCTGCGCGCGGGAATTCATGAAATTGATCCGCCAGATGAAGTAGGGAACCATCTCGCCCATATGGCCGACGCAGATCTTGAGGTTGGGGAAGCGGTCGAACACGCCGCCCGCCATCATGCGCAGCATATGCGTGCCGACTTCGACACCGTAGCCCCACATGGCCGAATCCATCGCATAGTCCTGCAGCGGCCCCTTGAGCGTGTCCGAAGGCGCGCGCGGATGGATATAGATGGTGGCGTTGTGCGCCTCGGCCGCCTCGAGGATCGGCCAAAAGCGGTAATCGTCGAAATAGTCGCCATTGGTGTGCGAGTTCACGACCAGCCCGTTGAGCTTGAGCTCGGTCATCACCCGCTCGACCTCTTTCGCGGCGCGCTTGGGCGAATGCGGGGCAAAGCTGCCCAGCCCGGCAAAGCGATCGGGCCGATTGGCGCAGATTTCCGCCATGCGGTCATTGCTGAGCGCTGCGAGGTCGGTCGCCGTATCGGCATCGAACATCTGCACGCCCGGCGCGGTCAGCGTGAGCAGGTGCATGTCCACGCCGTAATCGTCCATCTGCGGCAGGCGCTGCTGCTCGACATCGAGCAGGCCGCCGAGGAAATCCATCTTGCCATAGCCACTGGTATCGGTTTCGGCATCGTAGATCCCGGCGACAAGCAGCTTGTCCAGACTCTGGCTCGGGCTGCGTGCGACCTTCTTCAGCTCGGCGGCGACTTCGGGGATCGACCATGCTTCCTCGCAGGCGATCAGGCGGCACTTGTTACCCATTGCATTCCTCTCCGCTGGTATGTTTGCGACAGTCTTAGGAGCGGACTGCCGCCCGGCGCAATGCTGCTAGTGATATTCCACGAATGTGCCGAGCCAATAGACGAACTGGCTCCATTCGGGCGTGCTTGAAACGGGGAAGTTGAGTGCTTGCAGCCCCACAACAATGGCGGCGGCAATGAGGCTCCAGCGGCTGATCGATCCGAGTGTTTTTCGCTCATGCCAGAGCGTCGCGGCAAGCAGCACGTCCATTGTCAGATAGGTAGCGATAAAAGGTACGCCCTCCACGCCCAGCCCCTGCATGTAGACGCGGTTGATCGCGGGCATGAGCACGCCGATCGTGGCGATGAGCATGAGGTTGCGATGAACCTGCGGGCGCGTCCGCGCCACGGCGATACCCATGGCAAAAACCACCGCGAAATTGAGCGGTGCCGTCACGTTGAGCCAGTAGATCCGCACCGCCACTTCATTGAGGGTCGTGATCGAGGCGGCGGCGAACATGATCGCCAGTCCCATCAGCGCGGTGAACGTCCCCACCGCGATCCCGAAAGTGCCAAGCGCGCGGTGCAACTTGACCTTCTTCACATTGACCAGTGCGGACTGGACCACGAGCAGCGCGATCCAGCTGAAATAGGCAAAGCCGTGCAAATGCACGATGGGCGAATCCGGCGGGCGCGTGCCCTGCGCCATGGGAATGAAATAGCTCAGGCCGAAGCCGATCACGACGAAGGTCGCCATGACCAGCGACATGACGAGATGGAAGCTGGGCCTGAAGCCTGCGCGCGCCGCACTCCCCGCTGTGACCGTTGCCATCCCGTCCTCCCTTGCGGACAGGCCGGCTGATTAGCGTGGCGTGCGTCCGTCGGACCACTCTAGCTTCGTTTCGGGTTCGCGGCCACTCACCGGATTGTCGAAATGGAAGCCCATCGGCGCAACCTGCGGATAGGGGGCGGCAATCGTGCCCCGCAACGGTGAATCCGGCGCGAATTCGGCAATCGCCTCCTCCGACATCAGCGAGCGCGAGGCGGCATCGGGATCGACCCCGGTCCAGCCGACCGTGTAGGGCGCCGTCCAGGTATAATCCAAGTCCATGCCGGCAATGCGCCAGGCTCCGTCTTCCTTGACGATCTGGTTCTCGTAGACGCCGCTATTCCACGAACCCGGCCCGCTGGCCGAGCTGTTATACTGCATCAGCCGTTGGCGGATGAAGGCATGCGTGCCGTCGTCATAGACAGTGACATATGGCTGGGTCTTCTGGTGGATCGCCTGGAAAGCATTGCTCGGCCCACTATTGCCATAGCGCTGCACCAGGCTCGACCACAGTCGCTCGCGCCCGACGAAGGTGCCGATATAGGAGAGCTCCTTCCAGCCCTCCTGCGAAAACACCTCCGTCGTTTCGCGCCAGGAAAACTGGTCGATGTAATAGCCATAGGCGTTGGAGATATTCTCCGCACCGTCGAACGCCTCGGCGCGTGCCAGCGCATTAGGCACAGCTGCCAGCGGCGCAGGCTCGCCGCGCGCGGGCATGAACAGGCTCTCACCCAGCGGCGGGACGCCATAGGGGCCGTTGCGGAAGTCGATTGATCCCAGCTGCGTCTCGCCATTGGGCTCACCGCCTTCGGGGAAGGGAATCTCGGCGGCAATCGGGTCCATCCAGCCATTGGCATAGGTGGCGCGCATCACCGGGTTGTGATGCACCAGCGTGATCCGCCAGTTCCCGTTTTCGTCGGGGCGCAGCAGGAAGGTCTGCATCATGACCTGCCAGTATCCCTCGCCGCCATGCTGGCCCATCTGCGCAAGGTCGATATTGCGCACCAGCGCCATCGAACCGTCCTCGGCAATATTGACCATCGGCATGAGCTGGGCGTGATCGTTCAGCTCGCCATATTGCAGGCCCGGCTCGCCATAACGCGTCAGGAAAGCGCGCACGCCCTCTTCCCCGTTCCAGCTGCCGAAGCCGCCAATCTCGATCTTGGCGTCCTCGGAAAACAGGTCGACGATATCGTCATACATGCCACGGTCGAGGTAGAAGCCGTAGGCATTGACCGTGTTGAGCGCGAGGCCCTCTGCCAGCAGCACATTGGCGCGCCGGTCGATCGCTTCCTGCGACCAGGGCTGCGCCGCCCTTCGCTCGGGAATGACGATCCCGGCGCTTTCGGGCGTGTAGTGATAAGGCGCCCGCTCGAGCGTCTCGGCATCGTGGCTCCAGCCATCGGCATAGGAGCCTGCAAACTGGTGGTAATAGCGCATCTGCGCGATGCGCCAGGCATCCCCCTGCATGGCATATTGCACAACCCAGGTGCCGCCCGCCCAATCCGCCGACTGGCCAATATCGCCGGTCAGCGCCAGTTCGTGCCAGCGCCCGGTAGCGCTCTGTCCGTCATCGGCGAGCGTGATGATCGGGCTGATCCAGAGGTGCAGGTTGAGCCGGCCTTGCACCATTCCATCCGTGCCGTGTCCCTGCGTGGTGCGAAGCCAGCCTTCGATGCCTCCGCGGCCCGATATGACCCCGCCGCGCGTCACCAGCTCGGCATTGTCGGTCAGCATGTCGGCCATGCCCGACCAATTGCCCGCCAGTGCCATATGGCCCCAGCGGGCCTGCATATGCTTGATCTGGCGGACCGAGGTCAGGTCCTCGGCCTGCGCCGTGGCAATGGCCGGGTCGTCCTGCGCTGACGCCGGGAGGGCCGCCAGCAGCAGGACGATAAGGGCCGCAAAGAGACTTCGGATCATTCGCGCTCACCCCTCGGGCCAAGCGCAACGGCTTCTTCATAGGCGCTGGTATCGATCAGCGTCGCCAGTTCCTCGCGGCCGCGCGGTTCGCGATCGGCCTGTTCTGCAAGCCAGACTTCCTGCACTTCGAGCACGTCGAGAAGATCGTCGGGCACGGCGGCAATCCAGCCCTGGTGAACCCAGCTATCCTGCACGTCCTGCGGATCGAATTCACCTGATTCAACGATCAGCGCCTGCGCGCGTTCGGGACTGGTGCGTACCTCTTCCGAGGCATCGAGGATCGCGCGGATGAACTGCACGATCTTGTTGCGCGTTTCCGGATCGGCAAGGTTCTCTGCCGTCGAATTGAGGTTGAAGAGCTCGCGATAAACGCCCTCGCCACCGAACACGACCAGATCGTCGCCCAGCACCTGCGCGGCATTCTCGCTTTCAGGCTCCCAGATCGCCACCGCATCGACTTCGCCATTGGCGAGCGCCTCGGTCATGCCGGCGAGCGGGACGATCGGAACCGCCTCGATATCTTCGAAGGTGAGGCCCGCATCCTCCAGCATCATCTTGGTAAAATAGCCCGCGCTCGTCTGCGGAATGGTGGCAACGCGTTTGCCCTTGAGGTCGGCCACGCTTTCGATCCCGGCGGAACGGCGAGCGACAATGCGGTAAAGGCCCTCTGTCACCGTCATGATCACGCGCAGGTTGGGATTCTCGACCGAATAGCGCAGGATCTGCGTCTCGGCATTGGTCGCGAGGTCGGCATCGCCTTCCTCACCGAAACCGGGAACGGGCGGCGCACCTACGAGATTGGCGATCGAGCCCATGCCGACATAGGCCTCGCCCGGATAGTAATGTTCTGCCGCCAGCAGGACCGGTGCAATCTCGAAAGTCTGCTTGTTGCCATAGACGGCTATCGGCCCGGGATCGGGCAGCGGCTCGGGCTCGGCAGTACAGCTTGCCAGCGCCATCGCGCCCAGAATGGCGGTTACGGCAAATCGCATTCAATCCTCCCCTCGATCCCGCGACAGGACCTTGTTCTGTGTAGCGGGTTGGACACCATGGGCCACGGCAAATCTTGCCCCAGACGGCGGCGCGTCTTAGCCTGAGCGTCATGGTGAAGCCCGCCCAGACACAGGATGAAAGCTGGAGCTCCTCGGGGCTGGCCCAGCGCGATGCGATCAATGCCTGGCGCGACTGGGCTGCCAACACTATTGCACCGATCGAAGTCGAGCTGTTCGATCCCAATGCCTTTGCCGCGCGCTGGGTCAATCACGGCATCGGCCAGTTGCGGCTGCTGCATATCCATGCACCCGCCCAACGCGTGACCCATGTCGGTTCAGCCGGCGTACCGATGCGCGCCGCGCCGTCGATCCAGCTGGTCTGGTCGCGCAGCGGCGTGCTCAAGACCACCATGGCCGGGCGCACATTCGATGTGAACCCGGGCGCGTTCGTGCTGCTCGACAATACAAGATTCTACCAGATGGAGATGGTAACCGAGCACGAATGCATCGATTTGATGATGCCGCAGGGTTGGCTGGAGAAGTATTTGCCCGACCCGCAGGCTTTGCTCGCACGGCCCTTTTCGGCGAGCGAAGGCTGGGGTGCCCCGCTCGGCGCGCTGATCGACACAATCCTCGATGGCGGGCTCGAGAATGCTCCGCTGCCGCGCCCCCTTATCGCCGAGCAGTTCGGCAGCCTGCTGGCCCTGGCTGCAGGACATGAACAAGGCGACGAGGCACCGCGCCACCGCAACCAGCTCGCCGCACGGATCTTGCGACATATCGAAAGCGATTATGCCGATCCGGACCTTTCGCCCGAAATGGCGGCGGACCGGGCGGGCATTTCCAAGCGCTATCTGCAGACGCTGCTGGCAGCTAGCGGGACCAGCTTCGTGCAGGAGCTCAATGCAACACGGCTAGAACGGGCAAGCGAGTTGCTGTCCGATCCGCGCGCCGGGGGCCTTTCAATATCCGATATCGCCTATCGCACCGGCTTCCTCGATCCGGGCTATTTCACGCGCCTGTTCCGCAAGCGCTTCGGCATTACGCCGCGCGAATGGCGCGCGGGCAATGCCCCGCAAAGTTGAAGAGGCTCACCTGTAATGCCTTGCGGCGCTTCCTACATCATCGACATGCAGAACAAGCGGAATTCGGCGTCCCCACTGCCGACCTATTTCCTCAGCCATGGCGGCGGGCCGTGGCCGTGGATGATGGAAGGGGCGGGCGGCACCTTCGAAAGGCTCGACGCCTCGCTCAAGCAACTGCGCCGAGAGCTGGGAGATGCGCCCAAGGCGGTGCTGATGGTGACCGCGCATTGGGAGGAAGAGGTGTTCAGCTTCTCCTCTTCGCGCGCGCCGCCCATGCTCTACGACTATTACGGCTTCCCGCGCGAGATGTACGCAATCCGCTACGATGCACCGGGCGATCCGGCATTGGCGCAGCGTGCCGCCGATCTGCTGGTCGGCGGCGGAATGACCGCGCGGCTCGATCCCGAGCGCGGCTTCGACCATGGAACCTTCAGCCTGATGCAGGCGATCTGGCCCGAGGCGGATATGCCCGTCGTACAGATGTCGATCCGCCGCGATTTTTCACCCGAGGCGCATCTCGAAGCTGGACGCCTGATCGAACCCTTGCGCGAAGAAGGCGTACTGATCATCGGCAGCGGCCTCAGCTTCCATAATCTGCGCGCGCTCGGCAATCCCGCCGCGCAAGCACCGTCGCAAATGTTCGATCAGTGGTTGCAGGAAAGCCTTGTCGGAAGCTCTGGCAAGGATCGCGCCAACCGCCTGCGCCAATGGGAGAAGGCCCCGGCAGCGCGCATTGCCCAGCCGCGCGAGGACCACCTCATGCCACTACACGTAGCCGTCGGCGCAGCGTCAGGCGAAGCAGGCGCCATGACCTATCACGAGGATCACTTCATGGGCGTCGCCGCCTCGAGCTTCCGCTTTGGCGCCCTGCCGGTCGTGGAAACCGCCGCCTAGTCCAGCGCGCAGCCGTAATCGGCCTCGTCCAGCATGGTGCCGAGCATGGCCTTGGCTGCCAGAGCGTTCTCGCGGTCATAGGCAAAACCGCCGCCAAGCACCGGTTCCGGCACGGTGTAGACATCGAAACCGTGCTTCGCCCCGCCGAAGGTGTGGAGCGCAAACGCTTCCGGATTTTCGGACGCGCCCATGAACTCGTAAAAAGCGGGCAACGGAGTGAATGTATCGGCATCGCCCTGCAGCACGGTGACGGGGACCCTGGCCTCGAAGCCTTCGGGCCGCCCCTGCACGGAAGGATAATAGGCATAGGCTGCCGTCAGTCCCGGCAGCGCCTCGCGCGGCCGTCCGGCCAGTTCGAGCGTTCCCTCGCCGCCCATCGACCAGCCGAACACCAGCCCGTCGCAGCGCATGTCCATCCGGCCAAGGCCGCGTCCGAAAGCCACGGCGCGATCGACCACTGCCGCCTGCTCACCGCCGTAATTCTGGATGCCGACTGCGTCCACGGGCGGAGAATCCTCCTGGTAATGCACCACCAGCGCATCGATCCCGCGTTCGTTCAGCCATTCGGCAAACTCGAAATAATAGGCACCCTCATCGCCGAAATTGTCGATCCCGCCTCCGCCGGGCAGGATCACAGCCCATGGGCGTGGTGCGTCGTCATCTGCCGCCGAAAACCAGTAGAGGTGATCGGGTTCCTCCTGTGCGAAAGACGGAATGGGGGCAGCCAGCAACAGGCTGGCCAGGACAATCTTCAACTTCATGTTCGGGTTCCGATCACTGGATTGGGGGCATCTCGGCAAAGGTTGGAACATCCTCATGCGGAGGGTCCCATGCAACCGACTGGCTACAGAAGACCGCCATTCCGGGCTGGACCGAGGATGAATCCTCCAGGGTGCCAGCGCGCACGATCCGCGTGTCGCCCATCACATGCGGATGGCTGAACAAGGTACTGCCGCATTCGCTGCAGAAGGTCCGGTCGATATCCGTCCCGCTGCCACCGGGGGCAGTGTATGTCTTGAGTGTTCCATTCGCCTCGATCGCAGCGCCCGGCACGGCAATGGCGGTCAGGTGTCCGCCGCCCGATTCCCGTTGGCAGTCGCGGCAATAGCAGCTCCCGGCCCACAACATGTCGCCATCGATCGCGTAGGTCGCCTGTCCGCACAGGCAGCGGCCCTTGGCCTGCATCCTGCTCTCCCTTGGAAATAGCCTTCAAATGCGATCCTGATGGCTCTATTCCGGCAAGACAAGCGCATTCTTGCCCGACATTTCTTGCATAAAATTCCAAACAAGACAAAATGCCCTGCGCTTTTGTCCTATTTGTCTTGCGCGCGAGTCCTTGGGCAGCGCCGAGTGCTAAGGTAAATCATGCATTGAACATTCCGGGCGCTTCGGGTCGTTGAAGCGCAAATAGGATGAAGGCTCGGAGAGGAGCCTGGGGAGCGCCGCAACCGTCCGCGAAGAGACGGTGCGGCGCCCCGTTTTTCATGAAAGGCAGTTGCCATGGGCGATACGCAAAAGGGTTTCCCGCTTCCCAGTTCGATCAAGGTCGTGGCCGGTACCGAGGAGGCGCAGGCCGCCTACCCCTATTATTGCCAGTTCGAGCCCGAAGACGACGAGAAGTTCTGGTTCTACAACTCGATGCACTTCCCCGAGCCGATGCATCATTTCGACATGATCACGGCCGAAGCCGCCTATGTCGCCATGGGCGCCTTCAATACCCGCGTGCACGTGCTGCCCACCGCCAAGGGTGTCGATCATCGCATCATCAATGGCCGCGTCTATATCGGCGGCGTGGTGGTGACCGACCCTGACGAGATCGCCGAACGCGTGAACGAGTTCCAACAGCGCGCGGGCTATTATTACGAGAATTGGGAAGACCTCTACGCGCAGTGGAAGGACAAGATGAAGGCGCTGATCGCCGATGCGCAGGCGCTGCCGAGCCCCTCGCTTCCCGATTACGAGCCGGTCGAGACCTTCCAGGAAGGCGATGCCGTTCCCGCCAGCCACGATTTGCTGAAGATCTACCAGCAGCAGGTCGAAGGTTACCACCGCATGTGGCACCACCATTTCGAGTTCCTGCTGCTCGGCTATGGCGCCTACATGACCTTCTTCGATTTCTGCAAGAAGGCCTTCCCGGAAATTTCCGACCAGGCGATTTCGCGCATGGTGGCGGGCATGGAAGCCGAGATCTTCCGCCCGGACGAGGAGGTGAAACGCCTCGCCCGCCGCGCAGTCGAGCTGGGCGTCGACCATCACTTCGCCGACAATATGGATATCGACCAGGTGCTCGCCGAGCTCGATGCCGTGGGCAATTCGGGCAAGGACTGGCTGGGCGAGCTGGAGGACAGCCGCAACCCCTGGTTCAACGTGTCGAGCGGCGACGGTTTCTACCACTATCACCGCAGCTGGAATGACGACCTCTCGCTGCCCTTCGCCGCGCTTCCCGGCTATATCGAGAAGATCAAGGCGGGCGAGGACATTACCCGCCCGACCGAGCAGCTGATCGAGGAACGCGAACAGCTCGTCGCCGATTACCGCGACCTGCTCGACACCGATGAGGACCGCGCGGTCTACGACCAGCTGATCACGCTGGCCCACCGCGTCTTCCCCTATGTCGAGGGCCACAAATTCTATTGCGAGCACTGGTACACCAACCTGTTCTTCAACAAGATCAGGGAGTTCGGCCGCCTGCTGCTGGCACATGGCTTCTTCGGGCCCGATGGCGTGGAAGAGGACGTGTTCAACCTCACCCAGTACGAGCTCGAAAGCGCGATTATCGACCTGATGCTGGCATGGGGTGTCGGCACGACCCCGCGCGGGGTCAAGCATTGGCCCGGCATCATCGCCCAGCGCAAGGCCGCGATCGAGGAATGGGGCAAGCACTCCACCCCGCCCGCACTCGGAAACGTCCCCGATGCGATCGACGATCCGGCGATCAACATGCTGTGGGGCATTACTCGCGAGAACCTCGATAGCTGGCTCGACGACGGGTCCGAGAACGACAAGGAGCTGAAAGGCTTCGCCGCCTGTTCGGGCGTGGTCGAAGGCACTGCCCGCGTGGTCAAATCGGTCAGCGAGATCGGCCGCATCCAGCAGGGCGACATCCTCGTCTGCCAGGTCACCAACCCGACATGGTCGCCCATTTTCCAGAAGATCGGCGCGGCGGTTTCCGACATTGGCGGCTCGATGAGCCACATGGCCATCGTGGCGCGCGAATATGGCCTGCCCGCCGTGGTCGGCACCGGCAAGGCGACCACGCGCATCAAGGACGGCCAGCGCATCCGCGTCGATGGCGGCAAGGGCACGGTGACCATTCTCGACGAAGAACCGGTGCTTGAGGACGCATAAAAGCATGAGCGATGCAGTTGCCTGGTTTGCCGATGTCGGCATTGCCGATCGCCCGACCGTGGGCGGCAAGGGCGGTTCGCTGGGCGAACTGACCCAGGCGGGGATCGACGTCCCGCCCGGCTTTGTCGTCACCACCTCGGCCTTCGAAAGCTTCCTTGCCGCGCTCGAAGCGCGCGATAGCATCCGCGACAAGGTGGAGGCGCTCGATCCGTCGGATCACGGAGCGGTGACCAAGCTCTCCGAGCAATTGCGCGCGCGCGTGATGGAAGAGCCCATGCCGACAGATGTCGAGCAGGCGATCATGGCGGCCATGCGCGAGCTGTGCCCCGACGGGCAGCCCGTCGCAGTCCGCAGCTCGGCCACCACCGAAGATGCCGAGGATGCGAGCTTTGCCGGCCTACAGGACACCTTCCTCTGGGTGCTCACGCCAGAAGACATGGCGATGAAGGTGCGCGAGTGCTGGGGTAGCCTCTATTCGATCGAGAGCATGACCTATCGCCGCAAGCAGGACTTTCCCGAGGAAGGCGTGGCGATGGCGGTGGTCGTGCAGCAAATGGTCGATGCCAAATGCGCCGGGGTGATGTTCACCCGCAGCCCGACAACGGGCGACAAGTCGGTCATCACCATAGAGGGCGCATGGGGCCTTGGCTCCTCGGTCGTCTCGGGCGAGGTGACGCCGGACAAGTGGACCATGGGCAAGATCACCGGCGAGATCAGCCAGCGCGATATATCGGACAAGCACGCCAAGCAGGTTCCGGCCGAGGGTGGCGGCATCGTCGAGATCGAGCTCGAGGAACCCGAACGCTCCTCCCCCTGCCTGAGTGATGATGAATTGCAGGGCCTGCGCGCGGTCGGCCGCAAGATCGAGCGGCACTACGGCAAGCCCCAGGATATCGAATGGGCCGTCGACAAGCAGGGCCAGATCCTGCTGCTCCAGTCGCGCCCCGAAACGGTATGGTCGGTCAAGGATGCCGAGGCCAAGCCTGTCTCGGCTCCGACGGACAACCCGATGGCGCATGTGATGAATATTTTCGGGGGCAAGAAGTGAGCCGACTTTCCGGCAGGGACATTGCCGAAATCGCCAAGCTGCTCGACGAGAGCCAGTTCTCCTCGCTCGACCTCAGGATCGGCGATTTCAAGCTGAAGATCCGCCGCGATGGTGGGGGCTATGCGCCTGTTTCCGACGATTACGAAGAGGATGCGCCTGCGCCCTCGCCCAGTCCGTCCCCTGCGCCAGCCGCCGCTCCGGCTGCAACTTCGGGCGGACCTGCCGCCGGTGAAGTGGACGTCCCCGCCCCGTTGCTCGGCAATTACTATGCCGCGCCGCGTCCCGGCGAAGACCCCTTCGTCGCCGTGGGCGACAGCGTCACCGAAGACACGACCATCGCCATTATCGAGGTGATGAAGCTGATGAACCCGATCCGAGCGGGCGTTTCGGGCACGGTCAGTGCGATCCTTGCCGAGAATGGCAAGCCGGTCGAGGAAGGCCAGGCGCTGATCCGGGTGAAAGTAGCCTGATGGGCAAGATCGGTATCGTCGAGACGTCCTTGCGCGACGGCAATCAGTGCCTGTGGGGCGCGCTCGGCGTGGATACCGCCAAGACGCTGACCATCGCGCCCGCCATGGAGCGCGCCGGGTACCGCGCCATCGATTTCACCACCTCCACGCATATGGGCGTGGCGGTTCGTTATAAGCAGGAGGACCCGTGGGAGAGGATCCGCTCAATGGCGGAAATCTGCAAGGATACACCCTTGCAGTTCCTCTCCACGGGTTTTCGCTTCATCGCCTGGGAAACGGCCACACCCGAATTCATGGAGCTCGCCTTCCGCACGCTCTCGACCAACGGTATCCGCCGTTTCGCGCTGGCGGACCCGATGAATGACGCCAAGAGCAATGCAGAAGTTGCCAAATTGGTTAAAAGAGCGGGTGGTGAACAGGTCATCGGGGCACTTGTGTTTTCGATCAGCCCGATCCACGACGATGCCCATTATGCCGAGGCTGCGCGGATCATGGCCGCCAGCCCGGAAATCGATGCGCTCTACATCAAGGATCCGGGCGGACTGCTCAGTCCCAAGCGCGCGCAGACGCTGATCCCCGCCATCCTGGCCGAAATCGGCGACAAGCCGCTCGAACTGCACAACCATTGCACGATCGGCCTCGCCGAACCGGCCTGCCTCGAAGCGGCGGAGCTTGGCGTGGCAGGCGTGCAATGCGCCAGCGGCGGCGCGGCGGACGGAACCAGCAACCCGCCGATCATGCGCATGATCAAGAACCTGCGGGCGCAGGGCCACGAAGTCGAGATCGATGACGAGGCAGCGCAGGAAGTGGCCGATTTCTGGTCCTCGGTGGCCGAGGCCGAGGGCCTGCCAACGGGCGCGCCGATGGCTTTCGATGCCGCCTATTACCAGCACAACCTTCCCGGCGGCATGGTCGGCACCATGCGCCGCCACCTCGCCGACCAGCGTGTGCCGCATCTCGAAGGCGCGGTGATCGAGGAGATTGGCCGCGTGCGCGAGGAGCTGGGCTGGCCCATCGTCATGACGCCCTTTGCCCAGATGCTGCAGACGCAGGCGGTGATGAACGTGACCGGCAAGGAACGCTACGCGATCATCCCCGACGAGATCATCCGCTTTGCGCTGGGCAAGTTCGGTCGGCCCAATGCCCCGGTCGATCCGGAAGTGATGGACCGCATCATGGCCAATCCGCGCACCAAAGAATTGGAGGCCGAGACCGGTATGGCCGACCTCAAGACGCTGCGGAAGAAGATCGGCGAAAGCCTGTCTGACGAGGAATTCCTGCTGCGTGCGACCATGCCCGCCAACCTCGTCGATGCGATGCAGGAAGCCGGCCCCGCCCCGCGCGAATACGATCCCGATACGGTGGCGGTCATGAGCCTGCTGCGCGAAGTCCTGTCGCGACGCGACGTGGATTCATTCGAACTCGAAAACGAGGATTTCAAATTGAAGGTCGAAGCATGAGTGTTGGTCAGTCCCCTTTGGCACGCAAGCCGAAGGGCTTCATGTTCGATCTCGACGGAACGCTGATCCTCTCCAACCGCAAGCTTGGCAGCTATGACGCGATCCCCGGCGCAGCGGAGGCTTTGGGCGAGCTCGACCGGCTCGGCATTCCCTGGATCGCACTCACCAATGGCAGCGCCTATCCATCCCGCGTCCAGGCCCCGCGCCTGCGCGCCGTCGGCATTCCCGTGCCCGACGAGAAGCTGTTCACCCCCAATAGCGTGGCGGCCAAGGTGATCGCCGATCGCGGCTATCAGAATGTGCTCGTGCTCGGCCTCGAAAGCGTGACCGAGGCGCTCACCGAACTGGGCGTTTCCTGCTCCATGCTGGGAGACGAGGACGCAAAGCATGCCGATGCCGTCTATGTCGCCTGGCATCCGGACTGCGTGATGGACCATATCCACCTCGGCTGCGAGCGGGTGATGGACGGCGCGGCCTTCCTCTCCGCTTCGGACGTGCCCTTCTTCGCCACCAAGGAAGGCCGTTCTTTCGGCTATAGCTGCGCCATCAATGGCGCGATCAACCGCGTCACCGGCGTCGCGCCTGAGCCGACGGGCAAGCCCTCCGCCCATGCGATGGAAGTGATCGCCAGCACGCTCGGTATCGCCAAGCAGGATGTCGGCGTGGTGGGGGACGACGCCACCGCGGAAATGGAGATGGCGGTTGCCGCTGGCGCTATCGGCATTGCCGTGACCTCCGGCTCGACCAGCGCCGAGGAATGGGCCGCGCAGCCGCCCGAAAAGACGCCCGACGTGGTGATCGCCAATATCGGCGAACTGGTGGAGGCGTGTGGCCTCGGCTAAGCCTGCCACATGAGTCTCGGCTTCTCCGTCAATGAATTGATCCCGCATGCACGCGGCGGCGGGCAGCTCAAGATCGGCCTCGCCAAGCTCACCGAGGAGGAGTGGCTACAGCCCGATCCCGACCTCGCCCAGCGCCAGGCGGCGTTCGACGCGCATCCCGAAGCTGTCCAGCTCACCGCAGAAGCCGAAGCGCCGGGACGCGAACTGGCGGAGATGATGGGTGTGTCCGGCGGGTTGCCCGAAGCGGCGCGCGCGGCATGGGAGGACATGTGCCTGCTCACACGGCGCGATGACGAGGAGATCTACCGCTTGATCGGCGCGGCGGTCGCCTTCCCCACGGACTGGCACCCCCAGCAGAAGATGGGCCTGCCCATGACTGCGCTGCACGCCCCGATAGACGGTTATGCAGAGCAGCTTTCCGCTCCCGTAGACCGCTTCATGATGAAGCTGAAAGCGGGCGCGATCTATGGCCGCTGCAACTGGTTCATCGCGCCCACCGGGGACTATCGATGGATCGCCGAGAGCTCGCCCGATCCGCGCTTCGCCAAGGTCACGGCGGATAATGCCGGGGAAACGCTCTTCGCCCGCTCCGAACGGCAGACCCTGCGCCGCCTGCCCGAAACCTCCGCGATCCTCTTCACCATCGGCGTCTATGTCACGCCTTTCGCCGAGCTGTCCGATGCCAACCTCGCCAAGCTGGCGGGCGCGGTGGCGGAGATCGGCAGCGGCGAGGGCGACCGGCGCGGCGCTCCACAATACGGCGCGGCACTTGCCGCCTATGCCGAAGGACGATTGGGCGCTACTCTCCCCCGATAATCCCGGGGAGGAATCGATGACAGACCAACGCCTAGAGACGCTCGCAATCCATGGCGGGCAGGAGCCCGATCCGACCACCAAGGCACGGATCACGCCGATCTACCAGACGGCGAGCTATGTCTTCGACAATGCCGAGCATGCCGCGAACCTCTTCGCGCTCAAGGAATTCGGCAACATCTATTCGCGCATCATGAACCCGACCAACGATGCGCTGGAAAAGAAGATCACCGCGCTCGAAGGCGGTGTCGGCGCGCTGGGCGTCGCCTCGGGCCATGCGGCGCAATTGATCGCCTTTCACACGCTGATGGAGCCGGGCTGCAATATCGTCGCGGCGAAGAAGCTCTATGGCGGCTCGCTCAACCAGATGGGCGAAAGCTTCAAGAAGTTCGGCTGGGAGACGCGCTTCGTCGATGCCGACGATGCTGCCAATGTCGCTGCCGCCTGCGACGACAAGACGCGCTGTGTGTTCATCGAGAGCCTCGCCAATCCGGGCGGCGTGGTCAGCGACATCAAGGCGATTGCCGATGCCGCCCATGCGGCGGGCGTGCCACTGATCGTCGACAATACCATGGCCACCCCCGCGCTGTGCCGTCCATTCGAGCATGGCGCAGACATTGTCGTACATTCGGCCACCAAGTTCCTGAACGGACATGGTAATTCCATCGGCGGACTGATCGTGGACAGCGGCAAGTTCGACTGGAAGGCGCAAGGCGACAAGTTCCCTAGCCTGACCCGGCCCAATGGCTCCTATCACGGCGCAGTGCTGGTCGATGCGCTCGAACCCGTCGGCCCCATTGCCTTCATCATCGGCTGCCGCGTGCTCGGCCTGCGCGATCTTGGCCCGGCCATGGCACCGATGAACGCCTTCCTCGCGCTGACCGGCATGGAGACGCTGGCGCTACGCATGGAGCGGCATTGTTCGAACGCGCTGGCGCTGGCCAAGCACCTCGAAGCGCATCCCAAGGTCGACTGGGTGTTCTATTCGGGCCTCGACTCCAATCCCTACAAGCCGCTTGCCGAGAAATACCTCGGCGGCAAGGGCGGCGCGGTCTTCACCTTCGGCGTGAAGGGCGGTTACGAGGCGGGCGTGAAGCTGGTCTCCTCCGCCAAGCTGTTCAGCCACCTTGCCAATATCGGCGATACGCGCAGCCTGATCATCCACCCGGCCTCGACCACGCATAGCCAGTTGGAAGAGGACGAGCTGGTCGCGGCAGGCGCCGGTCCGGACGTGGTGCGCGTCTCGGTCGGTATCGAGCATATCGACGACATCATCGCCGATATCGACCAGGCACTGGACGCGATTTGAGGCCGTTGACCCTTGCCCTACAGTAATCCCGACAATCCCTTCAGCGGGAAGCGACCCTGGGGACTGATGTTGGCACAAGCAGCGGTGGGCACGGTCTTGGTAATGTTTGGCTGGTTGCCTGTCGGTGCCGCCATCGGTTGGGCTTGGAAGGCTGTTGGTTTGAGCCCAAGCAACGGGTTGCTGATTGGAGCGGTTGTCGTCTTCACAGCCCTGTTAATTTATGGCGCCCACAAATTGCTCGATCGGCTCTGGGGGTGGTCACCCTATGAGTAACCCCTTCGATTACCTCGCCTATCTCGATTGCTTCCTCACCGGCGATGACGACGCGCTGGTCGAGCGCTTCTTTGCCGAGGACTGCGAAATGCATTCGGGCTCGGGCGTAAGGCGTGGCAAGGAGGGCATGCGTGAATTCCTGAACTGGGCGCATGAGGGGGTGCGCGAATGCCCGCGCCTGCAGAAATACGTCCAGACAGACGACGTGGTCTTCGCCGATATCGACATGGACTTCCACGCGACCGAGCACCGGCCCAACTTCCCCTTCGGCGAAATGTATCCGGGCGACACGGTGACGGTGAAATTCCTCGCCCGCTACGATCTCGACAGCGAAGGCAAGATCGTGAAGCTCACCACCATGGCCTGGCCACCCGAGCAGGGCGTCACCAAGCTGCCGCCGCTCGGCGGGCATCCCAGCCAGCTCGCCGCCTATCGTGCCTATGCCGCCGCATTCTCCAATGGCGATCCTGAGCGTTACACGCGCTTCTACACCGATGATGTGTCGCTCGACCTCTCCAGCCTGCCGGTGATCCATGGTGCGCAGGCCATTGCCGATTTCTATCGCGAGATGCTCAAGACGGTGCGCGAGAGCCTCTCAATTCATTCAATCGCGGCGACGGACGACACAATCGAGGTCGACTGCACCAGCCGCTTCACTGCGGTGGAGGATGCCCCCGATTTCGTGGTTGGCGCACTCGCCAAGGGGGACTTTGTCGATGTCCCCATCCTCGCCAGCTACACTTTGCGCGACGGCTATATTTGCCATATCCGCACACGGCGCGGCGGCGACCCGGTCTTCACCCGCGCTGCTTGAGAATTTCCTCCGCGCGGGCGATATCCACAGGCCTGTCCACATCGACGAGCATTTCTTCTTTCGCAGGAATGCGCAGCAAACCATTCTTTGAATTGAGGAATTGCCCAGCACCGCCCTCGCCTGTCCACAGGCTGAGCTTGTCGAGCGCATCGACCGGGAAGAAGGCTGGAACGCCAGCCTTGCCGTCCGGATAGGTGGTTGCGGCAAGCTCACCGCCGGCGAGCAATTGGCCAATATGGCTCGCCGTGACGAGTGGCATGTCGGCCAGCAGCAGCAGCATGGGACGCCCCTGACCAAGTGCAGCACAGGCCGCCAGCGAAAGCGATGTGCCGAGCCCGTCCGAGGCGTTGATATTGGTCAGCAATGCCCAGCCCGAATGCTGCGCAAAATCGGGCGCGCGCGGCGGCACCACGATCATGCCGGGCTCGAGGCCGGCTTCCACAACCGCATCGAGAACCCATTGCCCGACAGGCTTGCCCGCGAGCATGGCATCGAGCTTGCCGCCACCGAAGCGGCTTGCCGAACCCGCGGCAAGCACGGCGACCAGCGGTGCGATCTCAGCCACGCCCATGACGGTGATGCGGGTGGATCAGCTCATACTCGCCGACCACCGATGCCAGGATCGACAAAGCCAGCGCCACCGGTTCGCGGCTGTGCTGGACCACGCCGATGGGGCTGGAGATGCGCCCCAGTTCTTCATCGGACAGGCCCGCCGCCTGCAAGCGCGCGCTGCGCTCGTCTCGCGCCGCCTGTCCGCCCTGCGCTCCGATGAAGAAGGCCGGCGTTCCGAGCGCCCATTGCAGGATCGCCTGTTCCCACTCGTGATCGTGGAACAGCAGCACCACGGCAGTCCACGGGTCTACTTCGATATCCGTCGGCGCACGCCCGAGCGAGAGGGCTCCGCTGCCGTCCTTGTCGAAAGTCTCGACCTCGACGCCCGAGACGCGGCCAAGCGAAGCCGCAGCCTCCAGCTCTGGCCCTTCCCCGAACAGCAGCAGACGCAAAACCGGCACGTAGAGCCGCTCCGCCAGATAGGGATTATCCGGCAGGGCGAGCGTGGCTGGCTGGCGTGCCTCGAGCCGGGCAAGCGCCGCGCGGCAGGCCTCGATGTCGGGTTCGGGATCGACAAGGATATCGAGGCCGCTGCCACAAGGCAGGCGGAAATCGATCAGCGGCGATCCGGCGCCAAAGCGCACGACACGCCGCGCTCCGCCTGTGGCAATCTCGCTCGCCAACTGCTTTTCGAGGCATCCATCGGCAAGACTCCCGGTCACGCTCCCGTCCGGATGGACGGCCAGCTGGGCCCCGAGACGGCGCGAAAAGCTGCCCTCGATCGCGGTAATGGTGCACAGGCCCGTGCCCGGCTCACAGGCGGCACGCAGGGCCGCGTGGTCACTGGCCATGGCCGGGATGGAAACTGAAGCGGCATCGGGCATCGGCAAGCTTCCTAGCGCGCGTCCTGTCCAAGCTCCACAAGCAAACGGGCGGCCATGCCGAAGCAGGACCGCCCGCACGAGCCTTTGCGGCCGGATTGCTTCAGTGAACGTGCTCGGTCTGGTTGGGCCCAGCGCCGGGCCCGCCGCCGCCAAGTCCGGGCGGAGGAGCGGGCGGCGGATCCTGCAGCGGATCGGGCACGCCCATGATCAGCTGGGGCTCTTCTCCGCGCAGTTCCTGGAAGGCGACGCGAAGGTTGATCAGCGCGCGCGACCACGGCGTGCCGCCATATTCGAGACCCGGCTTGATCTTGTGGTCGAGGAAAACGTGGAAGCTCGGATTGCCTTCGAGCGCCGCGAGAGCCTGCTCGGGCGTTCCGCCGAACTGCGCCGTCTGCTCGGCCTGTTCGACCAGAGCCCGGTTGAAAGTGACGAAGCTGAGGAATTCCTCGCGCGTACTCACCCCGCCATGGCCCTGGATCCAGGTTTCGGCCGGGATCGTGTAATAGGCCGCGGTAACAGTGGTCGGCAGCGCCAGGATTGAACCGCCTGCCGAGGGGTCGATCAGCGGCGACATGTGCCACGCATAGACGTCACCCGCCATCACCGTATCCGCTGCCGGGAAATAGACGAAGGCATCGCCATCGGTATGACCCGCACCAAAATAGTAGAGTTCGATCTCGTCTTCGCCTTCGCCGATCGTCATCGTGCGGCTGAAGCTCTGGTCAACCTTCAACGCACCGCCGGGGCCGCCGGCGGTCATCCGCGCTTCGGTATTGACCTGGGCCACGACCTGTACCCCATCGCCGCCAAGTTCGTTGTTCGAGCCGGTGTGGTCAGGGTGCGAATGGGTGTTGATGATCATGCCGATAGGCTTGTCGGTGATCTTTCGCACCTCCGCCATGATTGCCTCGCCACTGCCGGGCAGCTTGGTATCGACCAGCACGACATCGTTCGCGCGCTCGAACACAACGGTATTGCCGCCAGCGCCAAATATCTTGTGCACATTGCCGCTGACATGCTCGATATCGGTAATACCGGGCAGGCCCTGCGCCGTGACGCCGACTGCCGTCAGCCCGCTCGCCACGATGGCGCCAAGCACCGCAAACCGCTTCATCATCCAACTCCCGCAAAAAAGACTCTGTCAACGAACCAATAGGCACCCGCCGCCATCACCGCAAGCGAGCCAAATGTCGCGATCTGTCGCGCCAACGCCGCATTTCGGCGTCGGATGAGCGCGAGCAGGCCCGCCACGGCCAGTACGATGACCAGCTGCCCGATCTCGACCCCGACATTGAAGGAAAAGAGCGACCAGGCCAGCGAACCCGCCGGCAAGCCGAATTCTCGCAGCACGAAGGCGAAGCCGAAACCGTGGATCAAGCCGAAGAACAGGGCCAGCCAGGCGCGCAGGTCCTTGCCCTCCCCGCGCAGGAGATTGTCCGCACCGACGATAACGATAGTCAGCGCAATCAGCGGCTCGATGATTGCGGCAGGCGGAATGAAGACACCTGTCGCCGCGAGGGACAAAGTCACCGAATGACCGATAGTGAAGCTGGTCACGATGATCGCCAGCCGTTTGAGCGAGCCGCCCAGCAACATCAGCCCGACCAGAAACAGGATATGATCCGGCCCGATCATGATGTGGTGCACGCCGGAAGGCAGGAAGGTGCCAATCACGGCCATGATGCCCGCCGCTGTCCCGGCAAAATGGGTGCGCGGACCGTCACCTTCGGCAAAGATCCATTGCTGGCGCAGCTCCCCTTCTTCGTAGATATTCACGAAGGTCTGGTGCAGGGGATCGTATGTAAAAATATGCGCCTTTACTTCGAGCGCCGGGGGAGCTGGCGAATCAATTGAGAACCTTAACCGGATCGCATCATCGTCGGGCAACAACTCGGCCCCCTTCCATTCTATCGGCGGCAGTTCGCCAGCGCCGATATCGAGTCTCTGCCGCAAGATAGCTCCGATCTGGCTGTATTGGCTGGACAGTACACCTTGGTCGAGCAATATCGCCGGTTCATCCAATGCCAGTTCATGGGCGATGTCGATTACATGCACAGTCACGCTGCCATCGATCACCTCCTCCTGCAGGTCGAGATCGAGATAGCTGAACGGGGCGGGATGGGCCTGGGCCGCGACAGGGAAGAGAAACAATAGGAGTACGGTTGCGAAAATGTGTCGCAACGGTCTCACGAGCGAAGAAAAAACTATCATTTTCAAAGATACGCGGGGGAAAACATAGGTGGGCGATCTATTACCCTTTGATACAAGGTTGCAGTTGGAACAAGTGGCTCATCGCCCTAGTGCGCTTGGCGGGGACTACATTGCGGGACGGCAATTGTCTTGGGGGATCTCGTTCGGTGCTTGAAACACCTGCAAATACAACTTTCGAGTGCGCCAACCTGCTTGATGCGCAAATGCGCGTTCCGGCAGGCCCTGCGCCGCATTTGCGCGTGCATGTTACAAAAAGTTACTTGTGGAGTGAGCGCTCACTCCATACCTCGAGCGGCATGGCACGAGCTGCTCGAATATCCACCGAAGAACGGCGCGCCGCAATCATGGCGGCCACCGAAGAATTGCTGGTGACCAAGGGACGCGACGTCAGCACGAAGGCAATCGCGGAGGCTGCGGGCATCGCCGAAGGAACCATCTTTCGCGTCTTCCCCACCAAGGATGCGATCATCGACGCGATCTTCATGGACGCGACCGATCCCGAGGGCTGTCGCGCCGAATTCGCAGAACTGTCCGAGATTACCGATCTCGAGGAATGCCTGGTCGCGATGGTCGCCATCCTGCAGCGCCGCATCGCACGCGTGCTTGCCCTGTTCGGCGTGGTCGGCTTCAGGCGCCCGCTTTCCTTCGAGGATGCGGAAGAGCGGCGCGACACCGGCCTTGCGGCGATTGCCGACCTGCTGCGTCCGCACAAGGGGCGTCTGCTGGTCAGCCCAGAGATTGCCGCACAGCACGTGCAGGGCGTGATCATGGCCCACACCCATCCGATGATGACCAAGCAGCCGCTTCAGGATGCCGAGATGCTCGTAAGACTGGCGCTGCATGGCGTTGCCGCCCCCTCCAAGACGGAGAATGCTTCGTGAAGCGCCCGCAAGACACGAACTCGATAACCGGGCAGGTATCGCGCAAGCGCGGCGCCGTCCTCTTCGGCACAGCGATGGCTCTCGTCCTGTCGGCCTGCACCACGCCGCAAGTCGCCATCCCGGAACCTGGAATTGCCGTCCCGCTCGACTGGGTGGAAACCGATCCCGCCCCGGTGAGCGTGGACATTACCGAATATTGGCTACTGCTCGACGATCCGCTGCTGACCGAACTGGTCGAAGCGGCAATCGCCAACAATCTCGACATTGCGCAGAGTGCAGCGCGGCTCAAGCAATCGCGCGCATCCCTGGTGCAGGCACGTGCCCAATGGTTCCCCAATATCGGTGCCAGCGGCAGCGCCAATCGCGACCTGGGTGACAACAATCCCGGCGACACCTTCTTCTCGCTCGGCGCCGATGCAGGCTGGGAACTCGACCTGTTCGGCCAGATCGGAAACAACGTCGCCTCGGCACAGGCTGACCTAGCTGCGGCCGGCTACAACCTGGCCGACCTGCAGCGGGCAATCGTGGGCCAAGTGGCCATTTCCACGATCAACGCCCGTTCGATCGCGCAACAGCTCGAAATCGCCCGCAGCACGCTGGAATACCAGGAAGACAATCTGGAGATCGCCCGCTGGCGCAACCAGGCCGGGCTCGTCTCCAGCCTCGATGTCGAGCAAGCGCGCACCCAGAGAGCACAGACCGCCGCGAGCATACCGGCGTTGGAAAGCAGCCTTGCTTCGACGGCTAATGCCATTTCCACGCTGATCGGCGAACCCCCGGGGCGCGTCCTTGCCGAGTTCCAGGACGCGAAGCCGGTGCCGACGCCGGTCAATCTCGCCGGGTTCGAGGCTCCGGCCGAGGTGCTGAGCCGCCGACCCGATGTACGCGCGGCGGAAGCCAACCTGATCTCCAGCACCGCGCGTGTTGGCGTGGCCCGCGCCCAATTGCTGCCGCTGGTGCGGCTTTCCGGCAATATCGGTACCAATGCGCTGGGGATCGACAATCTCTTCGACATCCTGACTGCCGGTGTTGGCGGCACTATCAGCCAGTTGATCTTCGACGCCGGCCGCACGCAGGCGCAGATCGATAGCGCCAAGGCCGCAGCCGAAGCTTCGCTGGCCGCCTGGGAGCAAAGCATCCTGGGTGCGCTTGAAGATGTCGAAAGCGCCGCGGTCGACCAGCGCAGCGCCAATCAGCGCATCACCATCAACGAAGAAGCGCTCGATGCGGCGAACAATTCGGCCCTGCTGGCGCGTAGCCAATACCAGGCCGGACTGACCGATTTCCGGACCCTTCTGAGTGCCGAGAATGCGCTGCTATCCTCGCGCAACCAGCTCGTTTCCACCCAGGCCGACAGGGCCAGCGCCTTCGTGCGCCTAACCCAGGCGCTCGGCGGCGGCTGGAGACCCGCGGACTTTCCCGATGCAAGCCTTTCAACGCCTGCCACTGACAGGACCCAGCCATGAACACGACGACTAGCAACAATTCGCAGGACCTCGAGGCTTTCCTCGGCGAAGATGAACGGCCTCCGTTCTGGAAGCGTCCCATCGTCTGGATTCCGGCGCTCCTGATCGTGCTGGCTGCCATCGCCTACGCCATTTTCGGCGGCGGAGAGGACGGGCCCCAATTCAATACCGAAGCGGTCGAACGACGCTCGCTCGATCTTGTCGTCACGGCAACGGGCAATCTGCGTCCGACCAACCAGGTCGAGGTCGGTTCCGAAGTCTCGGGCCGTATCGATGACGTATTGGTGGATGTGAATGACGTCGTTGCGCGCGGCCAGGTGCTGGCACGGATCAATACCGATGTCATCGACGACCAGATCCTGCAAAGCCGCGCCAATCTGAGCGCGGCCCACGCCCGCGTGGAACAGGCGCAGGCAACGCTCGATGTCGATACGGCACAGCTCGAGCGCCTGCGCGAAGTCTACCGCCTGTCCGACGGCCGCGTGCCCTCGGCACAGGAAATGCAGGCCGCCGAAGGCACGGTTCGGCGCGACGAGGCTGCGCTGGTTTCGGCGCGGGCCGACGTCGCTTCGGCCGAAGCATCGCTCTCCACCGCGCAAACCAATCGCGACCGCGCCTTGATCCGCTCGCCTGTCTCGGGCGTTGTGCTGGCACGGCAGGTCGAACCGGGCCAGACCGTGGCGGCAAGCTTCAACACGCCGACCCTGTTCGTGCTGGCGGAAGACCTCTCGGTCATGCAGTTGCGCGTCAAGGTGGACGAGGCCGATGTCGGCCAGGTCGAAAACGGCCAGTCCGCCAGTTTCACCGTCGATGCCTATCCCGGCAGGCAATTCCCCGCCGTGGTCGAACGCGTCGATCTCGCATCCTCAAATATCGCCACGGCAGAAAGCACGGGCAGCCAGCAGAATTCGGTTGTGGAATATGAAGCGCGCCTGACTGTCCAGAACAGCGAAGGCCTGCTGCGCGCCGGCATGACTGCGACCGCTGCCATCGCTACCGAAAGCACTGGCGAGCAATTGCTCGTCCCCAACAGCGCCATCCGGTTCCGTCCTCCTCAGCAGGAGGACACAGGCGGCGTACAGGTCAACAATGGCAATGACTTCGGCCTCGAGCGCGAAGGCCCGCAGACCACGATCGGCGTGGGCAGCCGCCAGACCGTCTACATCGTCGGCGAGGATGGGCAGTTGCAGCCGATCAACATCGTGACCGGACGCAGCGACGGACGCCTGACCGTGGTCACTTCGGAGGAACTCGAGGAAGGCATGCAGGTCGTCACCAGCGTCAGGGCACAGGGCAACGAGTAAGTGAGCGGCGAACCGATCATCGAGCTGAAGGGCATTACCAAGACCTTCGGCGTAGGACCCGCAGCGTTCAAGGCGCTGCGCGGGGTCGACCTGACCATTCGGCGTGGTGACTTCATGGCCGTGATGGGACCGTCGGGGTCCGGCAAGTCGACCACGATGAACATTATCGGCTGCCTCGATACGCCTACGTCAGGGGTCTACAGCTTCCTCGGCAACCAGGTGCAGTCGCTCACCAAGGACCAGCGATCGCTCTTGCGGCGGCGCTATCTCGGTTTCGTCTTCCAGGGCTTCAACCTGCTCGCGCGAACCTCGGCGCTGGAGAATGTCGAACTGCCGCTCGTCTATCATGGCACCGACAAGGAGGCGCGGCGCGATGCCGCCATGCGCGCGCTGGAGAAGGTCGGGCTGGTTCCATGGGCCGACCATACTCCGGGCGAGCTTTCCGGCGGCCAGCAGCAGCGCGTGGCCATTGCCCGTGCACTGGTGACAGATCCCGAAGTGCTGCTGGCGGACGAACCGACCGGCAATCTCGATTCCGAACGTTCGGTGGAAATCATGGAATTGCTGGCCGATCTCAATCGCAGCGGCATCACCATCGTAATGGTCACGCATGAGCCCGACATGGCCGAGTACGCAAAGACCATCGTCCACTTCAAGGACGGCGTGGTGGAACGCATCGATCATGGCAGCAAGTCCGGCTATGTCGGTGAGGGAGTAGCCTGATGTTCGGCACCACCCTGCTGCTCGCGCTCAAGGAAATCCGCCGCCATCTGATGCGCAGCTTCCTGACCACGCTGGGCATCATCATCGGCGTCGCCTCGGTCATCACCATGGTGACCCTTGGCAAGGCGGCAACGGTCGATATCGAGGAACAGATCAGCTCGCTCGGCTCGAACATCCTGATCGTCTTCCCGATCCAGAACGAACAAGGCATCTGGCGTCCTTTCGAAGATGACGACATCGTCGCCGTGCGCGAACAGATTGCCGGCGTCACCGCCGTGGCGGGCAGCGTCAATACTGACGTCACCGCCATCTATAACGGGCAGGACTGGGATACTTCGGTCGAAGGCGTCAGCAATGAATTCATGGTCGCCCGCTCGGTGGATATCGCCGAGGGCCGCCAGTTCACCGAAGCCGAGGAAGAGGCGGGCGACAATGTCTGCATCATCGGCCAGACCGTGCTCGAAGAACTGTTCACTCCCGGCGTTTCCCCGCTGGGCGAACAGATGCGGCTGAACACCGTTTCCTGCCGCATTATCGGGGTGGCGGATTCGCGCGGTCTCGGCGGCGGCAATGGCGATGAAGACAACTCGGTGCTGATGCCGATCAAGAACGTCCAGCGCCGCTTCATCGGCAATGACAACATCAACAATTTCGCCATCGCCTACGATACCAATGTCGATAGCGATGCCATGATCATGGCGGTGGTGGACCTGCTGCGCGAACGTCGGCTGCTGCTCGATGGGCAGAACAACAATTTCGACGTGATCGACACCGCCGAAATCAACGAGACCGTAGCCAGTACGGTTGGCACGCTGACCGCCATCGTTGCCGCGATTGCCGCGATCAGCCTGGTCGTGGGCGGCGTCGGCATCATGAACATCATGCTGGTTTCGGTAACCGAGCGGACGCGCGAAATCGGCATCCGCATGGCCATTGGTGCGCGCGCCAAAGAAGTGCAACTGCAATTCCTGACCGAGGCCGTGGTGCTGTGCTGTTTCGGCGGCCTCGTCGGCATCCTGCTCGCCTTCGGGCTATCGGTGGTGGTCTCGGCAGCCTTCCAGCTACCCTTCACCTTCGATCCCTTCATCAACACGCTAAGCTTCGTGATCTCGGCGTTGATCGGGATCGTGTTCGGTTATTTCCCGGCCCGACGCGCCAGCCAGCTCGACCCGATCGAAGCGTTGAGGCATGAGTAGGGATTGAAGCGTTCGGGAGTGGTCTTTGGAGGCTGAACGAGATCCGGTCTGGAGATGGGTGGCAAGTATCGCCTTTCTCGAGACCTTGCTCTCCCTCGTTCTATTTGTGGCGATCTTGAATCACGGGATTCCATCGGTTTTCGCATGGCAATGGTGGATTAGCGTACCAGCGCTCATCGTCGCAGGACCTGTCGCGCTGATCGTCACCTTCATCCGAAAGCCGCACTACTGGTGGGCAACCCTGCTCTTTCCTGGTTTCCTCGCCGTCTTGGCTCTGACGGAGCAGTTCCGCTAGTTGTCAAGCCTCAGGCGCTGTCGACCAGCACCAGCTCGCAGTCTTCGAGCGCGCGGATGGTCAGCACGTCGATATCGGCCAGCGCCGCACCGTCACGGGCATTGACCACCTCTCCCTCGATCTCGACCGAACCGGTCGCCGCAACCAGGTAGCCCTTGCGGCCACCCAAATCGTAGGTGATCTGCTCGCCCGCCTTCACAGTCGCGCCGAGCACGCGGGCATCGGCATGGATTGGCAGCGCGTCATCGTCACCTTCCCGGCCACTGGCAAGCACGGTGAAGCGCCCTGCCCGCTCGTCCTTCGGGAATGGCTTGGCACCCCAGCTCGGTGCATGGCCCTTGCGGTCCGACAGGATCCACAGCTGGAAACTGTGCAGTTCCTCATCCTCGAGATTGTATTCGGCATGGGTGATGCCCGTGCCGGCGGTCATCACCTGCACGTCCCCCGCCTCGGTCCGCCCGACATTGCCGAGCGAATCCTTGTGCGTGATCGCGCCTTTGCGGACATAGGTGATGATCTCCATGTCGGCATGCGGATGCGGCGGAAAGCCCGATCGCGGCGCGATAATGTCATCGTTCCACACGCGCAGCTTGCCCCAATGCAGCCGGTCCTGCCGGAAGTAATCGGCAAAGGAGAAATGGAAATTGGCCTTGAGCCAGCCATGATCGGCCTTGCCCAGCGTTTCGAAGCGGCGAATGTCGATCATGGTTTTGCTCCTTCGCGCATGGAGATAGGGTGCGCGCCATGACTGCCAAGCCCATCCTCTACCATCACGGCTCCTCCGCCTGCGCCGCCAAGGTGCGTTTCGCTCTCGCCGAAAAGCATGTGGAGTGGGACAGCCGCTATGTCGATATCATGGCGGGCGAGCAGTTTGCGCCGGACTATCTCGCGCTCAATCCCAAGGGCGTGGTGCCGACGCTGGTGCATGGCGGAGAGGTCATCCGCGAAAGCAGCGTGATCTGCGAATATGTGAACGAGGCCTTCACCGGCCCTGCACTGATGCCTGCCGATCCGCTGGGACGCGCGAAGGTGCGGCTCTGGACCAAAGCGGTGGACGAGGAACTGCACCCGGCCTGTTCGGCGCTGACCTATGTTGTCAGCCACCGCCACACGATCCTGCGGCAGGGAGTCGGCTCATTCGAGGAGTTCCTGGCGAAGACCGGCAGCGAAGGCCTCGCCGCGCGCAAGCTCAAATGGAGCTATATCCAGGACGGGCTCGATGCGCCCGGCGCGATGGAGAAGGTCCAGCTCTATCTCGATTACCTGGGGCGGATGGAGGAAGCGCTGGCGACAAGCGACTGGCTGGTGGGCGATGCGATCAGCCTGGCCGACATCGCCATGGCGCCTTACCTCAACCGGCTTGCCGCGCTGGCGATGGAAGGCGTGTGGGAGGGCAGCAAGCTGCCTCGCGTCGCCGGCTGGTGGGAACGGATCAAGGCGCGCCCGACTTTCGCCCCGGCCTTCGTCGAATGGATGCCTGAAGACCTCGCCAAGGAAATGCGCGCCAATGGCGAACAGAGCTGGCCGGAGATTGAGAAGCGGATGAGCTAGCGCGCTTTCCTACAGCGCCGTCACCACCCTAGCTGGCCGTCCTGCCATTCAAACATTGGACCAGGACTCCAGCCATGGTCACCATTCGCAAATTCATCATAAAAGGTACTGAGGTAACGCGTGGAAATGCCCTTCAGCGCAAGGAAGGGATTTTCGCTTCAGGACAGTGTGTCAGGTGTGAGGGGTTAGTTCTTCTGCGCCGACCGGAGCATGGCTCAGCACGAAGCCCTCATAGCCCGCCTCGCGCACCTGATCGCATTTCTCGCGATAGGCGCCAACCCCGCCGACATAGGGCATGAAGACCTGCTTTCCGTCGCGCGTCTTGCCCATGTACCAGCTGTCTGCCGCGGGAAAGAGCGTCATATGCGCCACCTCGTCGACATGATGCATCCAGTCCTGCTCTGCCTGCGCATCGGCCTCTATCACCGTGTCGCCGCTTTCGCGCATGTCGGTGAGGCAGCGCGCCACCCATTCGACATGCTGCTCGATCGAGATGATCACGTTGGAGAGCACAGATGGGCTGCCCGGGCCGGTGATGGCGAACAGGTTGGGAAAGCCCGAAATGGCGAGGCCGAGATAGGCACGCGGCCCGTCCGCCCATTCCTCGGCAATGCGCTGCCCGTCTCTGCCGACAAGCTCGATCGCCTTGATCGCGCCGGTGCAGGCATCGAATCCGGTGGCGATGGTGATGGCATCGGCGGGGTAGCGATCCTGGTCGGTTACAACCTCGTTCGCAGTGATCTCGACCACCTTCTCCTCGCGGACATCGACCAGTTCGACATTGGGCTTGTTGAGCGCCTCGTAGAAGCCGATCTCCGAACACAGGCGCCGCGAACCCAATGGGTAAACTGGCGTAAGCTTACGAACCATTTCGGGATCATCGACCGTCTCTGCGATCTTGCGCCGGGCAAAGACGGCCGCCTGCTCGTTCGATTCCGCGTCGAACAGCAGGTCCTCGAATGCATTGAGCAGGCCGGTCGTGCCGGCATTCCACGCTTCTTCCAGCCGCTGCTCGCGGTCCTTGGGTGCAAACTCCTTGGCCTTGCCGGGGCGCGGCGGGGAGGCGAAGCCGAGCGGAGAATGACGCGCGACCTTGCGCATCTCCTGGTAGTGCGCCTTGGCCGCTTCCTGCTCTCCCGCCTCCAGCGGACGGTTATTGGCGGGCACGGCATAGCTCGGCGTGCGCTGGAACACGGTCAAGTGACTGGCATAGTCGCTCATCGCCGCGACGGCCTGGATACCGCTCGACCCGGTCCCGAAATGACAGATGTTCTTGCCCTTCAGGTCGACGCTGTCGTCCCATTTGGCGGTGAACAGCACCGGCCCCTTGAACGCATCGAGGTTCGGCAGGTCGGGGAGTTTCGGCTCCGACAAGGCGCCGGTGGCGAGGATCAGGAACTGTACGTCGAAAGCCTTGCCGCGATCGGTCTCGACCAGCCAGCGCCCCGTCTCCTCGTTCCAGACGGCGGAAGTGACCCGTGTCTCGAAATCTATAGACCGCTTGAGATCGTACTTCGCGGCGACATGCTCGATATAGGAAAGGATTTCGCCCTGCGCGGCATAGCGCTCGGTCCAGTCCCATTCCTGCTCCAGCTCGGGATCGAAGGAATAGGAGTATTCGAGACTGGGAATATCGCAGCGCGCGCCGGGATAGCGGTTCCAGAACCATGTCCCGCCCACGCCCGAACCGGCCTCCACACCTTGTGCCGAGAAGCCGTCCTCACGCAGCTTGATGAGCATGTAGAGCCCGGCGAACCCTGCGCCGACCACCAACGCATCGAGTGTTCTGGCCTCAGCCATGATGCTGCCTGCCCAATTGCGCGCAGAGGAAGGCCCCTGCCCCGTCGAGCGCGGCGCGCCCTTCCTCGAGCATGAATGCGAAGGAGTGCCAGACATGGATCATCTCCGGCCATATCTCGAGCTGGACATGCGTGCCTGCCGCCCCGGCCCTGGCGGCAATGGCAAGGGAATCGTCCAGCAGGATCTCGGCAGACCCGACATGCACAAGCAGCGGCGGCAGGCCCGACAAGTCGGCATGAACGGGCGATGCCACCGGATCGCTTGCGGGTGTGGCGCCCAGATAGTTCGCCGCGGAAAAGCGCAGGCCCTCTTCATTCAGCGAGGGATCCTCGGTTGCCTTTGTCTTCATGCTTCTCGCTTCGCAGGTCATGTCCGCCCAGGGCGAAAGCAGGAAGCCGGCCGCCGGCAAGGGCAATCCTTCATTGCGCATGCGCACCAGAGCAGAGAGCGTCAGCCCGCCGCCAGCACTATCGCCAGCGAGCACGATCTTTTCCGGTTTCATGCCGCTATCGAGCAGCGCGCGATAGGCGGCCAGCACATCGTCCACCGCCGCCGGAAAGGGATGCTCGGGCGCCAGCCGATATTCGAGCGCATAGGTCACCACGCCCGCCGCCTTGCCGACATTGGCCGCCAGCCCGCGATAGCCTTTCGCACTGCCCGAAACGAAGGCGCCACCATGCAGATACAGCAGCGCGCCCGCATGGGCCGCGCCGGTCCTGCAGAAGACCGCCGGGACACCTCCCAGCTCCATATCCTCGAATTCAAGACCGGGATCGACCGGCATGGTCGCCAGCAAGGCTTCGAAATCCTCGCGCGCCTTGTTCAGGTCGCCTGCGAAATCGAGACCGCCGGCACGCATGCCTTCGATCAGCTGCTGCAAGGCTTCGCTCGCCATTGCATCTCCTCCCATGGCGGGACTCTGTCGGTCCCAATCGCCAGCGATCATACGCAATAACGGGCGGGGGGAAAGTGCGATCAACCGCCTTCGCAGTGTTGCAGGAGCATCTCGCCTGCGCGGATCTCGTGGCCCTCGGAAATATCCGGATGCACCGCATATTGGGGCGGGGCGAAGACGATGATGGTCGAGCCATGCTCGAACCAGCCGATTTCCTCCCCGCGCTGGAAGTGGTGCTCGCCCTCCCAGCTTCCTGCCACGCTGTCTCGGACATTGCGGACCGGATCGAGGAAGGGCAGGCGGATGCTCGCCACCAGCACGGCGGCGACAGGGACGAAGACCAGCTTGGCGCCACTATCGAGCCTGACCTGCATGGGCGCGCGCTCATTCTTGCAGAACAATCGTTCTATGCGTTTGAGCGTGATCGGGTTCACGTTCCAGGTATCGCCGGAAATGTAGTGCACCTGCTCGACCGTGAGGTCCTGCGGCGCGTGGAAGCGGTGATACATGCCCGCCGTCAGGCGCAAAGTGACATAGGTTCCGCCTTCGAACTCCTCCGCCAGCGCCGCATCGCCCATCAAATCCGCAGCCTCATAGGGAAAGCCCTTGATCTGGTAGGCGCTGCCCTTCTCGACCCTGCCATGCGCACCGACAATCGCGTCGCAGGGGGAACCGAGCGTGCCTTCTGCGGAGTTGAACGTCCTCGAACCGGGCTTGAGCCGACGCGTAAAGGCATCGTGCAGGCTGTCGAATTGCTGCTTCTCCGCCTCGGTCAGATCGATGTCACAAAACAATCGCCAAAGCGCGATAGATGGCGTGCGGACAAGCGGGTTCTCGACCTTGCTGAACCAACCCATGAAGCGGGTCAGTGCATGGCGCGGAATGCGGTTGGTGAGGAGGAAATTGAGATCCTCCTGGGCGGTGATGGAGTGAAGCGCGGATTTGAGGCTCATGCCGGGACTGCCTGCCGGTTGAAGAGGGACATGCTTTGAAAGCCACGAATATCGGACTGTCGGTTCTGGGAGCGGCCACCGGGCTTGTAACGCTTCGCGCGGTTCGCCGCAGGCTGGACCTGTCGCGCGCCAAGCATCCGGGCCTTGTCGGCCATGTGCGCATGGCCAAAAGAGCGAGCGGCTTCATCCCGCAATACGCCTTCGGGCCGGACGAGTTCTACACGGCGGATGGCGCGCCCGATGACGTGGTAGCACAGCGCCGCGCGAGCTTTGCGCAACTGGCGGAGACCTATGAAACGCGCTTCCCCAAGAGCGCCGCGCTTTCGCGCGAAGCGGCTAACGGCATCCCCGATGTAGACTTCACCAGCACTTACCGCGTGCCTTTCCAGTTCAGCCCGCTGGTCAAGCAGCACCTCTATTCGGGAAGCTTCTACGAGGCTTCCGAGGGCGTCATGCTGACCGATCTCGACGGGAACCGCTTCTACGACTTGACCGGCTCCTATGGCGTCAACCTGCTCGGCGTCGACGCCTATCGCGAGCTGGTCGATGAAGGGATCGCTGCGACGCGCGAGCTTGGCCCGGCGCTCGCCGGACTTCACCCTGTGGTGGCGGACAATGTCTCGCGACTGAAGGCGATCACCGGCCTCGACGCGGTGAGCTTCCACATGTCTGGCACCGAAGCAGTGATGCAGGCAGTGCGGCTGGCTCGCTACCACACCGGCAAGAGGCGGCTGGTGCGCTTTGCCGGGGCCTATCACGGCTGGTGGGGCGACGTGCAGCCCGGCATCGGCAATCCGGTCCCCGCCGACAACACGCTGACGCTGGCGGATATGAGCGACAAGACGCTCAAGGTTCTCGCCACGCGCAAGGACATTGCCTGCGTGCTGGTGAACCCGCTGCAATTCATGCATCCCAACAAGAACGCGCCGGGCGATTCCACGCTGGTTTCGGGCAGGCAGGCGGCCAATACCGAGCGGGCGGCCTATTCCGAATGGCTGCAGAAGCTGCAGGCGACCTGCCGCGAAGCGGGCGTGGTCTTCATCATGGACGAGGTCTTTTCCGGCTTCCGCCTCGCCCCGCGCGGAGCCTGCGAATATTTCGGCGTCGAGCCCGACATGGTCACCTTCGGCAAGACTTTGGGCGGAGGACTGCCTGTGGGCGTAGTCTGCGGCCGTGCCGATCTGATGAAGCGATATCGCGAGGACAAGCCCGCGGATATCTGCTTCGCCCGCGGCACCTTCAATTCGCACCCCTATGTGATGGGCGCGATGAATGCCTTCCTGCGATACATGGAAACACCAGAGGCGCGCGCGCTCTATGAGGGCGTCGACGAGTGCTGGAATGATCGGGCAGCGAGCCTCAATGCCAAGCTCGCGACAGGCGGCTATCCAGTCCATGTGGTCAACCTGGGCACGATCTGGTCTGTCACCTTTACGCGCCCCGGTCGCTATCACTGGATGCTGCAATTCTACCTGCGAGCGCAGGGCCTCGCCTTGAGCTGGGTCGGCTCCGGACGGCTGATCTTCAGCCTTGCCTATGGCGATGCGGAGTTCGCCGAAGTCGAGGCGTGCTTCCTCAGGGCTGCGGAGCAGATGGAGGCTGGCGGCTGGTGGTGGGACGAAGGCGAAGACGCCGGCAAGAATATCCGCCGGCGCCTCATCCGCGAGATGGTGTCCCACTTCTTCGCTTAGGGCTTTCAGCCCGCTTTGCTGCGGCGGGCTTCGGCAACATTCCGCACCAACTGGCCGGGAGCCTTGTAGTAGGTGCGGAAGTCGTTGAAGGGATCGGTGATGATCTTGGTCGCCCATACCAGGCCGGTTTCGACATCGCGCACGAAGAAAAGCTGCACGGTGCGGAACAGCAAGCCACCAACGCCCAGTGCGAACCACATCAGGCCGAGGTTCTCGAGGAACCCCATTGTGCCGTTATGCGGCGCAAAGAGGCCGAACAGCGAAGGCGAAAGCAACAAGGCGACCGGGCACAAAGCCCACAGGCCCATCAGCACGACCTTGCGAGCAAGGTTGTAGCCGACCTTGATCTCTTCCTTGTATTCGTGGCTGCAGTCATTGACGTAGTCGTAATCGTGCGGCTCGAAGAAGAAGTGGCCGGCCTGGCGCGTGGTCATGGCGATGCCCCAGCCGAGCAATGCGGCCAGCCAGGGCTCGCTCCACACGATCACATAGGCGACCATGAAGGTGATCGCGCTCACGAAGTGCAGGCTCTGGTTGAGCAAATTGTGATGGTAGTAGCGGTGATCGTCCCAGCGCTGCTCGCGCAACTGGTCACGGAAACGCCCGATCTTGCTTTCTTCCACGTTACGCATCTGTCCTAGCCCTCAATCTTTTCATAGCGCAGCAGCGAGAAGTGGCCGAGCGGCGGCAATTCGCGCCTTTCGATCAACCGCACCTGTGCATTTCGCGCGGCCCATTCCTGGTACCGCTTCCACGGGAATTCCGTCCGCCAGCCAAGACGGCTGGTGATCGGCATCAATGCCTTTTCGATCGTCCCGCGCAGGCCGCTGCCGGCACCGATGCGGGTGGTGATGATGATTTGCCCGCCGGGCTTCACGACCCGCAGGAATTCGTCCAGAGCATGCTCAGGGTTGGGGCAGGCGGTGACCACATATTGCGCGACCACGACATCGAATTCGTCGGTTGCGAAATCCATGTCTTCCGCATCCATCGCCACCAGCTTCTCGACATTACCGAGGCCAAGTTCGCTCGCGCGCTTGGCTGCCTTGGCCAGCATGCTCTCGGAAAGGTCGACGCCGGTGATACGGCTGTCCGAGCGGTAATGCGGCAGCGAGATGCCCGTGCCGATTCCCACTTCGAGAATATTGGTGCCGGCCTGTTCCGCCGCGACCACGGCTTCCCGTCGTCCCGTCGCAAAAACACCACCAAAAACCAGATCGTAAATGGGAGCCCAGCGGTCATATGCTGCCGCCACTCCCGAAGTCTGCATCGCCATTTGTGCAATAAGCTCCCTTTGATTGGGAGCGATGCGACGAGATTATTGCGCAGGTGCTACAGAGCCGGGACCAAACTGTGACAATCGACAGTCTCGTGCGTGTCAGACCTGCAAATTTCGCAGAAACGCGTCGATCTTGTCCATGGTGAGAGATCGGGGCAGGTCACTTTCGCGCAACAATTCGTGTCCCGCACCGACAATTTCATGCAGCTGGCCCTTGGGCATATGCACGAGGAGATCCGTAATCGACCGGTTGTCGACCACCGCGTCGCACGGCGAGATAAGCACCAGGGCCGGTGTCTCCATCGGCTTGCGGACCATATTCCGCTTCAACCTTGCCTGAGAGCGCAGCGCTTCGGCCAACCAGCCCCAGGTCGGCCCGCCGCGTGCAAGCTCAGGCCGCTGCGCCTTCCACCACAGCTTGTCTTCGTGGCGCTGGCTGCATGTTGTGATGTAGGTCGACGGCGCGGGCGTCTGCTTGCCCCAGATTGCGCGCTCGCGAAACATGGGCAGGTGACCCGCCATGCCCAGAGCATGCAAGGTACGTCCCCGGATCGGACCTGCCTTTATGCCGAGCATGGGTGCCGACAGGATTATACCGTCGGGTTCAATGCGACCTTCCGCCACGGCGCGCAGCACGAGATGTCCGCCAAGCGAATGGCCGATCACCGCATGCGGACCTCGTGACTGCTCGATCCACTCATTAAAATAGGCCGCCAAGTCCCTCACCCAGATGGCGAAATCGTCGATATGGCAATGCGCGTCGGGATGAGTGACGCCGGACCCGCCCTGCCCCCGCCAGTCAAAGCCCGCAACATTCCAGCCCCCAGCGCTCCAGTGCTGGATCGCTTCGAGATATTTCTCGAAGAAGTCGGCCCGTCCGCCAAGGAAGAGCAGGCTGCCGCGCGACTCTCCCGCGGTGGTTATCGCAAAGTCGCGCAGTTTCCAGCCGTCGGAGGCAGTCCAAGTGCCGACTTCGAGGGCATCGGGCAATTCCCGGCGGGGAAACTGCCTCAGTTCGCTCATGCCGGTTGCGGCTCTGGAGCAGGCTTGTCGCGCCCCATCCAGCGAGCAATCCTGTCGGCAGCGCGCATTTGCAGGATCGCAAGGGCCGGAATCAGTAATTGCTGCAGGGCAGTCCCGAACAGAATGCCGAACCCAAGCGCCGCCGACATCGGGATCAGGAACTGCGCCTGGATATCGGTTTCGAAGGTGATCGGGGCAACACCGAGGAAGGTGGTGATAGCGGTGAGCAGGATCGGACGGAAGCGTGATTTGGCCGCGTCCTGGATTGCCGCTTCACGCTCCATGCCATTCGCCAGGTTTTCGTTCATGAAGTCGATCATGACCAGCGCCCCGTTAATGACCACGCCCGACAGGGCGATGATCCCGAACATGGACACGATGCCGAGCGGAATGCCGAGCAGCAAGTGGCCGATCAAGGCGCCGATCATGCCGAAGGGAATCGCGGCCATGACGATCAGCGGTTGGACATAGGATTTGAAGGGTATCGCCAGCAGTGCATAAATTCCTGCCAGCGCCAGCAGGAATGCGGTGCCGATATCGCCAAAGCTCTCCTGCTGCTGCTCCTGTTCGCCGCCGAATTCATATTGCAGGCCGGGGAAGTCGGCCTGGATCTCCGGCATCATGCTTTCGGCGATCATGGTGGAGATTTCCTGGCTGGTAATGATCTGCGTATCGACATCGGCCGTGATGGTCTGGATGCGGAAACCATTTTCCCTCTGGATGGAAGTCGGCGCGGAAGTCATCGTCAGATTGGCAAGGCTGCTCAGCGGCACCTGCCCTCCGGGTACACGGATGCGGTAGCGGCCGATATCGTTGATGGAATCACGCTCGTTTTCGGGCAGTCTGACATAGACCCGCACATCCTCCCGGCCACGCTGCACCCGGACCGCCTCGGCCCCGAAGAAGGCCGCACGGACCTGTCCCGCAAGGTCCTGCAGGTTGATGCCGAGCGTTTGTGCCGACGGTTTGAGCGAAAGCTCGACCTGCTGCACGCCTTCGTCCTGGTCGCTTTCGACGTCGAACACGCCATTCACGCGCCGGAGCGAATCCATCAGCCGCTGCGCTGCCTGGTCGAGGACGTCCTCGTCGGGATGGGACAGGCGCAGATTGACCGGATCGCCTGCGGAAATCAGGCTGGCGCTGAGCGAGAAACTTCGTGCCTCGTGCAGGTCGCCCAGTTCCGCGCGCCAGGCCCGCTCGAATTCCAGCGCGGAAAACTCCCGGTCGACCGAGGGGACAAGATTGTACTGGATGTTGGCGACGTTGGGACGAAGCGTGCTCTGTCCGCCGACCGGTCCCTGGCCCGTCTGGATAAGGCCGACCGTGGTGTAGGTCGCTCGCAGGACATCGGACATGTCCTCCTCTTCGGAAAACTGCGTCAGCGCCCGCGTTCCGGCTGCTTCGATCCGGTCGACCATTTCCGCCGTGCGCTCGATCGACGTGCCCGAAGGCATCTCCAGCGATGCCGAAACCACATCGGCTTCTATCTCGGGGAAGAACTCGACCTTGATGATCCCGGCCGGCACCAGCGCGAACAGCAGGATCAGCAAGGCCACGCCGCCCGAAATGATCAGATAAGGCATGGCGACGGCGAATTTCAGCGCGCGGTCGAGCGGGCCGTCGATAAAGGCCTGCAAGCGCCTGTCGAAGCCTCGCTGTATCCGTTCGAAACCCCGCAGGATGCGGTTCTTGGTGACCGTTCCGTGGGCCGGAAGATGGCTGAGGTGATAGGGCAAGATCAGCAATGCCTCGACCAGTGACAAAGCCAGCACAGCGATCACGACCAGCGGCACATCGGCCAGGACCTTGCCGATCGTACCACCCACCGCCAGCAAGGGGCTGAAGGCGGTAATCGTCGTGGCTACGGCAAACACCACCGGCACGACGACACGCTGCGAACCAGCAATGGCCGCACCGATTCCGCTGCGCCCGCGCTCGCGTTCGGCATAGACATTCTCGCCCACGACCACGGCATCGTCGACCACCAGGCCGAGCGCGATGATGAAGCCGAGCAGCGAGATCATGTTGATGCTCGAGCCCATCAAATCGATCAGGTAAATTGAGCCGATAAAGGTCGAACCGATGCCTACCGCCGTCCAGAAAGCCAGCCTGACGTCGAGGAACAGGGTGAGTGCGGCCAGCACCAGGATCAGGCCGATCACGGCGTTCTTGAGCAGCAGGCTCAGACGGTCGTCGAACAGCTCCGAACTATCGTCCCAGATTTCGTAGGAAACACCCGGCGGAAGAATCGATTGTGCGTCGGTATCGAGGAATTCACGCACCGCATCGGCGACTTCGAGTACGCGCTCGTCGCTCGTGCGATAGACGTCCACGAAGGCGGCCGGCTTGCCATTGAAGCGCGAAAACAGGTCGGCATCCTCGAACCCGTCATGGATGGTGGCAATGTCTCCCAGGTGCAAGATCGTGCCGTCGGGCCGGGTGCGCAGTACGATGTTTTCATAGTCGAGCTGGTTGTAGTTCTGCCCAACCGTGCGCACGCGGATCTGCTGGTCGCCCGCCTCGATTGAACCGGCAGGGCTGTCGAGGCTGTTCGCGGTGACGATGCGCGAAATATCGTTGAGCGACAGGCCGAGTGCTTCGAGCCGGTCCTGCGGCACGTCGATATAGACCTGGTACTGGCGCACCGCGCTGGTCTCGACATAGCTGATCTCCGGCAGGGCGGCGATCGCATCTTCAAGCTGGTAGGCCGATTCCTTGAGCGCCCGCTCCGACACATCGCCGTAAAGCGCAACGCGCAACACGGTCTGGCGTGCAGTCGCCTCGGTGATATCGGGTTCTTCCGCATCGATCGGGAAGGTCTGGATCTGGTCGACCTGCCCCTTCACGTCATCGAGCAGGCGCGCCATGTCGACGCCAAGCTGGGCTTCGACCTGGACCGTGCCGAGACCTTCCGCTGCAGTGCTGGTGATCGTCTTGACGCCCTCGATGGCCTCGACGGCTTCTTCTACCTTCTGGACAATCGATTCCTCGACCTCTTCGGGCGTGGCGCCGGGATAGGCTACCGAGACGGTGATCTGGTCGAGACTGGTATCGGGAAAGACCTCCTGGACGATTGTATTGTAGGCAGCCAGGCCACTCACGATCAGCAGCAACATCAGCAGGTTTGCGGCAACCCCGTTGCGCGCCATGAAAGCAACCACGCCCTTGCGGTCGCGCGCGCGATCGCCGGCGATGTTACCGAAGCGATCATGCGGCGCTCCGTCCGCGGAGGCTCCTGCGAGATTGAGGTCGTCACTCACTCGCGACTTCTCCGGACGCAACCTCGGCCCGCACATTCATGCCTTCAACCACCGCGCGGAGCGGGCTGATGACGACTTCGCCGCCCTCGCCGAGGTCCTGCGACACAACATAGGCAATCGTGTCGCTGCGCTGCATCACCTCGACCGGGACGATATGCAGCTTGCCATCACGCAGCAGCCAGATTTCGTCGCCGGTCCGCAGTGCCTCGATGGGAACTCCTGCGAAAGGACGAGCAGCTTCGGCAAAGATGGTCGCCTGCACGAAACTGCCCACCAATAGCGGGGGAGCATCTCCAAGGCCTTCGCCACCGACTGGCCGTCCTCCACGGAGCGGGTTGGGTACGCGCAGGAAGACATCGATAGTCCGCGTTTCGGGATCGAGGATCGGGTCGGCGCGGTCGACATGGGCCGACCACTCGTAGGAAACGCCGCCGTAATCGAGCACCACGCTTGCAGGGGTTCGCCCGCCGCCAGCCTCGAAGAGGGAAGGGATCAGCGCTGCCTCGCGCTCGGTCAGCGAGACGCGCACTTCATAGCTGTCCGTCGCCACGATGGAACCGAGTGCCTGTCCAGGCTGCACGAGCAGGCCCGGCGCCACATCCTCGCTGCGGATCAGGCCGGCAAAAGGAGCCCGAACAACCGTGCGCGAGAGGGCCAGCTCGGCATCGGCCAGTTGCGCCGCGGCGCGATCGCGTGCCGCCTCGGCAGAGCGGAGTTGCGGCTCACGAGTGGCAAGTGTGTTGGTATCTTGCGTGCCACCGGGCGGGCGACTTGCGGACACCATGCCCTCTGGCGGCAGGATGCGCGCGCCATAATCATTTCCGTCGACTGCCTGCGCCAGCACCTCGCGCGTGTTCTGGCGCTCGGCGAAGAGCTGCAACTCGGCCTGCGCGATCCGCATTTCTTCCTGCGCTTGCAGGACGGCGACTTCCTGCGCCGCGACATCGGCCTGCGCGCTGCGCACGCGGTTGACGTAATCGCTCTGGTCGATGCGGAAGAGCATGGCGCCGCGACCCACGGCACTGCCTTCACGGAAGGCAGGGTTGACCTCGCTCAGTCTGCCGCCAACCTCGGCGCTCAGGATAACTTCCTCACGCGGCTGAACGCTGCCTGTGGCAAACAGCTCCAGCGAACCGGCGGAAACGGTATAGCTGGCAGTCTGGACAAGCGGCACCGTCGGCGCCGGGTCCTGTTCCTCGACCGTCGGCCGCAACAGGATCATCGCCGCAGCGATCGCTATGGCGCCGACCAGCAGGCCAATGGCCCAGATTGCCTGACGGTTCATTCGCTTTCACCTTTGCTGGAAGTTTCGGGCAAGTCCCAATCACCACCGAGCGCGCGATGCACGCCCAGCCGTGCCAGCGCGACATCGCGCGCTGCGGAAGAGAGATTGCTCTCGACCTGGTGCATCGAACGCAGCGCATCGAGATAGGAAATGTAATCGCCCACACCGGATGCATAGCGTTCGGCCTGCAGGTCGCGCGAAGCCATTGCCTCATCCAGCTGCGCTGCGATGAGGCGGTAACGTTGGCGCTGCTCCTCATAGGTATCGATTGCCAGCACGGCCTCGCGATAGGCGGTCAGCACGCTCTGGCCGTAGGCAGCAGCGGCCTCGTCATAATTTGCGCGTGCGACGCGGATATTGGCCGCGATACGCCCGCCGTCGAAGATCGGCGCGGTCAGGTTGGCACCGAGCGAGAGAAGCCAGTTCTGGTCGAACCGGAAGGCATCGCCGGGCACAGCACCCTGTGCGCCGGTCGACGCGGTCAGGCGCAAGGCAGGAAAGCGCTCGGCGCGGCGCGCGCCGATGCGCAGGCGCGCCGCTTCAAGCCGTTCCCATGCAGCGGCGACATCGGGCCTTTGCGCAAGGATGTCTGCCGGGAGGCCCGCGGGCACGGGTTCGAAGACCAGGCGCGGCGTCAGCATCCCGGCCAGCAATTCGTCCACCGTTTCCGGATATTCTGCCAACAGCAGGCCGAGGCGATTTTCTGCAGAGGACAGGGCAATCTCGCGCTGCGGCAGGCTGGCCTCGACGCTGCGGAGATCCTGCCGGACCTGGTATAGCTCGAAACTGCCGGTCAGGCCCCGGCGATAGCGTTCCTCGGTGCGGACCGTGCGATCCCGGAGCACGTCGAACGTGAGGAGCGCCGTGGCAATTTGCGCACGCGCGTCGACCACGTCGAAATAGGCCGAGATCGTCTCTGCCGTGGTCGCCAGCCTTGCCGCACGATAGTCCTGTTCCGCAGCAAACGCGTCGGACCGGGCAGCCGCGAAATCGTTGCGCACCCTTCCGAACAAATCGAGTTCATAGGAGGCAGCGAGGCCCACTGAATAGGTCTCGTTGTTGATCCGCGTAGGCGCGCCGGGAAAGTTCGAGAAGGCTCCGCCCGATACCGGCGTATCCGAATAGCTCGCACCGCCGGTGGCCTCGAGCGCGGGAAACAATGCCGCGCGCGAAACGCGAGCTTGCGCACTTGCCCGTTCGGCCCGGGCTGCCGCCTGAGCGAGGTCGAGATTGCCGGCAAGCGCGCGGTCCACCAGCGTGTCGAGTACGGGATCCTCGAACGCCAGCCACCATGCAGCCGGCGTATATTCGCCTTGGATCGCGTCCTCCGAAAACGTCTCGGGCAAGGCCGCCGCAACGGGGGGCACCTCCTGCTCGGGTGCCATCGAGATGCAGCCCGCCAGGCTGGCGACAAGTGGCAGGGCGAGGAGGAGGCGACCTGCCTTCATGCCGCGCTCCGATCGAGTATGGCGCGAACCGATTGTTCGAGCTGGTCGAGCAACATATCCTGCATCTTCCCGGAAAAGTCGTCGCACTCGAACAGCAGGCTCATCGACGCGCGTGTGTGGCGCAAGGCTATCACCATTCCGAAGATATAGACCGTCACTGCCTTGGCCTGCTCCGCTTCGAGATCGGGACGCAGCATCCGCACCTGGTCCACCAGCAGCCGCATCATCGGCATGACCCTGTGGTCCATCAGTTCGAGCACCTGAGGCGTCGGCAATTGCTGTTCGCGACCGATGAACAAGGCAAAGGATGCGCTCTTTTCGTTGAGCATTAGCTCGCCCATCCCCCGCAGGATTGCACAGATTGCCGCAAGGCGATCCTCGCGCGCAGCATCGGCATCCGGGATGCGCTCCATCGAGGGCCCGAGGGTCTCATGCAAGTAATCGAAAATGTGTTCGGCCGCGGCGAGATACAGGCCTTCCTTGCCACCGAAATGATAGGTGATGGATGACATGGGCGTATCCACCGCAGCCGCGATCTCGCGCGTGCCAACGGCGTCATAGCCGCGCCTGCCGAATTTTTCGATCGCCACCCTGATCAGATCGTCGCGCATGCCAGTCCGTTATTCGTTCGACCGAACAAATGCAAGGCAGACCTTCGTCTGTAGCGTTTCGGTCACAGCGGATGCAGGCAATCGGGTCTTCTGGCGAAGCTTGTCAGTCGATGACGATCCGGGAGATCGTCCCGCTGACTTCATCGCCCGATGACCATGCCCGGCCGGAGATCGTCAGGCGGTAGAACTCGCAGGGCTGGCCATCCTGGCCAATCGCGAAACGGGTTGGGGATGCCTCGAAAGCCCCCTCGAAAATGACCCTGCGACCCTCTTCGCACTCCAGGGTAAGCTTCATGTCCTCTGTCCGCAGAGCCGGGCGAATATCGTGTTCGATCAATATCGAATGAACGCCCGAAGGCATGACGAAACTGCGCCGTGCAAGTTGCCCACCCCTGCCGCGGCGCAGGAAAATGCGCATCTCGGTCCCGTCATCGATCCTTGCATACTCACCCGGGCTGTCCTGCAAACCCCAATCGAAAGGCGGGAATCTCGTGTTCCAGTTGAGGTCCCACTCGCCGGTGGCAGGCGGAAGGCCAGTACCGCCGGCAAGATTGTAAACGCCCATTGCTGCATCGAACTCGCCATACTCGATCAACGAGTGGATGATCGCGCGGTTGGTCCGTTCGTCGAGCGCTTCGTCATTTCCCTGCGCGATACGCAAAGGCCCAAGCGCGCCGGCAAGTCTCGGTTCCCTGGAAGCGAAGCGGAAGAAATTGGGCTCCCAAACCGGGTCGCTCTCGAGGATCTCTCCAAACCGGGCAAGCTGCGCCTCATCCTGCAGTGCCTGCACGAAAGGTGGCATGATCTGGTCGGTATATTGCGGGCGGACGGTCAAGGTCCGGTCGAGCGTCGCCACCGCATCGTCGAAATTCCCGGATCCGACCTGACGCTCAAGCAGGGCAGCCTGCAGCAATGTCTCGCGCCGCGTAGTCCTCGCCGCTGCATCCAGGACCGCATTGCGTTCTTCGCCGGCTTGCCTGCTGCGCGCGAGGATGGAGAGCGCTGCACCGCTCAATGGATCGACGCGATAGGCAGCCGCCGCGAATGGCAGGGCGTTGCCGACATCGATCACGGTTCTTCCATCGGCTCCCTGAACAACCCTTTGGGTCAGGGTGGAGAGGCGCTGATTGGCTGGAGCAGCGAAGGGCGATAGCCTTGCCGCCAATTGCGGATTGTCGCTCGCCAGTGCATTGGAAGCGGCGTGACCGCCGGCAAGCACGGCAAGTACGAGGCAGAACACGCCGATCGCGCTCTTGCGCACCGGACTTGGTCCCGCTGGATCGGTATCAGCCATCCTTGCCGCTGTGACCGTAACCATAGCCATAGCCATAGCCGTAGCCATAGCCATAGGCATCGTTGCGACGGTCCAGATGCGTCACGATCGCTCCGACAAGGTTCGGATCGGAACTGCGCAGGCGCGAAAGCGCATGCTGTATGTTCCGCCGCGATGCCGAGTTTGCCTTGATCACGAAAGCAACGGCATCGACCGAGCCGCTCAGTTCGATCGCATCGGCGAGGCCGAGGATCGGCGGTCCGTCGATGATCACCTGGTCATAGCGGGCACGCAACTGGTCGATCAGCCCCTTGACCCGCGTGCTTGCCAGCAGCTCTGCCGGGTTAGGCGCAAGCGGCCCGCTGGGAATCAGATCGAATTCGTAGTCCTCGAAGGGCACGACGGTCGGCTGTTCGATGGCTCCTGCCAGGAATGCACTCATGCCTCCCTCGACCCCCGTACATTCGAGCAGGGAGGTGAGGCCCATGCGACGCAGGTCGAGATCGACCAGGACAACCTTCTTGCCGATCTTGCCGAATGAAGCGGCAAGGGCCAGGCTCGAAAGCGTCTTGCCTTCTTCCGGCCGCGTACTGGTGAGCATGACGCTCTTCGGCGCACCGTCAGGAGTGGAAAACAGCAGGCCGGTTCGCGTCGCCGCATAGGCTTCGGCGATATCCGAATGCGAATTGAGTACCTGCTTTTCGACATCCTCTTCTTCTGCCGTGGGGATGAGGCCAAGCGTCCCCAATCCGAAGTAGCGCTGGATATCGGCTGGATCGCGGATCGTCTGGTCGAGCAGATCGAGAATGAAGACTACCAATGCACAGGCCGCTACAGCGAGGCCCAAGGCGATCATAAGGTTGAAGCGCAAGTTCGGCTCGAAGGGACCACCGGGAGCCCTTGCCCGTTCGATCAGCGTCATGTTGTTGCTGCCGGTGCCGGCCACGCCGAGTTCGCGATAGCTTTGCAGCAAGGCATCGTAGAGCTCGCGGTTAGTATCGACCTCGCGCTGGAGGATACCGTATTCGACACCCTCCCCCTGCTCGTTGAGATAGGCGGACTTGGCCCTCTCGAAACGCTGGCGCAGCTCCGCTTCCTCGAGCATGGCCTTTTGATATTCGGCTGCGCGGGCACTTTCGAAGCCGGCCAAGCTTTCATCAGCGGAACGCTGAAGCGATTCCATCTGCGCAAGTAGCGCCACGACCTGCGGATTGCGTTCGCCCAAAGTGGTACGCAAATTCGCCAGCTGCGCCTGTATTTCGGCCAGCTGCTGATTGCTGGAAACGGCCTGCTCCGAGAGGCCAACGCCGGAACGCATCGCGGCCTCGGCAGAAATGCGCTGCACCGTCGCGCTGGCCAGAGCCGAGGTCAGCGATGCAAGCTCTGCAGAGACCAGTGTCGTCCTTCCACCGCCTTCGGTGGTGCTCTGCAGCATCACGATCTCATTGGCATTGGCATATTCGATCAGCGCCGCTTCGGAGATTTCCAGCCGCTCGCGCATTTCTTCGAGCTGCTCTTCCAGCTGTGCGCGGGCCATGGCCACATCGCCGAAACGCTTGTCGTAATTGGCCTGCAGGAACTGCTCGGCCCAGCTATTTGCGATCTGTGCAGTCAATTGGCGCGACGTACTGACAAAGCTGATATCAACAAGGTTCGAGTTCTGCAGCGGACTAATGGTGATACCGCCACGCAGGAGGCCGGCAGCCCCTTCTTCCGAACGCTGGCCATAGGTGGCGATAAATTCCGGGTTCTGGGCTAGGTTTTCCGCATCGACCACGCGCTCTGCCATGAACAGCGAGCGCAACAGCAGGTACTGGGTCTCGTAATATTGCCTGTCGCGAGCCTCGTCCTGGATACCGATGCCGTCGATCTGGGCCCGGCCGATATCGACGCGATTGATCTCGATACGGGCGGTGGCGCGGAATTTCTCGGGCGTAGTCAGTGTGTAGACAACGCCGGCGAGCAGGCCGAGCAGAAGGATGCCGAACAGCCAGTAGCGCAGATCGATGGCCCGCAGCCAGATCCGCTCAAGGTCGAAGGGGATCAGAGAGCCAAGGCCATCATCGGCCCCGTACGGAACCGAACGGAGCCTGTCACCCTGGCGATCTGTCATTGAAGTGCTGGCCATGACTATTCCTAGTTGCCCAAACGATCGATGCGATCGGCCAGGATAAGGCTGGTTGTAAGCAGCGGAAGATATTGCAGAATCGAGTCAACCCTGCGCCTCGCCGGGGAATCGCCCACCATCACGATATCGCCGGCGTAAAGCGCGGGATCAGGATAGTTGCCGCGTGCAATGGCTCCAATGTTGTAGACGCCGATATAACGAACTCCACCGACTTCGCGCATGATCAACACATCGTCATGCTTGGCATATTCCGTAAGTCCGCCGGCCTCGTTGATGCCACGCAGCAAGGTGGGGACTTCGGAGGCCGCAATATTGCCCGGCGATGAAATCTCTCCGCCGAACGACACACCGATACGCGCGATATTGACCGGCATAACGGAGACGTCAGGATTGATCACGAACCCATCAGCCAGCCTTGTCGAGATGGCGTTGGAAAGCTCGGCGGGCGAGAGTCCTTCCGCAGCGATCGGGCCGATCAGCGGGAAATCGATAATCCCGTCATTCCCGATCAGGTAATTGCCGTTCACTGCATCGTATTGCAGCACGCGCACTTCGACCTGGTCCAACGGCGCCAGCGAATAGCCATACGGTGCACGCGGTGCGGGCAACGTCGTCAGGTCAGTGATCTCCACGCCCGGATCTTCACCGAAAGTTCGATCGGTTGCGCAGCCGGAGAGCGCAAGTGCCGCCGCGCATGCCGCACCAAATGTTCGCGCAAAGATTCTCATCAATCACACCCCTCCGATGCCTTTGCGTAGACCAGCAATCCTAGCATTGGAACCCTATTCTCTTGTTTCCGAAGCACTGTTGTCGAGCGCAAAATCCCACAAACATGCCAGCAGCCAGACACAGGCGAACTGGAAAAGGGGCGCACGAAGCGGATAATCGAACAAACTCGCCACGGCGACGACCAATACCCCTCCGGCCAGCGCGATCAAAGCAGGACGATGCATAGGATTGGAACCCAACGCCATGGCGATGCGCATGATCCACCAGAATGCACCCAGGAGAAGAATTATCCCCGGCAATCCTGCCTCGATGACGAATTGGGCCCAGTCATTGTGCGCCATGTTGAGATATGATGGTCGCAATTCGCTGTCCGGTTCGAAGATGTAATAGACGTTCTCGAACGTTCCAAAGCCCGATCCAACCGGGAAATAGCCGCCCGCCATCTCTACCAGCGTGCCCAGCACACGCAGGCGAATATCCTCGATCGGCCTGTCGGACAGCAGCTCTGCAAGTGCCGGAATTCGGTCGGCGGCAAAGAACAGCAGGGCAATTGCAGCAATGCCAAGAACGAACGCGATGGTGAAGCCAGCCCCCAGACGCCGCGAAATGCGCGGCCCGGAGCCAGCCGGACGAGTGCAAAAGGCAGCGAACACCGTCAGCAAGGCGATGACCGACGTAATCAGGCCAAGGCGCGATCCGCTCAGAAGCGCAAGGATGAAGATGAAGGCAAAGCTCGCCACGAGCAGAATGACTTGTAGCTTGTCGATCTCCTCGCCGCCCACCGACACCAGCAGGTAGCCGATGACGATCATCGCCAGCGAGGCGAAGACAGCAGCATGATTGGCATTTGCGAAGAGGCCGACTGCGTGCCCGAAATTCGAAAATCGGTAGAGATACATCCAGCTGTCGGCCGGCCCGAGCAGTTGCAGCGCAGCAAAGGCGGCACTGACCAGCGCAATGGCAATCAGCAAGGTCAGGATAATCGGGCGCCGGCGCGAGGGATCCAGCGCCAGGAATATCAACAAAGCCGAGGCCGGAATGGCAAGCCCGAACAGGGCGTTGAGCGTGCGCGAAGGAACCAGCGAAAGCGGCCGCCACAACTCGACACCCAAGGCAGCATCGATATCCGATACTACATCCCGCCCCGGCATGGCACTCCACAGCCCTTGTGGAATCGAGACCAATTGTACGATCATGAGGAGAACAAGCCCGCCAAGCAGCATCAGGGGAGTCTTGAAGTCACCCACGCCTTCGGAAGAGAGCTTCACCGCACCAAATCCAAGGGCAAGGAAAGCGATGGGTTGGAGGAGGATCAGCTGGCCCGCATCATAGCGCGCGGAACCGCCGAGCAGGGCGACCGCCACGGCGAGAAAAATGGCCGCGAAGACAGCAGCTGGTACCCGCTTCTTCCTGGATTTGCGACGACCGCCTATCGAACTGCCCCCCATGGCTCTGACCGCGCGGTCCTTGACCATTCGCCGAGCGATTGCAAGTCCTTGCTGTGGCTCTCTGGCTGGCAGGGAGCAAGCGGGTTCACATTAACGGGCAATCCACCTAGACGCGTCACAAACCGGCTGCAAAACCCCGGTTTCGACATTGATTCGTAACGGAAAGGGCAAATGTGCGCAAAGTCCTGGTCACAGGAACGGCCGGCTTCATCGGCTTCCACCTTGCCCGGCATTTGCTGGCCCAGGGATTCCGTGTCCACGGTTTTGACGGTCTGACCGACTATTACGATGTCGAACTGAAAAAGCGCCGCCATGCGATACTACAGAAGGACAACAAGTTCTCCTGCACCATCGCCCAGCTGGAGGACCGTGCCACGCTGGAAAGCGACTTCGCCGACTTCCGGCCTGACATCATCGTCCACCTCGCTGCGCAAGCGGGCGTGCGCTACAGCCTCGAGAACCCGGTCGCCTATATAAACAGCAATGTCTTGGGCACGATGCATGTGCTCGAAGCGGCGCGCAGCCTCGATGTCGAGCACCTGCTGATGGCTTCGACCAGCTCGGTTTACGGTGCCAACACCGAAATGCCGTTTTGCGAGACGGACAAGGCCGACACGCAGCTGACCATCTATGCCGCGAGCAAGAAGGCCAATGAGAGCATGGGGCATTCCTATGCCCATCTGTGGAACTTGCCTGTAACCATGTTCCGTTTCTTCACCGTCTACGGGGCATGGGGACGCCCCGACCTGGCGCTGTACAAGTTTGTCGATGCGATCATGGATGACCGCCCGATCGACATCTATAACAATGGCGAGATGTATCGCGACTTCACCTATATCGACGACCTGGTGCGCGCCATCGGCCTGCTGATCGACGTGCCGCCCGTGCGCCCCGAGAATCCGTCGCAGATCGCCGCCAATGACAGCCTCTCTCCCGTCGCGCCTTATCGCGTCGTCAATATCGGCAATTCGGACAAGGTCCGCCTGCTCGACTTCGTCGATGCGATAGAGGATTCGCTCGGCAAGAAGGCCAAGCGCAATTACATGGAGATGCAGATGGGCGATGTCCCTGCCACCTGGGCGGATGCGAGCCTGCTTTGCGACCTCACGGGTTATCGTCCGCAGACAGATTTTCATGACGGTATCGACAAGTTCGTCGAATGGTTCCTCGAATACCGGGCCGAGGCAGCGCAATGAAACAGGGCAAGATCGCGATTATCGGCCTGGGTTATGTCGGTCTTCCTCTCGCCGTCGAGTTCGGCAAGAAGCGGGATGTGATCGGTTTCGATATCGACACCAAGCGCGTCGCCGAATTGCAGCGCGGCGAAGACCGCACGCTCGAAGTCGAGCCGGAGGAGCTGTCCGAGGCCGATCGCCTCACCTTCTCGTCCGATCCCGCCAAGCTGGAAGATTGCAGTATCTACATCGTTACCGTGCCGACCCCCATCAACCGGCACAAACGACCTGACTTGACGCCGCTGATCAAGGCATCCGAGACGATCGGAGCGGTGCTCGGCCAGGGCGACGTCGTGATCTACGAGAGCACCGTCTATCCCGGCGCGACCGAGGAAGACTGTGTGCCGGTGCTGGAGCGCGTCTCCGGCCTCAGGTTCAACGTCGATTTCTTTGCCGGATACAGTCCCGAGCGGATCAATCCGGGCGACAAGCAGCACCGTCTGCCGTCGATCAGGAAGGTTACCTCCGGCTCGACCCCGGAAGTGGCCGATGCGGTCGATGCGCTCTATGCCGAGATCATCACGGCGGGTACGCACAAGGCCTCCTCCATCAAGGTGGCCGAGGCCGCCAAGGTGATCGAGAACACGCAGCGGGACCTCAATATCGCGCTGGTCAACGAGCTGGCAATCATCTTCGGGCATCTGGGTATCGATACGCTGGACGTGCTCGAAGCAGCGGGGACCAAGTGGAACTTCATTCCCTTCCGTCCCGGCCTGGTCGGTGGGCACTGCATCGGTGTCGACCCGTATTACCTGACCCACAAGGCCGAAGAGCTCGGCTACAACCCGCAAGTCATACTCGGGGGACGCCGGATCAATGACGGCATGGGCGCCTATGTCGCCTCGCAACTGCTCAAGGCCATGCTCAAGCGATCGGGCACGACCAGCGATGCGCGCGTGTTGGTGCTGGGCGTGACCTTCAAGGAGAACTGCCCCGACCTGCGCAATACGCGCGTCGTTGACGTGGTGCGTGAGCTCAAGGATTACGGGATCGCGGTCGATGTTCACGATCCGCATGCGGACAGCGAGATTGCCCAGGAGGAATACGGGCTGGAGCTGGTCGAAAAGCCACAGGGCGGAAATTACGATGGCGTGCTGCTCGCCGTGCCGCACAGGGAATTTGTTGCGCTAGGTGCGGCCGAACTTCGCAAGTTTGGCAAGGCGGGTCACATATTCTACGATCTCAAATCGGTGTTTGCAGCCGACCAATCCGACCTGCGGCTGTAACCGCCGAATTGTGAGGGGCATAGCCGAATGAGCGGCGAAGAGCAGGAACCGGCGAGCTTCCTCCACATGTGGAAGATCGTGTGGCAGCACATCTCGCGGCGGCGCAAGCGCCAATTGGCGGTGCTCGCCTGCCTGACGATTGCCGCGACCTTTGCCGAGATGGTTTCTATCGCACTGGTCCTGCCTTTCCTTGCCCTGCTTGCCGCGCCGGAACAATTGTTCGAAAATGAGCAGGCGAGACCATGGCTGGAATGGCTCAGCTTTGCCGATTCGTCCTCGCTGCTGCTGCCATTGACCTTCTTCTTCTTGGTGTCGGTAATTGTTTCCAGTGTCCTGCGGCTCGCGATGACCGCGGGGCAATCGCGCCTCTCTCACGCAATCGGCTCTGACCTGGCTGTCGAGATGTTCGAGCGCACGATCTACCAGCCATACGCGGTCCATGCGGCGACAAACTCCAGCCGGGCGATGGCGGTGATCATCAACAAGAGTGTGAAGATGGTCACCGGCCTGATCCTGCCAACCTTGATGATCATTGGGAGCGGCACCCTGCTGCTCACCGTGACCATCACGCTGCTGGCAATCGCCCCGGTTCTTGCGCTGTCCCTGATGGGCGCAATCGCTGTCGTTTACGGCAGTGTGCTGCTGACGCTCCGTGCGAGGTTGCGGCACAATGGCACGGTCATAAGGGACGAGGCGCGAAGGGTTGTGCAGATCTTGCAGGAGGGATTCGGCGGAATCCGCGACGTACTGCTCGACAATGCCCAGGCAATGCATGTGTTGCGGTTAGCCAAGTCGGTTAGGCCGCTGCGGCAGGCGACGGCCGACAATGTCATTCTTTCGGCAGCACCGCGCTTCCTGATCGAAACCGTCAGCATGATCGCCTTCGCCGTTGTCGGTTACGTGCTGGCGCAGGAACCCGGCGGGGTCATGGCTGCCTTGCCGATCCTGGGCACGCTGGCAATTGCAGCGCAGCGCCTGCTGCCGGTCGCCCAGCAATGCTATTCAGCATGGACCAACATACGTGGTTCAGGTCCGGGCATCGAGGAATGCCTGACATATCTCGAGCTGCCCTATCCGCCAGTGCGGGCAAGCAAGGTTACGCCCCTGCCCTTCGATCGCGAAATCCGCTTTGCGGGCGTCGAATTCTCTTATGGCGAGAATGAGCCGGTGGTGCTCAAGCAACTCGACCTGGTGATACCGCGAGGAACGCGGATCGGAATTATAGGGTCGACCGGCAGCGGCAAGAGCACCACGGCGGATATATTGATGGGTCTCATCACCCCGACTGGCGGGCATTTGCTGGTCGATGGAACAGCCGTTGACGATAGCAACCGGCCCGCCTGGCAAAGCCATATTGCCCATGTCCCGCAAGCCATCTTCCTCGCCGATGCGAGCGTGGCAGAGAATGTCGCATTCGGCATCCCGCGTGAGGAGATCGACCACGAACTGGTGCGCGATGCGATTGCCCGTGCCCAATTGACCGATACGGTGGAGCGCCTGCCGCAGGGGATAGAAACCAAGGTGGGCGAGCGCGGCGTGCGCCTGTCGGGTGGCCAGCGCCAGCGCCTCGGTATTGCCCGTACCCTCTATCGTCGTGCCGACGTGATCGTTTTCGACGAGGCGACCAGCGCGCTGGATGGCGAGACCGAAGAAAGAGTGATGCAGGCCATCGACGCGCTCGACGAGGACCTCACCATCATCATGATCGCGCACCGCTTGAGCACATTGCGAAACTGCGACACCATCATCGAGCTGGATAAGGGTGTGGTGGTCCGCTCGGGATCGCCCGAAACCATCATTGCCCGCCAGACTGCTTGACCCTGGAAAGCACGGAGAACGCCATTCCATGACCGAAGCTGTCGATCTGAGCTTTCTTTCGCCCGAGGAGCGGGGCCTGCTGGAGAGGCTTCATGCTTCGCCGCGCTTTGCCGCCCCCAATGGCGGACCGCTGGTCCATATCGTGGGTGCGCGGCCCAATTTCGTGAAGCTCGCCCCGCTTTTCCACGCGCTCGCCCCCTATCGCCAGAAGGTCATCCATTCGGGACAGCATTACGACCGCTCGATGTCAGGCTCATTCTTCGAGATCCTCGACCTGCCCGAACCCGACCTCAATCTCTCGGTTGCCGGCGGCAGCCATGCCGAGCAGACCGCCAAGACCATGATCGGGCTGGAACAGGCCTTTGCCGCAGAGCGTCCTGCCGCAGTCATCGTCTATGGCGACGTCAATTCGACGCTCGCTGCCAGCCTCGTCGCCGCCAAGATGCATATCCCGGCGATCCATGTCGAAGCCGGCCTGCGCTCGGGCGACCGCGACATGCCCGAGGAAATCAATCGCCTTGTCACCGACAGGCTGTCCGACCTGCTGCTGACGCCTTCGCGCGATGGCAATGCCAACCTGCTGAACGAAGGTGCGGCACCCGAAAGCGTGATGTTCGTCGGCAATATCATGATCGATACACTGGTCCGCCTGCTCCCCAAGATCGAACAGGCCGCCACCGAGCTCGAGGGCTTGCCCGAACGCTTCGTGCTGGTGACGCTGCATCGCCCCTCCAATGTCGACGATACCGCCAGCCTTGCGCGCATCACTGCCGCGCTTGACGATATTGCCGCCAAGGTGCCGATCGTGTTCCCCGTGCACCCGCGCACGCGGGCCAAGCTGGACGAGCTTGGCTGGGCTCCGCCCGCCGACCGGGTCACGCTGGGTGAACCGCTCGATTACGTGAGCTTTGTCGCCTTGCAGAAGCGCTCCCTCGCCGTGGTCACGGATTCGGGCGGCGTGCAGGAGGAGACGACCTTCCTTGGCCGCCCCTGCCTGACGCTGCGTACCACGACCGAGCGGCCCGTCACGGTCGATTCCGGATCGAATATCCTGCTTGGCGACGACCCGGCGAGCATCCTTCCAGAGCTTGAGAAGATTCTTTCGGGCCAGGGCAAGGCCGGCTCCGTGCCCGAATTCTGGGACGGCAAGACCGCCTATCGCATCCGCGCCATCCTCGAAGGACTGGACCTGTGCCAGCCAGCGTGAACGGCCTTTATGTTGCACGCCTCGATATCGCCCAGCCGCATTTGGCGGGCGTAGCGCGAAAGATCGAGGCGCAAAGGAAGGCGCTGGCCGATCTCGGCTATCCGACACGCCTGCTGTGCCTCAAGGACGGTGCGATCGTCCTCGATGGCGAGAAAATCGTGCCATCGCAGGGAAGCCTCTCAAGGCGCTTGAACCACCATTTGCGCTTCCACCGGGAAATGGCCAGGGCCGCGTGGGAGGCGAACTTCGTCTATATCCGCTTCCAAGGGGCACCGCCCGACTTCAACAGCGCCCTGCGCGCCTACAAGGCAGCGCGGCCTCAAGGAAAGGTCGTGCTCGAACTGCCCAGCTGGCCCTTCGCCACGGAACGCCGAACGCGCAAGCAGAAGCTCTATGGCAAGTTGGCCGATAGCGGGCTCCCTTCGTTGCACAAGAATGTCGATCGCATCGTCACCTTCTCGCAGGCCGAGGAAATCCTCGGTGTCTCGACCTTGCGGACGGACAATGGTGTCGATGTCGATCCAATCCCGCTGGCATCTTTCGACCGGACCCGCGATCGGCCGCTGCAATTATGCGGCGTCGCCAACCTCTCCTTCTGGCACGGCTATGACCGGGTCATCGAAGGGCTCGCCCGCTACCGCGAGAGCGAGGACAGCCGGCAGGTGCAGTTCACCATTGTCGGCAGCGGCGAGGAATTGCCCCGCCTGCAAGCGCAAGTCACCAAGCATCGACTTGAGGAAATGGTTCGCTTCACCGGTCCGATGCACGGTGAAGCGCTGGATGCCATTCTCGACCAGAGCGATGTCGGCGTATCGAGCATCGGCATGCATCGTCTCGATGTCGATACGTCCAATATCAAGTCGCGGGAATTCTGCGCGCGCGGGCTGCCCTTCGTGATCGCCTATCCCGATCGCGATTTTCCCGATGAGTTGCCATTCGTGAAGCATCTGCCGGCGAGCGACGAGCCGGTCGATATCGCTTCGGTCCTGGCCTGGTTTGAAGAGCTGCAGAAGGGCACACAGAACGTTCCCGCAGTGATGCGCGAATATGCGGAGATCCACCTCACCTGGAAGGCCAAGCTGGCCCCGGTTGCGGATTATCTGGAAACGCAGCTAAGACCCGCGAGGTGAGGATGTACAAGACGCGCATGACCACTCCCCGACGAGTGACGGGATCGTCCGGAAAATGAAGGTCTCGATTGCCCTTACTGTCTATCGCGGCGAGGAATTCCTCGAAGTGCAGCTTGCCAGCCTGGGGGAGCAGACGCGCAAGCCGGACGAAGTGATCATCACCGATGACAGCCCGGACCGCTCGCTGGAAAGCCTGATCGTGGATTGTGCAGCGCGCTTCGGCCTGCCGATCTCCTATCACTATAATGAGACCAATCTGGGCTCGACGCGCAATTTCGAAAAGGCGCTCTCGCTGACCACGGGCGATGTGGTGTTCTTCTGCGACCAGGACGACCGCTGGTTTCCCGACAAGATCGCCAAGGCCCTGGCAGCATTCGAGCGAGATCCGGCCCTGCTCGTGGTCATGAACGACGCCGAATTCACCGACAATGAACTGACACCGCTCGGCACGACCAAGATCGGGCAGATGCGCCGCGCCGGCATTCGCGAGGAAGCCTTCGTGATGGGCTGCTGCGCCGCAATGCGCCGCGAACTGGTCGATATCGCCCTGCCCCTTCCCGACGGCGTGACCCACGACCACTGGCTGGTCGGCTTCGGCGACACGCTGGGCGCAACACTGCGCGAGCACGAAGTTCGTCAGCTTTACCGTATCCACGAGAAGAACGTCTCCAAGGATTTTTTCGTCAATGCCGAGCCGGGCCATTCGGCGACGCGCCTGGGCTGGGAGAAGGTCCGCCGCCGCGTGGCCAATTACCGCTCGAGCGACAATCTCATGCGCGATTACGCCTTCTTCTCGCGGGTAATGCGCCGCGCCGAAGAGCGTGGTCTGGCTGCGGACAATCGCTTTGCCGCAAATCTCGCCAAGGCGTCTCAGCGCCTACGCCAGTTGGAGCACCGCCTCAGCCTGCGCGCAAGCAATCCCGCATCGCGCCTTGCCAGCCTGCTGCGCAAGGGCCTGGGTGACTACGAACGCCCCTCGCAGATCGCCAAGGACCTGCTCGCCAGTCGCATCGACAAGGGCGCGGTGGGATGAGTGATCGGCCCAAAATCCTGCAGATCCTCTATTCGGGTCTTGGCGGTCATTACGCGGTAGCGACGACGCTGGTCCATTCGGCCGGCAAGGACGATCCCTGGGACCACCATTTGCTGTTCTTCGGCATCGAACCGGTCGCGCCGGGCTATGCCAGCGACTGCAAGCAGGCCGGGATCGCCTATTCCTATGTCCAGTCGAAGGCAGGGCGCCCGTTCATGGCCTGGCCGGCCCTGATGCGCGAAGTGCGCCGCATCGCGCCCGACGTGATCGTGCTCCATTCGATCAAGGCGATCTTCGCCATGCGTCGCGTGGTCGGAAGGACACCGCTGATTGCAGTCGAGCACCAACCCAACGTGCTCAAGAGCAAGGCCGAATGGATCGCCAGCGCCGCTTCGCAATTCCTTGCCGACCGGGTCATCCTGCTCAGCCGGGACTATTACACGACCATGCGCGCGAAGCTGGGTTCGCTGCTGCGCGAGGAGCGTACGGTGATCGTGCCGACAGGCATCGACCTGTCGCTTTATACGCAGGGCAAGCCCGCCTTCGAGGCAGGACAGAAACTGCGGCTGGGCATGGCTGCGCGCTTCACCGAGAAGAAGGCGCAGGAAGTGCTGGTCGAAGCCGCCCACCTGCTCCGTACCCAGCATCCGGAATTGGACATCGCCTTCACGCTTGCCGGGGACGGGCCTTGCATGCCGCAGGTTCGCGCGGCGGTGGAACACTTCGGCGTGGGCGATATGGTCGAACTTCCGGGCCATATCGCGGCCGAGAAACTGCCCGATTGGTTTGCCACGCTCGATCTCTATGCCCATGCCACGGATGGCGAGACACTCAGCACCTCGCTGTTGCAGGCCATGGCTGTGGGTCTGCCGATCACGGCTTCGGCAGTGCCCGGCGTCACCGACCTGCTGGGGCCGCCTGAGGAAGGGCAGGAGCCCTTGGGAACACTGGTGAAAGCACGCGATGCCCAAGCCTTCGCGGACGCCATTGCCCGCTATGCGCGCGATCCGGAGTTCGCTGGCAAGCAGGGCGAGCGATCGAAGCAGCACGTCCATACCAAGCACAGCCCGCAGGCCATGCGTTCGGGCTATACCAAGGTGATCGAGGCAATTTGCCGCGAAAAATCGTCCACCTGATCCCTTATGACGGGATTGGCGGCGTGGAGATGGCCGCCGCCAGCGCCGAAGGGGTGGTGCTGGACGATGTGCGGCTGGAGCGCATGTTCGTCTTCGAAAAGGTGCAGGACCGCAGCGGGCGCGGAAAGACATTCGATCCGCTGGCACTCTGGCGCGCCGCTGGACGCCTGGTGCAGGCGAAACCCGATCTTGTCATCCTCTCGCTATGGCGCGCGGTGCTGGTCGGGCTCCTGGCCCGACTGCGCGGCTGCCGCAGCCCGATAGTGCTGTTCCTGCACAATTCGCTCGATGCCCACACCCTCGACAAATGGGCAACACGGCTCGCCGCAGGCGAGGTAGAAGCGATCTGGGCGGATTCGCAGCAAACACTCGACCAGCGCCTGCCCATCCCCGATGGCAAGCCAGTGCGCGTCATCTCCTTCATCGTCGAAAGGCGCGAGCCCGTGCGCATGGAGACACCGCCCCCCGCCCCTGATTTCATCTTCTGGGGGCGGCTTGCAGACCAGAAGGATCCCCTGCGCAGCATCGCCTTGTTCGAACAGATCCGCGAGAAGCGCCCCGAGGCGACGCTGACGCTGATCGGCCCGGATGGCGGATTGCGGGAGGAAATCGAGCGGGTAGTCGCCAGCCGGGGTCTTGCAGAAGCGGTGCGGCTTACCGGCGCGATGGATCGTGCCGGGATCGAACAAGCCGCTGCGAAGGCGAGTTTCTATTTGCAGACCAGCCGCTATGAAGGCATGGCGCTGTCCGTTATCGAGGCCATGCAGGCAGGCTTGGTTCCCGTCGTCACACCGGTCGGGGAGATTGCCAGCTATACCATGCCAGGGGAAACGGCGATCTGGATCGAGAATACGCCGGGGGAAGGACAGGCGGTCGCCAAGGTGCTGGAACTGATTGACAAGCCGGAACTGTGGACCACCATGCGCGCGCGCTCGATCTCGAGCTTCGCAGAGCGCCCGCTTTACCGTGACGACATCATGCTTGCGGCAAGGGCCATGCTGGACGAGCTCGGCCGGAAAGGCAGCGTGACGGCGCAATGACCTACCATATCGTTTTCGGATTGCTGCTACTGTTGTGCTGGACCCAGATCGGGCGACCGGTTTTCAATTTCTATTATCCGGTCTTGGTCGGACTGTTCCTGTTTTCCGCCTTTCGCTTCGAAGTCGGCTGCGACTGGCCGAACTACATTCTGAATTTTCGTGAACAGCACTGGGCCAGCATGGGCGATGCCTTGCTCCAGCCAAATCCGAGCCACTGGGTCTTGCTGGAACTCATGGATATCCTCGGCCTCGACTATTACTGGTTGAATATCGTGACCTCGGCGATCTTCTTCGCCGGTATTCATGCGGTTGCACGCCGATCGCCTGAGCCCCTGATCATCCTGGTGCTGGCTTTCCCGGTATTGATCATGAACATGCCGATGTCGGCCGTGAAGCAGGCAGCGGCAATCGGCATCTGTTGCTTCGCCTTTAATGCCTTTATCGACCGGCGCCTGATCCTTTTTGTCGTGCTGCTGTTCATCGCAGCGACCTTTCACAGCAGCGCGCTGGTCTTCCTCGTCATGGCACCGTTCGTCCATGCCGGTTACACGCCGCGCAATCTTGCCTTGGCCGGCGTCATGGCAATCCCGCTGCTCTTCCTGGTGATGTCCACCGAAGCCGCAGAAATCGCCACCACGCGATACATTGAATCCGACAGGAGCGCACAAGGCGCCATCTTCCGTCTCAGCCTGCTCATCCTCACGGGCCTGGGCTTCTTCCTGCTGCTTTCGCGGCGTTGGGCAAACTTGTTTCCCGAGAGCCAGAAGTTCATCGGCCTGACCGCCGGAGCAATGGTTGCCCTGGCCGGGTTGATGCTCGTTTCTTCGGTCGTGGCAGACCGGTTCGGCTATTACCTCATCATCCCGGCGCTGATGATCTATTCCGCGCTGCCGCACCTTTATTCGCGCGGCCAGATGAACCTGGTGAAACTTGCCCCCTTCGTTGCGCTGCTGGTCGTCTTCATTGGCTGGACCCAGCTCTCGGGTCACTACGCAGCCTGCTACGATCCCTATACGACCATTATCGGCAAATATTGACGGTTCCGATGCGCATTGTCCTGACAGTGAATGCAGCGTGGAACATCCTGAATTTCCGCAAGCCGCTTGCGCGCGCGCTGCTCGATGACGGGCATGAACTGACGGTCCTCGCCCCGGCCGACGATGCCGCAAATGAACTGATCGCCATGGGCTGCAATTTCATGCCGCTGGTGATGGACAATAAGGGCATCAATCCGCTCCGGGACCTGCAATTGCTGGCAAGAATGCGCCGGCATCTTGCCGAACTGAGACCCGACGTGGTGCTCGGCTATACCATCAAACCCAACATCTATGGTGCGCTGGCGGCGCGGCAACTGGGCATCGCCTTCATTCCAAATGTCACGGGCCTGGGCACGGCCTTCCTCTCCATGGGCGCGACGCAGCGCGTGATCGAATGGCTCTATCGGATTTCCTTCGCCAAGCTGCCCACGGTCCTGTTCCAGAACGAAGACGACGAAGCCCTGTTCCTCGAACGCAAGCTGATAAGAGCAAGCCAGGCGAAACGCCTTCCGGGCTCCGGCATCGACCTGGCGGAGTATTCGCTTGCCGACTATCCGGAAGAGAGCAGCGAAGTGATCTTCCTGCTTATTGCCCGCGTGTTGCGCGACAAGGGCGTGGCGGAGTTCGTCGAAGCGGCGCAGATCCTGCAGACGAAATATCCGTTTGTGCGCTGCCAATTGCTCGGTGCGACCGATTCGGAGAACCGGACCACTTTCAGCCGCGCGCAAGTGGATCGATGGGTGGAAGCCGGACGTATCGAGTATCTCGGTACCGCGCCCGATGTCCGCCCGCTCATACGCAAGGCCCATGCGGTCGTCCTGCCATCCTATCGCGAGGGCGCGCCGCGCACGCTGATCGAGGCGAGCGCCATGGGTCGCCCGGTCATTGCCTCGGATGTCCCCGGCTGCCGTTCGGTGGTCGAGGACGGGGAGACCGGCTTCCTGTGCGCAGTGCGCAGCGGCACCTCTCTGGCGGATACAATGGAGCGTTTCCTGCTGCTCAACTACGCGCACAAGGTGGAAATGGGCCTGGCCGCGCGGCGCAAGATGGAACGCGAATTTTCGGTCGAGCGCGTCATCGAGACCTATCGCGAACTGCTTACGGGCTTGCAGCCCAAGGTCGAAGAGGCGGCGTGATGGAAGCACCAACTACGCCCCTCACCTGCATCCATATCGGCTATCACAAGTGCGCCAGCACCTTCCTGCAGGAGAAGCTGTTTCCGCAAATCGCCGACACAAACGAGGATTTGAAGCGACCATTGCATGGATCGGCAGGTGAAAGGCCGCAGCTGCTCGACTGGCTGACCGATCCGCAATTCGATTCCGCACTTATCCGGGACAATGCCGAGGAGGCGGCCTTCTTCGGCAAGGGCGAAAGGCTGGTCATATCGCAGGAAGAGCTGTCGGGCCACCTGCTTGGCTACGACCTGACGGACCCGCACCTTATCGCCCGGAACCTGCATCGCACATTCCCCGAGGCGCGCATTCTTGCCGTGGTCCGGAACCAGGTCGATTTCCTGACCAGCCTCTATTGCTATCGCGTTGCCATCCGCGGGCACGAAACGCGCACCTTCGATGCCTTCCTCGACGAAGACCTGCCGCGCGGGCTCGAGAAGCAGCTGCGCTTTCATGAATTGCTGTCGCTCTATCGCGAGCTGTTCGGCGACGAGAAGGTCCTGGTCCTGCCCATGGAACAGCTCATCCGCGACGAGACGGAGTTCCTCGAGCAGATCTGCAGCTTTCTCGATATCGCCGAGATACCGGAGATGGAAAGCGGCAAGACCAATCGCGGATCACGCCAGAAGATGCTGATCGGTCTCTTCCGTCGTACCAATATCGCCTTCGATGCATTCCTGCGGCTGCGTGCGCGATTGGATGGCAAGGGCGCCGAAGCCGTCGATACGCGCCATTCACGGCTGCTCGCCTACTTCCCGCTGCGTAATCGCTACTATAGCTGGCAGCGCCGCATGTCCTACGCCATGGCAAGGCGTTTCCCCCGGGCACGCAAGGTCGATTTCGCCCGCGAGATCGCGCGCCATCGACTGGCGGAACGCTTCGCCGACAGCAATCGCACCTTGCGCGATAGCGGCCTTGTGGATTGGGATCCGGCCGATTTCGGCTATCCGGTGTGACAGCGTAAGACAGCGACCGAACATGGATATCTCGATCGTCATCACGACCTACAACCGTAAAACGGGCGTCGACAGACTGCTCGATGCCTTTGCCGACCAGGATGGCAACGACTTCCAGGTTGTCGTGGCAATTGACGGCTCTACCGATGGCACGGCTGCCATGCTGGCGGCCAAGCAGGTGCCTTTCGACCTGAAATGGGTAGACACGCATTGCAGCGAATACGGGCTGGCCGTGGCGCGCAATCGCGGCATTCTCGCCGCCGATGGCAAGGCCGTGGCGATCCTCGACGATGACAGCTTCCCCGAGCCGGGATATGTCGCGGCGCATCGCGCCTCGGCCATGAGCGGGGTCATCACTGGCGGCCTGCGCCGTCCCAGCGATGCACAGACGGCCCCCTATATGGCGTGGAAAGCGGACGAACTGGCCAAGCTCCCGCCACTCACACCAATGAGCATTCCCGAGCTCAGGCGAACCCATCCCAATGCCTACCTGATCGAGAACAATATCTGCCTGCTGCGCGAGGACTGGATCGCCATGGGCCTCTTCAGCGAAAGGCTGAAGCTTTACGGCTTTATCGGTCAGGAATTCTTCGCAAGAGCCGAATATCTGGGCCTGAAATACCAGCTCAATCCGGACGCAACGGTGAGCCATCGCGGCGAGATGGAAGGCGATAACGGACTGATGCGTTCTAAGAAGAACCGCCAGATCATGGTCTCGCAGCTCGTCCGGCCCAGCCTGATGAAGCCCACGCATTACCGCGCACAGATCGCATGGGCCAAGGCCATGGCGGCAGGTGAACCCGAACCGCCAATGCCCGGCTTCAAGCTGCAGGCGGGCCTCTCCATCCCCTACCGGCTGGCGCGCTCGGCCCTGCTGCGAACCCGCAAGGCGCTACGGGGCGGCGCATGAAGCGACTGATCTTCTGCGCGGTCTTTGGCGGCTATGACCGGGTCTATCCGCCAGTCACGCCCGAACCGGGTGTCGACTATGTGATCGTGACCGATGATCCTGAGATGCACGTGCCAGGCTGGACAACGCATGTGGTCGATATGTCCGCATTCCCGACGCCCAAGGCGGCAAACCTTTATCACCGCGCGCTGATCCACCGTGTCCTGCCAGGCTATGATGCCTCGCTCTATCTCGACGGCAATATGCGCCTTCTCGGCCCCAACAAGCCGCTATTCGACGAAGTACTGGCATCGGGCGCAGCGCTCGGCGCCTATATCCATCCGCTGCGCAGCACGGTTGCAGAAGAGGTCGATGCCGTGGTCGAAGTCGGGAAGGTCGGTGATGCCGAGGCGGTGCGCGCAGAACTGTCAGAATATGTCGCCGATGGCTTCCCCGATAATGTGCGCTTGGTCGAGACGACGGTGATCGTGAAGAACCACGAGCATCCAGGTCTCGATGCTGCGATGGAATTGTGGTGGCAGTGTTTTTCCCGTTATCTCGCCCGCGACCAGTTGAGCCTGCCCTATGTGATCTGGAAGACAGGCCTGCCCGTGCACCATTTTGCCGGATCGTTTCGCGATCCCAATCCATACTTCGCCTGGCAGCCGCATTATCGCGCACCGGGCATCAATCCGAATTACGTGCACGTGTCGCACCGCGCGCATGACAGCCTGGCCTATCGCGCGGCACTCACCGTGTGGGATGGCTGGCGCAGCCTGCGCCGCAAGCTGCCTTTCTAGACGCCGACCTCGTCGAGCGCGTTCTCGATCGCGGCAAAGACCGTGGCGAGGTCGTCTTCCGAAAGGCAGTAGGGCGGCATCATGTAGATCGTATTGCCCAGCGGACGCAGCAGCACGTCCTGTTCGCGGAAGCTCCTGAGCAGGCGCGGGCCGAGCTGCGAGAGATAGCCCGCATCTTCCACCGCGATATCGAAGGCGATGATGCTGCCGCTTTGCCGCAAATTGGCAATCGAGGGACGCTGAGCGATCCGCTCCATCCCTTCGCGCTCGCGCGCAGCGAGCGTGGCGATCCGTTCGAGCACAGGCTCCTCGCGCCAGATGGCAAGATTGGCGACACCCGCCGCGCAAGCGATCGGGTTCGCGGTGAAGCTGGAGGAATGGTAGAATAGTCGCGACCGGTCGGTCGAGTAATGCGCGTCGAATATGGCCGCGCTGGCCAATGTCACCGCCAGAGGCATGCTGCCGCCGGTCATGCCCTTGGCAAGGCACATGATATCGGGGACCACGCGCGCCTGCTCGCAGGCCAGCAGCGTGCCTGTGCGACCCCAGCCGGTCATCACTTCGTCGGCGATGAAGATAACGCCATGCCGCGCACAGATCATGCGCATTTCGGCCAGCACCTTGGGCGAATACATCATCATGCCGCCCGCACCCAGCACCAGCGGCTCGACGATGAAGGCGGCTATGTCTCCCGCCTCGCAGGCAGAGTCGAGCGCATCGAGCGTTGCCTGCTCCGCGCCTTCCTTTGGGAAAGGGATGGTGCCGACATCGAACAGCAGCTCTTCATAGGCCTGGTTGTAGACACCGCGAGCACCCACCGACATGCCGCCAATCGTGTCGCCGTGATAGGAATGTTCGAGCACGAGGATGCGATGGCGCGAGGATCCGCGATTGCGCCAATAGCCGAGCGCCATCTTGAGCGCGACTTCAACAGCGGTAGACCCGGAATCCGAATAGAAGACATATTCGAGCGTATCGGGTGTCATCTCCACCAGCCCGCGCGCCAGTTCCTCGGCCGGCTCATGCGTCCAGCCGGCGAAGATCACCTGGTCGAGCTTTTCGGCCTGTTCGCGGATCGCGGCGACGATACGCGGATGGTTGTGGCCATGGGTGATGACCCACCAGCTGGAGATCGCGTCGATTACCCGGCGACCGTCCTTGGTGAAAAGCGCCGCGCCCTCGCCACGCTCGACCATGGGGATCGGTTCGCCCAGTCCGTGCTGGGTAAAGGGGTGCCAAATTGGTGATTTTTCAGACATCCAGTTCACCAATACGAATTTCAGATGCAAATGCTTCGGCGAGTGAAGCAGAATTGAGGCCTGCAAGAAAAGGCAAACGTCCCAGATGCTTGCATTGGCCGATCTGTGTGATGGCTCGCTCTGCCACGGGTTCGGCATCGCCGATAAAGGCAACGCCCGCCACATCGATATTCCGTGCCCGAAGTGCCTCCAGCGAGAGCAGCGAATGGCTGATCGTGCCGAGGCTGGTGCGCGCGACGAGGATGGCGGGCAGGCCCCATTGCGCGAAGATATCCGCGGCCAGCAGGTCCTCGCGGTAGGGAACGAGCACGCCGCCCGCCCCCTCGACAATCAGCGCATTGTCGGTCTTGGGCAAGGCAAGCCGCTCGAGCTCGATCGTCACGCCATCGATGCGCGCCGCCTCATGCGGTGAGCACGGCGTGGCAAGCACATAGGCTTCGCGATGCACGGTGACGCCGGGCGCGAGACTTGCGACCCTTTCGCTATCGGTCCCGCCTTCGGTTCCCGCCTGGGCCGGCTTCCAGTAATCCGCTTTCAGCGCCGCAGCGAGACCTGCGGCAAACACGGTCTTGCCGACATCGGTATCGGTCCCTGTGACGATGAAGCCCTGCCCGCTCATGCGGTGCCACGCGCGATATGGCAGGTCACCACTTCATAGCTGGCCTGCGCCCCCGCTGTGTCGAAACCTGCCATCACTTGTTTGAGCGCACCCGGCGAAAGCGGCACATGGCCGCGCCGCGCGGTTCCCGCGCCGATCAGCTTGAGCCGTTCGAGGAATTGCCGCGCATTTTCGTGATGCTCGACATGGCGCGTGACCGCAAGCGACACAGGTTCGAAGCGCCGCAGCATGGCTTCCAGTTCGCTCGCAGGCGGGAAGGCAATCGCGCCCGCCTCCTCGCCGCATTGCGCATGAGCCGCGTGCCACTCGGCAAAGGTCCCCTGCGCCAGCGTGTTGAAAACAAGATGACCGCCCGGAGCGAGGCGTTCGACAAGGTGCGCGACCGCACGTTCAAGGTCGTCGAACCATTGCATGGCCATGCTTGCACAGACGAGGTCGTAGCGCGCTTCGTGGTCAGCAATGCCATATTCGCCGTCGAGCACGGCAAAGGCACGACCCTCGGCCTCGCCCAGTTCAGCGCGGCAGCGTTCGACCATGGCTGGCGCCTTGTCGGTGATAAGCCAGGTGCCCCCGATCCCGCGCGCCAGCAATTCGCGCGTCAGGAAGCCAGTGCCGCAACCGATCTCGAGCACATGCGGATCGGCGGGAAGATCAAGCCCGGCGATGCGGTCCGCCAATTCGGCAGCGACAAGCCGCTGTACCCCGGCATGGCGCGCATAGTCCTCTGCGCTGTCGAACGCCGTGCCGACGCGCGCTTGGTCGATCATATTCATACCGCCACCTGGGCCAGGAAGTGGTGGATCTTCTCGGCGCACCAGTCCGGCTCCTCGATGGGGAGGAGATGCCCTGCGGTCGGGTGCGTCACACGCTGTGCATTGGGCAAGGTCGCCTCGCGCATTTCGGGCGGCAGGATCGGGTCCGCTGCGCCTTGCAGCGAAAGGACGGGAACCTTCAATTCAGCCGCTGCGTCCCGGCAATCCATATCGCGCAAGGCAGCGAGATCCCGCGCCAGAAATTCGGATTCGATTGTTTCCATCGGGGCCGCATAGCCGCATTTCGCCCGAAAATCAGAGACGACCTGCTCGGGATCCACCTCAAAACGAGCAATCATCCGGTCGAGCACGCGGCGCGGCACGCCCTCCTCGCCACAGAAGCGGTCGAAACCGTTGATGGCGACCAGTCCGCGGCAATTTTCACTCATTGAATCAAGGGCGAGCACAGTGCCGAAACTGTGGGCGATCCAGACGGAGGGTTCTTCGGGCGCGCTTTCTCCCTGCCCGCCGAAATAGCCACGGTCGGCAAAGCGCGGCTCGATCCCGGAAAGGCGTTCGACAAGTGCCTCCCAGAGCGAGGAATCCTCGCCCCAGCCATGGATAAACCACGCTTTCACAAGGCTTTTCCGAGCACGTCCAGCACTTGCTCCACGTGCTTTTCGGAGTGCACGGATGACAGGGCGAAGCGGATGCGGCTGCTGCCATTTGGCACGGTTGGTGGGCGGATTGCGATGCCGAGAATTCCTGACTTTTCAAGTATTTCGGCGATTTTGAGCGTCTCCTCCTCGCCGCCGACCATGATGGGCACGATCTGCGTGTCCGAGGCGCCGCAATCGAGGCCAAGCGCATGCAAGCCGCTGCGAAACTTCTCCGATAATCGCGCAAGATCAGTGCGTTGCTTGTCCATTCCCGGCACGATATCGAGCGCGGCGTCGATCGCGCCGAGCACGGGTGGCGGCAGCGCGGTCGAGTAAATCAGCCCGCTGGCGGCGTTGACGAGATAGTCCACAAGGGGGGCTGAACCGCACACAAAGGCTCCGAAAGACCCCAGAGCCTTGCTGAACGTGCCCATGACGAGGTCTGGCTTATGCTCAATCTCGGCACTCAGTCCGGCGCCCTTTGGGCCGAGGACTCCGGTCGCATGGGCCTCGTCCACCACCAGAAAGGCATCGTGCTTTCGTGCGATTGCGGAGAGCCTTTCAAGGTCGGCGCGGTCGCCATCCATGCTGAACACGCTTTCGGTCACCACCAGCCTGATGTCGGCGTCGCGACCCTTCGCCTCGAGCAACTCCTCGAGATGGTCGTAATCATTGTGGCGGAAGCGGACCTGTCGCTGGCCCGCCGCAGCAATGCCGTGATGGATGCTGGCATGCACCAACCGGTCGGCGAAGATCGCGATCTTCGGAGCAAGAGCACAAAGCGCCGGGAAGATCGTGGCATTGGCCTGCCAGCCACTGGCAAAGAGCAGCGCCGCCTCCGATCCCTTGAATGCCGCCAGTTTGCGCTCCACCGCCAGATGCGCGTCCAAGGTTCCGGTCACCAGCCGCGAGGCACGCGATCCGGTGCCGAGCTCCCTTGCCCATTCGCAGGACCGCTCCACCAGCAGCGGATGATGCGCCAGGCCGAGATAGTCATTGCTGGAGAAGTCGAGCAGCTCGCGCCCGTCGCGCATCAGCCTGCCCGGACCTGCGGGTGCGACAGGGCGCAGCTGCCGCAGCCGGCCCTTGGCCTCGCGTTCTTCCAATGCCTTCCTGAAACGAGAATCCATGCGCGCCCTATTCGGCGGGTTCGCTTTCCATTTGATCCTTGGCCTGCTGGCACTTGCCGGCCCGCATCGGCTCCTCGCCCATAAGCGGCTTCATGCCGAGCTTGGCGAGCAATGCCGCATCCTCGTCATCGCCGGCATTGGGCGCGGTCAGCAGCTTGTCGCCGGTGAAGATCGAATTCGCACCCGCCATGAAGCACATGGCCTGCGTGGCCTCGCTCATGCTCTCGCGGCCCGCACTCAGTCGCACCATGCTCATCGGCATGCAGATGCGCGCCACCGCCACCGTGCGGACGAATTCGATATCGTCGATCTTGGCGAGCGGCGTATCGGCCAGCATGTCGCCCAGTACCGTTCCCTTGACCGGCACCAGCGCATTGACCGGCACGCTTTCCGGTTGGCGCTCCAAGGTCGCCAAAGTATGGATGAAGCCGACGCGATCTGCGCGCGTCTCGCCCATGCCGACGATCCCGCCCGAGCAGACATTGATCCCGGCATCGCGCACGTTCTGCAAGGTATCGAGCCGGTCCGAATATTTGCGGGTGGAGATCACCTCCTCGTAATATTCGGGGCCGGTATCGACATTGTGGTTATAGTAATCGAGGCCCGCCTCTTTCAGCTGCGCGGCCTGTTCGGGCGACAGCATGCCGAGCGTCATGCAGGTTTCCATGCCCATCGAGCGCACACCCTCGACGATCTCGACGATCTTGCCCATGTCACGCGGCTTGGGATTGCGCCAGGCGGCACCCATGCAGAAACGCTGCGAGCCGGCATCGCGGGCCTGTGCCGCACGTTGCAGCACTTCGCGCACATCCATCAGCTTGGTCGCCTTCACGCCACTGTCGGCATGCGCGCTTTGCGAGCAATAGCCGCAATCCTCCTCACACCCGCCCGTCTTGATCGACAGCAGCGTGCACAGCTGCACCTCGTCCGGACTATGATGCGCGCGATGGACCTCGGCCGCACGGAACAGCAGCTCGGTAAAGGGAAGCTCGAACAGCTCCGCAATTTCGTCGCGGGTCCAGTCGGTGCGCGTCCTCTCGGTTTGGGGCATTTCTATCCTTCTTCAATCCCATGACCCCGGTCAGCAGCGACCCGCCGGGGAGCATCATGCAAATGTCGATAGACCTATCGTGCCGGAGAGGAAAGCCCGCCCCTCGGCTAGGTTTCAGGACATGCGCCGACCGAAACCACGATTGAAACCGCGGCTGCCGCAACTCTCGCCTATGCCGACCTCGATCGTCTTGTAAGCGAGCATGGCGCCGTCGTCCGAACGCTCGATCCCGAACATGAAGCCGTCTGCATCACCCGCCATCCGCAAGACGTTGTCGGTCGAATTGGAAATGTCCGGCTGCCCGCGTTCGCGATATCCCGCCACGCTGGAGCATATCTCGCGCGTCATTTCCTCGGGGAAATAGAGCTGAGTCACAGTCTGCAAGTTGGAGGTAGTCGTCTCGCCCGCATGGTCAGGCATGCGTAGCAACAGGTGCACATGCAGCGCGCGGCCGCCATACCAGCCCGGGTAGCAGCTATCGAAAGTCACGCGGCCATCCGCATCCGAAATGCCCCGGCCACGGAAGAAATAGCTCGCTTCGGCATGGGCATCGCCCGAAGTGCAGAACCGTCCCGCCTGCACATCCTCCGCCGAATAATGGCCCGATTGGCTGGTATGCCAGATCTCGATTTCGGCATTGGCAATGGGCTCGCAATCGCCCGAAGTGACAAGGCGGAAGGCCATGCGCACGGGAATGCCCGGTTCGCCCTCGCTGATATCCTGCCGCACGGGCGCAGATGGCGCATAGCAGGGGCCGAGAATCTGCTCGCAAGTGAGCGAGCAGGCGCGGTCCGCCATGGCGAAGGGATCGATCGCATTGATGGCATCGCCCATGGCGGCTGTGCCACCCGTCGCCCAAGGTCCGCTGGGAACTGCCGGGGAGCCCTGCGCACACAGCTTGCTGCCAAACCCGACGGAAGTGGCGAGCACGCCGAGGCCAAGCCCCTGCAATGCTGTACGCCGCGCGATGCGGATCTTCTGTGCCATGGCTTTGCTATCCTCTCGGCGCGTTTCCGGTCGCCAGAGTAGCGCCGGACTTGTTCGCCTCAAGTCGCACAGAGTATCAAATTGTCAGGCTCTTGTCTGCGTAGGGCGATCAGGGGCCGTCCCTCAGGGAGCGATCCACAGGCGAAGGAGCCAGGCAACCACACCCAAGGTTGCGACGCTGCCAGCCCAGATCGCCGCCATCCAGGCAAGGCGCTTCCAGAGCGGAGACTCCTCAGCCAGCGGCTTCTTGGTCTGCCCTATCACTTCGTTGCTTGAGGGCATCAATGGTACCCTTCCTTGCCGACCTTGCCGCGGAAGACCCAATAGGCCCAGGCGGTATAGCCCACGATCAGCGGCATGGTGATCGCCACACCGATGAGCATGAAGACCTGGCTGCTATGCGGGGCAGCGGCGTCCCAGATGGTCACATCGGGCGGCACGACGTTCGGCCAAATGGTCACGCCCAATCCGGCCATGCCCAGCAGGAAAAGCGCCAGCGAAAGCCAGAAAGGCGTGGCTTCGCCACCCTTGGAAAGCGAGCGTAGCAACCAGATCGCCACCACGCCGGTGAGGATCGGCAGCGGAAGCAGGTAATAGAGTTCGGGCGCGGTCAGCCAACGCTCTGCATATTCCGGGCGCAAGGCGACATTATAGAGGCTCACCGCGCCCATCAGCACGATGGTGGCTAGCGCTGCGCGGCGGGCCAGCCGCCTCGCCTTGTCCTGCACCCCGCCATCAAGCCGCCAGTAGAGCCAGCATGCACCCAATAGCGCATAGCCTGCCACCGTGCCGAGACCGGTCAGCAGCGTATAGGGCGTCAGCCAGTCGAACCAGCTCCCGGCATAGGCGCGGTCCTGCACCTCGATCCCCTGCAGCAGCGCGCCAAGGATCATGCCCTGCGACAGCGCGGCGACCAGCGAGCCGAGCGAAAAGGCCATGTCCCATGCGGGGCGATGCTTCTCGTCGCGCCAGCGATATTCGAAGGCGACACCGCGAAAGACGAGGCCGAGGAGCATGGCGATGACCAGCGGGTAGGTGGCCGGAAGGATGATCGCATAGGCCAGCGGAAAGGCGGCGAAGAGCCCGCCCCCGCCCAGCACCAGCCAGGTTTCGTTACCGTCCCAGAAAGGCGCGATGGAATTCATCGCCCGGTTTCGGCCCTCGCCCGGCTGGAATGCCGGGAAGAGGATGCCGATGCCGAGGTCGAAGCCGTCCATCACCACATAGGCGAAGATGCCGAAGGCGATGATCAGCGCCCAGATCACTGTCAGGTCAATGCTCATTGCCCGTCCTCCTTCGGAAGGAGGAGGCTTTGCGGCAGCGTGTCCCCCTCGCCCGGATTTTGCGTCGGTCCAGGTGTGATGCCCGCCGTACGGATCGGGCCTGTATCGCCGCGCTTGGCTCCGAGTTCCTGCGCCTTGGGCGGTGCCTTCATCAGCCGCAGCAAGTACCAGGTGCCGATCGAGAAGACGGTGAAATAGACCACAACGAAAGCGAGCAGGCTTGCCGCCACGGCCGGCGCATCGAGCGGGCTCGCTGAATCCGCCGTGCGCAGCAGGCCGAAGATCGTATAGGGCTGGCGGCCGACCTCGGTGGTCACCCAGCCGGCAATCACCGCGACGAAGCCCGATGGCCCCATGATGAGCGCCGCGCGGTGCATTAGCGGCCAGTCGTAAAGCTTGCCGCGCCAACGTGCGAAGAGGCTCCACAGACCGATACCGAGCATGGCCATGCCGATGGCGACCATGATGCGGAAGGCCCAGAATACCGGGAAGACCGGCGGCTGCTCGTCATCGGGGATGGTGTCGAGACCGTCCAGCGGCGCGTTGAAATCGTGCTTGAGGATGAAGCTGGAAAGCTTGGGAATGCCGAGCGCCCAGTCGAGTTGCTGCGTCTCGTCATTGGGAATACCGAAGACATAGAAGGGCGCGCCATCGGGGTGGCTCTCATAGTGCCCCTCCATCGCCATGACCTTTTGCGGCTGGTGCTCCATCGTGTTGAGACCGTGGAGGTCTCCCACGAATATCTGCACCGGAGCGACCAGCGCCGCCATCCACATCGCCATGGAGAACATCTTGCGTGCGTGGAGATTGGCCTTGTCCTTCAGCAGGTGCCAGGCACCCACCGCTCCAACCACGAAGGCGGTGGTGAGGTATGCTGCCGTCACCGTGTGGACGAGGCGGTAGGGGAAGCTGGGATTGAAGATGATCTCGACCCAGCTTTCGCCGGGCAGGTATTGGCCGTTGGCGGCCAGTTCGTATCCGGTCGGCGTCTGCATCCAGCTATTCACCGAGAGGATCCAGAAGGCGGAAACGAAGGTGCCCGCAGCCACCATGAGCGTGGCGAAGAAGTGCAGCTTCTTTCCCACCTTCTCCATGCCGAACAGCATGACGCCGAGGAAGCCTGCCTCAAGGAAGAATGCGGTCAGCACCTCGTATGCCATGAGCGGGCCGATCACCGGCCCTGCGACATCGGAGAAGACCGACCAGTTTGTGCCGAACTGGTAAGACATGACGATGCCCGAGACGACGCCCATGGCAAAGGCGATGGCGAAAATCTTGAGCCAGTATTTGAACAGGTCGAGATAGACCGGCTTGCCGGTCTTGAGCCACAGGCCCTCCAGCACCGCGAGATAGCTTGCCAGCCCGATCGAAAAGGCCGGGAAGATAAAGTGGAAGCTTACCGTGAAGGCGAACTGGATGCGCGCCAGCAACAGGGCGTCGAAAGTCTCGAACATGGTCACCACCTGGATGCTTGGCTGGCCCGATACACGTGTGGGCCCGGTTTGTCACAGAAAGAGGAACGCCCGCCGCAGGAGGGATGGGGGGAGGGATGCGGCGGGCGTTCCAAGAGGGTTGATCAATCGACCTTGGTCATGCGCAGGTAAGGCTTGATGGTGGTGAAGCCCTGCGGGAACATTTCCTTGGCCTTTTCATCGGGGATGGAAGGCGGGATGATCACTTCATCGCCCGGGTTCCAGTTGGCCGGGGTGACTACGCCAGCGCGGTCGGACAGCTGCAGGCTGTCGATGACGCGCAGGATCTCGTCGAAATTGCGACCGACGCTCATCGGGTAGGTCATCATCAGGCGGATCTTCTTGTCCGGATCGATGATGTAGACCGAACGCACGGCTGCCGTATCGCTCTGGTCCGGGTGGATCATGTCGTAGAGCTTGGCAATTTCGAGATCCGGATCGGCGACGATCGGGAACTTGAGCGTGGTGTTCTGGGTCTCGTCCACGTCCTTGATCCAGGCGCGGTGCTCGTCGGCCGTATCGGTCGAGAGGCCGAGCGGCTTGGTGTTGCGCTTGTCGAATTCGTCGGCAAGGCGGGCGGTCATGCCCATCTCCGTGGTGCAGACGGGGGTGAAGTCTGCCGGATGGCTGAAGAAGAAGACCCAGCTGTCTCCGGCCCAGTCGTGCAGGCTGATCTCGCCGACCGTAGAGTCGACGGTGAAGTTGGGGGCGATGTCTCCGATATGCAGTGTCATTGGGGGCTCCTTTGTCTGTGCAACAGAGATACGCGCCGCCGGACGATTCGGCCATCACAATTATTCGATTACATTAATCGAAATATCTAGGCCATCGCAAATTGGGCCAAAATGCGCAAAATCATCCGCAAAATCGCGCTTTCATATCGTGATATCTGTAACTGAAGGCTGGCTCAGGCGGTTTTGCGCAGGCCAGCACGCCAGCGATAGAGCGTCTTTTCCGAGATGCCGACTTCACGGCAGCTTTCGGTCACACCCATGCCGCTCGCGATCAGGCGCTCGATCTTGCGACACTTCTCTTCTTTGTTTTCGATTTGCGCCATCAGATCAGGCCTCTTGCTAGATATTGGTCGTTGGGGGGCGAAGGCTCGCCATTATCCCTCGCCAGTTCGGACCATGCCTGGTCCTGCGAGAGGAAGACGCGCCCGTTGAGTTCGTCGAGGAAATGCGTGTCCTTGAGCCGATCCATCACCGGCCCCTTCACCTCGGAAAGGTGCAGGCCGATCCCGCCATCGCCGAGGCGATGGTTGATTGCCTCAAGGCTTTCGAGGCCGGTGGCATCGATCGCATTGACCGCGCTGCACATCAGGATGACGTGCCGAAGCTCGGGTTTCTCGGCCACGCGCTCGAGGACATATTCCTCGAGCCAGCGGGCGTTGAGATAGGTCAGGCTCTCGTCGATACGGATCGACAGGAGGTGCGGCAGGGTCAGGACCTTGTGCCGCTCGACATTGCGGAAATGCTCGGTCTCTGGAACGCGACCGACGATCGCAGCATGCGGGCGGGAGGCCTTCCAAAGGTAGAGCAGCAGGCCGACGCTGACGCCGGCAATCACGCCCATTTCCACGCCTGCCAGCAGGGTGATGAGGATGGTCGCCATATGTGCGGCGAAATCGGCCTTGGAATACCTCCACAAGCGGCCCGGCGTCTTGAGATCGACAAGGCTCAGCACGGCGACGATGATCGTCGCGGCCAAAGTGGCGATGGGCAGGTTGAACAGCAGCGGCGTGAGGAAGAGCGAGGCGAGCGCAATGCCGCCGGCCGTATAAGCGCCTGCAGCCGGGGTCTGCGCGCCAGCATCGAAATTCACCACCGAACGGGCGAAACCGCCCGTTACCGGATAGCCGCCGGAAATGGCCGAAGCGATATTCGATGCGCCCAGGCCAATCAGCTCCTGGTCAGGCGAAATGCGCTGGCGCCGCTTGGCAGCGAGGGTCTGCGCGACCGACACGCTCTCCACGAAGCCGATCACCGAGATCAGCAACGCCGGGACCCAAAGCTGCGCGATCAGATCCATGTCCGTGCTCGGCAACGCAAAGGGCGGAAGGCCCTGCGGCACCGCGCCAACCAGCGCCACGCCCCTATCGGCAAGGCCGAGTAGGATCACGGCAACGATCGTCAGGATGACGGCGATCACCGGACCTGCCTTGGAGGTCATGCCAGCAGCCTGTTCACCCATGCCGAAACGGCGCAGCAGCGGGGTAAAGCCCTTGCGCACCCAGAACAGGAAGCCCGTGGCAATCACGCCGATGGTGAGCGTGTAGAAATTGGTATCGGGCAAGTTCGCGGCCAGATTGCCGAGCATTTCCGGCCAGTTGTCCCCGCCACCCGAAATCCCGAAGATGTGCTTCACCTGGCTGGTGGCGATGAGCACGCCCGACGCAGTGATGAAGCCGGCAATGACCGGGTGGGACAGCAGGTTGGCAAGGAAACCGAGGCGCAGGAAGCCGAGCACCGCCAGCATAACGCCAGAGAGCGCTGCCAGCGTGATCGCCGCCTCGAGATATTCTGGCGTGCCCTGCGCTGCCACCGCGCCCGCCGCACTCGCCGTCATCAGCGAGACGACCGCGACCGGCCCCACGGCCAGCGTACGGCTGGTTCCGAAGATCGCATAGGCGACCAGCGGCAGGATCGAGGCGTAGAGACCCACCACGGGCGGAAGGCCCGCCAACAACGCATAGGCGAGGCTCTGCGGGATCAGCATGATCGTGACGATCACTGCTGCCAGCAGGTCGGCGCTCAGCACCTGGCGGTTATATTCCGCCCCCCATTCGAGGATCGGGAAATAGCGTCGCAACATGATCCTACGCGACCGCGCTCCTTGTTATTGGGCAATCATATTGCCGGGACCAGCGAGCCATTCGCGGCCCTTGAGCATGCCGTTCCAGTAGATCCAGGGAAGCGCATCGGCCTTCAGGATCCAGGACAGGCGCTGCGCCTTGGTGCCGTCAATCAACCAGGTCGGGAAACTGGGCATCAGCTTGCCGCCATAGCCGAATTCGGCGAGCACGATCTTGCCGCGTTCCACCGTCAGCGGGCACGAACCATAGCCGTCATAGGCGGCGGTCGGCTCCTTGCCATCGAGCACGGCGAGCGCGTTGATCGCAACCACTGGCGCCTGCTTGCGCGCGGCAGCGGCAGTCTTGGCATTGGGAGCGCTGCAGCCATCACCAAGTCCGAAGACGTTCGGGTATTTGGTGTGCCGGAGGCTGTACTGATCGACATCGACAAATCCGCTTTCGGCAGCCAACGGACTATTTCGGATGAAATCGGGTGCGACCTGCGGGGGCACGACATGGATCATGTCGAATTCGACCTTCTCTTCGCCATCCTTTGTGGCGAAGGTCGCGACCTTGCCCGGCCCGTCCACGGCGACGAGCTTGCTCTCCAGCTCGAGGTCGATTCCGTATTTCTCGACATAGGACATCAGCGCGGGGACATATTCCTTGACCCCGAAAAGCACGCCGCCGGCATTGCGAAACTGCACGTCGATATTGTCGAGCACGCCCGAACGGCGCCAGTGGTCGCAGGAGAGATACATGCTTTTCTGCGGCGCGCCGGCACACTTGATCGGCATGGGCGGCTGGGTGAAAAGGGCGCGGCCCTGCTTGAGGCCCTGGACCAGTTCCCAAGTGTAGGGAGCAAGGTCGTAGCGGTAATTCGAAGTCACGCCATTCTTGCCGAGCGTTTCCTCGACACCTTCGATCTGACCCCAATCCAGCTTGATACCCGGCGCGACGATCAGAAGGTCGTAGCGAATCGTTTCACCTGCAATGGTAGTGAGGGAATTGTTCTCCGGCTCGAAGCCGGCGACATTCTGCTGAATCCATTCCGCACCACGCGGAATGACGTCCTTCATCGGGCGACCGGTGACCTTCACGTCGAACACGCCGCCGCCAACCATGGTCCAGCCCGGCTGGTAGAAATGCTCCTGCGCGGCATCGACCAGCGCGACGCTGAGTGTCGGGCGACGGCGCAAAATGCTGGCTGCGGTGGCAACGCCAGCAGAACCGGCGCCGACCACGACGATATCGAATTTCCTCTCGGTCATTATTCTTCTCTCTTTATCAAAGCCGGTCCGCGACGTTCTTTAAAGCCTGTCGGCGACGAGACGGTGCAGCGACATTCCAGCGATCATGGCGATCACGAAGACGGCAACGCTCATCGGCGCGGTCCCCAGCGACGCGATCGCCGGACCGGGGCACAGACCGCCCAGCCCCCAGCCAACGCCGAACAGCGCGGCACCGCCCAGCAACTTGCCATCGAGATGGCGCGTACCGGGCAGGTGCCAGCTGGTATCGACGAGCGGCCGGACCATGCGCGGCTGGACCAGCCAGGCGACGACCATGACGATCAGCGCCCCGCCCATCACGAATGCGAGCGTCGGATCCCAATTGCCGAACAAGTCGAGGAAACCGCGCACGCGCGCAGGATCGGTCATTCCCGAAACGGTAAGGCCGATGCCGAAAACCACTCCGGCAATCAGGGCAAGAAGCTGCTTCATCACCAGCCTCCTCCCAGCGCATTGACCACGGCAACGGTAACGATACCGCTCACCATGAAGGCCAGGGTGGCGCTGATCGAGCGGCGCGAGAGGCGCGCCATTCCGCAAACGCCATGGCCGCTGGTGCAGCCACTTCCGAGGCGGGTTCCGAAGCCGACGAGTAATCCGGCCGCGGCGAGCAGGGGGAGGGAGGGGGGATAGCTCGCCGCGACCGGGCCAAAGACCAGTGCATAGGCCAGACCGCCCAGCACCAGTCCAATCACGAAATTAAGCGCCATGATCCAGGGAGGACCAGAATCGGCAATGCCGGTGGCACGCGCCAACAATCCGCTGACGCCAGCAATACGCCCGGCTCCCAGCAGCATGATCGCCGCCGCCAGGCCGATCAGCAATCCGCCGACCAGGCCTTCAAGCGGCTGTGCGTCAGGGAAACCGGGCAGGATCATACCGCGTTCACCGGGATCTTGATGTAGCTGACACCATTACTTTCAGGTGCCGGCATGTGTCCGCCGCGAATGTTGACCTGCACGGAAGGCATGATCAGCTCGGGCAGGTCCAGCGTGGCATCGCGTGCCTGCCGCCATTCGACGAACTCGTCTTCGACCACACCATCATGCACATGGACATTGCCATCGCGCTGCGCGCCGACGGTCGATTCCCAAGCATAGGTATCGCGTCCGGGCGCCTTGTAGTCATGGCACATGAACAGGCGCGTTTCGCGCGGCAGCTCGAGCAGGCGCTTGATCGACTTGAACAGCTGGCGAGCATCGCCACCGGGGAAGTCTGCCCGCGCCGTACCATAGTCGGGCATGAACATGGTATCGCCGAGGAACACGGCATCGCCGATCACATAGGCGATATCGGCCGGCGTATGGCCGGGTACATGCAGAGCGACCGCATCGAGCGTGCCGATCTTGAAAGTGTCGCCGTCCTCGAACAGGTGATCGAACTGCGAGCCATCGCGCTGGAATTCGGTGCCGGCATTGAAGAGCTTGCCGAACACATCCTGCACGGTCGTGATCGCCTTGCCGATCGCCAGCTTGCCTCCCAGCTTCTCCTGCAGATAGGGGGCCGCAGAGAGATGGTCGGCGTGCGCATGCGTTTCGAGCAACCAAGACACTTTCAGGTTTTTCGAATTCACATATTCGATAACCTTGTCCGCCGACGCGAATGACGTGCGTCCGGAATTGGGCCGGTAATCGAGTACCGAGTCGATGATCGCGGCTTCACTTGTAGCCGGGTCATGCACGACATAGGTAATGGTATAAGTCGCTTCGTCGAAGAAACCGACGATTTCAGGCTTCTTCGAGGGATCTGCGACGGCAGCTTCGACCAGCTTGGTGGCCTGCTCCAGGTTTGTATCGGTCATGAGATTCACCTCGCTTCAAACAATTACATATTTTCTGTATATGTATTGCTTTTGATTTGTCAAGGTGCTACAAGGCTCTCATGACAGATATCGAACATCGCCAATGCCTGCGGATCGGCGAAACCGCACCGGACTTCACCGCTCGCAGTACCGCGGGGGAGGTCACCCTTTCCGACTATCGTGGAAAGTGGGTGCTGTTCTTTTCGCATCCGGCGGACTTCACCCCTGTCTGCACGAGCGAATTCGTTGCCCTCGCCAATGCCGCGAAAGAGTTTGCCAAGCTGGATTGCGCACTGCTCGCCCTTTCCGTGGACAGCCTTTACGCTCATTTCGCCTGGATCCGCGCAATCCATGACCGCTTCGGCGTCGAAGTTCGCTTCCCGATCATCGAGGATCCGACGCTGGTGATCGGCAAGGCCTTCGGCATGGTGGCCGAGGGAGCAAGCGACAGTTCGACCGTGCGCACCAATTTCTTCATCGACCCAAATGGCGTGATCCGCGCGATCGCCTGTTACCCGCTCAATATCGGTCGCTCGGTAGACGAGATGCTGCGCACGCTGGCTGCGCTCAAGGCGGCGGACGAAACCGGCGCGCTGGCCCCGGCGGGCTGGCAGCCGGGCGATCCAATGCTCAGGCAGCCCGATCCCAATCTCGACGAGATATTCGGCGAGAGCGATCCATCGCGCTGGTTCCTGCAGGAACAGGTGTCCAAATGAGCGAGGCCGTGATCGAGGGACTCAAGGCGCTGGGCCATCCGTTGCGTTTCCGTATCCTGCAGGCACTGGCCGAAGGTGAGCGCAATGTCGGCGATATCGAGACCGCAAGCGGTATCGGCCAGCCCGCCCTGTCTCAGCAGCTCGCTTTCCTGCGCAAGGCGGAGCTGGTCACCACAAGGCGTGAGGCGAAATCGGTTTTCTATGCGATCGACGACGAACGCCTCGGCGAAATCCGCCAGGCGGTGGACGCCCTACGTCCGGCAGCAAAGCCAGGAGACCTGGACGCGCAGAAGCTGCAAATGCAGCGCACCGGCGCCGCAGTCTTTGCAAGGCTCAACATCTAGAACGGCCGCTCAGGCGAGCTTGATCTCGCGCAGGCGCTGCTGGAGGTAATCCTCGGCAAGGATCGGCTCCATCGCCTCGCTGCTTTCGCGCAGGCAATCTTCCATCGGCTCGATCAGGTAATCGGGCCGGAAATGCAGGAAGAAGGGCATGGAATAGCGCGCCCGGCGCGCTGCCTCCCCCACCGGATTGACCACGCGGTGCGTGGTCGAGCGCAGCAATCCGTTGGTCTGCCGCTGGAGCATGTCGCCGATATTGACCGCCAGCGCCCCTTCGGGCGGGGAAACCGGCAACCACTCGCCCGAACGGCTCAGCAGTTCAAGACCGGCCTCTTCCGCACCGAGCAGGAGGGTGATCGTGTTGATGTCCTCATGCGCAGCCGCCCTCACCTCGCCTTCCTCAGCCTTGCCGACAGGCGGATAATGCAGCAAACGCATCACGGAGTTTCCGTCCCTGATCGTATCGTCGAAGAAGGCCGGCTCCAGCCCAAGATGGATCGCAATGGCTGACAGCAGGCGCGCGCCCGTGCGGTCGAAGGCAGCGAATAGCTCCAGCATTGTTTCGCGGAAGCCTGCCACTTCAGCGGGCCAGATATTGGGCGGCATGAAGCGTTCATAGGCATGGCCCGGTGGCAGGTCGCGCCCGACATGCCAGAACTCCTTGAGGTCGCGCACCGGCGCGTCCTTGGCCTGCTCCATCCCGAACGGGGTGTAGCCGCGCGCACCGCCAAGGCCCGCCTGGTGATATCGGCGCTTCACTTCCTCGGGCAGGGCGAAAAAGGCGCGCGTTGCGGCCCAGCCCCGCTCGATCAGGTCGGGATCGATCCCGTGATCGCGGACCACGGCAAAGCCATACTCCTCGAAGGAACGGCCCAGCTCGAGCGAAAGCTCCTCAAGCGAACGGGCCAACGAAACCGATGCGATGCTCATGCAGCAAGTGACTACACAAGCCGCATGGCGCGACCAATCCCGCGATGCGAATTATCGCCGGGCCAGAGGACGCATTCCGTAAGGCAATTCGGAAGTGAAAGCCTCGATCCGCGCCACCTCGCCACCATCGAAATGCAGCATCTCGATGACCTGCATGGTACGCGGATAGGATTGACCGGACGTAGCCGGGAAGTCCTCGAACGTGCGCCAGACGGCAAGGCCGCGCTCCTCGTCAACCGCGAGCAGCTCGCGGTCGCGGATTGCTTCGATCTGGGCAATGCCCGGCCCGCCAAAGGGAGACACACAGTCGCCCATGTCCTGACCGTTCACCACCCAGCGACAGTCCGCACCGAAGATTTCCGGCGCGCCGCCACCGGCGGTGATGGCGGGGAAGAACTGGGCACCGGCATTGATCATGTCACTGCGCGAAGTGCGGCGTGCTGCAGGGAGCACCGCGAAATCGGGCGCGGAGACGGGCTCGGCCCAGGGCGCGCCGTATTCGCTGCGGCGGATAGTCGCATCGACGCTGCCCACGGCGGAACCATCGGCAGCGACGGTGAATGCGGCCCATGCCGGCTGGCCGTGTTCCTCGATCCGGCCGATCCAGACGGCCTTGCCGGTCTGCTCATCGGCGACAACCAACGGGTCGCTATCCACCGCGGTCACGGTGCGCCAGATGCTTTCGCCCACGCGAATGCCAACGCTGTTCTCGGCATAGCCGACGCGCTCGCCCCAGTTCACGTCCTGCCACTGATTGCCGACCATGCTGGACGCGACGGTTCGGGCATGGCTGTCCAGGCAGGACGCGCTGCAGGCTGCGGGATCGGCGGCGAATTCTGGGAACTCGGCATCCGGTCCCCAGAAGATATTGTGCATGAAATAGGGGACATAGGTGAATGTCGCTTCGATCCGCTGGATCTCCGCATTGCGGATGCGGAAGGCCTCAAGCAGCGTGATCGAGTTGGGCCATTTGAGCGCGGTGCGCATTTCCTGTCCGTTGGTCAGCAAATAGCGGTCGAACTCGTTCGCATGGTCGAAGAAACCCGATGCCACGACGACGCCGCGCTGTTCGTCCACCAAAGGCAGGTCGCGGCGGATGCGCTTGTTGATCTTGTACAGGCCGAGCAGGAACTGATCCCGGCAACCAGAGGCAATGGCGGCGGCACTACGCTGCTCGCCTTCGCGCACGGCAGTGGTCAGGATGCCGTTCTCAAGGCGGCTGCAATCCTCTGAAAAGGGAGCAAAGACCTGGCCGTCATTGAGCTCGACCGTGTCGAAATAGGCATCGGCAATGGCCAGCATGCGTTCGCGCGGGCGACGTTCTTCCTCAGGCAGAACTTCCACGAATTCGGGGAAGTGCACCATGTTCTCCCAATCGCCATAGGGCGCGGGCAGAGAAGTCCGGCGATGCACCACCGTCTCGATCTCGTCGATCAGCCCGCCATCGACATGGATGCGCACGGCGTAGAAGGCGGCAGTGCCGTTTTCGCGCACCGAACCGAACCATGCGGCGTGGCCCGTGGTCTCGTCGGCGACAACCAGCCCGTTCTCGTCCGCGCCTTCAACCGTGCCCCACAAGCCTTCGCCGGGCTGAAGCGGCACATTGTTTTCGGTAAAAACAAGATCGCCAGCGAGCGGCAGGCGGCTCGGATCGCGAGCGACCAGCGCCTCCATATGATCTTCGACCATGCCGATAAGGCAGTCATACATGCAGGAGGTATCCGCGACAGCGCTTGCTTCGCCCGGTGCCTGGGCAAGCGCAGGGGCTGTTGCAGACATGGCGGCACCGAGTGCCAGGGCGGAAAGAGCGAGCCTTATCGATTTCATTGTGCGTGTCCTCCCGCCGAAGCGTCACTGTAGTCTTCATTGGCACGCGCGATCAGGTATGCGTTGATCGCGGCGGCATCCTCTTCCGTCAGCGTGTCGGCAAAGCCGATCATGCCCTTGTCCTCGAGAATCCCTTCAAGGACGATCTCGTTGAACTGCGCGCGCGTCTCCGGCGTCATCCAGCGCAAATCCGCGACCCCACCAATGGCGTTCGGGCCGTGGCAGCGTTCGCATGCCTCGCCATAGAGGTCGCGCCCGCGTGCAACCTGCGCTTCGGTAGCCATCAGGAAGGGTGGACGCGGAAGCTCGCTGGGTGGTGGGGCTGGCGGCAGTTCGACACCGGTCGCACCCAGTTTGAACACAAGCAGTTTCGCTGTCGAGGTCGTGAACGGGCCGAGATTGTAAACCGGTGATCCGCCCCAGCCGGCATTGAGCGCGATATATTGCTCGCCATCGACCATATAGGTGATCGGGCCGGCAATGGGGGCCTGGTCGATTTCCATCTCCCACAACTTCTCGCCATTGTCGGCACGGTAGATCGCCACTGTCTTGTCAATCGTGCCCTGGATCAGCAGGTTTCCGGCCGTTGCCAGCACACCGCCTGAGCCCGGGTGGTCATAGGGCACACGCCAAGCCTCCGTTTGCGTCACGGGATCCCAGGCGAGCAGATAGCCTTTTTCCTTGGCCGCACGCTCTTCGGCCAATTGTGCGCGCAGTTCCGGCATATTGCCGCGCAGCTGCCCCGAATTGGAGCGGTGGTAGTTGAAGGTGAAATCCTCCTTCTCCTGCGCGGCATAAATGTCGGGCTGTTCCTGCGCCGAGAGATAGACGAGACCGGTCAACGGGCTGTAGCTCATCGGGTGCCAGGTATGCGCTGCCAGCCAGCTCGGATTCATCAGGTGCGGCGTGGTGGTATTGTGCGCACCGGGCTGCAGGACGGGACGGCCCGTTTCCATGTCGATATGGCTGGCCCAGGTGTTTTCCGAGACATAGGTCTCGGCTGAGATCAGCTCGCCCGTTCCGCGATCGATCACGTAATAGAAGCCGTTCTTGGGTGCCTGCATCAGCACTTCGCGCGTTTCGTCGTCGATCTCGAGATCGGCCAGCATGATCGGCTGGGTGCAGGTGTAGTCCCAGTCTTCCTCCGGCACCATCTGGTAGTGCCACTTGTACTCGCCGCTATCGGCATCGACCGCGACGATCGAGCACAGGAAAAGGTTGTCCCCCTCGCCGTCGCTGCGGATGCTCCACATGTGCGGGGAGCCATTCCCGGTCCCGATATAGACGAGATTGCGCTCGGCATCGTAGGCGAAGCTGTCCCAAGCCGCGCCGCCGCCGCCCCATCGCCACCACTCTCCCGACCATGTCGGCAAGGCGATCTCCATCGCGCTGTCCGAAGCATCGCCATCGGGGCCGTCCGCCGGATTGCCGGGCACGATCCAGAACTTCCATTCCTCTTCGCCGGTCTCGGCATCATAGGCGGAAACGAAGCCGCGCACGCCATAGTCGGCGCCGCCATTGCCGATCACCACCTTGCCATCGTAGACGCGCGGTGCACCGGTGATGGAATAGGCGTTGAGCAGGCCTTCACGCTCGAAGGTCTGCGTGCTCCAGACTTCTTCGCCGGTGGCCATGTCTATCGCTATCAGGCGGCCGTCCAACGCGCCGATATAGAGCTTGCCATTCCAGGCGGCGATGCCGCGGGAGGACGGACCGCAGCAGGCAAGCCGCGCCCATTCGGGGCCGACCTGCGGATCGTAGGTCCACAGCTTCTCGCCCGTCGCGCCATTATAGGCGGTGACGATATTGTAGATGCTCTCATTGTAGAGAACGCCATCCACCACCAACGGGGTCGCCTGCACGCCGCGCATGGTCTCGAGGTCGTCGAACCAGGCAAGCCCGAGTTCGGAAACATTGTCGGCATTGATCTGGTCGAGCGGGCTGAAACGCTGTTCGCCCCAGTCGCGGCCATGTGTCAGCCAGTCACCGACATTCTCGGGCGCATCGTAATTCCGCAGCGCATCGCCATTGACGATGGTTGTCCCGTCGCCTGCCGCGCAGCCGTAGATCGCCAGTGCAGCCGCAATTGCGACGAGTCCGCGCACCGAATGCTTCGACAAAGCCATGCCTGCTATTCCCTCCCAAAAAATCCCGCACCCCCTATTGCCGAGAGTAGCTTGCTTGTGAAGGGGCGCATTTGCGGTCTTTCATTGATTGCCCGCTTGCCTATGATCCGCGCCAATTTGGTTGGGAGGAAAGCATGAAGGCGAATTCGGCGATTATCTTTGTGGCAGGCTTGGCAATAGCTGGATGCGCATCCGACCCTGTTCCCGTGCAAGCGGAAATCCCGGCCGAAATCCCCATCGCCGGAAGCGATGTCTTCCCCGAAAGCATGGATGCTGACGCCGCAGGAAATATCTATGTCGGCAGCAATGGCGGCACGATTTACCGCGTGGAGGCAGGCGCTGCAGAGGCCACGCCCTGGATCGTCCCGAGCGAGGCGAACGGGCTGCAATCCTTGTTCGGCGTGCTGGTGGATGACAGTCGCGGCCTGCTGTGGACCTGTTCCAACCCGCCCTTCGGTGGTCCACCCAATCCGGATGCGGCACCTTCTGCGGTCAAGGCCTTCTCGCTCGAGACAGGCGAGCTTTCGGCAAGCTGGGATTTCCCGGCGGGCCGGCCTGCTACCTGCAACGACATCGCTATCCAGGCAGACGGCACGGCCTTCGCCACCGACATTAGCGGTGGGCGGCTATTCATGATCGCCGACGGGGCAGAAGCCATGGAGCTCTTCGCCGATGGACAGGAACTGGTCGGCGCGGACGGCATCGCCTTCGCCGATGACGGGACCATGTATATCAACAATGTCCAGCAGAACCTCGTCCAGCGCGTCGATCGCAATGAGGACGGAACCTATGCCGGGCTGACCACGCTCACCCTGTCGCAGGAAGTTGCTGGTCCCGACGCGCTGCGTCCGGTGGACGGGAACAAATTCCTGCAGGCCGAAGGCGGCAATGGCCGCATCGCGCTGGTCGAAATCGAGGGCGACAATGCTACCGTGACCACCGTCACCGACCAGTTCGATTCCGTGGCTTCTGTCGCGCGTATCGGCGGCACCGGATTCTCGGCCGAAGGCAAGATCAATTACCGCTTCGATCCCGCCTTGCAGGGGCAGGATCCCAATCCCTTCGTGATCGAGAGCTTCCCGCTACCCGATGGGCTTTGACCGCAAAAGGTATGCCGGACAGGCATACGCGCGAACTGTCATAATCGTGCGACAAATTGGCGGAAACGCTTGCTTGCGTCACGCGCCTCTTTGCACTTACAAGGCCGGACAAAATCAAATTCACCAAGTTATGGGAGACTTAGGGTGAACTCGAAATACGGCAAGCGGGCGCTTGGAGCCCTTCTTTCGACCACGGTCGCCGCTGCAGCAATTTCCGCCCCGTCGCAGGCACAGCTCGAACAGCCAAGCTCGACGCAGCTCTATTGGGGCGATTTGCACCTGCACTCAAACCACTCGCTCGATTCCTACATCACCGGCAACACGTCGACGACGCCGGACATGGCCTATCGCTATGCGCGCGGTATCCCGATCGAACAGCCGGGCCTCGACCGGAAGACACAGATCCGCCGTCCGCTCGATTTCCTGGCCGTTTCCGACCACGCCGAAATGATGGGCCTGCCGGCCCAGCTCGACAAGGTTGACGAGACGCTGGTCGCCACGCCTTGGGGACGCCGTGCACTGGCCGCCCATATCGGCACCGGCAATCGCGGCTTCATGTCGGTGACAGGCGCGGGCATGGGTGGTCCGCCTTCGGGCGAAGAAGCCGAAATCATGGCCGAAGTCTTCTCCCCTGCCGTGCGCCGCTCGGCTTGGAGCGTTATCCGCGAGGCCGCCGATCGAAACTATATTCCCGGCACCTTCACCACCTTCCTGGCGTGGGAATGGTCCTCGGTTCCCGACGGCAAGAACCTCCACCGCGTGGTCGTAGCCAATACGGATGGCGATGGCGCGGCCCAGTTCATCCCCTATTCCAGCCAGGAAAGCCAACGGCCGGAAGATCTGTGGGAATGGCTTGGGGCAACTCGCGATCGTACGGGTATCGACTTTGTCGCCATTCCGCACAATTCGAATATTTCGGGCGGCCTGATGTTCCAGATGACCGATAGCGACGGCGATCCCATTTCCGCCGCCTATGCCCGCGAACGCCAGCGTTGGGAGCCGCTGGTCGAGATGACGCAGGCCAAGGGCACCTCGGAAGTCCACCCCGAGCTTGCCCCGAATGACGAATTCGCCGAGTTCGAGATCCGCCGCAAACTGCTGATCGGAACGCCAACCCCGGCGGACGAGGCAGACTATGCCCGTTCGGCGCTGCTGCGCGGCCTGCAGATCCAGCGCAATACCGGCGTGAACCCGTACAATTTCGGCATGATCGGCTCGACCGACAGCCACACCAGCATGAGCGACGTCCAAGAAAGCAATTACACCGGCAAGATCGTCACCGACATGCCGCTTTCCGAGCATGTGATCGGTCCGAATCCGGTGATCTTCCCCGCTTGGGAAATGGGCGCTTCGGGCCGCGTCGCCGCTTGGGCGACCGAGAATACGCGCGAGGGAATCTTCGCGTCCTTCAAGCGCAAGGAAGTCTACGCCACCACCGGCACGCGCATTGCCCTGCGCATGTTCGGCGGCTTCAACTTCTCCACCGCCGATGCCGATGCCAATGACATCGCCGCCATCGGCTATGCCCGCGGCATCCCCATGGGCGGAGACCTGACTGCGGCCCCTGCCGGTCGTGCACCGAGCCTGCTGATCCACGCCGCCAAGGACCCGCTTTCGGGCAATCTCGACCGCGTGCAGGTGATCAAGGGCTGGATCGACGACAATGGCACGGCGCAGCAACACGTCTATGACGTCGCCTGGTCGGGCGACCGCGTGATCGATGCGGATGGCAAGCTGCCCGCAGTCGGCAATACGGTCGATACCGAGACCGCGCTCTACACCAACACGATCGGCGCGACGCAACTGGCCACGGTCTGGACCGATCCCGATTTCGATCCCGACCAGCTTGCTTTCTACTATGTCCGCGTGCTCGAAATCCCGACTCCGCGTCATTCGCTCTATGATGCGGTAGCACTGGGCATTCCCTTCGAGCGGACCGGCCAGCCGGCAACGATCCAGGAACGCGCCTATTCCTCCCCGATCTGGTATACGCCGGCCAGCTAGATGAATTTGCTGCAAAGGCTCGCGCGCGAGCCGTTGGTCCATTTCATCCTGCTCGGCGCGGGCCTGTTCGCCGCCTATGCGCTGGTGAACGACGGGGATAGCGTCAGCGATCGCACCATCGTGGTCGATCGCCCTGCGTTGGTGAACTACCTGCAATATCGCGCCGCGGCATTCGAACCCGAATTCTTCAACGCGCAATATGACGCGCTGTCGGAAGAACAGCTCGCGCAGCTTGCTTCCGCCTATGTCCGCGAGGAGGCGATGGAGCGCGAGGCGCGCGCACTTGGGCTCGACGAGGGCGACTATGTCATCAAGCGGCGCCTGATCCAGAAGATCGAATATCTCGTCGCCGATACGGACGTTTCGGAAACGCCGCCGGACGAGGCCGAACTGGAAGCCTATTTCGAAGCGAACAAGGCAGACTTCGCGGTGGAAGCGCAATACACCTTCACCCATGTCTTCGTCGATGCGGAGCGCGACCATGCGGGCGGGGACGAGGCCTTTGCCAACCGGTTGCTGAGCCAATTGCAGGCGCGCGGCGCAGGCTTCAACGATGCCCCGCAATTTGGCGACCGGTTCCCCTATGAGCGCAATGTCGTGGGCAAGGGCCTGCGCTACATCGCCAACCAGTTCGGACCCGATTTCGCTGCGGCCATCGGGCAAATCGATGCGTCGGAAGACTGGCAAGGACCGATCCAATCGCCGTTCGGTTACCACCTGGTACTGATGTCACGCGTCGATCCTGCGCACGAACCAGCTCTGGAAGACGTGCGCGATGCTGTGCTGGCAGGCGTGATGGAGGAGCGCCGCATACGTAGCCGCGAGGTCCTGCTCGACGAGCTCGTGGACCAGTATGACGTGCGCTACGAGGGCGTCCCTGCGCCATGATCGGGCGGCTTGGCACGCTTGTTCGGGCCCTTCTCTGTGCCGCTCTGCTGACGGGCGTTTTTGCGGCCTCGGCCTCGGCCCATGATGCGCGGCCAGTCTCGGTCACGATCCGCGAATTGCCTGCCGAACGATATGCCTTCCGCATTCGCACACCCGAAAGCGTTCCGCTGGACAACCAGCCCCAGATCATCCCGCCCAGCGGCTGCGAAGCAACCGGCATCCCGCAGGAAAACGCGCCCGCGCTTACCGCGTCGACCGTCTTATCCTGCCCCGGCGGGCTTGCGGGCCGGGAAATTGCGCTGCAATGGCCGGTCTACAACCCTTCCCTCTCGACGCTGTTCAGGCTGCAACCGCTCGAAGGGGCAGCCATGTCGCGCCTGCTGGCGCCAAGCGACGGGGCATGGACCGTGCCCGCAGAACCCGCTCGCTTCGATGTCCTCAAGGATTACCTCCTGCTGGGAATCGAGCATATCGCCGGAGGCCTCGACCATTTGCTGTTCGTGGCCGGGTTGCTGCTTGTGGCAGGGACCATTCGCCGCATGCTGTGGGCCATTACCGGCTTTACCCTGGCCCACTCGGTCACGCTGGCGCTCTCGACGCTCGACCTCGTACGCCTGCCCGCTCCGCCGGTAGAGGCTGCAATCGCGCTGTCTATCCTGTTCCTCGCGGTCGAGATCGTGCGCGGCAAGCGCGACAGCCTCGCCTTCCGCCATCCGGGCCTTGTCGCCTGCCTGTTTGGCCTGCTGCACGGTTTCGGCTTTGCCGGCGTGCTGCGCGATATTGGTGTCCCGCAGGGCGAGATCGCCACCGCGCTGCTGTCATTCAATATCGGTGTCGAATTGGGCCAGCTCGCCTTTGTCGCGATCTTGCTTGCTCTGGGCTGGCTGTGGGCCCGCATGCAGCCCCGGCTGGCGAACTCCGCACCGCAACTGGCAGCAATGCCGATGGTGCTGGTCGCGGGCTATGTGTTGGGGACGATATCGACCTTCTGGCTGATCGAGCGGCTGTCCGGCTTCGCTTAGCGTCTGATTTAGCTCCGCTAAATCCAATACGGGACCGGATCAGGCCTTAAACCTCGATCACGTCCACGGCCGTTTTCATGTCCTGCGGCGCGGATCCGATGAAAGTCCCGTCGATGGGCGCGACATCGGCATAGTCACGGCCCATTCCGATCTGGATATGGTCGAGCCGCGCAAGGCAGTTGTTTGTCGGGTCGAAACCAATCCAGCCCAGTTCCTTGCCGCACCAGACATTCACCCAGGCATGCATGGCATCGGCACCGACCAGCTTGGGTTTTCCCGGCGGCGGCAGAGTACGCAAATAGCCGCTGGCATAGGCCGCCGGAATGCCGTGGCTGCGCAGCGCAATGATCATCACATGGGCGAAATCCTGGCACACGCCTTCACGCCGGGAAAAGGCTTCGGAAGGCGAGGTGGCGCTGTCAGTCGATCCCGGCTTGTAGGTGAAGTCCCGGTGGATCGCGCCCATCAGTACCGATGCCGAACGGGCGATGCCCGCATCGAGCGGCAAATGGTCCGACGCCCAGCGGTCGATCTCTTCATCGGTCCCGGCTATGCGCGACGCGAACAGATAGGGCGCCGGTGACAGCGGCGACAGGTCGCGCTGCTCAAGAGCCTCGGCGCCGACTTCGGCAATCGCTGGCCCCTCCCCCGGATCGGCAAGGGCTTCGATCTCGACCTCGAACTCGCTCAGGAATTCGAACTGGCTGAGCGATCCGCCAAAGGTGATATGCGTCCGGTTGACGCAATAGGGGCCGTAATAATCCTCGCGCAGATCGGGCACCGGCTTGAAACCGAGATGCTGCTTGCGAATGGTCTGACCCTTCCAGATCGAGGGAACGAGGCGCAAATTGAACTGCGCACGCACTACCGGAGCGGAATAGGTCACCCTGGTTGCATGGCGGACGCTATAGATCATCCCAGCAAGGTCGCCTTGCCCTTGGAGAGCGGGGCGTCCTCCTGCAGGAAATAGCGCCTGCTGATCGCATCTGAGAGACGCGAAAGCTGCTGGCCGAGCATGTCGATCGCCTCGCTATCAATATCGGCCGCATCAAGCCCTTCCACGCGGGCGCGCAATTGCCGGACAAGGCGGACCGGGGTTTCGGGCAGGCCGTCATCGCGCAGGACCGGCAGGCCGTTCAGATGCTCTTCGATCTGCACCAGCTGGTAGGCAAAGCCGCGCGGTTGGGCAGGATCGAGCAGGACCATGTCGAAGACTGGTGCGATATAGGGCATGGAGACATAGCGGCTGCGATAGAGCGATTGCCCATCGACAAGGTCGAGCAGTGCGGAGAGATCCTCCGCGCTGGCGCTTCCGGGGACCATGATCCGCGCTGATTGCAGGATCATCGAGCCGCGTTCGAGGCAGATACCCATTTCGAGGAATGACCAGGACGGTCCACGGCTCAAGCCTTCGCTAAGCAGCTTGGACAAGGCAGCAAAGCGCTCCACCAGCCGGTCGCAGGCGCCGGTCATGCTTTCGAGGTCGCCGGGCGTATAGCGCGGCATGGTGCGCTGGATCGCACGCCAGCTATCGCGGGTCAGGCGGTCGCGCAGGCGCAAGGCAATGGCCGATGCCTGCTCGCCCAGCGCACGCACCGAACCGGGTTGGTTGGTATCGCTCAGCGCGGTCGCGGCAAGGCGCGTGGGCTGCCACTTGGTGCTCTCCTTGGGCGCGGCACCTAGCGATCGCAGCAAATTGGCAAGGCGCGTCACGGCAGTGATCCCACCCGTGCCTTCGCCGGCAACGGCAACCTGCTCGACCAGCGTCCGGATAATCCGCACGGTCTGGTGGGCACGCTCGCCATAGCGCCCGAGCCAGTAGAGGTTGTCCGCCGCCTGGCTGGGCAGCAATCCCTGCTCGCGCCGGACTTGCGGCGGCTCGAGGCGCGGTTGCGCCGGTTGCGGACCCGACACCTCGGGATCGATGATGCACAGATCGCTCGAAATATCGCCATAGCCCATCAGCGAGGTGCGCAAATCGCCGGTCTCGGAAACGCGGGCGAAGCCGCCCTGCAACAGCACCCATTCGCCATTCTCGTTGCGGGCGAGGAAGGCACGAAGCGTGAAACCGCGCGGCTCGAAACGGCCATCGGCTAGCGCCGGGGTGGTCGAAAGGCTGACGACTTCCTGCGCGGTATAATCCATCGGCCGCATGGACATGCCGCGCTCAAGCTCGGCGCGCTCTTCGTTAGAGAAGCTGCTACCTGGCCGCGAATGACCATCGGCCAAGCCCGTCACGGGCTGGCGAAAGGCCGAGCTGATGACGAGGTTTTCGAAATTGTCGCGCACGAAGGCGCGCTCCTTCGCCCCGCCGCACCACCAGGTGGCGGCATTTGGCAATTGCAGCGGCTCGCCCAGAATCGAGCGGGCAAGGCGCGGCAGGAAGGCCGGCATGGCGCGGCTTTCGACCACGCCCACGCCCGGCCAATTGGCGATGACCAGCCCCTTGCCCGCCGCATCGATCAGGTTCGGCACGCCGATTTGCGAGCGGGAATCGAAATTGAGCGGATCGATGTCGCGCGTGCCCATCCAGCGCCACAGCGCATCGATGCGCTTGAGCCCGGCAATGGTGCGCGCGAAGAGCTTGCCCTCGCGCACGGTCAGGTCGCGGCCCTCGACCAACGCGATACCCAGATGGCGGGCCAGCAGCGCCTGTTCGGGATAGGACTGGTTGAAGCGGCCCGGCGTGAACAGCGCCATGCGCGGATCGGCCCGCTCGCAATTGACCGCAATGCCCTGGCGCAGCGCCTCGAAGAAGCCCGCTTGCCGCCGTGTCCCGATCGATGCCAGCAATCCGCCCGTGCTGCGCCCCAGCGCAAGGCGGTTTTCCAGCGCGTAACCGATCCCGGTGGGCAGGCGCACACGGTCTGCCAGCACGCGCCATTCGCCCTTGGGGCCGCGTGCTAGGTCGACCGCATAGACATGGAGGAAATGGCCGCCGGGTGGCTTCATGCCCACCAGACGGCGACCGAAATGTGCGCTGCCGGAAACCACGGCAGCGGGCAGGTGACCTTCGCTGACAAGGCGCTGGGGCCCGTAGAGGTCGGCGATCACGGCTTCGAGAAGCTCCGCCCTCTGCACCAGTCCCTGCCCGATATTCTGCCACTCCGCCGATCCGATGATGACGGGCATGGGATTGAGCGGCCAGGCGCGCTCCTGCTCGTCCCCGGTATGGCGGAAGGCGAGGCCAAGGTCCTCGACATGCCGGTCGAGATAGGTCTGCATCGAGGCAAGGTCGCAATTGCATTGCCCGGCGAGGCCGGAGGCAAAGCTGCGCCACTGGCGCGCGATCTCTGGCGCGGCGCCGGTGAAGATGTCCGCCTCGCTATCGGGCGGTGTGTAATAGGCAAGTGGATCGGACCCCGGATCGGGACCAAACAGGTCGGACCCGTGGCCGGGACCGTCAGGCGAAAGCCCTTGCTCCATCAATCGATCCTTGCGGGTCGCCTCAAATCGAGCGTCATCGGAAATTCTCCCCTGTTCTCGTCCGCCGGGATGGCCGCCTTGCCCGGCGTATGCCCGTGATCCTGGAAGCGGGCCTTGCGACGGGCCTCTGCTTCATAGCTGTTTATCGGAACGTCATCATAATTGCGCCCGCCGGGATGCGCCACATGATAGACGCATCCGCCCAGAGAGCGTCCGTTCCACGTATCGAATACATCGAATGTGAGAGGCGCGTCGGCTTCGAGCAGCGGATGCAGGCAGCTGGCCGGAGCCCACGCCTTGTAGCGCACACCGCCCACCGCCTCGCCTGGAATGCCGGTGGGGTGCATCGGTACGCGGCGGCCATTGCAGCCGATCACATGGCGGCCCGGCGTCAACCCGCTAGCCTTGACCTGCAAGCGCTCGGTCGAACTGTCGACATAGCGCACGGTGCCACCGATCGCCCCGGTCTCGCCCAGCACGTTCCACGGCTCGAGCGCATGGCTCACTTCCAGCTCGACACCGCCGGCATGGACGGTGCCATGGACCGGGAAGCGGAACTGGTGCTGCGCTTCGAACCAGTCGGGATCAAAGTCGTACCCCGCTTCACGCAGGTCGGACAGCACGTCAAGGAAATCGGTCCAGCAGAAATGCGGCAGCAGGAACTTGTCGTGCAGGCTCGTGCCCCATCGCACCAGCGCACCGTCCTGCGGCTCGCGCCAGAACCACGCCAGCAGCGCGCGCAGCAGCAATTGCGCGGCAACGCTCATCTTGGCATCGGGCGGCATTTCGAAACCGCGGAATTCGACCAGGCCAAGGCGACCAGTCGGCCCATCGGGCGAATAGAGCTTGTCGATGCAGATCTCGGTGCGGTGCGTATTGCCCGTCACATCGACCAGCATGTTACGAAACAACAGGTCGACCACCCAGGGGAATTTGGGTGGCACGCCGGGCGGCGGGACCTGTGATAGCGCGATCTCCAGCTCATACAGGCTGTCATGCCGCGCCTCGTCGATCCGCGGAGCCTGGCTGGTCGGGCCGATGAACAGGCCGGAGAAGAGATAGCTAAGCGAGGGATGGCGCTGCCAGTAGAGCACGAAGCTCTTGAGCAGGTCCGGCCGGCGGATAAAGGCGCTTTCGGGGAAGCTCGCCCCGCCCATGACAAGGTGGTTGCCCCCGCCCGTACCGACCGAGCGGCCATCGACCATGAACTTGTCGGCCGTCAGCCCGACTTCGCGTGCCGCATCGTAAAGCCGCGTAGTCACGTCCACCAGCTCGTCGAAGCTGGCGGTCGGGTGGATGTTGACCTCGATCACGCCCGGATCGGGAGTGACCTTGAGCACATTGATGCGCGGGTCGGGCGGCGGCGGATAGCCCTCGATCCGCACCGGCAGACTCATCGCCTCTGCTGTCGCCTCGACTTCGGCCACCAGTTCGAGGAAATCCTCCATCTCTTCGACAGGCGGGAGGAAGACCGAGAGATAGGTGCCGCGTGGTTCCACCGTCATGGCGGTGCGCACGGCGCCTTCGATGATTTCCTGCTCGACAATATCCTGCCGGTTGCCCTCTGCCGTCTCGACCTTCTGATGCCTCTGCGCCTTCGCTTCTGCAGGGGTCTCGCGCTCGCGTACGTCCTCACCCTGTTCGGGCTGCTGTTCGCGGTAATCGGCGAGCGGCGCTTGCGGGTCGGTTTCGACGCGCGGATGGATATAGGGGTAGTCGCTCTTGGAAACGTGCGGCAGCGAGCCCAGCGGCAGGCGGTAGCCGAGCGAGCTGTCGCCCGGCACGGCAAACAGGGCTCCGCGGCGCAGGCGCCATTGCTCGCTCTTCCAGCGTTGCGGGTCCTTCTCCTGTTTGGCCTGCCAGCGCTGGATCGGCAGGACATAGCCGACCGGCTTGGTCAGCCCGCGGCTAAAGGTGTTGACGATGCGCTGGCGCTCTTCAGGGTCCTCGATCTTGGGGTCGAGCGGCGAGACATTGACCGGCAATTCGCCCTCGCGCTCAATCCATTTCTCGGGGTCTTCATAGACGGGGTGGACGAAGCCGTCGCCGACGCCGAGATGATCCGCGGCGGCATTGATAAAGGCCTCGGCCTGTTCGGGGCCGACCGGCTTCTCATCGTCCTCTTCCGGATCGCGCGCGATTAGCGCCGGATTTCCCCAGAGTGGCTTGCCGTCCTTGCGCCAGTAGAGCGAGAAGCCCCAACGCGGCAGGCTTTCCCCCGGATACCATTTGCCCTGCCCGTGATGGAGCAAGGCGCCGGGAGCAAAGGCTGCGCCCAGCTTGCGGATCAACTTGTCGGCATAGCCGGCCTTGGTCGGGCCAACCGCATCGCCGTTCCACTCGGGCTCTTCCCCGGCATTCTCGGCAACGAAGGTCGGTTCCCCGCCCATGGTCAGGCGCACGTCTTGCGCGACAAGATCTTCGTCCACCTTCTTACCGAGATCGAGCAGCGCCACCCAGCGATCATCGGTAAAGGGCTTGGTGATACGCACCGCTTCCTTCACCCGGTCGACGCGCATTTCGTGGGCGAAATCCACCTCGGCAGGTTCGGCCATGCCTTCGATCGGCGCAGCGGAGCGGTAATGCGGCGTGGCGCAGAGCGGGATATGCCCCTCACCTGCAAACATGCCCGAAGTGGGATCGAGCGCGACCCAGCCCGCGCCGGGCAGATAAGCTTCGGCCCAGGCATGCAGGTCGACAACGTCTTCCTGCACGCCCTTGGGCCCTTCGACCGGATCGACATCGGCAACCAGCTGGATCGAATAGCCCGACACGAAACGTGCGGCGAAGCCGAGCCGGCGCAGCAACTGGACCAGCAACCAGGAACTGTCGCGGCAAGACCCGCGACCGATTTCAAGCGTCTGCTCGGGCGTCTGCGTGCCCGCTTCCATGCGGATGACGTAATCGATCCGCTCTTCGAGCTTGCGATTCACCTCGACTAGGAAATCGATCGTACGCCCTTCATAGCCTTGGTGGCTGGCGACCAGTTCCTCGAAGAGCGGGCCCTGCGGCTCGCAATCGAAATAGGCGGCGAGGTCCGTCTTCAGTTTGTCGTCATAGGCAAAGGGGTAGTCCTCGGCATATTCCTCGACGAAGAAATCGAACGGATTGATCACGGTCATGTCCGCGATCAAATCCACTTCGATACTGAATTCGCTGACTTTTTCCGGGAAAACCACCCGCGCCTGCCAATTGCCGTGCGGGTCCTGCTGCCAGTTGATGAAGTGCTGTTCGGGCAGGATCTTGAGCGCATAATTGGGCACCGCAGTGCGCGCATGTGGTGCGGGCCGGAGGCGGATGACTTGTGGTCCAAGACTGATAGGGCGCGAATAGCGGTAATGCGTGCGGTGATGCAAAGCGGCGCGGATCATGGCTTAACTAGACGCTTCTCCGTGCTGCAATGCAATATCCTTCTTGCCCGGTGTGCCTCCAAGCGATGCGATGCATTCCTAGCCTGAAAAGAGCGACTTCGCCCACCGCCCCAGCCTGACGCCAGCGCGAAGTCCGGGCAGGGCCTTGCCCACCAACCTCGCCGCTGGCCCGGATCCCAATGCTTTGATTGCGCGGAAGGAGGAGCTTGGTTTCGCCCCGTCGCTCTCAAGCTGGAGAGCAAGTTCGAGCAATTCTCCAGCCTCCTTATCAAGTCTCGCAGCCCGAAGTCTCAGCAAGGCCAGTGGAAGCTGCGAGAGGGCTCGCTGGGCAATTGCCGGCGTCATGGCATTGCGTTCCACTGCCCAACCGCGGAAGGCCTTCAGTTTCGCGAGCGTGCTCAGGCCGATCTGCGCCTGTGGCAAGCCATCGGACAGATGGCCCTCGTCATGGACACGCCGGAGGGCGACGATATCGGCAATGAGCGCAGGGGCACCGCATGTGGCCACAATGCGCCAGGCCAGTTCGGTATCCTCGCCGACCAGCAAGCCCTCCAGATAATGTCCTGCCCCATCGAGCGCGCTGCGGCGGATGATCGCGGCATGGGTCGCCCAGTTGGAACCGACAACGCCTTGCAGGTCTACCTGCGGGGCAAAGTTGTCGCGCCGCCAAATCCGGTTCCCGTCCCGGTCGGCATGCAGGATATGGCCCAGCGCATAATCCGATCCACTCGCTTCGAGCGCGCGGGCGAGACGGACAAGTCCGTCCTTCTCCACAAGGTCATCGGAATCGAGGAAATAGACGAGTTCGCCATGCGCCGCTTGCAGGCCGCGATTTCGGGCAGCTGCAGGACCGGCATTGTGCTGCCTGATGATGGTGAGCGTACAGCCGGAAACATCGTCCCATCGCCCTTGCAGCTCCTCCGCCGTGCTGTCGGTTGAGCCATCGTCGACAACGATCGCCTCTATCGGGCGATAGTGCTGCGAAACCAGCGAATCGAGCATCTCGCCGACCATGGCACGCCGGTTAAAGGTCGGCGTGATGATCGAGACCAACGAATCTTTTCCATCCTCCACGGCCGACATTGTCAGGCCGACCCCAGCATGATCGGGTTGGGCACTTGCCAGCCGATTTGCGTCTCGAGATCCGATGTCAGCCAGCGGCTCGTACCGACAGAGCTGAGATGCAGAATGCGGGTTTCTTCGGGCGGTCGACGCAGGCTCGCCCCGATAGCATGGCAAAGGTCGGACATCCGTATCGCCGCCTGCGGGTCCCATGCCGGACTCGGGCGTTGCCAGTCCGCCTCCAGCACTTCACCGAAGCGCAACACGGAACTGACCGGCCTGCCCTTTCGTCCGAAAGCACAGGCAATCTGTTCTGCCATCAGCTTGCTTGCGCCATAGCAGTTTCCACCCGGATCGACGGGCACGATCTCGACCGGATCAGAGTCCGACTGACGGCTTGCCTGAGCCCAGATCGAACTCGCCAGCACGACATGGCCCGTGCCCGATGCGGCTGCAGCAAGGTAGAGATTGAGCACGGCATCCACATTGGGCTGGACCAGCTCAGACCATCCGGCCTTGAAGTTCCCGTTGCCGGCAAGATGGACGACGGCATCCACTCCGCTCAACGCGTTTGCAAGCTCGTCTACCTGCGTCGCGAGATCGATCTTCGCGACCCATTTGTCACCGCGCGGCCTACGGTCGAGGCAGGTGATTTCCAGATCCTTCTCGGCGGAGAGATGCCCGCGCAAGGCTCGGCCGATCCGGCCAGCCGCCCCTGTGATAAGCACCCGCATGACTGGCTGAATGAGGCGCAGGCACACCCTAGTCAATGCTTGTCAGTAGCCCCCGCCACTCTAAGATGGGACAAGAATGCAATTACTGGCGGGCCGCTACTTTGGTCCGGACGGAGAAGTCCTTGAAGTTTGCAAGTAGTCACAGGTTCCGCACCATTCCCAATTCGGTGGTTGCCGATGTCGTCGAAGACGAAGCGGTAATCATCAATGTCGAGACGGGCATCTATTACAGCACCGAAGGTTGCGGCGGCTGGATCTGGAGCAATGTCGCAGCGGGTGTCCCGATCGGTGCGATTACCGCTGCGCTAGAGGCGGCCAGCCCCGAATTCGAGATCGAGGCCGCGCTCGACCGCTTCCTGGCCGAACTGATCGAGGAGAAGCTTATCGAAACGGCCGAGAGCGGGGCCGAAGAGGTACAGAGTGCCCCGCAAAAGGGCGCCGAACCCAAGCTGGTCATATATCGCGACATGCAGGATCTCATGGCTCTGGATCCTCCCATGCCGATCCTCGACGAGCAGCCTGACTAGGCAACGAAACGGCGGCGCGAATGTCCGGAAGACTGGCCAGATTCGCGCAGGGTTACGCCCTACCCGGCCCTGAGCTGAAACGCCTGCTGCGGATCGCTTTGGGTATCGGAGAAGATGCTCATTCCCCGGAGAGCCTGCGCTGGGCGCTAGCCCGGATCGGGGACAGCGAACGCGGCTTGCGCTGGCTCATGCCTTTACTGGCCGCGACCAACGGAAAGGCAGAAGGGCTCTCTCCGGACATCCAGGCCAAGCTGCAAGCCGCCCGGCTTTACGAAAAGCAGCGCAGCCAGCGCTTCGACGAAATTGCCGCCAGCGCTATCGCGAAAATTGGCGAAACAAGTGCTCCCCCGCTAATTTCGCGCGGGCTGGCATTGGCCCGGACAGCCTATCCTTGCCGGGAGGCGCGCCATTGCCACGATCTCGACCTTCTGGTGCGTGAGATGACAGGCGCGCGCGCTGCCATGCAGCAGACGGGCTTCGCAGCCATTCCTGAAGAGGCTGGCCTCAGACATGCATCGGGTATGACGGCGAGGCTGCACCTTTCACCCTTCCCCGGCGATGGCGGCCACCCGCTAGACTCGGCAATCTGGGAACGCGCCGCTCCATTCGAGCTGGCTGGTGCGCCGGTACTCCTCGCCGCCCCGACCGATGTGCTGCTGCACACAATCCTGCTGCCGAGCTGGTTGGTTGCCGGGCACGCGACCTGGATCGTGGATGCGCATTTCGCCCTTGCTGCGGACTCGATCGAGTGGGAGGCGCTCGACCGGCTTCCCGCGCCCGACCGGCTATTTGCCGCACGTGCGCTGAGCCTGCTGGCAGAAGAGTTTTCGGCGCCAGTTCCCGCCGAGCTACTAGCCCGTCCAGTGAAACTGCCTTTCGGTGAGGTCCTTGAGTCCCTCAAACGCATGGCCCGCTGGAAGGGCCGCAAGGCGCTTCTCCGTGAGGGGCTCGCCGCCTTAATGGGTTAGGCCCGACCGCCCCGCCACAGGGTCCGGGACAGCAAGGCAGCCAATCCGAGCGACAGGATCGCGGCCAGCGCCAGTCCGGAGACGACACCGCCCGGCCGGTAGAGATCGAGCAGGTACAGCGCGCCGCACAATCCCAGCACCGCGAGAAGTGCAGGCACTTGGCTGCCGATTTTCGGCCAGGCCTCAGAGGCCACGTACTGGCGCGCCACCGCCACTTCGAGCGGCGCTATGGCGCAATTCACGGTGACCAGCCCGACCAGCACGTATTGCAGCCCCAATGGCGCAAGCAGGGCGATGACCGCGAGATTGACAACCGCCAGCATGATGTCGAGCCACAAGCGCTGGCGCGCGAAACCGAGCGAAATAAGGATCGAAGCGAACGGGCCGAGCGCCGCGCGCAAGGCCTCGATCGTGCACAGGACATAGAGGATCGGCACAGCGGGCAGCCACTCGCTTCCCAGCAGCAGGCCTATCCACATGGGCGATGTCAGGGCAAGCAGAGCGAGCGCCGGCCATGTCAGGGCGATCGACAATTGCAGCGTATGGGTGATCTGCGCGCGGAGCCGCGTCGGCTCGTCCCGCAAGGAAGCATAGATCGGCCAGGCATGGTTGTTGAGAACGGCGGGGATCGCCTGTCGCAATGCGCTCGTGAAGCGCCGTGCGAGGCTGTAGAAGCCAAGGATCGCCGGGCCGAAAAAGGCGCCGACCAGCAGTTCATCGGCCCTTTCGCGCAGCATGGTCAGCATCTGGCTGGCTGCCACAGGCAATCCTCGCCGCGCCAAGGCAATCGCTGCACGCATGTCCGGCCAACGGGCCAGCTCGCGCATGAACCAGAGCGAAGAGAGTGCCAGCAGAGCCTGAGTAATCAGCAGCCGCGCGACGAGGCTGGCGACACCCGCACCGGCGAAGGCCAACGCTATGGCCACAAGACTACCGGCCAGCTCGGCCGAAAGCGTGACCTGCGCCAGAAGGCCGAAGCGCTTGTTACGGCGATGGATGGCAAGCGCCGAATTGGCCAGCACCGCCAATGGCAGTGCAGGAGAGACGACCAGCAGCACCTTCCAGGCCTCGTCCAGCCCGGCAATTGCCGGCACCCATTGTACGCAAATGAGCAGCAGAAGCATGGCGAGAAGACCGGCAGAGAATGCGAGCCCGACCGAGCCGCAGAACTTCGCGGCGTCCATCTCCTCATCGAAGACCACGGCCGCCGAAAGACCGAGGCCGGCAAGCGGTGTAAGGATCGAGATCACAGCCGCAGCGAAGGCGAAGATGCCGAACTCCTCTGGCAACAGGATCGCGGCGAGGATGGTGAGGGTGACCAGGCGCACGACCTGTATCCCCCAGCTCTGGGCCCAGACCCAGCCCAGCCCCTTTGTCAGCTCATGCCATTGGAGCGATTTCGGCACCGCTCAGGCCGCTGATCGCTGGCGCAATCCGCGGCGGGCAAGGCAGAAGCGCAGATAGGCCGGGACGGAACAGATCGCGCGCAACCAGCTTCCGCCGGCGCCGCCGATGAGCAGCACCGCCCCATGCTCACCGAAACGGGTGATCCAATCGTCCGAGTAGAGCCACGAACCGAAAGCGAAGAGACGCGCGGGAGCCTTCTGCTGTTCGAGGCGGCGGGCCACTCCGGGCGGTATCGCCTGCGTGAAGGAAGAGACCTGTTCCAGCGCCACGCCCACAAGAGGGCCAATCCCCAGGGCACGCGAATCGCGCTCCAACAGCTGCCAATCCATATCGCCACTCTCGACCAGGGCGATAATATCCGCGATCCATTTGCCGCTGGCTTCCCGGCTGGCCAGCGCATTGGCGACAAGATGCAACAGGTGATGTTCGCGCCGCAGCGTCCTTAGTCCCAAAAGCCCTGCCTCGGATGGGCCGAATGGCACCGCCTCGCGCTCGAGCAGCGTCATGTCGCGGTTCCAACCGATCCAATGGTGGAAAGGCTGGCAATGCAGGTCGAGCACGTCGCCCTCCGGGCCGTGCAGTTCGATGGCATGGGCAAAGCGCGGATCGAACAATTCGGGAGAAGCGAATTTAGGAGAGGTCCAGCCCTGCGCGAGATAGGCCCGGATCACTTCGGTGACTCTTTCTGGCGCAACGAGGATATCGGTATCGCCGAAACCGCGCAGCCTGCCCGCCGCGTAATGACGCGCGATGGCGTTGCCCTTGAGCAGGATGGGCTGCGATCCTGCGGCAAGCGCCGGAGCGACGATCCGCGCCAGCCGACCACGCATCAATGCGTTCTTGGCCCAGCAGAGGCGATAGGCTTCGCGGCATTGATCCCTCAGCCTGTCGCCATCGCCACCTTTGCCCAGCCGGGGCACGACCAACGGCCATAATACTGCGGATTCGAGACCGGGCGCGCCCTTGCACGCCCGCCGCCAAGCCTCGAATTTCGATGCAAATTCCTCCTCCGGACTGAAAATGGCATCGAGCAATGCCAGCTGGTCCGCCGGGGGACTCAGCGCTTCGACCAGCTTCTGCCTCTCACCTGGACGCATGGATAACGACCCAGCCCTGTTGCATCGAACGAGCCCGCGGAATGCCATGCAATCGCTCGTGCAGCAACGCACGCGCCATCCTGCGGTGCACCGGCGTCTCGCCGATCACCTCGATCCTGGCAAAGCCGGCATTGCGCAGCATGAGGTCGAGCGCCGGGAGATTGGGGCCGCAATAGCTTGTTTCATCCTGCCACAATTCGCCCTCGTCATAGAGGGCAATGGCGGGATCGGACACGTCGAGCAAATCGGTATGCGTTTCCAGCACCAGCAATTCGCCCGTTACCGAAGCGACGCGTTCGATTGCCAGCGCCGGGTGGCGCATGTGGTAGAGGACGTTGAGGAACAGCACGATGTCGAATGTGCCGAGCTTTTCCGGCGAGAGGTCGAGCACTTCCATCTCGACCGAGCGCGCCTTGGAACCAAGCGCCTCACGCGCACAGTCGAAGCCGGCCTTGCTGCCCCATCCCTCACCCGACCAGCAAAAGGAATCCATCGCCGTCACCTTGGCGCCGCGCGCTTCCATGGCGAAGCTGAAGAAGCCGTCCCACGCCCCGATATCGAGCAAGGTCCTGCCGCTCAGATCGTCGGGCAGGCGCAGACCGGGCAGCCTTGGCGAGGGATCGATCTTGCCCGGAGTGACCACACCGCCCGGCAACTCGATACGGTGGAACCATTCTATCGCTTCGACGCGGCGGGCAAGCTGTTCTTGTGAAATCGGATCGCTCATGAGGCAGCCAGCCTGCCATAAAGTTCGAGGTAGGACTGCACCTGTGTGTCGAGGCCGAACCGCGCAGCAGCGCTTCGGGCGGCGGCACGGCCCATTTCGCGCGCGGCCTCTGGATCGTCCAGCAAGGTAATGCAGGCATCGGCGATCGCATCGGGAGATAGATCGTGCAGCACAATACCGGTTTCGTCATCGAGCACGACTTCCGGCAAACCGCCGATGGCCGAACAGACAACCGGGCGCGAAGCCAGCGCCGCTTCCAACGCGACGAGTCCGAAGCCTTCCAGTGAGCGTGACGGGACCAGCACTGCCGTCGCGCGTTCGACCAGGGCCTGAAGCTCGGTATCCACCACCCAGCCGGTGAAGCGGACCGCATGGGCAATGCCAAGATCGGCCGCTTGCTGCTCGAGATCTGCACGCAGGGGCCCGTCACTTGCAACCACCAACCTCGCTTCCGAATGCGCCGCCAGGATCACGGGCATGGCGGCAATGGCAAGGTCGAAACCCTTGCTTTCGACATGCCTACCGGAGATCAGCAAGTAGGGCGGATCGGTCGGCTCAAGATCACGCGGAGTCCGCGCATCGCCATTGAAGATGACGCTGCTTCTGCTTGCCAGCGCGGAATTTCGCGCCAGAGCGTGCTGCCGCGTAGCTTCGCTGACGCCGCTCATCCAGTCGCAGGATGCGAGCAGTTGCCCGAACACTCCGCCATCCGATCCCTCTGTATCGCCCAGCAGTCCATGCATGGTCACCAGCGTGGGGCAATCCACGGCACTAAGCGTGCGCAGATGAAAGAATTCGCTCGTGCCATGGAAGTGGACGTGGACGATGTCAGGCCGGAACTCCTTCTTGAAGGCGGCGACCTGCCCGATCAGGCGGATCATGGCTGCCGCGTCCCTGCCCTCGATCGCTTCGGCGAATGGAAGACTGCGGACCTGATATTCGCCGCTGCCTCTCTCCGCGCGGTCGGGATGCGTGTTGGTGATGACGGCGACGTCGTGCCCCGCCTGCGCCATTTCCGCGGCAAGGGCGAACACGACATTTTCCGTGCCGCCGCGAAAGGGCGGGAAGTAGTCAGTCCAATGCAGGATGCGCAATTCGCCTCTCCCCTTCGGCGACTGCCAATATCCGGGCGCTCGCCTCGCGCAAATGCTCATCCCAGCTTGGCCAGGCTTCGGCCCGGGCGCGCGCAGCCTGGCCCATAGCCTGCATCCTTTCGCGATTTCCGACCATAACGCCAATCGCGCGCGCCAGCTGCTCCGCATTGCCGGGCTCGACCAGCAGGCCGGTTTCGCCATCCGCAACGATCAGGGACAAGCCGCCGACAGACGACGCTATGACGGGCCGCCCGCGCCACGCCGCCTCCAGCGCGACGAGGCCGAAACTCTCCTGCAGCGAAGGAATGCAGACGACGCTTGCCGCATCGATCAGCTGTCCCACCCGGCCATGCGGAACGCGTCCGGCAACGGTCACATTCTCTCCGTGATGGTCCGTGACATCCCGGTGCATCGGACCTTCACCTGCAATCGTGAGCTTGAGGTCGGGATGATCCGCGGCAAGCAGATCCACCGCATCGAGCAAGGTCGAGAGCCCTTTTTCCGCGCTAAGCCTGCCGCAGAAGAGTAGCTGCGGGTCCATGGGCAGCGGCACAACGGGTGCGGCGAGCGGTTTGCAGGCAAGCGAGGTCTGCTCGACCGGCACATCCTTGCGGAACGAAGCGATCCATTCGGCCACTTCGGCAGAGAAACATAGTACGGCGTCCATGCGGGCAAGAAGGGTATGAAATGGCGAGCCATGCGCCCTGCTGGATCGCGGCCACACGGCATGGGCAACCAGCACACAGGGGACGGTGATAGAACTGCCCAGCAGGTTCAGCAGGGCAAGGGTTTGCGGCACGAATTCGTTGACAACCACCAGTCCGGGTTGGAACTCGTCCAGCATCGTCCGCATCTCGGCAAGCTGCTGCGCGAGACCTGCGCCGGCAGGACTGTCACCAGGGCAAACGAGGCGTACATGATGGCCTTCTGCCCGCAAGTGCTCGATCATCCAGCCGGCCCAGACTTCCGCGCCTCCTGCCGGCGGCTCGATAATATTGCTCCACCAGAGAATTCGCACGTGCCTTGCCCCGACCGATCGCGCAAATGCTAGGCATGGGGCTAATCGATTGCAACAAAGCGCCAATTTCAGCATAGGATTACACATGGCCTCGCGGACCACCGACCGGCTCCCAGCCCTTGCAAATCCTCATATGGCATCGCTGCACGAAGCGCATGAAGCAGCAGCGCGGGTCTGCGCGCCGTTACGCTTCGACTTCGAGGTGGCCGGACATCCGATGCGTTGCACATTCGCGGGCGACGATCTGGCCCAGGCCATCACGCTCGGCTTCCAGCATCTTCGGCAAGACGCTGGTGGACCCGCGGGGCTTGCGGTCGAGCTATGGGATATTGGCGCCAGCGGTGTGCAGCGTCCGCTGCCCGATATGCGCAGGCTTATCGACTGGCACAGGACCTATGCAGACGGGCTGGTTGCCAAGGGAGAAGGCCTGCTCGGCTACCAGTCACCGCGCCTCTACGTCATGATCGATCTGGCTGAAGGACGCATGATCGGCTGTGTTACCGATGCCGCGGACCTCTCCGCATATGAAATCGGCAAGCCGCTCCAGCCGCTGCTCTTCGCATGGCTGCAATCGCGAACCGTCCAGCCGATACATGCTGCGCTGATCGCACAGGAAGGAAAGGGCTTGCTGCTCGGCGGCAAGGGCGGCTCGGGCAAGAGCACGACTGCGCTCGCCTGCGCCCGGGCGGGAATGCAATTCCTGGGCGACGACTATGTCGGCATCGAGCGGCTGCATGGCGGTTTTGTCGGCCACAGCCTCTACGCATCGGCATGGCTGGAGAAAGGTCACTCTCGGCGCTTTTCTGCGATGGGAAAGCACCGCATGCCCGGCAAGGATAGCGGCGAGCGCAAGCAAAGCTTCGCTATCGCCACTGCTGCACCGGGGGCCACCCGCGCGAAATGTACGATTTCTGCCGTGGCCATTCCGCGCATCGTCGACAGCGAAAACAGCAGCTTCGCACCGATCGAACGGCACGAGACGGCCTTGCGGCTCGCCCCTTCTGCGGTGCTGCAAATGGCGCATCTCGACCGCGCCGAGATTTTCGGGATCGCGCAGGACCTGGTTGCCACCCTGCCCTGCTTCGAACTGCGCATCGGCAGCAGGCTCGACCTGATACCGGACGCTGTGAGCAAACTGCTGGCGGAGCTGCGCAAGTGACCAGGGAGACCACGATACTTGCCGCCATTCCGGTTTTCGACAATGCGGCGGAGCTGCCACGCGCTATCGAGAGCCTGCTCGCACAGACCATGCTCCCGGACCGCATCCTGGTGGTGGACGACGGTTCCAGTGAGGATATCCGCGCAGCGATCGCGCGCTTCGGCAGCAAGGTCGAGTATGTCCGCCAGGACAATGCCGGCCCGGTCACCGCGCGCAACCGTGCCATCGGCCTGTGCAATGAGACCTATCTCACCATGCTCGACAGCGATGACGAGTTCCATCCCGAGCGGATCGAAACCGCGATCACGCATATGCAGGCAAACCCGGCGGTCGGCGGTACCGTCTGCCTCGCGCAGAATGTTTCGCCCGACGGACTGCCTTCCGGCCAGCCGGTTCCGGCCTTCACGCTCGGGGCCTCCGTGATCCGCCGCGCGACCTATGACAAGGTCGGCCTGCCCGATGCACAGATGCAGCACGGGGCAGCACTTGAATGGTTCCTGCGGGCGCGCAAGGCGGGCGTAGAAATCGCCATCGACGAAAAGCCCCTGCTCATACGCCACCTCAAACGCGGCAGCCTCAGCCAGCGTAATATCGGACAAAGCCATCTCGAGCACCTCGCCGTGGTCCGCAAATGGCTGGCGGACAAGCGGGGGGAATAGTCCGCGCCCGCGTTGCAAATATTGGGGGATGGTGGAACAAGCTTCCGATACAATCCCACAACTTGCGACGATGGAGAGCGGAAACTGGACTGGGGCATCTTGTCGAATTCGGTAGGCCCGCGTCTTCGGCTGCTGCGCAACAGCCTGCAGGCACGATCCATTTCCACATCCGAACCCTTCGGCTTGCCCACCGGCTCGCTTACCGTGATGTCGCTGATTGCAGCCAATCCGGGATCTTCTCAGGTGCAGCTTGCCGAATGGGCAGGCATTACCGGGCCGGGCCTGGTCGGAATTATCGACGACCTCGAACAGCGCGGCCTGGTCAAGCGGGAGCGCTCGCCTACCGATCGCCGAAAAAACCTGCTCGTGCTCACCGATGAGGGCGAGCTGAAGATGGAGACCCTGTTCGGAGAAGTGTCCGAGATCGAGGCGCCCATTCGTAACGAACTTGGACCGCAGGACTTTCAGCGATTCATGGAAATGGTCGACAGGGCCGTTGCCGCACTGGACAGGCAAAAGAGTTAGCCGTTCCCGCGGGCTTCCCGGCGGATTTCCTTTGAAATGATAATCATTGGCATGCTAACAAACGGGCAGTTGGCGCCCGGCGATCTCATGCGACCGGGCAAGACGGGAATCGGGGAGAGAATTCTTGCGCGCTATCTGGTTGCTGGCCGCCGGTGCCATGGCACTGGCACCCTATGCGGAATTGAGGGCGGATAGCCTCGAAGTCGACGCAGGTGACTGGCCTCGCTACGCGCGCGACGAATGGGGCACACGCTATTCCCCGCTGGACCAGATCAACAAGGACAATGTTGGTGATCTGCAGCAGGCCTTTGCGGTCCAGTTGCGCCCGGACGGCGGCGGCGGCCTGCTCGGAGGCAGCGTGCCCATCGTGCTCGACGGGGTGATGTATCTCCCGCTCGGCAATGCCGTGCTCGCGCTGGAAGCCGATACGGGCCGCGAGATCTGGCGCCACACGCCCGAAGACGGGCTGATCCGGCGCACGGTTTCGTGGTGGCCGGGCGATGGCGATATCGGCCCGCGCCTGTTCTATTCCTTCGGTACCGGCATACGCGCCATCGACCCCGCAACAGGCGAGGTGGATGCAAGCTTCGGCGATGGTGGCGAGACGCTATTCGACGGCACGCCCGCCAGCTACCCGCCGAGCGTCTATGGCAACACGCTGATCGTCGGCGCCAGCGTGGGCGAGGATCCGCAGGGTGCTTCGGGCAATTCGCGTGCTTATGACGCGCGCACCGGCGAGAAGCTGTGGGAGTTCAGCACCGTCGCCCAACCGGGGCAGGTGGGGCATGAAACCTGGCTCGACGATGGCTGGCGCGATCGCTCCGGCACCAATATGTGGATCTGGTACACGACCGGAGATCCCGAGACCGAAACGGCGTACATGACCATCGGAAGCCCGAGTCCCAACTATTATGGCGGGGACAGGCCGGGCGACAATCTGTTCGGCAACTCGCTGGTTGCGGTCGACATCCACACCGGCGAACTCAAATGGTACTTCCAGGCCATCCATCACGATCTGTGGGACTGGGACCTTCCGGCCCCGCCCGTGCTGTTCGATGTCGAAATCGACGGTGAGACAATCCCGGCACTGGCACTGACCGGCAAGAACGCGTTGATGTACATCCTCAACCGCGAAACGGGTGAACCGATCCACGGCGTGAACGAAATGCCGGTCGCGCCAGGCGATGTACCGGGCGAATGGTACTCGCCCACGCAGCCTTTCCCCGTGGCCCCTGCGCCTTTGGCGGAAATGTGGTGGGACCCCAGCAATGTGGTGACGGCAGAGGACACCACGCCGGAACATGCGGCTGCCTGCCAGGCCCTGCTCGATTCCTATGGCGGCAGCTTCTTCAATTCCGGGCCCTTCACGCCCTTCTTCCTGCACAAGAAAGATGATCCACCCCGCGCATCGATCAACATGCCGCATAATGGCGGTTCGAACTGGGGTGGCAGCGCCGCCGACCCGACGCGCGGCGTGGTCTTCGTCAACATCACGGAAAGCGCCAGCATCGGATGGGTCGAGGAGCGCGATCCCGAACGCACCTATGGCCGCGGCACGGCCAATTCTCCGCAACCCTACGATCGCGCCGACATCAATAGCGGGGGTGGTTATGCGACATTCTCCGCCCGGGTCGAAATCGACGGCGAGCAGGTCATGCTGCCCTGCCATCGTCCGCCTTGGGGCCATCTCAATGCTGTCGATGCCAATACCGGTGAAATCCTCTGGTCGAGCCTGCTCGGCACCACGCCGCAATTGCCCGAAGGCAAACGCGAGACCGGTGCCAGCAACTGGACCGGCGGACCGATGGTCACTGCCGGCGGCCTCGTCTTCATCGGCGCAACCGGTGATGCGATCTTCCGCGCATTCGATGCAGATACGGGCGAGCTGGTCTGGAGCGAGCAGCTCCCCTACTCTGCGCAGACCATACCGATGACCTACCAGGGCAATGACGGGCGCCAATATGTGGCGGTCATCGCCGCAGGCGGTCGCTCGGGCGGCCCCTCCATGCGAACCGAAGACGGGCGCCCGCTCAATGGCGAGTCCCTCTACGTTTTCGCCCTCCCGGAATGACATTTGAGAGAGCTTGGATAGTCACATGATGAAGAAGTGCATGATCGCAATGGGCGCCGCCCTGCTGGCATCGACCGCCATGGCGCAGACGCAGACCGTCACCACCCCCGAGGGCGGGCAGCTGGAGGTGAGCCAGGACCTGGCCTATGCCCCCGGCGAGCTCTCGTTGGCGCAATTGCAGGAATCGACGCGTAACCTGTTCATCCAGGATTCGATGAATGTCTTCCGGCGCTTCGAGGCAGACCTGACCGAGGAAATGGTCAATTTCTACGTCAACGCGCTCGGCCTGCGTTCGCTTAACCCGATCCAGCTGAGCGCCAACAGCCAGATGATCCTGACCGGCGTGGGAACCGGCCAGATCAAGCTCGCGGCTGGGCAGAATGGCGACCAGTCGGCCTATGATCTGTCGGGCGGCCCGATGGGCGGCACCGGCATCCGTTTCTGGACCCTCACCTTCCCGAGCGCCGAGGCTATTGCAGAACGCTTTGCCGAAGCCGGCTTTACGGCTCCGCAATTCACCACCGGCTCCGATGGTGTGCAGGTGGCCATGGTCGATGATCCGGGCGGCTTCCCCGTCCAGATCCGCATCGTTCCGGGTGCGCAGGAAGGCTCGAATGACGGGGTCGGCGTCAACATCGCCGTTTCCGATCTCGAAACGAGCCGCGCCTATTATCGCGAATTCGTCGGCCTGACCGAGCTTGATCCGATCACCGATCCGGTGCTCGGCATCACCAAATATCCCTACAACCATGCCGAAACGACGCTCTATCTCTACGAGGTCGGTGAAGGTCTCCCGGCCAATACGGGCAGCGCGGGCATCCAGTATGTGGTGAGCGATGCGGCCATGGTCGATGCCAAGGCAAAGCATCGCCGCATCGGGGTACAGACACCGCTGAACCAGATGCGCGGTTTCGAGCTGACCACGGTATGGCTCTACGATCCCGATCATGTGACCAATTACTTTGCGCAGGTCGGTCCAAATAGCCGCACCGCGCAGGAAGCCCGCGCGCGCGAGGCAGCGAACGACCTCACCGCGCTTCCGCCCATCCCGACCGACTACCAGCCCGCGCAGACCCCTTGGGGCGAGCCCGATTTCCGTGGCGGCTGGCCGATCGACCATTTGAACGGCACGCCTTTCGAGCGTCCGGTGGACCAGGGCGAACGCGTCTTCCTCACCGATGAAGAATTCGCCGCCAAGACCGCGCGCATCGATGCCGCCAATGCGCGCTACGAGCAGGAAGATTCCGAAGACCGGATCGGCATGGGCCACTGGGCGGAAATGGGCGATACAAATCGCCGCACCTCCTTCCTGACCGTGCCCTCCAACGGGCGCCTGCCGGCCAAGACCGAACAGGGGCAGGAGAATGCCGATGCCATGCGCTCCAGCTGGCGCAACGGGCAGAGTTTCCGCAGCTGGACCGATTTCGACAGCTGGGACCGCTGCATCACGCGCGGCCTGCCCACCAGCATGTTCCCCGGCATGTACAATAACGGAATCCGCATCTTCCAGTCGCCCGGCATGGTGGCGATGCAGCACGAGCTGATCCACGAAGTGCGCCTGATCCCGACCGACGGTCGCAGTAGCGTGCCGCGCCAGATCGAGCACTGGATGGGCGAAAGCCGCGGTCACTGGGAAAACGGCAACACGCTGGTGATCGAGACGACCAATTTCCGTCCCGGCCCTTCGGCCACCAGCGTGGTGACCAGCGGCTCCCCGCCGAACAATGACAGCCCGGTGAGCACCGAGGCCCATCTGGTCGAGCGCCTGACCATGACCGGACCGGACAGCATCGTTTACGAGATGATCTTCACCGATCCGGTCAACTACACCGCTCCCTGGGGTGCGCGCACCGACTGGGTGCGCAACGACGATTACGAGCAGTTCGAATATGCCTGCCACGAAGGCAATGTGCAGATCCGCAACTACATCACGGCGGATCTCGCGGCGAGCGAACGGGCAGCGGAAGGCGCGCAATAAGGGTGGCCGGCTCGCCTCCCTCCGAGAGCTTCGAGGTCTACAATGCGGGCGCGACGACGCTGGAAATCAGCACGCTCGTGAAGATGGTGCTGCTCGTCCGCGGTTTCCGCAACCGGCTGGACGAGCATTTGCGCAAGATCGGCCAGACCACGGCGCGGATGGAAACGCTATCGGCGATCCTCAACATGCCGGGCGAAAAATCGCAAAGTGATATCGCCAAGCGCCTGCGCGTCGAGGGTGCAACGGTCACGCGGATGATCGATGTCCTCGGACGGGAGGGCTTGGTCGAGCGCAAGCCCCATCCCTGCGACCGAAGGATCAACCTCGTCTCGATCACCCCCGAAGGCCGGAAGGTGTTGCAGGAAATTTTCCGGACTTACGACATGCTACGCGGACACCTGCTGGAGGGCACATCGCCGGAAGAGCTGGAATTGCTTCAGTCACTGGTTGACCGGATGCTGGGTCGGCTCGACCTGCCCGTCGACCAGCCACAGCCGGTGGATGTTGCCTCTTAGGTCAGCCTGATCCTTGCCAATCCTCGCGCGATGTGCCCCTCAGGCCTCACCTCACAATGTCGCCATTCGCTGCCGCGCTAGCCGCCAAATAGTCTGCGATTTCGTCAATTTCCGCGTCGGTCAATTCGGACGGGCGGAACATCGGCATGGAGCCCGTTCCCCGACGTACGAAGACGCGCAGGACAGGGGCCGGCAAGTCGTTGCGAAGCTCGATCTCGCCCGGCCGGGCGCCTTCATACTTCTCCTGCAGCACCGCGGTGCCAGGGAGCAGGCGAGCACCATCATCGCCCGATCCGGTGCCGTGACAAGCCGCACAATGCTCCGCGAATAGCGCCCTGCCCGGCATGTCCGGACGCACAATATCGGCACGCCCCTGCTGCGCCGCTGCCGAGAATGACACAAGGGAACCTGAAAGGCACAGAAGGGCTCCGAGCAGCCTCATGAGCGGAACCTACGGGGCCAGATACCGCCCCTGCCCGGCGCGATGATCCCGTCCGGGTCGACCGCGTCCTTCAACTGCTCGTGAAAGCGCCGCAAGATGTGGTCGTTGAAGCTGTAAGTGGCCGAAACATCGTCTTGGTAGATCGGCGACGCGCGATAATCGCCCCAGCCATGTTCGGCGGCGACCGCAACCATCTTCTTCATCGCCCGGTGGACCATCGCATTATGCTCGGGATCGTCATGCTTGACCGATGGAGCAAAGACCATCTGGAACGTGTGCGTGTGCCAGAATAGCGGCACAGTAATGGCGCTGAAATAGGGCGGCAGGTCGAACTCGCGCTGGGCATCGCCGAGCACGCGCTGCGCCTCGAACACCGCCTCTCCATCGCGCGGGATGACGGGGAAGAAACCGACATGGCCATCGTCGCGCACGATCTCCCAGATGCCAAGCGAAGGCACGCCGAGCGCAGCCTTGCGGCGAATGCCCGAAGCATAGGGCTGCGTGGTATTTTCGAGCTGCTGCTCTGTCGCCGGGAGTTTGAAGTGATCGCCGGCAATCGCCTGCGCACCGGGAATGTCCGAGAGGATGCGGTCCTTGGCATATTCCCACTGGGCCAAAGTCGCGGCCTGCGGACCCAGGAATTGCAGGTCGACAGCCCAGCTCGGCAAGTCGACCGCTTCGGCGGCCGTATCCATTTCCACATCGCTCGGACCGCCAAGCTTGGTCGCCAGCGCCGCGAAATCCGGATCGGCCATCCTTGAGGAGAGCGGGCTGGCAAAGCGCACCTCGCTGATCATCCCGCTGTCGGAGAGATAGTTCACATGCTCGATCAGCTTGATGAGGTCGCGGCGCTTGGGCACGGTGATCAGGCCGGTGCGGTAATATTCGGGCAGCGGCAGCAGGCGGAAGCCCATCTTGGTGACCACGCCGAAATTGCCCTGTGCGAACAGACCCGCCGGATCGGGACCGAAGCCGTAGGGATATTCCTGCCACGTATCGGCGCCAGGCAGTGCGCCCATGCCGGTGCGCATGATCTCGCCATCGGGCAGCACCACTTCCATCCCGCAATGCGCGCCGAAATGATCGCGGAAATGCGGCATGGTGTAACCGACCCCGCGTTCCAGCGCGTTGCCGATGGGCGAGCCCCAGCCGGGATCGGGCACGTCGAGCATGAGTTTGAGCCCGCGCTCCTCGACATGGCGGTAAAGATCGAAATAGGAAACGCCCGGTTCGACGAGGCAATAGTTGCGTGCCTCGTTCACTTCGAGCACGCGGTTCATGCGCTTGAGGTCGAGCACGACCGAGCCGTTCACATTGGGCGAAGGCCCGCCATATCCGAAATTCTTGCCGGTGGAGATGGGGAAGAGCGGCACGCGGTGGCGCTTGGCAATGCGCACCACTTCGCTGACCTGCTCGACATTCTCGGGCGCGACCGCCGCGCTGGCATGGCGTTCCTCACCAGTGTTCCAGACCGGGGAGAAGCTGTCGCGATAGGGGAACATGTCCTCAGCGCCGGACCAAACCCAATCGCTGCCGACTGCCCCGCGCAGTTCGCCAAGGAGCCTGGCAAATCCCGCCGCATCCATGTCTGGCGGGAGGGCGCTCATGCCAGCACGCTCGGATGATGCGGGGCGATGACCCAGCTGATGGGGGCAACACCCTGGAAATGCGGCTCGTCCAGCACGGTCCGGCTGACGACGCGGCGGCCATGCTGCTCGGCGAGGTTCTCGAGCACGAAGAGCGCGTCCGAGCCGGTAATGCCGCCCAGCACATAGCCCGGTTCGCGCCAGCGTCGGTCGAGATGATCGTACCACACGCGTGTCACATCGCCGGCAAAGCGCATGACCGGTATGAGGGGCTGGCCAGGCTGCGGTTCGGGTGAGAAGCGCTCATCAAGCAACAAGGCATCGAGACCATGGGGCATGCGCGCAAAAGCGGCGTGCGAGCCCGCTGCAAGCGCGGGCGCAACGGCAGTCCATTTCAGCAGGCTCCTTCGGCTGATCATTCTCCACCCTCCTGCATGCGGACCATCTCTTCTGCCAACAAAGGCACATGCGCACCGCGATCTTCAAGCGGCGCGGTCAGGTACGCATTGAGCTGGGCCAAATCTGCGTCGGAAATTTCGGTCTTGCGGAAAGGCGGCATCCAGGCCACGCCATTGCGCACGAAGACGGAGATGACCGGTGCCGGGAGGTCGGTACGGTCCTCAAGCGCTGCGGGAATGTCGCTTCCTTCATACTTCACGGCCAGCGACATGGTGCCCGCCAGTGAGGGAACGTCTGCATGGCAGGGAGCACACCAGTGGGCATAGACCCGCTTGCCAGCCTGCAACTCCTCCGCGCCCGGGCCAGTGCGTGCTACCTGCTGTGCGGCAACTGCCCCACATCCCAATGCCACCAGCGCGGCGCTTGCCAATAGCAGCCTCATGCGTCCCTCCCCGCGCGGAAGCGCTCGGGCCACACGCCGTAGCGGCCGACCGAGAGGATGCCGTTGGGATCGAGCGCGTCCTTGATCTGCTCGTTCACCCGGCGCAGCTTGTGGTCGCCGAAGCTGTAGGCATCCATCACCGAATCCATGAAGGCCGGCGGGCAGCGATATTCGCCCCAGCCATGTTCGGCGCAAATGCCGATAATTTCGGACACGGCCTCGCGCAGATGCGCGTTCCGCTCGTCCTTGTAGACCGGCACGGCGGCGAAGAGCACGAAGCTGCGCGTCCAGCAGGTCACAGCCGGGGCGAACATGAACAGGTTGAGGCCAAGCCGCTCGCATTCGCGGCGCATCACGCGATTGGCCTCGACAATGCCCTTGCCGCTGCGCGGGATGACGGCGCTGAACCAGATATGTCCGTCGCTGGGATTGAAATCGCCATAGCCGCGGCTGCCAACATTGAAGATTTCGAGCGAGGGAATGCCGAAGCGCGGCTTGTGGATACGCTCCATTTCATCCGCGCTGATCGGCAGTCTTAATGAGCCGGTCTCGTTGAAGCGCACGCCGGGAATGTGGGCAAAGCGCGACTGCACATATTCCCATTGGGCGCGAATAACCTTTTCCGGGCCGTAGAAATTGGGCGAGAAGCTCCATGCGGCAAGCCCGGTTTCCCCGACCAGCCGGTTCATTTCCTCCGGCTCGGGCACCATGGCCATGACGATCGGGTTGGCGCGGGTCAGGACCGGCGAGGAGAAGCCCGGCATGCCGTTGAAGAGATTTGCGTATTCGAGTTCGTTGGCAATCTCGACCAGTTCCTCGAGATCCTCGAAACGCATCACTTCGACGCTGGCCGAGAGATAGGCCTCGGGCTTGGGGAACATCCAGAAGCCCATCTTGGTGACGACCCCGAGCGTGGACTGGCGGAATAACCCGTCGAGGCAGGGGCCGATGCCCATGCGGTATTGCTGCCAGGTCTCCGAGCCGGGCAGCGCGCCCATGCCGGTGCGCAGCAATTCGCCATCGGCCATCACCGCCTCGATTCCGCAAACCGCCTCGAAGTGTCCGCGATAGCCTGCCGCGGTGTAGCCGCCGCCGCTATCCAGCGCATTGCCGACGAGCGAACCCCAACCCGGATCGGGCACTGACATCATCAGCTTGGAGCCGCTCTCCTCGAGATGGCGGTACATGTCGAAGAAGGACACGCCGGGTTCGACCAGGCAGGAGCAGTTGGCCTCGTTCACCTCGATGATGCGGTTCATCCGTTTGAGATCCACCACAACGCTGCCATTGAGGACCGGCGCGGAACCGCCATAACCGAGATTGCGGCCGGTGGAGATCGGGTAGATAGGAATGCGCCGCTCATTGGCGATACGCACGACCTGCTGCACTTCCTCGACATTGGCCGGCGCGACCGCGGCGCTCGCCATCTTTTCCTCGGGTTCGCCCCACAGGACCGAATAGAAGTCGCGATAGGTATTCAGGTCGGCGGGCTGGTCGAAGACCCATTCCGAGCCGACAGCACTGCGCATTGCGGCAAGGCCATCGACAAAATCCGTTTCAGTTACGCCTGGTGGCAGGGCCACGACCGCATCCCCTCAAGTTGAATATTTATACACTCGTATAAATATTCTCCCGACCCGGTCAATTGGCAAAGGCGGTGCGTGCAAAGCGCAGCAGGAAGTCAGGACTGTCGAGCTGGATGCCTTCGCTCGTCGCGGGTGCGCCATGGATCCTGGGAGGCGGCCCGAGCACTGAAGCAGAGACAAAGCGCACGCGGGCGCGCAGCTCGCCTTGTTCAAGATGCGGGCAATGTGGTGCAAGCAGAGCCTGCACGCGTTGGCTACATCGCAGCATCTCGTCCATCACGCGTTGGCGCGCATCGCCATGGCCATGCGAGGCAATCTCATCGAGGACGATCAGAGCCCGTCCACCAGGCGTGAATGCTGCCGGCTGCAACAGCGGCACGAGCCAGCAGCGCAGCAGTGAATCGATACTTTCCGCGGCCGCGCCTTCCAGCCCTTCCCACGCAAGAAGCATAGGATCGAGATTGAAGGCGCACAGGGTCTCCAACAGGGCACCGATCCCGCCGAAATGATAGGTTACCAATGCGGGATTGGCCCCGGCCCGATCCCCGACCTTGCGCACGGAAAGCCCGGTAATGCCCTGCTGCACCACCAGTTCTTCCGCTGCCGCCAGCAGTTTTCCGGCGGTCTCGGACAGGCCATCCGCCGGATGATCGCCAATGCTCGTCATACGCCCTACCCTAAAACCTGCGTGGCGGGACTTTTCGCGCGCACGCCGGTCCGAAGCAAGCGATGTGTTCCAACGGGCCGAAATTGCGCTGGCGAAAGACCGTCTCGGTCAGGTTTCTTCGCGACTGGCGATGCGTGCTCCGTCTTCCAGCGCACTGCCGGGATTGAGCACGACCACCTCGCCTTCCTCGAGGCCGCCGATCACTTCGGCATGTTCGTCATTGATGTGGTCGAGCGTGATGGCACGTTCGCGTGCCCTGCCACTATCGTCCACGAAGACATGCCAGCCGCCATCGCCGCCACGGAACAGAGCTCCGATGGGAACGCGCAGGGCATCCTCGCTGCGCCAGAGCACCACGGTGGCATCGAGCTGGTAGCCATGCCCGAGCCGCGCCGCTTCATCGCGCGAGTCTTCGGCAAAGGCGATGATAACATTTACGCGTTGTTCCTCGATGCCGAGCGCCGAAATCTTCAGCTTGCCATAGGGCTCGATCCGGTCGACCACGCCGATCAGCGGATCGGGCCCACCCCATTGCGAGATTTCCACCCTGTCTCCGGGGGAGACGCGCACCGCTTCACGCGAGAGCAGGTCCACCACCACCTCTATCTGCGAAGGATCGCCAATGGTCATCAAAGGCGTGCCTTCGGCGATCACACCCTCGCTTTCATTGATGACCGACATGACCGAACCGCTGGTCGGTGCGCGGACCGGGACCGGCACATCGCCTGCATTGGCTCCCGGCTGGGAAAGCTGCGAACGGATGCGCACCACTTCCGCCTGCGCCTGCGCCAATGCCGCTTCGCCTGTGGCGACGCGGGTCTGCAACGCCTCAAGATCCGCCCTGGCGAGGAAGCCGCGCTCGGATAGCTGCTCCGCACGGTCAAGGTCACGACGCGATTGTTCAAGCGTCGAGCTGGCCGCCTCGCTCGCCGCCTGTGCCGCCGCCAAGGCACCGCGCAATTCCTGCTCGCTGCGCCGGTCTAGCGGCGTAGAAGGGCGCCCGCGCATTCGCGTGATAAGCGCGCCGCGCTCTACCCTGTCGCCCGATTCCAACTCGATCCGGTCGAGATATCCGGTCACCGGGGCGGAGACGACGTAATACTCCTCCGCCCGCGTGACGCCGTCATCGGTGACGCCCACCGACATGGCACCGCGCGTCACCTGCCCGGTATCGACGGGTGTCGAGGCGGGCCAAAAGGCATAGAGCAGGCCCAGCAGCAGCACTGCCGCGATTGCGATGGCCCAGCGCCAGCGTTTGAGGAGGTCGATCATCAGTCGCGTGCCTTCAATACCCTTACCATGTCGAGCCGCAGGACGCGCAGGGCCACCAGGGCTGCCGTCGCCAATGCGGCGATGAGAATGACCAGTATCGAAAAGCCGAATGTCGCGCGTGTCGGCGCGAAAGGCAGGCGAAACAGGTCTGAACTGAACATCGACGTCATCATCTGCGCCAACCAGTAGCCGATTACGCAGCCGATGGGCACCGCGACAATGACCAGCAGTGCCAGCTCGCCCAGCAGGACGATGGCGACTTCGCTGCGATGATAGCCGAGCACCCGCAAGGTCGCGAGTTCGTGTGCGCGCTCGGAAAAGAGGATGCGGGCGCTGTTATAAACCACTCCCACGGCGATTGCGCTGGCAAAGGCGATGTAGAAGAACATCATGGTGAAGATGTTGTCGTTGACGATTTCCTCGAACTTGATGAGCGCGGCATCGCGTTCGGTGACGCCCAGCACCACCGGCATGTCCTTGAGCCCGGACAGGATATCGTCGCGCGCTGCCGGGTCGATGCTGACAAGCGCCGATCCCACGGGCGCAGCATCGCGCGCGATCCGCTCCAGCGTGGCCTCCGCCGCATAGGCCCGCGCGCCGACGAATTCATCAACGATGCTTGCCACCGGCATCATCATTTGCGTGCGCCTGCCGCCAAGCATTTCGACGAACACATCGTCGCCTGCCGAAAGGTCGAGCTGGTCGGCCAGCTGGCGGCTGAGCATGATGCCGGAAATTGGCAAGGGGATTTCTCCTCCGCCCGCATCGATGCGCGCGCTGAGGATGGAATCCGCCTCGGCGCTCTCCAGCGCCGTACGTTCGGTCCGATTGCCATTGCTCAGCTTGACCGCGACCCCGCGCGTCCCCTCGACCCGAATAACGCCTGGCAACTGTTCGAGCGCATGGAGCACATCGGCATTGCGCGGCTCGGTGAAGCTGATGGTCATGTCCTGTTTCTGCGCACGGAAGAAGTAGGAATCGAGCATGGTGCGGCTGGCATCCATGAACTGCATGGTCGAGAACAGCAGGCCCAGCGAGAGCGCCACGCCAAACGCCGTGATGGCCGAGCGGCCGGGCCAGCGCGCGATATGACGCACGATCATGTGGCCGATGGCGGAAAAGCCGGCAAGGCTGCCCAACCGCTCCACTGCACCCGCGCGATAGACGGGCGGCGGGGGCGGCGACATGGCCACGGCCGGCGCCAGCTTCACCGCAGAACGCATCCCGGCATAAGCGCCGAGCCCCGCCGCCCCGAGAGAGAGCAGTGCCGCACCGATGAAGACTGTCCAGGACATGTGGTAATAGAGGAACGGAAAGCGGTAATATTCGGCATACAGCCGCGTCATCGCTTGTCCCATCCAGATGCCCGCACCCGAACCCAGTATTGTGGCGAGCACCGCAATCGCCAGCGCGAATTTGAGGTAGTGCACGCCAATCTGTGCGCCCGAATAGCCGAAGGCCTTGAGCAGTCCGATCTGCGTCCTTTCGGTACGGATCATCCGCCCCAGCACGATATAGACGAGGAAGGTCGAAACCAGCAGGAATACCGGCGGGATGACCCTGGTCATGGCATCGAGCTGCATCAGCTCGTTGTCGAGGAAGGCGTGGCTCAGGTGATCCTCGCGCCCGAAGGCCCCCGTCCCGCCATAAGGCTCCAGGATTGAATCCACTTCGCGGATCACATCGGCCTCGGACGCCCCGCGCTCGAGCGTCAGCGCAAGCGAATTGATCGCCTCGGTCCGGTCGGTTGCCGCTTCCAGCGCACGTCGCCCCATCCAGAAGATTCCGAAACGCTGATTGTCCGGTACGAGGTCGCCTGGCGCGATGGAGTAGATATAGTTCGGCGCCAGCCCCACGCCGACGATGTTGAGCTTCTGGTAGCTGCCATAGATCAGTGCATCCACGCTATCGCCCGGCCCCAATTCGTTGGCGGTGGCAAAGGCCTCGTCCACCACCACCTCGCCTGCCTCGCCGGCCTGCGGCATGCGCCCTTCGCGCAGCGTGACGGTATTGAGCTGTGTATGGCCGTATTCGTCGACCGAATTGATCAGGGCGCGCACAGGAACATTGCTGTCGGGAAAGTCGAGCGTGGCATATTGTTCGATGGAACCTTCGGCGCGCTGCACGCCCTCGATCGCACCGATCCGCGCGACGATGGCGCGCGGTGCCCGGGTCATGCTGGCAAAGACATCGGCAAAGTGGTTGCGCGCATAATAGGCGTCGCGCGTATCGGTCAGCGAAGCGTGCACACCCACGGAGAGGACGAAGGTCGCGGTCGCCGCTGCCAGCACCAGCGCAATCGCAATGGCCTGTCCGCGCATATACCAAAGATCACGCAGAAGCTTGCGATCGAGCGCCTTCACCAGCCGATCTCGGCCGGTTCGATAGGCGCTTCATTCTCCTCCACCCGCGCAATCTGCCCGTCGAGGAAATGCAGCACACGGTCAGCCATCGCGCCGATCCCGGCATTGTGCGTAATCAGCAGGACGGTGGTGCCCAGCTCGCGATTTGCCCGTTGCAGTGCCTCGAGTACGCGCACGCCGGTGACGGAATCGAGCGCGCCAGTCGGCTCGTCGCACAACAGCACGCCGGGTTTCTTGGCAATGGCACGAGCAACGGCCACGCGCTGCTGTTCGCCACCTGAAAGCTGGGCCGGGTAATGCTGGGCGCGTTCGCCAAGGCCGACCATGCGCAGGGCTTCCAGTGCATCCATCGGATGCTCGGCGATATCGGTCACCAGCCGGACGTTCTCCTCCGCGGTCAGGCTGGGGATGAGATTATAGAACTGGAAGATGAAGCCGATATTCTCGCGCCGATACTGGGTCAGCTCGTCTTCCGCCAGGCCGCTCAGTTCGACGCCATGATAGGAAAGCTCGCCCGCGGTCGGCCGATCGAGGCCGCCAATGATGTTGAGCAGGGTGGATTTGCCGCTGCCCGACGGGCCGAGCAAGACCACGATCTCGCCCTTGTTGATCGCAAGATCGACACCGCGCAGGGCGTGCACCTCGGTTTCGCCGGTCACATAGACCTTGCGCAAGTCCTTCCCGCTGAAGGCCAGTTCGATCCCACCACTTGCCATTGCCGACGCACCCTAAGCATCAAGGTGTGATGCGTATATGACTGATATCAAGGAAGCGTGGTATGCGTGAAGGATGGCCTAGCCAGAGTGTATTTCGGCCATTTCGAGATAGTGGTCGCACTGCTCCTTCATCCCTTCCAACTCGGCCTCGGTCAGGCTGCGGGCAAGCTTGGCCGGGCGGCCCGTCCATATTTCGCGCGAGGGAACGCTCTTGCCCGGCGGCAGCAGCGCGCCTGCCGCCAGCATGGCCTGCGAGCAGACGCGCGCGCCGTCCATGACGATCGCGCCCATGCCCACGAAACCGCCATCCTCGACCGTGCAGCCATGCAGCAGCGCCATGTGACCGATCAGCGCGCCTTCCCCGATCACAGTGGGCAGGCGCTCGCCATCCTTTCCCTGACGCGGCCCTTCCACATGGATCACCGTGCCGTCCTGGACATTGCTGCGCGCACCCACCAAGATGGGAGCCAAATCCGCGCGCAAAACGCAATTATACCAGATACTTGCATTCTCACCCACGGTTACGTCGCCGACCAGTTGCGCGCCCGGCGCAATGTAGGCGGTGGGGTGGATGTTGGGGGCCTTGCCGCCGCAAGCCCTGATATTGGCGCCTTGGTGGTTCTGCATGCGGGCAGTCTGCCCTCGGCCTCCGCTTTGGCAAAGCCTGCCTCCCGGCCAAGCCGTTACAGCGCGTTGATCATGCCGAATGGGTCAAGTCGCCAAGGCCCGACCTGCTGGTAAGTTCCTGGACCTGCGGCAATAAGGGTCCTGCGGGAAGCAAGAGTCCGGCATCGGGCGCATGGAGGAGGGCATCATGGTGACGCAGCGGGCGCGGCTCGACCTTGTGCAGGTTCGCACTGTCAGGATCGGCAGCGACCTGATGCCGCAATGCGCCGCCGATTGTGCCGGGGCTGGGGCGACCAATGCCCTGATCGTCACCTCCGCCGCAATTGCCGAGATGGCTGCCCCCTTGGCCGAATGCCTGGTCCGCGAGGGCGTGAACCCGACCATATTTGCCGGACGCGATGGCGAGCCAACCCGCGCCGATTTCGCCGATGCCATGCGCGCCGCAGAGGACAATAGAGCCGATTTCGTGATCGGCCTTGGTGGCGGCAGCGCGATGGATGTCGCCAAGCTGGTCGCTGCCCTGTTCGGCTCGGCCCAGACTTTCGACGAAGTGGTTGGCCTGGACATCCTGCGGAGCCGGAGCCTTCCGCTTGCCTGCATCCCAACCACGGCGGGTACAGGCAGCGAAGTCACGCCCATTGCCATTCTCGAGGACGAGGAAGCTCAGCTCAAGAAGGGCGTGGTCAGTAGTCACCTCGTGCCCGATTTCGCCTATCTCGATGCGCGCCTTACCGTCTCCATGCCGCGCAAGGTGACCGCTTCGACCGGAATCGACGCGCTGACCCATTGCATCGAAGCCTATGCCAACAAGGTCGCCCATCCCGTAGTCGATGGCTGGGCGCTCGAAGGCATCCGCCTGATCGCCGCCAATCTCGAGACGGCCTGCAACGAGCCCGACAATCTTGCCGCGCGAGAAGCGATGCTGATGGGCAGCCATTTCGGCGGCATGTGCCTCGGCCCGGTCAACACCGCCGCGGTGCACGCCCTCGCCTATCCGCTGGGCGGTGAATTCCATGTGCCGCATGGCGTCGCCAATTCGCTGCTGCTGCCGCATGTGATCCGCTTCAACGCCGAGACCGACCCGCGCCGCTACGCCGATGTTGCGCATGCCATGGGCGCGCAATGCACCGGCGACCTCGCAATTGATGCAGAGGCCTGCATTACCGAGATCGAACGGCTCTCTGCCGCGGTGGGGATCGACCGCAGGCTGAGCGATGTCGGCATCTCTTCCAATGCAATTCCCGGCATGGCCGCCGCCGCAATGACGGTCCAGCGCCTGCTGCGGAACAATCCGCGCGAAGTGTCCGAAGAAGACGCCGTGCGCATCTACGAGGCTGCCCTGTAATGAGCGACACGAACGAGAAACCCGACCGGAGCCTGTTTGGCTGGTATCGCGAGGCAAACGGCAAGACCCGCCGTGTCTTCTGGACCTGCGGTGCGGGCTGGGTGATGGATGCAGCCGACGCGCAGGTTTACCAATACCTCATCCCGCTGCTCACCGTATCGTTGGGCATCACGCTGACCGAAGCAGGGTCCATCGCCAGTGCCAGCTATTTCTCCGCCGCCGTGGGTGGGTGGCTGGGCGGCTGGCTGTGCGACCGTTTCGGCCGCGCGCGTATCCTCGCGCTGACGATCCTGTGGTTCTCGGTCTTCTCCTTCCTCTCGGGCTTTGCGCAGACATACGAGCAGATGCTGGTAATCCGCGTGCTGCACGGCCTCGGCTTCGGTGCGGAATGGGCGGTAGGCGCGATCCTGCTGGGAGAGATGATCAACCCCAAGCACCGCGGCAAGGCCGTAGGCGCGGTACAGGCGGGTGCCCCTATCGGCTCGGCCATTGCCGCCGTGCTGGCTGGTCCCGTCGCCGCCATGTTCGACCCGGATATGGGCTGGCGCATCGCCTTCTGGATCGGCCTCGCCCCGGCCCTGCTGATCTTCTTCATCCGGCGCGGATCGGACGATGCGGATATCTACAAGAAGACCCGCGAAAAGCAGATCGCCGAGAACCGCCAATCGAGTCTTGCCGCGATCTTCGGACGCAAGGTAGTGGCAATCACGCTGCTCGCCTCCATGCTTTCTCTCGGCGTGCAGGGCGCGGCCTATTCGGTGGCGACCTATATCGCCTCCTTCCTCTCCGACGAGCGCGGGCTGGCAACGGCCGTCACCGGCTATCTGGTGATGATCAATTCCGCTGGCGGCTTTATCGGTGTGATGGTCAACAGCTATTTCAGCGACATCCTTGGCCGTCGTGCAGTGTTCCGCATTTACGGCTTCGGCTTCCTGATCATGGCGGCAGTCTATCTGTGGGGGCCGTGGGGCGACAATCTCTGGCTGCTGATCCCCATCGGCATGATCTACGGCTTTTTCCAGTTCGGCCTCTATGCCAGCTTCGGTCCCTATTTCACCGAGCTTTTCCCGACCGAAATGCGCGGCAACGGGCAGGCCTTTGCCTACAATTCGGGCCGCGCTGGCGCCGCCCTGTTCATCACCGCCGTGCCGCTCGTGGCAATGTATATGGAACTGTCCGCTGCCATGGCGACCATGGCGATTGTCGGTATCGTGCTGGCGCTGATTCCGACTTTCATCTTGCCCGAAACAGTAGGACGCGCTCTTCATTCCGTGGACGAGATGGACGGTAAGGAGCAGGCATCATGAGCGGTCCGAAAATCCTCGTGGTAATCGGCGGCAGCCGGGGGATCGGTGCAGCCACTGCGAAAATGGCGGCGGAGCGCGGCTATCTCGTCGTGCTGACCTATGCCAGCGGAGCCGATGCGGCGCAGGGTGTTGTCGATGAGATCGAGGCGGCTGGAGGCGGCGCCGTGGCGGTGAAGTGCGATGTCGCCAATGAGGACGAGATCATCGCCCTGTTCGACAAGGCGGCTTCGCTCGGAACGCTTGATGCCGTCGTCTATTCGAGCGGCGTAACTGGCGGTGAAAGCAAGCTGGCCGATGCCAGTGCCGAGGCGCTGCGCTCCACGGTCGAGGTGAACCTGACCGGCGCCATGCTCTGCGCGCGCGAGGCGGTGCGCCGCATGTCTACCGAAAGGGGTGGCAAGGGCGGCTCGATCACATTTGTCTCCTCGCGCGCCTCCGATCGTGGCTCACCCAATTTCCACGTCTGGTATGCCGCGAGCAAGGGCGGCGTGAACAGCTTTGCCGTAGGGCTGGCGCGCGAAGTCGCGACCGAAGGCATTCGCGTGAACTGCGTCTCGCCCGGACCTGTCGCCACCGAAATGCTTAGCCCGGAACGCCAGCAGGTCGCGGGCAAACTCGTCGCCATGCAGCGTGTCGGCCAGCCGGAGGAAATCGCCTCGGCCATTCTGTTCCTCGCATCGGATGAGGCGAGCTACATCACCGCAGCCAATATCAATGCAGGCGGGGGGGCCTGATGAGCGCACAAACGGACCTAAGAGAACTCAACAATGACTTGTCGCTGATCCTTGCCGATTACTGGCACGAGATCGACTTCCACGGCGGTGCCGGGGCAAGCGCATATTACACCGAGGATGCCGAGTTCCACGGCCAGTTCGCCTCCTATATCGGGCGCGACAAGATCCAGGCTTTCTATGACTGGCGGCGCGAGCGCGGGGACCGCCTTTCGGTCCACAGCTTCACCAATTTCCGTGCCCGCTTCACAGGCGAGGACGAGGCAGAGGCGACCAATTTCCTGTTCCTCTATGCCAAGGACGGGGTGAGGCCCCTGCCCAGCCATGTGCCGGTGACGATCTCGCTCGCGACCGATCGTTTTCGCAGGGTCGACGGACAGTGGCTGTGCACCTATCGGCGTTTCGAACACCTGTTCGAAAGCGATACGCCGATCACCAATCCCTCACTCGATGACGAGGACAAATGAGCCAGCAACGCGGCCAACTGAACGAAACCGACCTGCTCGAATCCCGCTGCCTGATCGGTGGAACATGGCTGGGCGGCAATGCCGCGCCCATCGCGGTGGACGATCCCTTCACCCTGGAGGATTTCGGCCAGGTCCCCAATCTGGGCGAAGCGGAAACGCAGGCCGCAATCGAGGCGGCGTCGGAGGCATTGCCTACCTGGGCCGCGCGCCCGGCACGCGAGCGCGGGGCTATCCTGCGCCGCTGGTGGGAACTGATCGAGCTGCATCGTGACGACCTGGCGACGCTGATCACGCGCGAAAACGGCAAGTCGATCCGCGAGGCGCAGGGCGAGATCGACTACGGCAATTCCTACATGGAATTCTATGCCGACGAGGCAACCCGCGCTCTGGGAGAGATCATTCCTTCGCCCATACCCGGCCGCCGCCTGCTGGCGGAGCGCGAACCTGTTGGCGTCTGCGCACTGATCACTCCGTGGAACTTTCCGCTGGCCATGCTCAGTCGCAAGGTTGCCCCGGCGCTGGCCGCAGGATGCACCGTGGTCTGCAAGCCCTCCGAACTCACGCCGCTGACCGCGCTCGCCTTCGCCAAGCTGGGTGAGGAGGCGGGTGTTCCGCCGGGCGTCGTCAACATCGTGACCGGCGAGGCCCGGGCGATTGGCGGCGCGCTGACTTCCAGCATGACGGTGCGTAAGCTCAGCTTCACCGGCTCGACCCCGGTGGGCGTGCTGTTGGCAGAGCAATGCGCGGCAACGATGAAGCGCACCAGCCTGGAACTGGGCGGCAACGCTCCGTTCGTGGCTTTCGACGATGCCGATCTCGAAGTCGCGGTGGATGCCGCGCTAACCGCGAAATTCCGCAATGGCGGGCAAAGCTGCATCGCCGCCAATCGCATTTATGCCCAAAAGGGCATCCATGACCGTTTCGTCTCCGCACTGGCAGAGAAGATCGGCGCAATGACGGTGGGCGACGGCTTCGACGAGAGCAACACTGTCGGCCCGGTGATCGACGAGCGCGCAGTGGCGAAGATCGACAGCCACCGGGAGGAGGCCATTGCCGGCGGCGCACAGTGCCTTGCCGGGGGCCCGTCACCGGGCGGGCGGCTTTCGCGACCCACCCTGCTGGCCGGCGTCGCCAAGGATGCGCAATTGACGCGAGAGGAGACCTTCGGACCGCTGGCCGCCGTAATTGCCTTCGACACGGTTGAGGAGGGAATTGCCCTCGCCAACAACACGCCCTTCGGCCTCGCGGGATATTTCTGCACCAGCGACCAGGCGACGATCGCGAAGGCCGCGCGGCAGTTCCAGACAGGCATGGTCGGCATCAATACCGGCCTTATTTCGAGCGCACATGCACCCTTCGGCGGGGTCAAGATGTCCGGCCTCGGGAAGGAAGGCTCGCATCACGGTCTGGAGGAGTATCTCAACGTCAAATATGTCTGCCAGGCGGGGCTCTGAGGAGGACTGGCGATGCGCAAAACGAAGAAGGTCATCATTACCTGCGCGCCGACCGGCTCGATCCATACGCCGAGCATGTCGCCGCACCTGCCGGTGACGGCAGACCAGATCGCCGAGGCGGCCATCGGCGCGGCGGAAGCTGGCGCGACCATCCTGCACCTTCACGCCCGCAAGGAAGAAGACGGCAGCCCCTCGCCCAAGGCGGAGGACTTCATGCGCTTCCTGCCGCGAATCAAGCAGAGCTGCGATGCGGTAATCAATATCTCCACCGGCGGCAGCGCGATGATGACGCTGGACGACAGGCTGGAAGGCGCGAAGGCGGCCAAGCCCGAAGCCTGCTCGCTGAACATGGGCCCGCTGATCTTCGACTTCTCCGCCGCCGGAAACCGCGTCGAGAACTGGCAGCATGATTGGGAACGCGACTATGTCGAAAGCTCGCGCGGGCGGATCATGTATAATGACAATGCCTATATCGAGCGGATCATGCTCGAAGTCGGGCGCGAGTTCGGCACGAAGTTCGAATTCGAATGCTACGATGTCGGCCATCTCTACACGATTGCCCATTTCGCCGACAAAGGCCTGATCGACCCGCCCTTCATGGTGCAGGGCATTTTCGGCATCCTTGGCGGGGTGGGCGCGGATGTGCGCAATATGAGCCACATGGTCAGCATGGCGGACAGCCTGTTCGGCGACGACTACATCTTCTCCGCCTTTGCCGCGGGCAGGAACCAGATGGATTTCTGCACGCAGAGCGTGCTGCTCGGCGGCCATGCGCGGGTGGGCATGGAAGACAGCCTCTATATCGGCAAGGGCGAACTGGCAGAAAGCAATGCCCAGCAGGTCACCAAGCTGCGCGGAATTGTCGAGGCGCTGGGCCGCGAGGTGGCAACACCTGCCGAAGCGCGCGAAATCCTCGGCCTCAAGGGCGGCGACCAGGTGGGGTTCTAGAGGGAGGTGACGGTGTGCCGTCTTGCCCGATGGCAGGGTTTGGGAGGAAAGCGGACGGTCCGGCAATAACAGAGTTGGGTATCAAACTCAGTCAGTCAAATCACGAGCCTTCCTGCAATCGCCCCAAAGCAGCGTGTTACCATTGCTATATTGCAGCGATCCCGAAGTGGTGAAATCCCAGACTGCCAATCCCAGTTCCGCTTCACGCGCTTCGTCAATCCACACAAGCGAACCGCTGCCCCCATATCCATCGTTGGTTGCTTGTGTGAACCGCACTCGGCCTTCCAGTTGCTCCGGAAATAAAATTTCGAGCACATCGCCGGTTGTTGGTCGCTGATTTTCAGGGGCACGTAGATAGATCGTCATGGATGGTGCGATCCGCTCCCCACTCCTGTCGAACGGGGTGCCAACGTAGCTCACAGGAAACATCTCACAGACGTCCGTCGCCCCGAGGCGAGCGAGGTTTTGCAGAAGCGAATTGTTGGACGCGCCGTAGGAACTGTATTTCTTCGCAATCCAAAACCCGCCCGCGATCGCAACGCATCCAAGCAGGACCATGTGGAATGCAAACCTCATGGCCCCGTTGTTGCATCAGTCGCTAACCTCCGCAATTGGATCGATTGCGGACATTGCGTCATCTTAGCTCCCTTAGCCAAAATAGAACTTCCGCCCCGTCGCATCTATTTCCGCGCGTTGCGCAGGATCGGGGACCCAGCGGTGAAAGCTTTCGAGCACGGCATCATAGCTCAGCCGCTTCTCGTAACCGACAAAGGGCGCGTCGCTGCCCCAGAGCAGGCGATCAGTCCCCACGCGCTCCAGCAGGTAGGGTGCAACCTCATCGGCAACCGACCACAGATCGGCCTCCGGGTCCTGCCATGAGGAGGTCCCCGCCAGCCGGAACCCGCCCGATATCTTGACCCAGCAACGACCCGTATCGACCGCCGCCAGCACGGCGGCGAGGCCGGGACAGTTGAGCGGGTCGGACGGGTCAGGATGGCCGAAATGGTCGACCACCACATCGACGCCCGATGCAATCAGCTGCGGAAGGAGCAAGGGTATCCGATCCCCCTCCAGCGCCAGTTGCACATGCCAGCCGAGATCGCGGACATGGCGCAGCATGGTCCGCCACTCCTCGCTCGCCAGATCGGGCAGCTCCGGCGCGCGGGCCAGTTGCAGGCGGATGCCGCGAATACCCTGTGTCGCCAGCGCCTTCATCGCGGCGAGATCGCCCGGCACGTCGAGGATCGCCGTTCCGCACAGCCTGTCCGGGTGTGCCCGCAGTGCCTCGATCAGATAGGAGTTGTTGCTGCCGGTGATCGAGAGGCCGGAAAGCGCGGCCTTCTCCACCCCATGCGCATCCATCTGCGCCAGCAGGTCCTCGGGCGTGAAGGCGTAGTCGATAGTGGTCCATGCGCCGGGCACGACGGGCAGGTCCGGGCCGAAGACATGCGCATGGCAATCCACCCGCGGACCTCGCTGCTCAGCCATGCCTGACCTCCTTTTGACGACCGAAGCTTGTATCGACATTCAGATGATAGCGAGCCGAAAATGGTGGGGTTTCGCGGCCCGGAGCGCAGCGACCTGATGGGTCGTGAGCACCGGAAGCGCGCAATACTGCCATTTGCAGGCCGCTAGGGCTGAATGTGGGTGCAAGCTACTTTCGGGGATAATCGTCCGCGTTCAGCACCCAGCCCTTCATGTCGGAAAAGTCCTCGCGCGGCGGGGCGAAGATGTCCACCAGCACATTGGCATCGGGCTCTGACGGGGCGGAGGTGTGGATCACGCGCGGCGGGATCACGCAGACCGAAGGCGCAGCGCATTTCTCGTGCTCGTCCTCCTGCCAGTCATGCAGGTTCGCGGTCCAGGGCCAGCGGAGGTGGTGCATGTACCAGCCATCCAGCGCGAGCGAGCATTGCTCGAAATCGTCATGGTGGTGCGGAGAGAGCTTGGTCAGGTCGCGCGCTTCCATGCTGGGGAAGACATTGACCATGAAAGTGGTGCAGCGGAAGATCTTGCCGAAGCGCCCCGGCTCGTCGGGCACATCGAGGCTGTAGCTGCGGATGCGGAAACCGTCCGCCGGTGTGGGCCATGGCTCGAAAGGCGGGCAATGCGGATGCTCACCTGCATATTTCTCCGGGTTGGAGACCTTGGCCACCACGTCTTCGTTCTGCGTCGAGATCAGCCGCACCACCGTGCCGCTGCCGCGAACGGTGACCTTGCTGTCGCCCGGCGGCACCATGGTGATGGTGAAGCCCGGCACTTCTATGCTCTCGCCATTGGCCTCGACCAGCGCACTCGTGTCGCGGTCATGTAGCAACAGGACATATTCGTCGGCCTGGCCCTTGCGCTCGAACACGGCGCCGTCCTGAACTTCCGAATAGCAGACCACGAAATTCTGCCCGCGCGTGTACCAGGTCTTCACGCCCTCGCCAGTCTCCTGCGGTTCCTCGGCATAGAAGCGCGCATAGGTGCTCTGCCCGAAGGCCCCGCTACCCCCAGCGGGGGCCTTGGCGGACATGGCGGAACGCGGATCGTCGGCTTCGTACATTCATTTACTCCAGACTTGCTTTCACCGCCTCGGCCGCCGCACGGCCGAACAGCGTTGTATCATTGCTGACCATGACGAGGGAGAAACCCATGTCGAGATAGGCCTTCGCCTCTTGCGGATTGGCGGCGGCAGCGCCCGAGAAGACACCCGCCGTCTTGGTGGCTTCGAGCACCTGTGCAGTCAGTTCCTTTACCGCAGCATCGCCCGATGGCTTGCCGCTGGAAAGGAACAGATCGCCATGGCCGATGAAGATGCCGTTGACGTGTTCCAGCGCGGCAAAATCCGCTGCGGCTTCGAGCGATGTCCAGTCTTCCAACTGGACCATGCGCAGACATTGCTCGTTCCCCCGGACGAGATAGTCGGGCATGCTCCCCAAGCCCCACTTGCCTGCGCGGGAAGTGAGGCCAAGGCCACGCTCGCCCACCGGACTGAACACCATTTTGCGTGTCACTTCTTCCGCCACTTCGACACTGGTCACGCGCGGGACGAGCAGCCCGTCCGCCCCGCCATCGAGCAAAGGCTGGATCGTCGCGCCCGAATGGTCGGGCAGGCGCACCAGGGCCGCCATGCCCATTGCCTGCGCGGCAAAGACGAGGCGATAGGCGAGGTCGAGCGAATGGGGCGCATGCTCCATGTCGACCACCACGAAATCGAAACCGGCATGGCCGAGCAGCTCGACCGTCTCGATCGAGGGGATCTTGACCCATGTGCCGAGCAGGCCGCGAGAGGATTGCCTGATATGGTCCGCGAAATTCTCCATGCGCTCGCGCCTCAGTCCCCGCTGTCCATGACGATCGCTTCGGGCGGGGTCAGTTCGATATGGATACCGTCCTGCTCCGGGCCATTGGGCGGCATCTGGTAGCCATTGCTGACCAGCCGAGCCTCGGGCAGGCCGAGCCCGGGTACGCTGTCGGGCCAGTAAAGCTCGGGCACGCGTCCGGAGACCGGATTCTTGTAGTGGAACCACATGGGCAGGATGCCGGGCCACTGGATCGTCTCGCCCGTACCGCCGCGGAAATGCTCGGCACGGCGGCCCAGCTCGCCCATCAATATATCGGGCGGGAGACGCTCGACCAACGGGCTCTGCCCGGCAGCTTCCTCGGAGGAGACCGGCTCGACGCCCGCCCAGCCGGTCTTCCAATTGGCGCTCGTCATGTAATGCTCGTCAATGGTCAGGCTCCAGAGGCGCCAGATGCCGTCTTCGATCACCGCCTGGTCGTTCGGATACATGCCCGAATTGAAGCCGGGCGAAGACAGTGCATCATTCTCGACACCCTCGCGGCGCATGCCGGTGCGCGGCTGCCACAATCGCGTGCGCAAATTCGCCGAGCGCCCGTCATGCGAAACGTGGATCACCGGCTGGAAGCGCCAGTGGAAGGATATGCCCGAGCGCAGTTCGGGCGGATCGCCCCACATGGTCGTCGCCGCTGCCTGCACCCGGTCACGGCCAAGGTAGAAGCCGGCAAAGGGCGAGTGCTTGTTGCCGTTCTCGGCGAAGATCGATGCCATCTCCAGCCAGTGGAATTCGTCGATGTAATAGCCGTAGGCGGAGGAGACATTGACCACGCCGTCATAGGCCCAGCTGCGCGCCAGGCGGCGCTCGGCATCAAGCAAGCGCGCGGTCTCGTTCCCGACGACAGGCGCCATCTTGCGCACGGGCGCGGCATCGAGCAGCGGCGTCGCGCCAAGCTCGGTAAAGCCGTCTATCGTGACATGCGCGCCGGTTACCGGATGCGGCTCGGTAAAGGCGGGAAATCCGCCATGTGCGAGGTGCGAGGTGCCGCCTGCGCCCCAGCCATCCTCGTAAGTTGCCTCAACCAACGGATAGAGACGCATTTCGCGGATCTTCCAGATCCCGCCATCGAGCACGAAGCGGTTGCGGAAGATCTGGAATTCCCAGCCTGCCGTGCCTTCGGTCCGGTCACCCAGCATGCCGAGCGCGAAACCGCGCGCATAGGCTTCGCGGTTGCCCGGCTGCATGGTCACCACCGTATCGAAGCTGGGATATTCGTTGGTATCGCCCATGCGCAGGCCTTCAGGGCCGATGCGCTCCATCGCCTCGCGAATGCCGTCCGGACCCGAGAAGGTGCCGACACCGGCAATCTCGACCACGCCATCCGCAGTGAAGAGATCGACCACATCGGTCCACATTTTGCGGTCGACATAATAGCCGTAGGCGTTCTGCAGATTGCGGACGGTATCCTCCGCATTCATCGCCGCGATGCGGTTCTCCAGCTCGGCCAATGTCGCCCCGCTGGCGGGCGCGTCGCCCTCTGCGGGCGGGATCGGGATGCCGCTTTCATCGACGGTGAAGTGGAAGGGGAACATGCGCAATTCCTCATTGCGGTAATTGGCCCAGCCTTCCTCGTAATTGCCTTCATATTGCGGGAAATAATGCGAGCGGGAGATCTTCCACACGCCGCCGTCGAGGGCATAGTCGTTCTCGTAAATGCCGCCTTCGATCGTGCTGCCGCCCTGCCCGTCTCCGGCCATCAGCAGGCCCATCCAGCGGGATTCAGCAGTCAGGCCATCGACCGAGAGATTGACCAGCGGCTCCTCGATCATTTCGCCGAAGACCGCGCCGGGGGTGAGGCCGCGCACGCCGCCAACCCTTTCGCGCAGGAAAGCGGCAATCGCTGCCTTGCCGGTGATAGTCCGGTCGCCCCAGATAAACTCGGCATCCTGGGTGAAGAGATCGGCCATTTCCTGCCACAGGCCGAACTGCGCATATTGCGCGTAGAAACGCTGCAAGTCCTTGACATCACGAATAGATTCTACACGGGAGACATCGCGGGCCAGCGCATCCACCTGCGCCTGGCTCACGTCTTGCGCCGCCAAGCCGGTTGGAGCCAAGGCCAGCACTATCGCCGCTATCCAGCTCGAAACTCGCCGCATGTTCTCTCTCCGCAAAGCGTGCTGTTGTCTTTTCGCGCGGGAGCATGTTGGCCCGAAGCGCTGCGTTCAAGCCCCCAAAGCCGCCAGCGAGGAATGAGGTCCTTTTCAGTCAATTCGCGACTTTTTCGGGCCGGTTCATCCGGTCAAGGCGCTGCGCCTCCGTAGTCAAGCGCATGCACAACCCGTGGCGCACAAGGGAACCTAGAGGATACACAAGAGGGGTGGAGGGGAAGACAGGCCCATGCGTGAGCCTTTGATCGATACGCATGCTCACCTGATTTCGGACGATTGGGAAACCTATCGCGCGCGGCCTTTCACGCCCGACCTTCCCGTTCCCGACAGGCCCAAACAGAGCATGACCGCCGAGCAATTGCTCGCGCATATGGACAGGCACGATGTGGCCAGCGCCTGCCTGGTGCAGCGCGGCCATGTCTATGGCTATGACAATGGCTATATCCTCGATTCAGCAGAGCGCTATCCGGATCGTTTCCATCCGGTGGTGATCCTCGATGCGCAGGACCCGGCAACCGCGGACCATTACCGCGATCTGGTGCGCAATCGTGGCGTTGCGGGATTGCGCCTTGCAAACAGCCGGCCGTGGATACTCGACACCGCCTGGATCAGCTCACCCACGGCGATGGAGCTGTGGCGGGCCTGCGCCGATCTCGGCACGCCGATGACGGTGATCGTGTTCGACAACCAGCTCTCCTACGTGCTGCCGCTAATCAAGCTGATCGCGCAGATGTATCCGGAGCTGCCGATCCTGCTCGACCACGGCGCCATGCCATATGGCATCTCGCAATATGAAGTTGCCTTGCGCGAAGAAGCAGGTGAGCAGGTGATCCTGCCGCCCCCGCCCGATTACGGCATTACCGGCACAATCGATATCTTCGCCGACACGCCGAATGTCAGTTTCAAGATCACCGAAATCAACATGGAAAACCTGATGAAGGCGGGCGTCCCGGCGGCCGACATCGTCCATCGCATGGTCGAAATCTTCGGGCCCGATCGCATGGTCTGGGGCTCCGACGTGGGCCAAAGCGCGCTGTGGAACTATGATCAGAAGGTGGCGATGGCGCACGACGCCTGCGCTCGTCTCTCGCACCAGGATGCACGCAAGTTCCTGCATGACAATGCAGCGCGGATTTACGGCCTCGTCGGCGCCGAACTGGAAGAAGAGCAGAGGAAGACCGCATGACCCGGCCCGAGGCCTTCCCCATGACGCGGCGCGGCGCGCTCGCCGGAGGTTCCGCGCTAGGATCGGCGCTGTTCACATCCATCGCCAATGCGCAGATCCGCCCCGTCGGCGTGACTGCTACCCCGCCGCCGCGCCGCCCGAGCGAGGTCGAGCATGCGATCGTCTATCGCCGCAATGACGAGCAGGTCGGCTGGCCGCATGTCATGGGCTACTGGAATTTCGGCAATGGCGAGCTGCTGCAGCAGGTCACCTCGATCACCACCACCTATGGCAATGTCGAGAATGTCAGCCATGACAATCTCGGCAGCGAAGGTCTCGGCACCCGACAGCTTGCCTTCCGCAGCATGGATTATGGCCGCACCTGGAGCGAGCCGGTCCGCAACATGATGACCAATCGCGATCCGTCCATGGCGGGTGCGGAACGCATGGTGGATTTGCAGCCGATCGACTTCCTCGATCCGGACACGATCATCGCCAATAGCTCCGCCGGTTTCGGCACGCCCGAGGGACGCACTACGGTCAGCGTCTCGAAGGATCGCGGGGCCAGCTGGAGCCCGCCCATCCCCGTGCCGCTCGACGCGCTCAACTCGCTGTCGGGCATGAATTCGGCGCTGGTCCGGCCCGACGGGACCGCGCTGATCTGGCTGATGGAGGTCGATGAGAGCGGCTGGAACCGCCACCCGCTTATCCATGCCCTGCCGCCGGGCGGGCACGACTTTCACTTCCTCACCTTCATTACCCCGAAGCACGATCCCAAGGGCGCGGCGGATGGCGATTACCAGAGCACCTTCCGCTATGGCGGTCATCGCTGGTTCTATCCCCGCGGCTATCTCCTGCCCAATGGCCGCATGCTATGCACCTTGCGCAGCCAGCGCGATCCGCGCGGGGTGATGTGGACCGAGCTATGGAAGAGCGACGATGCCGGGCGCACATGGGGCTTCCTCAGCCGGGTGAACGATTTCGGCGCGCCGGGCAGCCTCGTCATCATGCCCGACGGGCGGCTGGTCATGGTCTATGGCTATCGCCTGATGCCAGCCGGCATCCGCGCCCGCGTGAGCGAAGATGAAGGCGCGACCTGGGGGCAGGAGCTGATCATTCGCGACGATGGCGGAAGCTGGGACCTTGGCTATCCCAATGCCTGGGCGATGGACGATGGCAGGGTCGGGGTGATCTATGCCTTCAATTCCAAGGACGATCCGATCCAGCTCGATGGCGGCGTGCGCCATATCCAGCGCAGCATTTTCTCGATCGACTGAGGCCCAATTCCATGCGTCCCTTCATTACCTCCGCAGCCGCCCTGCTGCTTGCCGCTACGCTCTCATCCTGCGCCGACAGCGTTGCTGCCCCCGCCGCCGGTGAACCGATCACCGTCGTCGCACAGACCGCGCAGCAGATTTCGACGCCGGACGGCACGGTCGATGCCCTGCTCTTCACGCCCGAGGGGACAGGCCCCTGGCCCGCAGTCATATTGTGGGGCGACATTAACGGGTTGCGCCCGACCGTGGCCGAGATCGGCCGCGGGATCGCCTGGCAGGGCTTCGTGGTCCTCGCACCCAACGCCTTCTACCGCACGGCCGAATTCGACGGCTTCCACGAGCAGGAAGCGATCGACTTCCCCGAAGTGATGCGCCGCGCAGGCGAATGGACTCCGCCGCTCGACGAAGGCGGCATCTATAGCGATGCCGAGGCCTATATCGCCTTCCTCGATGCCCTGCCCGATACCGATCCGGAAGGCAGGCTGGGCATGGTCGGCTTCGACTATGGCTCGCCCTATGCCTTCAACCTTGCCGCTGCCATGCCCGAGCGCGTGAAGGCGGTGGCGACGATCCACCCCAGCCGCATCGCCACCACGCGGCCCAACAGCCCGCACCTTTTTGTGCAGGATTCCACGGCCGAATATTACATCGCCATTGCCGGTCCCGACGATGCGCGCGAGCCGGAAGACAAGTTCGACCTGCGCAATGCCTTCGACGCGGCGGGGCTGACGGCGGAGGTCGAAGTGATCGACGCCGCGCATGGCTTTGCCATGTACGACAATGCGGGCTTCGACGCCGCGAAAGCGCAAGGCGCAATTGCCAAGCTCACCGCCCTGCTCCACCGCGCGCTGGATTGAGGATCAGGCCCCGTGAAGTGGCTGCGCCGCTCCGGTCAAGTCGCCGCTGCCGCACAAGGGTAGGAAGCTAAGCGATAATACAAATGGGATGGGGAGAATTGAGGATGATTACTCGCCGCAATTTCATCGGGACTTCGCTGGCTGCAGGTGGCGCACTTGCCCTGCCCGGCAGCGCTTTCGCCCACGTCATCAAGCCGAGCTTCCCGCTCTACGACACGCATGGGCATTTCTACACCAACGATGTCGATACTTACCCGTTCAATTCGCAGACCGCGCGGTACGGCCCCGAAATCATGGTGGCCAAGGCCATGCGCTTCCCGCAGCGACCCAAGGAAGTGCTCGCCTTCTGGGACGAATGCGGCATCTCCAAGGGCGCAGGTGTGCAATATTCCAGCACCTATCGCTTCGATAACAGCTATCTGCTCGACGTATCCGCCCAGCATCCCGACCGCATCATCCCGGTGGTGATCCTCAACCCGGTGGACGAGGCAACGCCCGACACGCTCGAGCAGATGGCGGCGGAGAACAACATTGCCGGCGTGCGCTTTACCGGCGTGCCGCAAAATGGCGAATATGTTTTCCTCAGCGATGCCGCCCAGCCCGCATGGGAAGCGGCCAACCGCCTCGGACTGGTCGTGGTGCTCATGCCGATCGGCGGCGGCGCAGATGCCATGGCGCAGATCGGCGAGCATGCCATGCGCTATCCCAATGTGCAGTTCCTGCTCGACCATATCGGCTTCCCGCAGCCGTGGAACATGCCCGACACATGGGGCCTGACACCGCAGCATATCGCGCTCGCCGACCTCGACAATGTGAACTACAAATACACCTCGCTGCTGATCGAGCAGCTGCATTCGCAGGGCGTCGAGGAAAAGCCCTTCCTCGAAAACATGGTCGAGACCTTCGGGGCCGACAAGATGACCTGGGGCAGCGATGTCGGCAATACGCCGGGCAGCATGTTCGGCTGGGTGCAATATGCACTCGGTTCTGCCGAGGGGCTGACCATGCAGCAGCAGGAAGACCTGTTCTTCAACACGGCCGAGCGGATCCACGTCCCCGGCGGGCGCGGCATGTAGGCAGGGAGCAAGAAGCGCCATGGCCGACATGCGACCTCCCATTGCGCCAAACGGGCTCGATCACGCGGTGGTCTACCGGCGCGAGGACGAGTTCTGTTCATGGCCCTTCACCAGCGGCTTCTGGGAGAATGGCGAAGGCACGCTGATCGCCAATTTCACCACGCGCAATGTCGTTTACGATAGCGGCGATGCCATCCGCCACGACGTGCTTGGGCAGAACAGCACCAATCCGCGCACGGTCACCGTCCGCTCATACGATCGCGGCCTGACCTGGGATGGCGACGACCCGCAATACAATATGATGTCCGGCCCAGGTGCCGGGGGCAACGGCCAGTCGCGCGAGGAAATGGCCGAGGAGTTCGACGAGCCGGTCGACTATTCCGATCCCAATGTCCTCGTTTCCAGCGGCGTTATGGGCGGCTTCGCCACCGGTAGGACACAGGCGACCGCGCAGCTCTCCCGCGATGGTGGCAGGACATGGAGCCGCGCGATCAAGGTCCCGCTCGACCATTTGCCTGCCACGACTGGCATCCAGTCGACCCTGGTGCGGCCCGACGGGCGATTGCTGATGTTTCTCTTCTCGGTCGAGAAGGACAATTCGAACCGCCGACCGCTGGTCTATGGCAGCAGCCAGGACGGGCGCAGCTTCCATTTCATGAACTACATTGTCCCCGAGGCCGATCCTTTCGGCAATGCGGATGGGAATTATGACGATCCCAGCGTCGCCTTTGTCGGCCATCGCTGGTTCTATCCGCGCGGCTACATGCTGCCCGATGGCAAGATCATCTGCGTGATGCGCTGCCAGCGCGATCCAACCGGCGTGATGTGGGCGGAAATTTACCGCAGCGAGGATGAGGGACGCAGCTGGTATTTTCTCAGCCGGGTAAACGATTTCGGGGCGCCTGCCAGCCTGGTGGTCATGCCCGACGGCCGGGTTGTGGCGATCTATGGCTACCGCCTGATGCCCTCTGGCATCCGCGCCCGCGTGAGCGAGGATGGCGGCGAGACCTGGGGCCGCGAACTGATCGTGCGCGACGATGGCGGCAGCTGGGATCTGGGCTATCCCAATGCCTGGCATGTCGGCGGCAGCGAGGTGGGCACGCTCTATTACTTCAACAGCAAACACGACCCGGTGCAGGCCGCAGGCGGCGTACGCCATGTGCAGCGCAGCATCTTCTCGATCGACTAGCCGCTCCCTTAGATCACAATAATTGGTCCACTCCGAAAGGGATTGACGCCGATTGCGGCGAATGCGACCCATGCGCGTCACCGGAAAGCCGGGACGCCTGCCGGGGAGGCGGGAACGCAAGGATTGGGGATGGCCAGGGAATTTCTCTCGACAGCGGGATTGCCGATAGACGGACGGGCAGCGGCTTGGTCCGAGCTCTATGCCACGCGCATGAGCCATTGCGAATTCACCCCGCGCAGCAAGAGCGGCTTCGATGCAGAACTCAGCATTGAGAGCCTCGGCCCGGTCAAGCTGGCACGGCTCACGGTCGAACCCTGTAGCGTCGAGCTCAAGCAGAGTAGCATCGCCCGCAATGCGCCGCGCCTGTACAATTTCCTGCTGCAGGCGGAAGGGGCGAGCACCTTCGTCCATTGCGGCAAGGAATCCGAGCTGGAGGCTGGCGACTTCGTATTGTGCGATACCGGCCTGCCGCATTTCTTCCGCACCGATGGCCATTCGGTTACCGTCATGGTGCGCGTGCCGGGCAATGTCCTGCGCACATATTTGCCCACGCCCGAGCAGTATTGCGGACAGCGTCTCGGCCGCGCCAGCGGTCTCACCGGCGCGGTGGCCGCCATGACTCGCGAGCTGAGCACCAGCGAAGGCGGAGGGATCGGCCCCGATTCAGAAGAACGCGTGGCGCGTTACCTGCTCGAAATGATCTCCATGGCGTACACCTCGGGCATGGCACCTTCCGAGGAAGCCACGGCGATTGCATGGCAACGGCGCAAGGACGTGATCGAATATATCGAGCTGAACCTGCGCGATCCGCAGCTATCGCCCGCCTCGATCTCCAAGGGATTGCGCGTTTCGCCGCGTTACTTGCGGACGGTCTTTTCCAGCGGCGGGGAGAAGATGGGCAGTTACATCCTTCGCCGCAGGCTAGAGGAATGCGCGCGGCAGATGGCCAATCCGGCCTGGAAGGCGCACACACTGACCGAAATCGCCTTTTCCTGGGGCTTCAACAGCGCGGCGCATTTCACCCGCACCTTCCACCAGAAATACGGCATCGCCCCGCGCGAATATCGCCGCCTGCACCTCGAAGAGGGCAACTGATTACACAGGCAGGCCGACGTAGTTTTCGGCGATCGAAGTCTGCGCAGCGCGGCTCGAAGCGATATAGTCCAGTTCTGCAACCTGCATCGCCCGCTCGAACGGCCCGTCCTCAGGGAAACGGTGCATCAGCTTGGTCAGCGACCAGCTGAAACGCTCGGACTTCCAAACGCGTGACAGCGCCTTGTCCGAATAGGCGGCGATGGCATCGTTGTCAGAACTCTTGAAAAAGCCCGTCAGCGCCTCTGCCGCATAATGTACGTCGCTCGCTGCGAGGTTGAGGCCCTTGGCCCCGGTCGGCGGCACGATATGCGCGGCATCGCCGCACAGCATGAGCGAGCCATGCCGCATCGGCGCGAAGACAAAGCTGCGCAAAGGAGCGATGCTCTTTTCCAGCGAGGGTCCGCGGGTCATGTTCGCCGCGGCCTCCGGGCCAAGGCGGATCGCCAGCTCGTCCCATAGCCTGTCATCGCTCCACTTCTCGACCCGGTCACTCAGCGGCACGTCGATATAGTAACGGCTGCGCGTAGGGCTCCGCATCGAGGCGAGCGCGAAACCGCGCGCGTGATTGGCGTAGATCAGCTCGTGATTGCAGGGCGGCACGTCCGAGAGCATGCCGAGCCAGCCGAAGGGGTAGACGAGTTCGTAATTTTGCCCGACCTTCTCCGGGATCGCCTTGCGGCTCGGTCCATAGAAGCCGTCGCACCCGACCACGAAGCGGCAATCAACGCGCTGCAGCTCCTCGCCCTTGCGATAGGTGACGTAAGGCGCTTCGCTTTCCACGTCGTGCAGCGCGACCTCGTCCGCCTCATAGATCACTTCAAGCCCGCGTTCCGCGCTGGCATCCATCAGATCCTTGGTCACTTCGGTCTGGCCGTAGACCACCACGTGCTGGCCGGTCAGCTCCTCCATATCGATGCGGATCAGCCGCTCGCCATCGGCAAGGTTGAAGCCGGCATGGGGCAGACCTTCGGCCTTGAGCCGCGCATCGAGGCCGAGCCGCTCCATCAGCGAGACGGTGATATTCTCCAGCACCCCGGCGCGAATGCGTGAGAGGACATATTCTGGCGAGCGCCGTTCCAGCACCACGCAATCGACGCCTTCCGCGCGCAGCAAATGACCAAGCAGTAGGCCCGCCGGTCCGGCGCCAATGATGCAAACCTGTGTCTTCATTACCTCTGCCCCGACCCTGTAATAGCGTGTTTGGCCCCTCGATGCTGAACCGCAGCTTCCGGGTCAATGCCCCAAATCAATCATCCCGGCCGTACGGACACACACGCAAGGACCAGAAATTAGGTAGTTGCAGTCCAAACCATATTGTCTCGCGCGGAGGTTTTCCCTAGCCTGTCTGGATGACCCCTCAATTCATGCGTGCTTTTGCGCGCCTTTTCCTCGTTGCCATTCTTGGACTCACCGTCACATCCTGCGGTGGCGGAATTCCCGAAACCGAAAAAGCTGCCCAGGAAGGTATCCTCCTGATGGGCAATGGCTCGGAGCCCAAGGGTCTCGATCCGCATCTCGTCACGGGTGTTCCTGAGAGCACGATCATCCGCTCCCTGCTCGAAGGCCTCATCGCCAGCCACCCGACCAACGACCTCGAGCCTGCTCCGGGCATGGCCGAAAGCTGGGAGAGCAATGAGGATTTCTCGGTCTGGACCTTCCATCTGCGCGATGCCCAGTGGAGCAATGGCGACCCGGTGCTGGCGAGCGATTTCGTCTATAGCTGGCAGCGAATCCTCAGCCCCGAACTGGGTGCCGAATATGCGCCCATGCTTTACCTCATCGAGAATGCAGAGCAGTTCAATCGCGGCGAGATCGAGGATTTCAGCCAGGTCGGCGTCAAGGCGCTGGACGACAAGACGCTGCAGGTAACCTTGCAGGGATCGACCCCGCACTTCCTCAACGTCATCAAGCATACCAGCTATTTCCCGGTAAACCCGCGCGCGGTGGAAGAAAATGGCGGCATGCTGGACCGCCAGAGCGGCTGGTCCACTTTCGAAAACTATGTCGGCAACGGCGCATTCCAGCTCAAGGAATGGGTCACCAACCAGGTGATCGAGGTCGAGCGGAGTCCCACCTACTGGGACGCAGAAACCGTCCGCCTCAACGGCATTCGTTTCTACCCGATAGACAATGCCAACACCGAAGAGACGATGTTCCGCAATGATCGGTTGCACATGACCAATACGGTCAACCCGGACAAGATTCCCTTCTTCCAGGAGGAGATGCCCGAAGAAATGAGCATCACGCCTTACCTGGGCGTCTATTTCTACCGCCTCAACGTGACGCGCGAACCTTTCACCGATGTGCGCGTTCGCCGCGCGCTGGCGCTGGCACTGGACAAGCAGACAATCGTCGAGCGGGTGACCAAGGGCGGGCAGGCCCCGGCAACAGGTTTCGTACCTGCGGGCATCCCCGGCTACGAGCCCTCCACCGCAGTCCAGTACGATCCCGACGAGGCGCGCCGACTGCTGGCCGAGGCGGGCTATGCGGGCGGCGAAGGCTTCCCCCGCACAGAGATCATGATCAATACCAGCGAGGCCCATCGCAAGATTGCCGAAGCGATCCAGGCCCTCTGGCGCGAAGAGCTCGGCATAGATGTCGGCATCTACAACCAGGAATGGAAGGTCTATCTCGATAGCCAGTCCAACCTCGATTACGACATCTCGCGCTCGGCCTGGATCGGCGATTTCGTCTATCCCTCGACTTTCACCGACATGTTTACCACCGGCAATGGCAATAACGACACCGGCTGGAGCAATACGCGCTACGATGCGCTTGTCGCACAATCCTGGGTGGCCGAAACCGAGGAAGAGCGAATGGAACTCTTCCACGAGGCGGAGGACCTCTTGCTCGAGGAGATGCCGATCATCCCGATCTACTGGTACACGCGCGTCAAGCTTATGAGCCCGATGGTGCAGGAATGGCATCCCAAACTGCTCGATGCCCACCCCTACAAATATGTCTGGCTGCAGCCGAATGGCGATGCAGGCGAATAACAGAAACGGAATGAGGATGCAGCAGGCCGGATGATCAAGACATGTTGAAATTCATAGCCTTGCGGCTGCTGCAGGGAATGCTCGTCCTGCTGGGCATTTACGCCGTGACCTTCGTTCTGGTCGCCGCGACCCCAGGCAGCCCGTTCAGTTCCGAACGCGCGATCGCCCCGGAAATCCTTGCCCAGATCGAGGCCTTTTACGGCTATGACAAACCGCTGGGCGAACGCTTCATCACCTCGCTCGGCAATGTCCTGCAGGGCGAATTCGGACCTTCCGCAGTCTATGCCAACCGCACGGTGACGCAAATCATCGCCGAAAGCTTCCCGGTTTCGATCAAGCTGGGTTCGATCTCGCTGCTCCTGGCGCTGGTGCTGGGCGTTCCCGCCGGCATCCTTGCTGCGGTCAAGCGCAATACCTGGCTCGATTACCTGCCCATGTCGGTTTCTATGGCCGGTATCTGCCTGCCGACCTTCGTGATGGGTCCACTGCTGGCGCTGGTCTTCGGCCTGATCCTGAAGATGCTGCCCGTAGCAGGCTGGTATGGTCCCGAATATGTCGTGCTCCCGGCAACCACGCTGGGCCTCTATTACGCCGCCTATTTCGCCCGCCTGACGCGCGGCGGCATGCTGGAAATGCTCAACCAGGACTGGGTGCGCACGGCGCGCGCAAAGGGCGTTCCCGAACACACGATCATCTGGAAGCACTGCCTCAAGGGCGGATTGATCCCGGCCATCACCTTCCTTGGCCCGGCGCTGGCGGGGATTATCTCCGGCTCTTTCGTGGTCGAGACAATCTTCCAGATCCCCGGCCTCGGACAATGGTTCGTACGCGCTGCCCTCAACCGTGACGATTTCCTCGTGCTGGGCCTGACCGTCCTGTTCGCGGCGATGATCGTCATCATGAACCTGCTTGTCGACATCGTGCAGGTCGCCCTCAATCCGCGGTTGAAATATGACTGATCACTCCGAAACCGCCGTCCTGGGAAAGGACTCCGCCCCGGTAATCGCCGAGGAAGAGCTGGTCGAAGGTTCCTCGCTCTGGAAGGACGCCTGGGCCCGGCTGAGGAAGAACAAGGTTGCCGTGGGCAGCCTCGTCGTCTTCGTCCTCATATGCCTGTTCTGCGTCCTTGGCCCGTTCCTTTCTCCCTATGACTCCAATGCGCAGGACCTGTTTTCCGGCGCGGAAGGCCCCTCTGCAGATCACTGGTTCGGCACCGATACGCTCGGCCGCGACCTGATGGTGCGCGTCATGGTCGGCGGGCGAATCTCGCTCATGGTCGGGCTCGTCGCCACGGTCGTGGCCCTAGCCATCGGCGTGATCTACGGCGCCACGGCGGGCTATATCGGCGGCAAGGTGGATGCCTCCATGATGCGCTTCGTGGACTTGCTCTACGCCCTGCCCTTCACCATTTTCGTGATCCTGCTGATGGTCGCCTTCGGACGCTCCATGTGGCTGATGTTCGTCGCCATCGGTTGCGTCGAATGGCTTTCCATGGCGCGTATCGTGCGCTCGGGCGTGCTCAGCCTGAAGAAGCAGGAATTTGTCGAGGCCGCGGTCTCGCTCGGCTATTCGCACAGCCGCATCATCTTGCGCCACCTGATCCCCAACGTGCTCGGCCCGGTGATCGTGATCGCCACGCTGACCGTTCCCGCCGTCATGCTGCTGGAGGCCTTCCTGAGCTTTCTCGGCCTCGGTGTGCAGCCGCCCAACGCCTCCTGGGGCGTACTCATCAATGAGGGGCAGGCGAATATGGAAATCTATCCCTGGCTGCTGCTGTTCCCCGCCGCCTTCTTCGCGGTGACGCTGTTCTGCCTCAACTTCATCGGCGACGGGCTGCGCGATGCGCTCGATCCCAAGAGCGCCAAGGACTGACCTGATGCCCCTGCTCGATGTCGACGATCTGACCACCTATTTCCATACGCGAGACGGCGTCGTGCGCGCCGTGGACGGCGTGAGCTTCAATCTCGAACGCGGCGAAACGCTCGGCATTGTCGGCGAGTCCGGCTCGGGCAAGTCGGTCACCTGCTACTCGCTGATGCGCCTGATTCCCGAACCGCCGGGGCGGATCGAACGCGGCACGGCGATGTTCGACGGGCGCGACCTGCTGCAGATGTCACCCAAGGAACTTCGCAAGGTGCGCGGGGACAAGATCAGCATGATCTTCCAGGACCCGATGACCTCGCTCAATCCCTATTTGCGTATCTCCACCCAGCTGATCGAGGCGCTGCAAATGCATCGCGACATCGACAGCAAGGCGGCGCTGAACAAGGCGATCGAGGCGCTGGAGGAAGTGGGCATTCCCGGTGCCAGCAAGCGGGTCTTCTCCTATCCGCACGAATTTTCCGGCGGTATGCGCCAGCGCGTGATGATCGCCATGGCGCTGATTACCGAGCCCGACCTGCTGATCGCCGACGAGCCGACCACCGCGCTCGACGTGACCGTGCAGGCGCAGATCATGGAGATCATCAAGCAGCGCCAGAACGACCTTGGCACGGCAGTGATCCTGGTAACGCACGATCTCGGCGTGGTCGCCGGTTCCTGCGACAAGGTGCTGGTCATGTATGGCGGGCGCGAGATGGAAAGCGGCTCTGCCGACCAGATATTCTACCGTCCGCGCCACCCGTATACCCGCGCCCTGCAGAAGACGATCCCGTCGCTGCAGGAAAAGGGGCAGGAGCTGTTCACCATTCCCGGCCTGCCGCCCGACGTATCCAAGCCGATCCATGGCTGCGCCTTCCACCCGCGCTGCCCCTATCCCAAGATCGGCAGCCCCGAAGGCGAGCGTCCGCAACTCGAAGATATCGAACCGGGCCATTGCTGGGCCGCCTGCGGCTTTTGCGATAGCAGCGCCCCGATCGAGACCGTGCTGGCCAAGGCGGACGACCATGTCGCCGAACCCGTGGATGGTGACGCATGAACGCGCTGATCGGCAATCCGCAGGAGGACTTCCTCGTCCTCGACGAGGTGAAGACCCATTTCGACATGGGCACAACGCTGCTCACGCGCGAAAGCAAGGGCGTGGTCAAGGCGGTCGACGGCGTTTCGCTGACGATCAACAAGGGCGAGATCCTTGGCCTGGTCGGCGAGTCCGGGTGCGGCAAGTCCACGCTCAGCCGCACGATCATGCAGCTGCTGCGCCCCACTTCCGGGCATATCTGGCTCAAGGGCCGCGAGCTGAGCGCGATCTCCGACGCGGATATTCGCAGCGAGCGGATCAACTTCCAGATGATCTTCCAGGATCCCTACGCCTCGCTCAATCCGCGCATGACGGTGCTCGATACGCTCGGCGAAGCGGTGCGCACGCGACATCCCGAGCTGAAGGGCGACGCGCTGCGCGGCCGCGTTGCGGAGCTGCTGCGCACGGTCGGCATGAACCCGTTCCAGATGAAGCGCTATCCGCACGAATTCTCCGGCGGGCAGCGCCAACGCGTGGCGATTGCCCGCGCGCTTGCCCCTGAACCCGAGCTGATCATCGCCGACGAGCCTGTCTCGGCGCTCGACGTGTCGATCCAGTCGCAGATCCTAAACCTGCTCAAGCGCCTGACCCGCGAGTTGGGCCTGACCATGATCTTCATCAGCCACGATCTGTCAGTGGTGCGCTATATCTCGGACAGGATCGCGGTGATGTATCTGGGCAAGATCATCGAATTGGGCGATGCCGAGGCGATCGTCGATCATCCGCTGCACATCTACACCAAGGCGCTGATGAGCGCGATTCCGGAGCCGGACCCGAATGCCGAGCGAAACCGCCATCGCATCGTGCTCGAAGGCGATCCGCCCTCGCCCATGTCGCCGCCCGACGGGTGCAAGTTCTGGCCGCGCAGCCCGGTCGAACATAGCGAGGAGCTCAAGACCGTCGAGCCGCCGCTGGTGGAAATGCAGCCCGGCCACTGGGTGTCGAACTGCCCGTTCTGCGTCGGGACCGACCACCAGGCCTGAGGCAATCCACCGTCATAGCGGCCTGCAATTGACAGGACGGCCCGCCTTGCAATAGGTAGAGTGCTAACGATCTGCTGCACATGGGCGCTTTTGTGGAAGGGAACCAATGGCCGAGAAAATCACGGTAATGGACCCGCGGGGTTACCCGCCAAAGGTCGAAGGCAAGCGCCTCGCCATCCGGCCCGAAACGCTCGATGGCAAGGTCCTGTATTTGATCGACTGCCTGTTCGATAATGCGGACGTGTTCATGGAGCAGCTGCGGCTGTGGTTTGCCGAGCACATGCCCAAGGTCGAAACGCGCATGATCCGGCCCAAGGAAAGCTGGGTCGACGATCCTGAAATGAGAGCCAAGGTCGTCGCCGGAGGCGACGCCGCCATCATTGGCGTTGGCCTCTGAAGCACTTGTTGCCCCACGGTCGTGGGGTTCGCATTGGAGTTGGAAAAGGCCGGGATCCCGACGATCCCGGTGAGCACCCACGCCTTCGCGCGGCTGGCCAAGGCCACCACCAAGGCGGCGGGCATGCCGACCACGCGCAACGCCTTCGTCCCGCAGCCGGTCGTCGGTCTCTCCCCCGGAGAGCTGCGCGCCTATATCGAAGCCGACGATCCGATCGCCAAGAAGCCCTTCATGCAAGTCGTGCTCGACGGTCTGACCGGACCGCTGACCGATGAAGACTATGCCGATGCCAGCTTCGAACGCACCACGCCGCGCTTCCTCGAACCGGATACGGAAGACAATATCCGCCAGCTCTTCATCGAAGAGGGGTGGACCGATTTCCTCCCCATAATCCTGCCGACCGAGCAGCGCGTCGAGGCCATGCTCAAGGGCACGAGCCATGCGGCGGATGAGTTCGTCAACCGGATGAGCCCAACGGCCTTCCGTGAGAAGTGGGATTTCGATGTCGAGAAGGTGGCTATCAACGCGGTAATGGCGGGCGCACGGCCCGAATACCTCCCCGTCATCCTGGCGCTGTGCTCCTCAGGCTTCTCCGCGCGCTCAAGCTCGACCACCAGCTGGGCGACGATCAGCTGCATCAACGGTCCGATCCGCAACGAGATCGGCATGAATTACGGGATCGGCGCGCTCGGCCCCTACAACCAGGCCAATGCCTCGATCGGGCGCGCCTATTGCCTGCTCAGCATGAATGCGCAGGGCGGCAGCGAGCCGGGCAATACATACATGGGATCGGTCGGCAGCAACTGGAACTACACCGCCTGCTTCGCCGAGAACGAGGAAGCAAGCCCGTGGGAGCCGTTCCACGTGCAAAAGGGCCACAAGGCGGAGGAAAGCACAGCCGCGATCTTCTTCGGCGGCTGGTACACGCAAAGCGGCTTCGGCCCGCGCGAGACGTGGAAGGAAAAGTTCATCCGCTGCCTGACAGCGACGGACCACTTCTCCAACCCCTTCATCGTGATGGACCCGCTCGTCGCGAAAGATTTCAACAAGATGGGCTTTACCAAGCAAGGCCTGATCGAATGGTGCGCCGAAAACGCAAAGATGAAGGCCAAGTATTACTGGGACGACCAGTGGACCACCACGCTGGTCAAGCCACATGCCGAAGCCGGGATCGAACCTGCTGCCAGCCGTTTGCGCGCCGATCCGGACGAGCTGATCAGCATCTTCAGTGATAAGGATATCGAGATCCTGGTAACCGGCGGGGAGACGCAGGGTGCCTTCAAGATGATCAGCGGACGGCTGGTGGGGCAAATGCCGCGCGGCAATGAACGGCGTCCATCGCAGACCGCCGGGAAATTGCTCTCGATCGACAAGTGGCGCTGACCGGTCAATCTGCTTAGCATACTAACGATCTTGCCAGCATAAGGACCGCTGGCTATGGCATTCCCCGAAGGGATGCCCGAAGCATGCAAGCGCAACAGCCCGATTTGTCAGACCAGCCGCGCCTGACCGCGCTCGCCCATGGTGGTGGCTGCGGCTGCAAGCTTTCGCCCGGCGTGCTGCGCGAACTGCTCGAAGGGCAATTCGCCGCCAGCGGCTTTCCGCAATTGCTGGTGGGCAATGGGGCTGCGGATGACGCCGCGGTGTGGGAGCTCGAAGGCGGAGATGGCCGCTGTATCGTCTCCACCACCGATTTCTTCATGCCGATTGTCGACGATCCACGCGATTTCGGGCGGATCGCGGCGACCAATGCGATTTCGGACATCTATGCCATGGGCGCACGACCGCTATTCGCGCTGGCCATCCTCGGCATCCCGCTTGGCAAGATCGCAACCGAAACCGTGCGCGAAATCCTGGCAGGTGGCGCTGCCGCCTGTGCCTCCGCGGGCATTCCCGTGGCAGGTGGCCATTCGATCGACAGCGCCGAACCGATTTACGGCCTCGCCGTGATCGGTGAGGTCAAGCACGAGCATATGAAGACCAATGCCGGTGCGCGGGCGGGCGATGTGCTGATCCTCACCAAGCCGATCGGCGTCGGCGTCTATTCCGCCGCGCTGAAACAGGGCGAGCTGGACGATGCAGGCTATGCCGAAATGGTCGAGAGCACCACGCGGCTCAATTCGGTGGGACTGACACTGGGCCAGCATCCGGCGATCCATGCCCTCACCGATGTGACGGGCTTCGGCATTGTCGGCCACGGCCTCGAAATGGCGCGCGCATCGGGCCTGACGCTGCAAGTACATGCGAACAAGGTTCCACTCCTTAAGCAAGCGGGGGAGCTGGCGCAGGCGGGCAAGATCACCGGAGCATCGAGCCGCAATCTGGCCAGCGCCGCTGACGGAATCGCGATGCCCGATGGACTGCCCGACTGGCAGCGCGACCTGCTGGCCGATCCGCAGACTTCAGGCGGGCTGCTGGTCTCGCTCGCGGCAGAGGCCGCCGAAGAGGTGCTCGCCCTGATCCACGCAGAAGGTTTCACCCAAGCAGCCATCATTGGCGAGGTCCGCGCAGGCGCGCCAAAACTCGCCGTAGTGACAGACTGAAGGACGACACATGGAATTCGACATTATCGTGATCGGCGGCGGGATCGCCGGCCTCAGCGCAGCCCTGACCGCAGCGCGGCTGGGGCGCAGCGTGGGTGTGATTTCGGGCGGCGTCCCGGGCGGCGAACTGCTCAATATCGAGCTGATTGACGGGCTTCCCGGCCACGAGGAAGGCATTGCCGGTTTCGACCTGTGCCCCATCGCCATGGACCAGGCGACAGCTGCCGGGGCCGAGATCATCACCGAAACCGCCGAGACGATCAGCTCATCGGATGAGGGCTATGTGGTCTTGGCCGATGGCAATGAATATGCCGCCCGCGCTCTAATCCTCGCCATGGGCGCGCATGTCGCCAAGCTCGGCGTTCCGGGCGAAGAAGAGTTCACCGGGCGCGGTGTCTCGCATTGCGCGACCTGCGACGGGCCGCTGCTGCGCGGCAAGACCGTGGTCGTGGCCGGCGGCGGCGATTCCGGCATGCAAGAGGCGCTTACCCTGGCGCAACATGTCGAGAAAGTCCTGCTGGTCGAACGCGGCGAGGCGCTGAGCGGCCAGGCTTCGTATGTCGAGGCGGTCGAGGCCGAGCCTGCCATCGAGGTGATGACCGGCATGGAAGTGACCGCCATCAGCGGCGCGGACAAGCTCGAACAGGTCATCCTGAAGGAGGTTTCCTCGGGCGCGGAAAGCACGCTGGAGGTGCAGGGCCTGTTCGCCTTTGTGGGCCTAGAGCCCAATCTCGATCCCGCCGCCGATCTGGTCGAACTCGCCGATGATGGCCGCATTGCCGTCGATGGCGCATTGCGGACCAGCGCCAAGGGCGTGTTCGCCGTGGGCAACCTGCGCTCGGGCAATAGCTGGCGCGCAGCCGGGGCCATGGGTGACGGGGCGACCGCCGCCGTCGAAGCCGCCCGCTATCTCGACAGCGGCGCCTGGTAGTGCAAGTCTGACGCATGACCATTGCCCGCCCGCCTTCGGTATCACGCCTGCTCGAAAGCGAGGGCGGGCAGGTGCTGCTTGCGCAATATGGGCACAAGCCGACCGTGGCCGCCCTGCGCGCGGCAATCGAAGCGGGACGCGCCGCCGAGAGCTTCGATGAAGGCGAACTGCTGGAAGCGGCGGCGCAGGGCTTTGCCGCAAGTGACCTTCCTCAATTGCGGCCCGTCTGGAACCTGACCGGCACCGTGCTGCATACCAATCTGGGCCGCGCAATCCTGCCGCAAGCCGCCGTCGATGCGGCAGCTGCGGCGATGGCCCGCCCGGTGGCGTTGGAATACGACCTTGCCACAGGCAAGAGAGGCGAGCGCGACAGCGTGCTGCGCGAACACCTCGCCGAACTGACCGGCGCGCCCGGATCGGTGCTGGTCAACAACAATGCCGCTGCCGTCATGCTGGTGCTCGATACGCTGGCCAAGGGCGGAGAAGTCATTGTCAGCCGGGGCGAGCTGATCGAGATCGGCGGCGCCTTCCGCATGCCCGACATCATGGCGGCGACGGGTGCGAAACTGGTCGAAGTCGGCACCACCAACCGCACGCACCTCAAGGATTACGCCAACGCCATCAATGAGAACACGCGGCTGATCATGAAGGTGCATCCCTCGAACTTCCGGATCGAGGGTTTCACCAAGGACGTGACGGCATCCGAACTGGCCCCGCTGGCGAAGCAACACGGCCTGCCGCTTGTCAACGACCTTGGCTCGGGCACGCTGGTAGATATTTCGCGCTACGGCTTGCCCAAGGAGCCGACCGTGGCCGAAGCGGTGGCCGAGGGCGCGGACCTCGTCACCTTCTCGGGCGACAAGCTGCTCGGCGGGCCGCAGGCGGGATTCGTGGTCGGCCGGGCGGACCTTGCCGAGAAGCTGGCCAAGAACCCGATGAAACGCGCACTGCGGCTCGACAAGATCAGGCTTGCCGCGCTCGAGGCGGTGCTACGGTCCTATCGCGCAGCAGCCCGGCCCGAAGAGGCAATTCCCATCCTCGCCATGCTCCAGCGGCCCAGCGAGGAGATCCTCGCCCGCGCCAAGGCGCTGGCTCCACTTGTGGCTGAGGCGCTGGGAGAAGACTGGTCCGTCTCTGTCGAGCCATGCCGCAGCCAGGTGGGCTCGGGTGCTTCGCCTACCGCGACCCTGCCCAGCGCCGGCCTCGCATTGCGGTCCGTAGGAGCGGAGGAAATCGAGGGCCTCGCGGATCGCCTGCGCGCACTCCCCGAACCGGTGATCGGTCGCATTGCCGAAGGGGCGCTCCGGCTCGACCTGCGCTGCCTCGGCAGGGACGAGGAACCCCGCTTCCTCGCCAATCTGGCAAGCCCATGATCGTCGGTACCGCAGGGCATGTCGATCACGGCAAGTCCGCGCTGGTTACTGCACTGACCGGCGCCGATCCTGATCGCCTGCCCGAGGAAAAGACGCGCGGCATCTCTATCGACCTCGGCTTTGCCTATCTCCCGCTCGGCAATGCCGAGGTAATCGGCTTCGTCGACGTTCCGGGGCACGAACGTTTCATGAAGAACATGCTGGCGGGCGCTGGCGGTGTCGATTTCGTCCTGCTGACCGTCGCCCTCGATGACGGGATTATGCCGCAGACGCGTGAGCACTTGGCCGTGCTTCACCTTTTGGGCGTGACGCGCGGCATGGTGGCGCTGACCAAATGCGACCTCGCGGACGAGGCGCGGATTGTCGAGGTCGAGGCGCAGATTGTCGGACTGCTCGAAGGGACCTGCCTATCCGGTGCCCGCATCATACGCACTTCGACAGTCGATGGCACCGGCATAGGCGAACTCAGGGCCGCGCTCGAGGATGCTGCGCGCGAGACTGCGCCTCCCGACGCCAAGGGGCCGCTTCGCTTCGCCGTGGACCGTACCTTCACCCTTCTCGGCAGCGGCACAGTGGCGACCGGGGTTGTGCTCTCGGGCGAGATCAAGGTCGGCGACAGGTTGATAATCTCGCCATCGGGTACGGAGGCGCGCGTGCGCGCCTTGCATGTGCAAAACAGGCCCGCCGACACCGGACACAAGGGACAGCGCTGCGGTGTGAACCTTGGCGGGGTCGACCTGTCCGAGGTTTCACGCGGGGACTTCCTGCTCGATCCCGCCCTCCACGCCCCGACCGAGCGCTTCAACGCCTTTGTGCACCTGCTCGACAGCGAGCAACGGTCGCTCAGCCAGTGGCAACCGGTTCGCCTGCACCATGGTGCCGGAGAGTTTCCGGCGCGCATCGCCCTGCTCGACGACCAGCCGATCGGACCGGGCGGTAGCGGCCGCATCCAGATCGTGCTCGAACAGAACATTGCAGGTGCCATTGGCGACCGCTTCATCCTGCGCGACAATGAAGGACGCCGAACCATAGGTGGTGGCCGGATCGTGAACCTGCGCGCGCCGCGACGCAGACGCAGGCAGCCGCGGCAACTGGCCCGCTTCGATGCGATGGATATCGAGGACCCCACCGCGTCGCTCGCGGCACAGCTTTCCATCTGGCCTTGGTCGGTCGAGCTGGAGGAATTCGCGCGCGACCGGGCGTTGGGCGGGGAGCAGCTTTCCGCGATCCTCGGCAGCGTGCCGCACATCGCTGCAAAAGCGGATGGCAAGACGCATCTCCTTGCGCCCGATAGCTGGGAAAGACTGACACGTTGCGCCTTGGAGGAGGTTGGCCGCTTCCATGAGCGTTTCCCCCATTTCCTGGGACCCAACCTACAACGGCTGCAAAACGCGCTCGATCCGCCGGTCTCGCACGATGTTGCGGCCGCGGCGATCGGCCTGATGGTCGGTCGCGGGCTGCTGCAGCAGGAAGCGGGCATGCTGCGCCTGCCAGGCCACAAGCTCGGCCCGGACCGGCAGGAAGAGGCGCTTTGGCAGAAGATCGAGCCGCTGCTTTCAGGCGAAAACCGCTTCCGCCCTCCACGCACGAGCGAGATTGCCGAACAATTGCAGGCGCGCGAATTCGAATGCCGCAACGTGCTGCGCCTGATGGCGCGACAGGGCCACGCAGTCGAAATCGCGCCCGAACACTATTTCCTGCGCGAGACCTTGCAGGAAATCGCCGCCGTGCTCGAAGAGCTGGCTAGCGAAAGCGAGGATGGCACTTTCGGCGTGATCCATGTGCGGGACAGGTTGGAGAATGGCCGCAAGGTGACGATCCAGCTCCTCGAGTGGTTCGACCGCAGGAGGCTGACCTTGCGGCGCGGCGACGTCAGGCTTATCGACCCGCCGCGCATCTCGCAGTTCCGGGAGGAGGTGCGCGAAGCAGCCTAGGTAAGGAAGAGATTCGTACCCGGTGGTACGTCCGGTCTTCAAAACCGGGTGGGGCCGTCAGCCGGTCCCGGGTGGGTTCGACCCCCACTCTCTTCCGCCAGGCCCGTTGCCGGCGATCAAGCGATCACTCGGCGGCCTCGACACCCGGCAGGCCGGAATCGAGTTTTGCCAGAAGGCCGCGCAGGAAGGAATTCACCACCGCCATGGTCTCGGGATCGACGTCGTCGAGCAGGCGCGAGCGATAGACTTCGGCGACATCGAAGATTTGCGCGAGCGCTTCCTCACCATCATCCGTCAGGCGCAATTGCTTGCTACGTCGGTCTGTCGGATCGGGAATACGATCGACCAGCCCGTCCTTTTCCAGCGTGTCGAGCATGCGGGTGAGCGTTGGACCCTCGATGCGCAAGCGCTTGGCGATATCGACCTGCGCCGGCATATCGGGCGAATTGAGGATGGCGGACATGGCCTCCATCCGGGCCGAACTCTGCTCGATCGGGCGAAGCTTCTCGTCGAGCAGCGAACGCCAACGGCGGGCAGCAAGGACGAGCTGGACCGTCAGGAGGATTTCCGCCGTGCTACCGCCCTCGCGATAGATGTCGAAAGTATTCTTGTTCCGCCCCTTGCGAGAAGAACGTCCATCGGCCTTGGTTGCGCTCATACTATGTCCGATTACGTTTCCGTCCGGGCTTGCCGGATCCCCCATGTGTCCTTGCCCTAGATGGCGAAGCACCAATCGTGAAGTGGCAAGGCACCAATTGTTCGATTTTCCCCATTGCGTCAAATTCCTTAGCTTGCGAAACATCTCCGCAGGGAGAGATCGATGGCGGGGAATTCCGCATTCACACGCGCATGCCGGTTCGCGCTGGCAGCGCTGCTGCTTGTGCTGGCGGGGCCGTTCGCCTCGGCGGCCGACAATGCGGGCGAGCGGATAACCACCTCGCATGGCTATGCCGTGTTCGGCGACCTCAAATATGGTCCGGACTTCGAGCATTTCGACTACGTCAATCCTGATGCCCCCAAGGGCGGCACCTACCGCTTTGCCGACACCTCATCCTTCGACAGCCTCAACAACATCAACATCCGCAGTCTGGCGCCGGTCCTGCAGACGCAGTTACAGGACACGCTGATGCGGCAAAGCCGCGACGAGGTAGCGGCCTTCTACTGCCTCGTCTGCAAGACCATTTCCTACCCGGAGGACCTGTCATGGGTGGAGTTCGAGCTCGATGAGCGCGCGACATTCTCGGACGGCCATCCGATTACCGCAGAAGACATCATCTATACCGTCGAGCTGGCGCGCAATCCGCTGGCCGTTCCCGGGTTGACCCGGGTGATCGAGGCGCTCGACCGGATCGAAAGCGACGATCCGCATCGCCTGCGCGTCCATTACAACATGAAGGACAATCCGACGCTGCCCACCGTGATCGCGCTCATGCCGATCATGCCCAAGCATTATTGGGAAAGCCGCGACGTGACCCGCTCTACGCGCGACCCGCCGGTCATGCCGGGACCCTACACAATCGGCGATTTCTTCCCGGGCCGCTTCATCGAGTTCACCCGCGATCCAGACTATTGGGCAAAGGACCACCCAGTCAATCGCGGGCGCTACAATTTCGACGTGGTGCGATACGATGTCTATCGCGACCAGCAGCTGGCGGACGAAGCATTCAATTCGGGCCTCGCGCATCTCAGGGTCGACAGTAATGCGCAGGTGATGGAGCGGGTTCACCTCCTACCCGCTGCGCAGGCAGGGGAGATCGTGCAGGATCGCCTCCCCTATGCCAATGGGACGATCTACAACTCGCTATCCATGAACAGCCGCCGCCCCTTCCTGTCAGACAGGAGGGTGCGCAAGGCGTTGTCGCTGGCCTACGACTTCGAATGGGTGAAGGATGTGGTGCTGGGCGGCGATTACGGCCGCGTGACCAGCAATTTCGCCAATTCGGAGTTTGTCGCCAGCGGCCTGCCCGGCCCCGGGGAACTGGAAATTCTCGAGCAATATCGCGACACGCTGCCGCCGGAGATATTCACCGAGCCGCCATCCATCTCTGTCGGCGGCAGCAGGGAACGGATGCGCGCCAATTTGCTGGAGGCGCGAGACCTGCTGCGCGAGGCAGGTTACCGGATCGAGGACATGAAGCTCATCGATCCGCGAACGGGCGAGGCCGTCGTGCTCGACATGCTGAGCTATTCGCCCCTGCTGATCGACCAGGTGAGCCTGTTCATCGCCAATCTCGAAAAACTCGGGATCGGGGTGCAGTTCCGCTCCATGGACAGCGCGCAGATGCGGCTGATGGCCCGCGAATACGATTTTGACCTGGCGCTGATCCGGCCGGTTTTCGCGCCGCTGCCCACGCCCGGTGCGGGCATGGCCACGATCTGGTCGACCGATGCCGCCAACCGCCCCAGCACGATGAACTATATCGGCATCAGCGAACCGGCCATCGACGATGCGCTCACCCGCATGATTACCGCCACCGACCGGCAGAGCGTGGTCGATGCCATGCGCGTGATGGACCGGGTGGAACGCTTCCAATATTACTCGATTCCGCTCCAGCATCTTTACCCCACGCCGGTCGGCGAGCTTCCGATCAGCTATTGGGACCGCTTCGGTCGACCCGATGTGACCGAGGCCTGGAACTTCGACTATCGCGCGCTCAGCACCTGGTGGTGGGACCCGGAGAAAGAGGCTCGCCTCTCCCATGGAGCCTTCAAGTGACGGAGCCCGCGGCATGACCGGCATGTGGGCCTATGTGGCCAAGCGCCTGCTGCTGATGGTGCCGACGCTGATCGGCATTGTCACAATCAGCTTCATCATCATCCAGTTCGTGCCCGGCGGCCCGATCGAACAGATGCAGGCGCGGCTGATGGGCGCGCAGGTTTCCGCCACGGCGACGATCGGCGGCGATAGCGGCGCGCTAGGCGGCACCATGTCCGCGACCGGCGAATTGCCCGAGGAAATGATGGAGGAGCTGGAGAAGCTCTACGGCTTCGACAAGCCTGTGCATGAGCGATATTTCAAGATGTTATGGGATTTCGCCCGCTTCGATTTCGGCGATTCCTATTACAAGGACAGGCCCGTTATCGAGCTGATCGTCGAGCGGCTTCCGGTCTCGGTTTCGCTCGGCCTGTGGACGCTATTGCTGACCTACCTCGTCTCGATCCCGCTCGGCGTGCGCAAGGCGGTGAGGGCGGGCACGCGCTTCGATGCCTGGACCAGCGTTGCGGTCACCATAGGCTATGCCATTCCCGGATTTCTCTTCGCGATCCTGCTGGTCGTGCTGTTCGCCGGGGGGACGTTCTTCGACTGGTTTCCGAGCCAGGGGCTGGTATCGGAGAACTGGGAGGACCTGAGCTGGCCCGCCCGCATAATCGACTATTTCCACCACCTCGCCCTGCCCGTTACCGCCATGGTCATCGGCACTTTCGCCTCGCTCACCATGCTGACCAAGAATTCGATCCTGGACGAGATCGGCAAGCAATATGTCACCACCGCGCGGGCAAAAGGCCAGAGCGAGCGCGGCGTGCTCTATGGCCACGTCTTCCGCAATGCCATGCTGATCGTGATCGCCGGCTTTCCCGCGGCGCTGATCGGCGTGCTGTTCACATCGACCTTGATCATCGAGGTGATCTTTTCGCTCGACGGCATGGGCCTGCTCGGCTTCGAGGCGACGATCAACCGGGACTTCCCGGTCATGCTCGGCACGCTGTTCATCTTTTCGCTGCTCGGCCTTGTCGCCAATTTGCTGGGCGACATCACCTACACCCTGGTCGATCCGCGCATCGATTTTGAAAAGCGGGACGTGTGATGGCGACGGCTCCCCCGATCACGCTCCAGACCCAGGTGCAGAAGCGTATCTCCGTGTCGCGCTGGCTCGGCCCGATGGGGAAGCGTCGCTGGAGCGTCTTCAAGGCCAACAGGCGCGGCTATTACAGCCTCGTCCTGTTCGTGGTGCTTTATGTGCTTTCGCTCGGCGCGGAGGTGATCGCAAACGACAAGCCGGTAGTACTGAGCCATCACGGCGATCTCTATTTCCCCGCCCTTGTCGCCTATCCGGAAACCGCGTTCGGCGGCGAGTTCGAGACCGAGGCGGATTACCGCGATCCTTACGTGCAGCAGCTGATCGAGGATGGCGGCTGGGCGATCTGGCCGATCATCCCGTTCTCCTATGACACGATCGATTACGAGTTGGGCAAGACCGCCCCGGCAGCGCCCGATTCCCGGCACCTGCTGGGAACCGACAGCCAGGCGCGCGACGTCTTTGCCCTGACCATTTACGGCTTTCGCCTCTCGATCACTTTCGGGCTGGTACTTACGCTGCTCAGCTCGGCTGTAGGTATCGCGGCGGGTGCGATACAGGGCTATTTCGGCGGGCTGACCGACCTGCTGTTCCAGCGCGGGGTGGAGATCCTGCAATCCCTGCCCGTGCTCTACCTGCTGATCATCATGTCGAGCCTGATCCAGCCGGGCTTCTTCTCGATCCTCGGCGTGCTGCTGCTGGTCAGCTGGATGACGCTGGTGCCGGTGGTGCGCGCCGAATTCCTGCGCGCGCGGAACCTCGAATATGTCCGCGCCGCCCGCGCGCTCGGCCTTGGCAACCGCACGATCATGTTCCGCCATATCCTGCCCAATGCGATGGTGGCGACCCTGACCTTCCTGCCCTTCATCCTCACAACCAGCATTACCCTGCTGACCGCGCTCGACTTCCTCGGCTTCGGCCTGCCGCGTGGCTATCCCTCGATCGGCGATTTGCTCAACCAGGGGAAGAACAACCTCTTCGCGCCGTGGCTCGGCCTGTCGGGCTTCGCCGTGATGGCAGTGATGCTTTCGCTGCTGATCTTCATCGGCGAGGCGGCGCGCGATGCCTTCGACCCGAGGAAAAGCCTGTGAGCGCTCCGCAAGACCCGATCCTGCGCGTAAGCGATCTGTCGGTCTCCTTCCGCTCCGAGGGGCGCGAAGTGCAGGCGGTGCGCAATATCTCCTTCGACGTGGCGGCGGGCGAGACTTTGGCGCTGGTCGGCGAAAGCGGATCGGGCAAGTCCTCCGCGGCGATGAGCATTTTGCAATTGCTGCCCTATCCACCGGCCTTCCACCCTTCGGGATCGATCCTGTTCGAAGGCGAGGAATTGCTCGGCGCTTCGCAGGAGGCGATCCGCAGCATCAGGGGCAATCGTATCGCCCTGATCCCGCAGGAGCCGCTCACATCGCTCAACCCGCTGCACAGGGTCGAGCGGCAGATTACCGAGTGCATCCGACTGCACCGCAAGGATCTGGGCCGCGCCGAGGCGCGCGACCGGGTAGAGGAATTGCTCACGCTGGTGGGCGTGCGCGATCCCAAGCGGCGCATGAACAGCTATCCGCACGAGCTCTCGGGCGGACAGCGGCAGCGCGTGATGATCGCCATGGCTCTGGCGAACGAGCCCGACATGCTGATCGCGGACGAGCCGACCACCGCGCTCGACGTCACTATCCAGGCGCAGGTGCTCGAACTGCTGCACGACCTCCAGCAAAGGCTCGGCATGGGCATGCTGCTGATCACCCACGACCTCGGAGTGGTCAGGAAGATGGCGGACCGGGTCTGCGTGATGACCGAAGGCCGCATCGTCGAGGAGGGGGTGACTGGCGAAGTCTTCGACCATCCGCAGCACGCCTACACCAGGAAGCTGCTCGACGCCGTGCCCAAGGGCAAACCCGCCCCAACCCCGGATGATGCGCCGACCATCGCCTCGACGCAGGACCTCAAAGTGTGGTTTCCGATCAAGGGCTTCTTCGGCAAGCCCAAGGACCATGTGAAGGCGGTCGACGGGGTATCCATCGACCTCAAGCGCGGCTCGACGCTGGGCGTGGTCGGTGAAAGCGGATCGGGCAAGACCACGCTTGGCCTCGCCATGCTGCGCATCCTGCCGAGTAATGGTGAAATCCGCTTCGACGGGGAGGATATCTCCACCCGCAATACCAAGGCCATGCGCCCCCTGCGCAGCCGCATGCAGATCGTCTTTCAGGACCCCTTCGCCTCATTAAGCCCGAAGATGAGCGTGCGGCAGATCGTCGGCGAAGGCCTGCCATTGCACCGGAGCGAACTGACGCGCGAACAGCGTGCGGAGGAGATCAGCCACATAATCGAGGAAGTCGGTCTGCCGCAGGACGTGCTTGACCGCTATCCGCACGAATTCTCCGGCGGGCAACGCCAGCGTATCGCCATTGCCCGCGCGCTGATCCTCAATCCCGACCTCGTCGTGCTCGACGAGCCGACCAGCGCGCTCGATCTCAGCGTGCAGGCGCAGATCGTGGCGCTGCTGCGCGACCTCCAAGCGCGGCACGGCCTGACCTACATCTTCATTTCGCACGACCTCAAAGTGGTGCGCGCGCTGGCCAACGATTTGCTGGTGATGCGCCATGGCAAGGTGGTCGAGGCAGGATCGGCCAGCGAAGTGTTCGACAATCCGCGAGAGGATTATACGCGCCAATTGATCAATGCGGCGCTGGATGTCGATATCCGCGCGGCCTGACCGGGCTCAGCTCTCGATTGGCGTGATCCGCACCTGCCTGTTCGGACGGTCGATCTCGACCTCGAAGACGCAGTCCGCGTCGCCCAGGCGATAGCGCAGGCCCGGCGTGGCGGGATCCTCCCAATCGGCGGGCGTCAGCGCGCTGCCGTCGAGCGCGCTCCACTGGCCATCTTCGGGGAAGCTGGCGAACACGTCCAGATGCGTCGCCCGGCGCTCGGCCAAGCGAGCAACATGCGCCTCCAAAGAGAGGTCGCGGTTTGCCCAGTCGAGCCAGGAAATCGCATTGTCCTGCGCATAGGCGTTGTTGTTGCCCTGCTGGCTGCGCCCGAATTCGTCACCCGCGGTGAGCATGATCGTGCCAGTGGAGACGAACAGCGTGTCGAGCATGGCGCGCAAATCCTCTGCCCGATTGGCCAGCACACGTGGATCGCTGCTCGGCCCTTCGACGCCATTGTTCCAGCTGAAATTCTCGCCATGCCCATCGAGGTTCTCCTCGCCATTGGCAAGGTTGTGGCGGTGTTCGTAGGAGACCGTATCGGCCAGCGTAAAACCGTCATGCGCAGCAAGGAAATTGACGCTCCGGCAAGCTTCTCCAAACACGTCCGAGGAGCCTGATACGCGCATGGCCAGCTCGCCTATCGTGCCGTCGCCGCGCCAGAAGCGCCGCAAATCGTCGCGATATCTGTCGTTCCATTCGAGCCATTCCGCCGGGAAACTGCCGAGCTGGTAGCCGCCCGGCCCGATGTCCCAGGGCTCGGCAATCAGCACGCGATCGCTCAGCAGCGGGTCCTCGGCGATATCCTGGAATATCGGCGCGTGGCGGTCGAAACCGGGACCGCGCGCCATCACCGGGGCCAGATCGAAGCGGAATCCGTCAACGCCGCAATGGCGCACAAAATGTCTGAGAGTATCGAGCGCCAATGCGCGCACATGCGGCTGCGCGAAATCCAGCGTATTGCCGCAGCCCGTATCGTTGATGAGCTGCCCGTCCGGCTGGCGCGCATAGGCGCTGTCCTCGAGCCCGCGCAGGCTGATCACCCCGCCATGCATGTCGCTCTCGCCCGTATGGTTGAGCACGAGGTCAAGGATCACGCCGATCCCCTCGGCATGGAGCGCCGCCACGGTCTCGCGCAGTTCGGCAATGCCGCCCGGGCACAGGCCGGGATCGAGCGCCATCATCGCCACCGGGTTGTAGCCCCAGGCATTGGAAAGGCCGAGCGGAGGCAGGTGCCGCTCATCGATCCAGGCGGTGACCGGCATCAGTTCCACTGCATCGACATGCAGCTTCTTCAGATGCGCGATAATCGCTGGGTGCGCGAGCGCCGCCACCGTTCCGCGCAGCTTTGCCGGAACGTCCGGATGAAGCTGGGTGAAGCCCTTGACGTTGAGCTCATAGACCAGCCCGCCTTGCGGCAGCAGCGGGGCATCTACCATCGCTTCGGGTAGCGGCCCGGTCACCACAGCGCGCGGCACCACTTCCGCCGTATCCGCACCAAATTGCGCCAGCGAGGGATGCTGGATGAAGCGCCGGTCCAGCTCGAGCGCATAGGGATCGACGAGGAATTTGGCGGGATCGAACCACAGCCCGCGATCGGGCGCCCATTCACCATCGGCGCGGTAGCCATAACATTCGCCGGTGCAATCGCGCGGGATCACGGCAACCCAGCTCTCGCCATGCTGCTCCATCGGCACTTTGGTCTCTTTCCTGCCGCGCCTTTTTGAGAGGCACAGTGCCACCGCATGGGCATGGGGTGCGCGGACGACAAAGGTGGTTGCCTCGGGCGTGACGGTTACGCCGGGCAGCATGCTCATTGCGCGCGTCCGGTCAGCCGCCGGTAGAGCGCGGCATAGGCGGCGGCGCTCGCTTCCCAGCCGAAATCGGCGCGCATCCCGCTCTTCTGCAACCGCTTCCATGCCGGCTTGTCGGCATAGAGGCGGATCGCGCGGCTGATGGCGAGCGAGAACTCGTCGTAACTCGCTTCGGTGAAGACGATGCCGGTTGCGGTTCCTTCGCCCATGGCGGCAGGATTGGCATCGATGACCGTATCCGCCAGCCCGCCCGTACGCGTCACCACCGGCACGCAGCCATAGGCAAGACCGTAAAGCTGGGTCAGGCCGCAAGGCTCGAAACGCGAAGGGACAAGGATGGCATCGCCGCCGCCCTGCATCAGGTGCGACAGCGCCTCGTCATAGCCGAAATGCAGCCCGACCTTGCCCTTATGGCGCTCGGCCGCCTCGCGCAGGCCCGCTTCGAGCGAGGCATCGCCCGCACCAAGCAGCGCCAGCCGACCACCCAGACCGATCAGATGGTCGATCACTTCGAGCAGGACGTCGATCCCCTTTTGCCAGGTCAGGCGGCTGACCACGACAAAGAGCGGGCCCTCGCCCTTGTCGAGGCCGAAGACCTTTTCCAGGGCGCGCTTGTTCGCCTTGCGCTTGCCCAGATGGCCGGAATCGAATTGTGAAGTGAGGTTGAGGTCGCTGGCAGGGTCCCATTCGGCCTTGTCGATGCCGTTCAAGATGCCTTCGACGAGATGGGTGCGAGCCCGGATCACCCCGTCGAGGCCCATGCCGAAGCGGGCAGTATGTATCTCACGGGCATAGGTCGGGCTGACCGTGGTGATTGCATCGGCGCAGACCATGCCGCCCTTTAGCATCCCCACACCGCCGTGGAATTCGACGCCATCGATCGTCCAGGCCGCATCGGGCAAGCCGAGCCGGGGGAATATCTCGCCGCCGAAAAATCCCTGGAAGGCCATGTTGTGGATGGTCAGCACGCTCGGCACCGGTTTGCCGCCATATCGCAAGTAAACGCAGGCCATTGCTGCCTGCCAGTCATGCGCATGGACGAGGTCGAACCGCTTCTTGGCACCGAATGCCCCGGCCAGATGTGCCGCGGCATAGCCAAGCGCGGCAAAACGGCGCCAATTGTCACCCCAGTCGGACCCCGAGGGATCGCCATAGGGCCCGCCCTCGCGCGCAAAATAGTTTGGCGCATCGAGCACCAGCAGCTTGCGCCCGTCCGCCATCCTGCCCGAGACGATCCGCGCAGGTTCGCCGAGCAGGCTGTCGAAACCGACCACTTTCCTCACCTTGCCGGCCTTTGCCATGACCGCAGGATAGCCGGGCAGGAGCGTGATCATTTCCACTTCTTCGCCCGCCAGTGCGGCAGGCAAGGCACCCACCACATCGGCCAGCCCGCCGGTCTTGATTAGCGGCACCGCCTCGGAGGCTACCGAGAGAACCTTTAGCGTCAATCAAGCCTCGCGATCATGTCCTTGGTGATCAGGCAAACGCCCTTGTCGGTGCGGCGAAAGCGCTTGGCATCGAGCTCCGGATCCTCGCCTACGACCATCCCTTCGGGAATGCGCACGCCGCTATCGAGGATGACGTTCTTGAGCCGCGCATTCCGACCGATATTGCAATAGGGCAGGATCACGCCCCGCTCGACCGAAGAATAGCTGCCCATCTTCACGCCGGTGAAGAGCAGGCTGCGCTTCGCCAGCGCGCCCGAGACAATGCAATCCTGCGAAATGAGCGAGGATATCGCCATGCCCCTGCGACCTTCCTCGTCATGGACGAACTTGGCCGGGGCGGCGACCACCTGGTCGGTCCAGATCGGCCATTCGCGATCGTAGAGATTGAGCTTGGGAACCACGTCGGTGAGGTCGAGATTGGCCTCGAAATAGGCGTCCACCGTGCCGACATCGCGCCAATATTCCTCGATTTCCTCGGCTGCGCGCACGCAAGACTGGGTGAAGCGGTGTGCCTGCGCCTTCCCGTTCTTGACCAGCCAGGGGATGATGTCGCCGCCGAAATCGCGCTTCGAGTGCGGGTCCGCCGCATCGCGCCGTAGCTGGTCGAACAGTAATTGGGTCTCGAAAACGTAGATGCCCATACTGGCCAGCGCCATGTCGGGTTCGCCCGGAATGCCGGGAGGGTCGGCGGGCTTTTCGACAAAGGCGGTGATGCGATCGCTCTTGTCGACATGCATGACGCCGAAAGCTGTCGCTTCCATGCGCGGCACGACGAGGCAGCCGACCGTCACATCCGCGCCGCTTTCGACATGCTGGCGCAGCATCAGCTCGTAATCCATCTTGTAGACATGGTCGCCTGCCAGGATGACCATATATTTGGGCGCATGTGCCTCGATGATGTCGATATTCTGGAACACGGCATCGGCCGTGCCTTCATACCATTGCGTTTCCGAAACACGCTGCGATGCCGGAAGGATGTCGAAGCTCTCATTGCGTTCGGGCCGCATGAAGTTCCAGGCGCGCTGCATGTGCCGGATCAGCGAATGCGCCTTGTACTGGGTGGCAACGCCGATGCGGCGAATGCCCGAATTGATCGCGTTGGAGAGGGCAAAATCGACGATGCGCGAGACGCCGCCGAAATAGACCGCCGGCTTGGCTCGGTTGTCTGTCAGTTCCTTGAGCCTGCTGCCCCTGCCACCGGCCAGCACATAGGCCATGGCCTCTCGGGCGAGCGGTTGCGAATAGGGTTCTCTCATTTTCTTTCCCCGGATGCTTAGCCGTTGAATTCGAACATAAGCGTAGCCAGCGGCGGCAATGTTACATGCGCCCCGCCATGATGCGCGTTGACCCTTCCCAAATTCCCTTTCCCGCTGCCGCCATAGACCTGTGCGTCGCTGTTGAGCACTTCGCTCCATTCGCCGTCCTGCGGCAGGCGTAGCCAATACCCCTCATGCGTGGCCGGGGTCATGTTGCTGACCACGGCGATGGGCGGCTGGCCCGGGCACCTACGCAGCCAGGCAAAGACGGAATTCTCGGCATCGTCGACCACCAGCCACTCGAACCCCTCGCCCTCGCAATCGCGCGCATGGAGCGCAGGCTTCGAGCGGTAGATATGGTTGAGGTCGCGCACGAGGTTGCGGATGCCCTCATGCGCCGGCGCATCGCGCAAATCCCAATCGAGCGCTCGGTCTTCCGCCCATTCGCGGCGCTGGGCGAATTCCTGCCCCATGAATAGCAGCTTCTTGCCGGGATAGCCCCACATCAATCCGTAATAGGCGCGCAGATTGGCGAATTGCTGCCAGTCATCGCCGCTCATCTTGCCCAGGATCGAACCCTTGCCATGGACCACCTCGTCATGGCTCAGCGGCAGGACATAGTTCTCGCTGAAGGCATACATCATGCCGAAGGTGATATCGTCGTGGTGGAACTTCCGGTGCACCGGATCGCGCCCCATATACTTCAGCGTGTCGTGCATGAAGCCCATGTTCCACTTGAAGCCAAAGCCGAGATTGCTCCGTGGGCCGTCCTCATAGGCAGGCAGGGTCACGCCGGGCCAGGCTGTGCTTTCCTCGGCAATGGTGAGGAAGCCGGGATGGCTGCCATAGACGGCGCGGTTCGCGGCGCGCAGGAAATCGACCGCTTCCCAGTTCTCGCGCCCGCCCTCCTCATTGGGCACCCATTCGCCTTCCTCGCGCGAATAATCGCGGTAGAGCATGGAGGCGACGGCATCCACGCGCAGGCCGTCCACGTGATATTGCTCGGCCCAGAACAGCGCATTGTTGACGAGGAAACTCGACACTTCGCGGCGCCCGAAATTGTAGATCGCGGTGTTCCAGTCCGGGTGGAAGCCAAGCTTGGGATCCTCATGCTCGTACAGCGCGGTGCCATCGAAACGGGCAAGGCCGTGCTCGTCGGTCGGGAAATGGGCCGGGACCCAGTCGATCAGCACCGAAACACCGGCGCGGTGCGCCCCATCGACGAAGCGGGCAAAGCCGTCCGGCCCGCCAAAGCGCGATGAGGGGGCGAACAGGCCGGTCGTCTGGTAGCCCCAGCTCGGATCGTAGGGATGCTCCGATACGGGCAGGAACTCGATATGGGTGAAGCCCATCTCCGCGACATAGGGGATAAGCCGCTCGGCCATCTCGTCCCAGGTCAGGAACCAGCCATGCTCGTTCCTTTGCCATGAGCCGGGATGGACCTCGTAGATCGAGATCGCCTCGCGCCGCGGATCGACGCTGGCCCAATGCGCGCGGTGCGCCTCGTCGCCCCAATCCTGCTTGGCGGGCCGCGCAGTGAGCGAAGCAGTCTTGGGCCGCAGCTCGCTGGCAAAGGCGAACGGATCGGCCTTCAGAGGCAGAACCGTGCCATCGGGACCGATGATACGGTATTTGTAGGCGTGCCATTCGCCGATATCGGGAATGAAGATCTCCCACACGCCGATATCGTTGCGGCGGCGCATCTGGTTGCGGGCGGGGTCCCAGTCGTTGAAATCGCCTACCACGCTGACGCAGCGCGCATTGGGTGCCCAGACGGCGAAATGCACGCCCTTGGCACCTTCATGCTCGATCAAATGCGAGCCCATCTTGTCGAAAAGGCGGAAGTGGGTGCCCTCGGCGATCAGCAAATCGTCGACCGGGCCCAGAACGGGTCCGAAGCTGTAGGCATCGGTGACCCACCAGCTGTGCTTGCCCGCTGTGCAACGATATTTGACCGGTCGTGGCTTGCCCTTGAGATGCCCTTCGAACAGGCCGCGCGCGTCGACGCGCTCCATCTTCCCGAGGAACCCGCCCTTGAGGGTGAAGGCATTGGCCTCCTGCGCGCCGGGCAACAGGGCGCGGGCGAAGGTCCCGTCCGGCCCCGCATGCGTTCCCAATAGCGAAAACGGATCGGCATGGGTGCCGGAAAGCAGCGCCTCTATTGCCGATCCTGGTGGCTTCACATCACTCCCCAAATGTCTTTGGCGTATTCGCCTATCGTGCGGTCCGAAGAGAACCAGCCGACATTGGCAATATTGCGAATTGCCTTCTCGCGCCATGCCGCAGTGTCGAGCCAGACCTGGTCCACCTTGCGCTGGGCCGCGGCATAATCGTCGAAATCGGCTGCGACCATGAACCAGTCATGGTCGTAAATGCCGTTGATCAGGTCGCGATAGCGATCCGGGTCATCGGGCGAGAACACACCGTTCCTGATCGCTTCGAGCGCCTGCGACAGCTCGGTCGAATGCTCGATCACCTCGCGCGGATTGTAGCTGTCCTCGCGCCGCGCGGCGACTTCTTCTGCGGTCAGGCCGAAGATGAAGATGTTGTCGTCCCCGACATGGTCCTTGATCTCGATATTGGCGCCATCGAGCGTGCCAATGGTCAGCGCGCCGTTGAGCGCGAACTTCATGTTCCCGGTGCCCGAGGCTTCCATGCCGGCGGTAGAAATCTGCTCAGACAGATCGGCGGCGGGAATCAGCCGTTCTGCGAAGCTGACATTGTAGTTCGGGACGAACACGACCTTGAGCAGCCCGCCCACCGCCGGATCGAGGTTGACGCGCCGAGCAATGTCATTGGCCAGTTTGATGATCAGTTTGGCGTTGTGATAGCTCGGCGCCGCCTTGCCTCCGAAGATCTTCACCCGCGGCACCCAGTCCTTTTCCGGGTGGCTGCGGATCTGGTCGTAAAGCGCAACGGTCTCCACCAGGTTGAGCAACTGGCGTTTATATTCGTGGATGCGCTTGATCTGCACGTCGAACAGCGCATCGGGATCAAGGCGAATGCCCATCAGCTTGTGGATGTAATCGGACAAGGCCAGCTTGTTGGAGCGCTTGACCTCGGCAATCCGCTCGCCCAGCGCGGCGTCCGCGGCCAGCGCGTTGAGGTCCGCCAGCTTCTCGGTATCGTCGAGGAAGGCAGGGCCGATCGCATCCTTGATCACGCCGGTAAGGCCCGGATTGCACTGCATCAGCCAGCGGCGCGGGGTCACGCCATTGGTCTTGTTGTTGATGCGATCGGGATAGAGGGCGTGCAAATCCTTAAAAACGGTGACCTTCATCAGGTCGGTATGCAGCGCGGCCACGCCATTGATGCTGTGCGCGCCGGAAAAGGCTAGATTGGCCATGCGTACACGCCGCTCCCCACCCTCGTCGATCAGCGAGATCGCGGCAATCGCTGCGCCATCCAGCCCGGCCTTGCGGGCATCACGGATTACCCGGCTGTTGATCGCATAGATGATCTGCATGTGGCGCGGCAGGAGGCGCTCGAACAGCGGCAGCGGCCAGCTCTCCAGCGCTTCGGGAAGGAGCGTGTGATTGGTGTAGGCAACGGTACGCTGGGTAACGTCCCAGGCTACGTCGAATTCCAGTCCGTGATCGTCCACCAGCAGGCGCATCAACTCGGCTACGGCAACGGCGGGATGTGTGTCATTAAGCTGGATCGCGGCCTTTTCGGGCAGCGTTAGGATATCCTTCTCGTACTGGACGTGGCGGCGAACGATGTCCTGGATCGAAGCGGAGGAGAAGAAATACTCCTGCCGCAGGCGCAGTTCCTGTCCGGCTGCGGTTGAATCAGCAGGGTAGAGAACCCGCACCAAGCTGTCCGCCCGCGCCTCTGCCTCCAGCGCGCCGACATGGTCGCCAGCATTGAAGGCATCGAGCTTGATCGGGTCGAGCGCATGGGCGGTCCACAGGCGCAGCGTGTTGACCCGCTTGCCACGCCAGCCGACCACCGGCGTATCGACCGCCGAGGCCTCGATCACCTCGTGCGGTACCCATTTCACGCCGCCATTGGCTTCAACCACCTCGCCGCCAAAGCCGATGCGATAGGCGCTTTCGCGGCGGTCGAATTCCCACGGATTGCCGTGGCTCAGCCATGTCTCGGGCAGTTCGATCTGCCAGCCATCGTCGATACGCTGGCGGAACATGCCGTTCACATAGCGGATGCCATAGCCATAGGCAGGGATATCGAGACTGGCGAGGCTTTCCATGAAGCAGGCCGCAAGCCGACCCAGGCCGCCATTGCCGAGCGCCGCATCGGGTTCAAGCTCTTCGAGCACGGCGAGATCGAGGCCCTGCTCCTTCAGCGCCGCAGTGATCTCCTGCGTAAGGTCCATATTGTTGAGCGCATCGCGCAGCAGGCGCCCGATCAGGAATTCGAGGCTGAGATAATAGACCCGCTTCCCGCCATCATCATAAGTACGGCGCGTCGATTCCATCCAGCTGTCGATCACCTTGTCCCGCAGCGCCAGGACCGTGGCGGTGTACCAGTCATGCGGTTTCGCCGCGCGCTCGTCCTTGCCCACGCGGTGGCGCAAGACATCGATAATATGCTTTTCCATGCTGGGGGTCTGCAGGTCTGGACTGGTGGTCATCTGCCACGCTCCTTGAACGCGCGCGCACTGTGCGGCGCTTGTTGCCGTCCTCTCCTGCAGTCGCCCGGCCTGTCGCTCACCCGGTGCGAACCGGGCCGCTGTCGCACCGGCCAGACAGTGCAACTGCAGATTGGTAGGACGCAAGCCGCAAAACGACAAGCAATCTTCGCACTGCAAAGGTCACAAAATGCTGCATTGCAGCAAGTTGCTTTGAGATACGCGAATTCGTGCTAGTCTGTTGGCAGTTGAACCAGGAACACCGCCGATGGCTTCCATGCCCGATGCTTCGAACCTGCCTTGGTGGCGCGGCGCCTCGATCTACCAGATATATCCGCGCAGTTTCCAGGACAGCAATGGCGATGGTGTCGGCGATTTGAAGGGAATCACGAGCCGGCTCGATCACGTCGCAGAGCTTGGCGCGGAGGCAATCTGGATCTCGCCCTTCTTCGCCTCCCCCATGAAGGATTTCGGCTACGACATTTCAGATTATTGCGCGATCGATCCGATCTTCGGCACGCTCGAGGATTTCGATGCGCTGGTCGCCCGCGCGCATGAGCTTGGCCTGAAAGTCCTGATCGACCAGGTCTATGCCCACAGCTCGGACCAGCATGCATGGTTCGCCGAAAGCCGCGCGGCAAAGACGGGCGAGAAGGCGGACTGGTATGTCTGGGCCGATCCCAAGCAAGACGGCGCTCCGCCCAATAACTGGCAATCGTTGTTCGGCGGCCCGGCATGGACCTGGGATGCGCGGCGCTGTCAGTACTATTTGCACACTTTCCTCAAGGAGCAGCCGCAGCTCAATTTGCACAATGTCGAAGTGCAGGATGCGCTGCTGGACGTGGCGAAGTTCTGGTTCGAACGCGGCGTGGACGGCTTCCGCCTCGATGCGCTCAACCATGCCATGGTCGACCCGCTGCTGCGCGACAATCCGCCGGCGCCGGAGAAGAAGGGCCAGCGCCGCAGCCGTCCCTTCGATTTTCAGACCAAGCTGCACAGCCAGTCGCAGCCCGAGATGGTCTATTTCGCCGAACGGATCAGGGGCCTTGCCGAAAGCTATGGCGCAATCTTCACTATGGCGGAGATCGGCGGCGACAATGCGCTGGAGGAGATGAAAGCCTTCACTCTCGGGGACGGTCGCCTCAACAGCGCATACAGTTTCGACTTCCTCTATTCGCCTGAACTGACCCCAAAATTGGTGGCCGAGGCGATGGCAGAATGGCCGGGCGATCGCGGCGAAGGCTGGCCGAGCTGGGCGTTCGAGAACCACGATGCGCCGCGCGCCGTATCGCGCTGGTGCGCGCCGGAGGACATGGACCGCTTCGCGCCGGTCAAGATGGCGCTGCTGCTATGCCTGCGCGGCAATCCGATCATCTACCAGGGGGAGGAGCTGGGCCTCGAACAGGTCGATATCCCCTTCGAGCAATTGCAGGATCCCGAAGCCATAGCCAATTGGCCGCTGACCCTGTCGCGCGACGGTGCACGCACGCCCATGCCTTGGGTAGACGAAGAATTGGGCGGCTTTTCGGCTGGTGAACCCTGGCTGCCGCTGGGCGAAGCAAACCGGGCGAAGGCGGTATCAGCACAGGTCGGCAAGCCGCAGAGCATGCTGGAAACCACAAGGAGACTGCTCGCGATCCGCAAGGGCTCGCCCGAACTGCGCCATGGCAGTTTCGAGCTGGTGCAGGCGCTACACGGCGTGCTCGTCTTTCGTCGCTGCCTGGGCGATCGCTGCGTGCTCTGCGCCTTCAATTTCGGCCAGGATGACGCGCCAATGCCGCCCGAGGCGAAGGACATGGCCAGGCTGGCATCGATCAATGGCGCGAGCGGCCGGGTCCTGCCCGGCCTCTCCGGTTTTATCGGCAAGCTGGCGGTCTAGGATTAGTCCACTGATGTGGAAACGGCTCCGGCCCACTCCCCCACCCGGCCTCCCAAGACATTATCCTGTTTGGGTGGCCGGGTGGGGGAGTGGGCTGGTGCCGCAACCGATTCAGCGCAGCTGAATCTAGATCCAGATCAACTCAGCAGTCGAGAGTGGCGGCGCGCTCCCAATCGGTCAGCTGGCGGGAATATTCGTTCCACTCGGCATGCTTGAGCTTGAGATAGGACGGTGCCAGTTCGCCCAGTGACTCCATGAGCACGTCCGATGCTTCCAGCGCGCGCAGCGCATCGAGCAGATTGAGCGGCAGCTTCTTCACCTCGCCCGCCTTCTCGGCCTCGGTATACATGTTGATGTCGAGGCGCGGCCCCGGATCGCGACCATTCGCCATGCCGTCGAGCCCCAGTGCCAGCACGGCGGCGGGCATGAGATAAGGATTGGTCGAACCGTCGGCGAGGCGCAGCTCGAAGCGGTCACCTTCGGGCACGCGGATCATGTGCGTGCGGTTATTTCCCGTCCATGTCACAGAATTGGGCGACCAGGTCGCGCCGGAAAGCGTCGCCGGGGCATTGATGCGCTTGTAGCTGTTGACCGTCGGGTTGGTGATCGCGGCCAGCCCCTGCGCTGAATGCATGATGCCGCCGATAAAGGCGAGGCCGGTATCGGACAGGCCGTAAGTGCTCGCCGCATCCTCGAACACATTGGTGCCACCCTTCCACAGCGAGACATGCATGTGGCAGCCATTGCCGGTCAGATGCGCAAAGGGCTTGGGCATGAAGGTGGCGCGCAGCCCGTGCTTTTCGGCAATCGACTTGACCATGAACTTGAAGAAAGCCTGCCGGTCGGCAGTGACCAGAACATCGTCATAGTGCCAGTTCATCTCGAACTGGCCGTTCGCGTCCTCATGGTCGTTCTGATAGGGCTGCCAACCCAGTTCCAGCATGCAGTCGCAGATCTCGGTAATCACGTCATAGCGGCGCAGCAGCGCCTGCTGATCGTAGCACGGCTTGGCCTGCGTATCTGCTTCGTCCGAAATCTCCGTGCCATCGGGCGAGATCAGGAAGAACTCGCATTCAACGCCGGTCTTCATCTGCAGGCCCTGCTCTGCCGCCAGCGCCATCTGCGCCTTGAGCGCATTGCGCGGGCTGGCGGCGACGGGCTCGCCATTCATCCACAGATCGGCGGCAAGCCAGCCGAGTTCGGGCTTCCACGGAAGCTGAATCAGGCTGTCGGGATCGGGCTTGGCGAACAAGTCCGGATCGGCGGGCGTCATGTCGAGCCAGGTGGCGAAACCGGCAAAGCCCGCACCGTCTTCCTGCATGCCGGCAATGGCAGAGGCCGGGACCAGCTTGGCGCGCTGGCTGCCGAACAGGTCGGTAAAGGACACCAGGAAATATTTGATGCCCTTTTCCTTGGCGACATCGCCGAGGTTGATTGTCATGGTCTTCATCCTTCCGTTCGCTCCGGCGACAATCACACGCCATCATGCGCGGGCCACCGGCCTGTCCAATTCTCGATCCATCCTGCGAACGGGGAATGTCTTTTCTTGTACCCCGTTCGGTATCCTACATGCCCGACAGCCCGGGAATCCAGTCCGTTCCTGCCAGCGGCACCTTGGCCATGGCCGCCGCCTCGATGGTAAGGGCGACAAGGTCCTCCGGCTCAAGGTTGTGCAAATGGCTCTTGCCGCATGCCCGCGCGATGGTCTGTGCTTCCAGCGTCAGCACGGAGAGGTAGTTCGCCAGCCGCCGCCCCGCCGCAACCGGGTCGAGCCGCTTCGCCAGCTCGGGGTCCTGCGTGGAGATGCCCGCCGGGTCGAGGCCGAGCTGCCAGTCATCATAGGCACCAGCCGTCGTGCCAAGCTTCTGGTACTCTTCCTCCAGCGCCGGATCGTTGTCACCCAGCGCCACCAAAGCCGCGCTGCCAATCGAGACCGCATCCGCACCCAGCGCCATGGCCTTGGCCACGTCCGCCCCGTTGCGAATACCGCCCGAGACCACGAGCTGCACCTTGCGGTACATGCCGAGGTCCTGCAGCGCCTGTACCGCCGGGCGGATCGCCGCGAGCGTGGGGATGCCGACATGCTCGATGAAGACTTCCTGCGTCGCAGCCGTGCCGCCCTGCATGCCGTCGAGCACGACCACGTCCGCGCCCGATTTCACCGCCAGGGCAACGTCGTAATAGGGACGGGTCGCGCCGACCTTCACATAGATCGGCTTCTCCCAATCGGTGATCTCGCGCAGCTCCTCGATCTTGATCTCGAGGTCGTCGGGCCCGGTCCAGTCGGGATGGCGACAGGCGCTGCGCTGGTCGATGCCCTTGGGCAGAGTGCGCATCTCGGCCACGCGGTCGGAAATCTTCTGGCCCAGCAGCATGCCTCCGCCGCCCGGCTTGGCGCCCTGGCCGATGACCACTTCGATCGCATCGGCCTTCCGGATATCGTCAGGGTTCATGCCGTAACGCGAAGGGAGATACTGGTAGACCAGCGCCTTGGACTGGCCGCGCTCTTCGGGCGTCATGCCGCCATCGCCCGTCGTGGTCGAGGTGCCGACGATGCTCGCCCCCCGACCCAAGGCCTCCTTGGCCTGCGCCGAGAGCGAGCCGAAGCTCATCCCGGCAATGGTGATCGGAATATCGAGCTTGATCGGCTTTTTTGCAAAGCGCGTGCCGAGCGTGACATCGGTGGCGCATTTCTCGCGGTAGCCTTCGAGCGGGTAGCGAGAGACCGATGCGCCGAGGAACAGCAAATCGTCGAAATGGGGCACCTTGCGCTTCGCCCCGCCGCCGCGAATGTCATAAATGCCGGTAGCCGCCGCGCGGCGGATTTCCGCCATGCTAGCCGGGTCGAGCGTTGCCGAGAAGCGCGGCAGGGTCTGCGGGATAGAGCTGGTATCCATGGTCCGTTTCCTCAGTAGGCCGCAGCGTTGTCGACGTGGAAATTGTAGAGCTGGCGGGCCGAGCCGTAGCGTTTGAACTCGTCCACGCTGACCTCCGGCCCCACACCGGCGGCATCGAGCAGGCGGCGCAAATCCGCCTTGTGCTTGGCCTCCATCGGCTTTTCGATGCAATCCGCACCAAGGCTCTTCACCGCGCCGCGCACATAGATGCGCGTCTCGTAAATGGAATCGCCCAGGGCATCGCCGGCATCGCCCAGCACGACGAGATTGCCCGACTGCGCCATGAAGGCGCTCATCGGCCCGATCGAGCCTTTGACGACGATATCGACGCCCTTCATCGAGATGCCACAGCGGGCCGAGGCATTGCCGTCGATCACCAGCAGTCCGCCATGCGCGGTGGCGCCCGCCGACTGGCTGGCATCGCCCTTCACATGGACCGTGCCGGACATCATGTTCTCGCCCACGCCGACCCCGGCATTGCCTTCGACAATCACCGTGGCGAGCTTGTTCATGCCCGCGCAGTAATATCCGGCATGGCCCTGGATTTCGACGGTCAGAGGCGCATCGAGGCCGCAGGCAATGGCGTGCTCGCCAGCCGGGTTTGCCACCGTCCAATGCGTCTCATTGGTATCGGCGGGGAGATTGTGCAGCCTCTGGTTCAGGTCGCGCTTGGACTGGGTCGCGAGGTCGAAGGCCGGCATCACTTGTGCTCCCAGGCATAGACATGGGCGGGCTCGGGCTCCCACACGCGGGCATCCTCGATTCCCGGCAGATGGGCGAGACCGCGATATTCGGAGCAGAAGGCGACATATTGGTCGGTCTCGGCCATCACCGCAGGCTTGCAGGAGATGGGATCGCGCAGCACGGCAAAGCCGTCCTCTGTGCCGACTACGAAGGTGAAGAAGCCGTCCAGATCGTCGAGGCTGGCTTCGAGCGCTTCTGCCAGCGTGGCGCCGTTCTGGATCTTCCAGCTGAGATATCCGGCGGCCACTTCGCTGTCATTGTCGGTGGCGATATTGATGCCTTCGGGCTCGAGCATGCGGCGCAGGCTGCGATGGTTGGAGAGCGAGCCATTATGCACCAAGCACTGGTCATTCGCGGTCGAGAAGGGATGCGCACCATTTGTGGTCACCGCGCTTTCGGTAGCCATACGTGTATGGCCCACGCCATGCGTGCCGGACATTCCGGGCAAGCCGAAACGTGCCGAGACATCGGCGGGCAAACCCACTTCCTTATACAGCTCGATCCGTGAGCCTGCACCGGTCACCACAAGGTCGGGGCGATTGGCGGCGAGCCAGCCGCGCACCCGCTCTTCTTCTGCTTCGGGAACCGAGAGGACAAGATGCGTATCGCGCTGCGTACCGGAAACGCCGAGCGTATCGGCCAGGCCTTCGAGGTCGCTGCCGCGCAGGGTCAGTTTCACAAAGCCAGGCGTGCCTGAGCCATAGACGGCAAAGCCCGCGCTATCGGGACCGCGCCCGGTCATGACTTCCAGCATTCCGGCCATGAGCTCCCCCAGTTGGGGCTCAAGGGAACTGTCCTTCAGGAACAGTCCGACAATCCCGCACATAGATTCGATTCCCTTCGATCGGTGATGACCGGCATTTACCGGCAGGCCATGCCGCCTGTCAATCTAAAGGAAACATATTTTCTTCTAAGGAAACTCTGAACTGCGGGACTAGTCTTGGCTGCGCGGATAGACGATCACCGAAAGATAGGTCACTTCCTTGCCGCTCAGCACTTCGGGGCCATGCGGAGCGGCGCTGTCGAACAGCAACGAGTCCCCTTCGCTCAGATGATAGCTTTCCGTGCCGTGGCGATAGGTCACCTCGCCCTTCATCATGTAGAGGAATTCGACACCCGAATGGCGGAAGCTGGTATAGGGTGCGGCATCGGCGCTGAGCGTGATGAGATAGGGTTCGACCGCCACATCACCGCGCAGCACATGGCCGAGCAGCGAATAGACGTGGCCGACCTTGGTCCCACGCCGGTCTATCGTCAGGCCCTTGCCCGCAGGCACGTAGGAGCAATCCTGCCGCTCCTCGAAACTGGCGAAAAGGCTCGACAGTGGCACCTGCAGCACGCCCGAAATCGCCTGCAAAGTGGTGAGCGAGGCGGAAATGCCGCCATTCTCGATCTTGGACAGCATGCCGCTGGAAATTCCGGCCGCGCCGGCAAGGTCGGCCACGGAAAGGTCATGCTGACGCCGCAGCGAACGGATTTGCAGGCCTAATGCCTTTTCGAGGCTGCGCTCGGGGACGCTGGGCGCATTGGACCCGGTCTGCGTGTCGGTTTCGCCTGCCTCGTTCGCCTTGCCCGAAATTGCCCACTCTCCATTCGCGCCTGAGATGTAAGGCAAATGCTAGGCCCGCTTGCCGGGCTTGTCATCACAATGCGGCGAGTTGCTCTTCCATCCAGTGCGCAAAGCTGCCGGCAAAGCTACGATAGCAGGCCACGAGATAGCTCGGCTGGTCGCCTGTCTGGCAAAGCATCACGCCGATATGCGCAAGCTGCGTCACAGCGGCCGAACCGACAGAAAAGCTGGCAGGATGCAGGTCGATGGAGATGCCGCGCTGGAGCAGTTCGCGCGCCTTCTCACCTCTCAGCCGCCAAAGGCTGTAGGCGCTCGACTGGTCAACGACGAGGGCAAGGCCGGCAAGCTTTTCTTCCAGTTCCCCGGCCAAGTCGACCGCGCCATTCTTGCGCAGGACCAGCCAGCGGTCCGGTGCGACGCCGATCATTCGGTCCTGACCGTAGACCAGCGAGCGCGGCCCGGAGGGCAGCGCCGCTCCAAGGGCAGCAGACAGGCGCGAAGGATCGGCATTCCTGCCCGCTATCACACTGGCCAGATCAAACTCGCTGCATGGTTCAATGATCCGGGTCTCAGCCACGCAGCCTCTCCCCTTGCGGATCGACGAAGACCGGATTGCAGATGACCGCCTTCAGCGGCGCACCCCTGATCGGGTCGTGCAGTTCCACCTGCTCGCCGAATCGGCTTCGACCATTGGCGACCAGCGCCAGCGCAATCGAGTGTCCCAGCGTCGGGGAGAATGCGGCAGAGGTGACATGCCCTTGGTCATTCTCTGCCACGGGTTGCGCACCCGGAGACAGGACATGGGCACCGGCGCGCAAGCGCGCATCCTGGTCGATCGGCTTGAGGCCGACCAGCGCGGGGCGCGCGGGATCGGCCAGACCCGGCCTTTGCGCCAGCTCTCGGCCGACAAAGTCCTTGGCGCCCGAGACCATACGACCCATGCCAAGGTCTTCCGCCGTTGTCTGGCCGTTCAGTTCAGGGCCTGCGGCATGGCCTTTCTCGACACGCATCACGCCGAGCGCCTCGCTGCCATAGGGTACGACGTCAAGATCGCGGCCGGCGGTGAAGAGCTCCTCCAGCATTTCCTCCGCACGGTTGGCGGGCACCGCGATCTCATAGGCGAGCTCGCCCGAGAAGGAGACGCGGAAGAGCCTCGAGCGCGTGCCTTTCCATGTGATGGGCGCCGCTGCCATAAAGGGGAAGGCCTCGTTGGAGAGGTCGAAATCGGGCAGAACACGCTGGAGCAGCTTGCGTGAATGCGGACCGGCCACGGCGAATGCCGCCCATTGCTCCGTCACCGAAATGGCCTGCACGTCGAGATCCGGCCACAGAACCTGCGTCGCAAAGTCGATATGCTGCATGACCCGCGCGGCATTTGCGGTGGTGGTTGTAATGTAGAAGCGCTGCTGTCCGAAACGGGTGACGGTTCCGTCATCCATGACCAGCCCGTCCTCGCGCAGCATCACGCCATAGCGCGTCTTGCCCACCGGCAGGCGGGCAAAGGAATTTACATAGAGCCGCTCGATCAGCGTGGCCGCATCGGGGCCCTGCAGCTCGATCTTGCCCAAGGTCGAGACATCGCACACGCCCACGCCGCCGCGCGTCATTGCAACCTCGCGATTGACGATCTGCAGCCAGTCGCTCTCGCCCTCGCGGGCATACCAGCGCGGGCGCTTCCACAATCCGGTATCGACAAATTCCGCGCCCATCACCTTGTGCAAATCATGCGCGGGCGTCAGCCGCTCGGGCCGGAAATTCTTGCCGCGATGATGGCCGGCAAAGGCGGCGAGCGCCACGGGCTGGTAGGGCGGGCGCGAAAGCACCGTGCCTGCCTCGGCAATAGACTTGCCGGTCGCGGCGGCAAGCAGGGCATGGCCGGTCATCTGGCTGGTCTTGCCCTGGTCGGTCGCCATGCCCCAGGTGGTGTAGCGCTTGAGATGCTCCACCGAAGTGAAGCCCTCTTGCACCGCGAGCGCCATGTCCTTGTCGGTCACATCGTTCTGGAAATCGACGAAGGCCTTGCCCTTGCTTTCGGGGACGAACCAGAAGGGCGCACCTTCGCAGGCATCGTCATCGGCGGTGAATTTCTGCATGCTGGGTCGCGGCCTGCCGAGTGCTTCCACCGCATCGGCGGCGGCCTGCGCGCCGGAGCGCAAGGCCTCGCCAAGCGCGAAGCTGCCATTGGCCGCACCCGCCGTCGTCAATTCCGGTGGCGCCTGGTCAACGAGGAAGCAGTTGAGCCCCTCGTTCCATTGCGGTCGGTGGCCGAGATTGGAGGCCAGCCCGATGGCAGGATTCCATCCGCCCGACATGGCGAGGAGATCGATATCGATGGTTCGCCGCCCGCCATCGGCGAGCAGGATCTCGGCCTTGCGGATCGGAGCCCCCTTTGTGCCGACGATCTGCGCCCCTAGGTGCAGTTCTGCGCCCTTGTGCTGCAGTTCAGCCCCTTTGTGCACCTCTTCTCGCGGATCGACCACGGTGACGCTCGCACCCGCTTCGAGGAGGTCGCTAGCCGTGTCCCAGCCGCTGTCGCAGGCGGTAAAGACCAGCGCCTTGCGGCCCGGGAGCGCGCCGAAGCGATTGATATATTTGGAAACTGCCGCAGCGGTCATCACGCCCGGGCGGTCGTTCCCGCCAAAGGCGATGGGCCGCTCGATCGCACCTGTCGCGAGGATCGCCTGCTTGGCGACGATCTTCCACAGGCGCTGGCGCGGCCTGCCCGGCGCAATCTCCGGCAGGTGATCGCTGACCCGCTCGAGCGCGCCATATTGGCAGCCATCATAAATGCCGAAAGCACTCGTTCGGGTCAGGGTACGAACATTATCAAGCACTTGCAGCTCAGCATGGGCCTGTGCCGCCCATGCGCTGCCTGCCATGCCGTTAACACTCTGCCGCGATCCGAGCAAATATCCGCCGGGAAGGAAATCCTCCTCCAGCACTGTCACCCGCAGCCCTGCCCTGCCCGCCGTCAAAGCCGCCGCAAGGCCTGCCGGACCGGCGCCGATCACCAGCACATCGCAGAAGTCATGCGCATGTTCGTAGCTGTCGGGATCGGGCAGCATGGAGAGCGCGCCGAGCCCCGCCGCGCGGCGGATCAGCGGCTCGTAAAGCTTCTCCCACAAGGCCGCGGGCCACATGAAGGTCTTGTAGTAGAAGCCCGCGACGAAGATGGGCGAAAGCGTCTGGTTCACCGCCAGCGCATCGAATTTCAGGCTGGGCCAATTATTCTGGCTCTTCGCCTCCAAGCCGCCGAACAGTTCAACCATGGTCGCGCGGCAATTGGGATCGGATCGCGCGCCGCCATGCAGCGTGACGAGCGCATTGGGCTCCTCGCTCCCGGCGGTCAGGATCCCGCGCGGGCGATGATATTTAAAGCTGCGCCCGACTAGCTTCACATCGCTGGCGACAAGCGCCGAAGCGAGCGTATCGCCCGCGAAGCCCGACAGACGCTTGCCATCGAAAGTGAAGTCCAGCCGCTGCGAACGGTCGATCAATCCGCCTGTGGGAAGACGGCTCATGCCTTGTCTCCATCCGCCAGTTCGACGCTTTCGATGGCGTGATTGCGCGTGTCGCGCGTCACCTCCAGCCATTGGCGGCAACCCTGCGTGTGATACCACAGCTCGCGGATCGGCCCGGCGGGATTGTCGCGCACATAGACATAGTCATACATGCCCTCCCCGCCCTCGGGACGCTGCGGCGAAGCATCACCGCGATAGGTGAATTCGCGCGCGTCGCGGTCTCCGCAAAAGGGGCAGGCAATGCGCATCAGTGGAGGTTGGGCTGCGCGCCCGCTCCCTTTTCGTCGATCAGGTGACCGGTGCGGAACCTGTCGAGCGCAAAGGCCCTCGCCACCTCGTGCGAGGCGTCGGTCGCAAGCAAGTGGGCGAGGCAATATCCGGCGGCGGGCGTCGCCTTGAAGCCGCCATAGCACCAGCCCGAATTGAGATAGAGGCCGCCGATCGGCGAGTGGTCGATGATCGGGGAGCCATCCATCGACATGTCCATGATGCCGCCCCAGCTCCTAAGCAGGCGCGCACGGCCGATGGCGGGCATCACCGCCATGCCGCCTTCGCAGACATCCTCGACCACCGGCAGGTTCCCGCGCTGGGCGTAGCTGTTGTAGCCGTCGATATCGCCGCCAAAGACCAGCCCGCCCTTGTCCGACTGGCTGATGTAGAAATGGCCCGCGCCGAAAGTGATGACGCCCGGCACGACGGGCTTGAGGCCCTCGGTCACGAAGGCTTGCAACACATGGCTTTCGATCGGCAGGCGCAGACCGGCAAGCGCGGCGACGCGGCCCGAATTGCCCGCTACGGAGAGGCCCACCTTGCCCGCCCGGATCGTGCCATGCGAAGTCTCGACGCCCGTGACCGCGCCCGCTGTATCGGTGAGGAAGCCCGTGACCTCGCAATTCTGGATGATGTCTACGCCGAGCGCCGAAGCCGCCCTGGCATAGCCCCAGACCACGGCATCGTGCCGCGCGGTCCCGGCGCGTGCCTGCAATAGTCCACCCTGGATCGGGAAGCGGGCATTCTCGAAATCGAGGAAGGGGGCGAGCCTGCGCACGCCATCGACATCGAGCAATTGCGCATCGGCTCCGTGCAGGATCATGGCATTGCCGCGCCTTGCATAGGCATCGCGCTGCGCATCCGAATGGAACAGGTTCACGATGCCGCGCTGGCTGACCATGACATTGTAGTTGAGGTCCTGCTCCAGCCCCTCCCACAACTTCATCGAAAATTCGTAGAAAGGCTCGTTGCCCGGCAGTCCGTAATTGGAGCGGATGATGGTGGTGTTGCGCCCCGCATTGCCGCCGCCAATCCAGCCCTTTTCGAGCACGGCGACGCGCGTGATGCCGTGAACCTTGGCGAGGTAATAGGCCGCCGCCAGCCCATGGCCGCCGCCGCCGACAATGACCACGTCATAGCCTTCGGCCGGGCTGGCATTGCGCCAGGCGGGCTGCCAGTTGCGGTGGCCCTTGAAGGCCTGAGCCGCGAGCGATGCAATCGAATAGCGCATGGAGGCGTGAGCACTCGTCCGAAGGGTTGAGTGCCAATGATATGGGCTTTCCGAAGCTCAATCCTGTCTGTAAGCGTCATAATCATGTCTGTAAGCGACGCCATCCCTGAAAGAGCTCCCATCCGTCTTGGCCTGCTGCTGGTCGAGGGGTTCTCGCTGATGTCCTATGCCTCCATCGTCGAGCCCTTCCGGGCGGCCAATGTGCTTGCCGGGCAGGAGTTCTACGCTTGGAACCACATCGCTGTGAGCGGCTCACAAGTGAGCGCGTCGAACCACATGACCATCAAGGCCGATTGCGACATGGCAAGCGCCCCCGAGTGCTCACGCATCTTCGTCTTCGCAGCAGGCGATCCGGCGAGCTTCAAGGACCGGACATGTTTCGCCTGGCTCCGCGCGCGGGCGCGGCGCGGCACCCATCTCGCGGGCGTATCAGGCGGCCCGTACCTGCTCGCCCGAGCTGGCCTGCTCGAGGGATACCGCACAACGATCCACTGGGAGCATGCCCCGGCACTGGCGCAGGAATTTCCCGAGCTCGAACTTGAGCCGAGCCTGTTCGTGATCGACGGCGCGCGCATGACCTGCGCCGGCGGCACGGCAGGCATGGACCTTGCTATTTCGCTGATCGAGCGCGACCACGGCCCCGCCTTGGCAGCGCGCGTGGGCGAATGGTTCATCCGTACCCAGCCGCGAACAGGTACGGCGTCGCAGCGGCCGAGCTTGAAGGAACGCTTCGGCACGGTGAACATGCGTCTCTTGCGGATGCTGGCAGCGATGGAAGGCGCGTTGGAGGAGCCGCTTTCCCGCACCCGATTGGCGCAGATTGCCGGAATCTCGCTGCGGCAACTGGAAAGGCTGTGCCTTGCCGAACTGGGGCAGACCATCAGCGCTACCTATCTCGATATCAGGCTCACACGCGCCGAACACCTGCTGCGCTCCACTGGCCTATCGGTTACGCAAATTGCGCTGGCCTGCGGCTTCAGGAGTGCAAGTCACTTCTCCCGCAGCTACAAGCAGCATACGGGATCAAGTCCCTCTGCGGTGCGTGAACAGGGCTAGGCGGCAAAAGACACCGATGAAGCAAGCCAGACACCCACAGCTTGCTCTCCGAAGGCAGGACTAGTCGAACAGGACGAACCGATCCTCCGTAGGATCATAGCGCAAGTTCACTCCTCCCTCCCGCAATTCGGAAAGCGGTATGAAATCCTGCTGCAGCGAAAGGGACTCCTGCTCGGCTTCTGTGAGGACATCCTTTACATCGTCGCTAGAGACAAAGATCGACGAGTTGTTGTCGATCCGGACTTCAATACGTCCGAGCACACCTTGGGCGTCCCTCACCTCCTTTTCGACCCGGATAGTACTGTCTGCCGTCGGGCCGCCTGCCAAATCAAAATCGATAGGAATAAGGCCGGTCGGGGCCGATCCGGCAAGGCTATCCTCAAGTCCGTCAGGAGAGGAATCCAGATTGGCCAAGGCAGTTTCCTCTTCAAGATCAGGCGACAGCGTCTCATCCTCTGACATTGCAGGATCCGCAGGGACCTGCGCGCGCAGGGTTCTCGCCAACTCGGCCTCTTCCCTTTCGGCCGCGAGACGCTCGGCTCGCTCCTGCGCCAGGTCGTTCACCAGGGTTATCGCTTCGACTTCCTCGAGCTCGATGTGCAATGGATAGCCCGAAATAAGTCGCGACAATGCTGCGGGGCGGTACTCTTCCGGGGTCGCCGCGAAAATCGCAGCAAGGAGCACGAAAACCAGGGGAATCGCGAGGAAGGCGGTTTTCCAGTGCCCCTGCGCTGCCGAATCCGATTTCATGGTGAGAATCTGCATCCCTGCCCCCTTGCCCAGAATGCTTTCGCCATCGTTAACCACGCCTGGCGACGCTTTCTAGTGAGCCTGTTGCGCATAGGGTGGCAATGCGAAACGCCGCCCAACCTTTTGTGCGCAAGCTTCATGCCTTCCCCGGCATGGCCGTTGCCGTAATGGCAGCGCTGGGCGCTGTTTCCTTCCCGGCGAAGGCTCAGATGAACCCGCAGATGAGCGCGGCCGCGGGCATTTTGCAGGCAAATTGCGCGATCCTGGATACGATCGTTCGCGATGTTCCAACGCCCGAGGCTGGCCCTGCAACCCTTTCGAAATCCAATGCTATTCTCGGCGGTGCCCAGAGCGCGCTTGATCGTATTCGCCAGCAACAGGCCGGACTGGTGCAGAGGCCACCTGTCGAAACCGTCGCCAGCATGCGCCTTCCGGTCAGCGTGAACTGCAGCGGTCTCAACTTGGCCGTTCCGGTCAGGCCCGAAAGCCCGCAATCTTCGGGCACGGATGAGAATTTCCTTGCCTCTCCGCGGATCGCGATAGGGCAAACGAGCCTTTCGGCGCAGTGGAATCGCGTCGCCAGCGACACCATAACGGGCGACGAGGTCCGCAAGCTCATTGGCAACCGAAGTGCAGGCGCCACCGCCACGCTCCAAACGGTCAATGGGTGGGTCAATCGCGCCATCGCTTATGCAGAGGATCGCGAGATCTGGAACAGCAGGGATTACTGGGCGCTCGCTTCGCAAACGCTTAGCCGACGCGAAGGTGACTGCGAGGACCTCGCTATCCTGAAATACCAGATGCTTCGCGCGATCGGTGTGGCGCCGGAGGACATGTTCCTCACCCTTGCAAGGGATCTGGCGCGAAATGCCGATCATGCAGTGCTCGTGGTCCGCCACGAAGGGCGCTTCTTCCTGCTCGACAATGCAACCGATGCCATTCTCCCGGCCAACCTTTCCTACGATTATCGTCCGACACTGAGCTTCAGTGGCGATTCTGCCTGGCTGCATGGCATAACAAGTACCCCTCCCCGGCGGCGAACGCTCCTAACGTTCGGTCAGGGCGACATCGAAGCCACGCGTGATGGGCTTCAGGAGATAGGATAGGATGCTCTTCGCGCCGGTGATGATTTCCACATCGGTGACCATCCCGGGAACGATCGAGTATTTCCGGCCATCCTTCTCGACAAAGCTCGCATCGGTCTCGATCAGCACGCGATAATAGGCCTCACGCTCTACCTCGTCGTAAATGCTATCGGCGGAAACTTCGCGGACACTGCCGGTAAGTCCCCCATAGGTCGCAAAGTCATAGGCAGTAATCTTGACGTTGGCAGGATCGCCGACGGCGACAAAACCGATATCTCGCGGACTCACGCGCGCTTCGATCAATAGCCGATCGCCCACCGGCACGACCTGCATGATCATTTCGCCGGCATTGACGAACCCTCCAACCGTCGTGATCTGCACGTCGTTGACGATACCGTTGGTCGGGGCACGCAATTCATTCCGGTTGAGGCGCGCCTCCGCCCCTCGAATGCTCTCTTCATTCACGGCAATGCGCGTTGCCACCTCGCTTCTTTCGTTCAACGCCTGCTGACGAAAATCGAGCCGTGCCGCCTGCAAGTCCGCCTGCGCCTCGCTAATCGCGGCAGTGGCGCGGGCACTTGCCTGACGCGCCGCGGAGAGACGTCCGCGAATGTCCACCAGCTCGCGTTGCGCGGCAAGCAGCTCTGTCTGCGGCACGATGCCCTGTTCCGCCAGCGGCTCAAGCATAGTCACTTCCTGCTGCGCGAGATCGAGGGATTCCTCCAGAGAATTCACGGTAGCATCGGCTTCACGCTTGTCGCGACGTCGTTGTTCCACGGCAGCGCCAAGCGCAGCTTCGCGTGTCCGAGCCGTTGCAAGTCGTGCTTCCTGCAAGCGCTGTTCCTCGAAACACAAGGTCCCTTCCTCGCAACCCATGGCCGAACCGCTCGCTTCGCCGGCAAGCCTGTCGGCACGGACAGCAAGCCGTTCATTCTCCGCCTGCAACTGGCCGAGCTCCGAATCCGCGAGCGTGTCATCGAGCCGGACGAGAACCTGCCCCTGCTCGACCTGTTCCCCGCTCCGTACGAGGATTTCCGCAATAACCGAGGGCTCTGCGGCCTGGACCAGCTGCGCCTGGCTGGAGGGGATCACACGGCCAATACCGCGGGTAATTTCGTCGACCTGGGCGATGCTCGCCCAAAGAACGAGGATGCCGAGACCGATAGCGGCCGTGGCGATCAGTTTCTGTTCGGGGCCCCACAATTCGAGCCTTTCACGAAGGGTCACTGTGCCTCCCCTCCGGACATTGTCCCTTCATTGGCAAGGGCTAGCGTACGGGCCGAAAGCTGCGACTGGCGGGATGCTTCATAGCCGGCGCTGGCATTGACCGGATCGGGAATTGCAAGGCGCCAATCCTTGCTCGTGTCCAACCGCCCGCCAATGTCGTTCTCGGCGCGACGATCGGTCGGATCCTGCACAGGTTCGGGACCTGCTCCAGTATATGCGACCGATGCCGGATCGGCGGCATCCACAAAGTCGAACCTTGCAAGATCGATTTCCGGCTTGCGCTCGCGTCCGGTCCAACGCGCCGTGAAACTCTGCTCCCGGCCGGCACGCCCGGGGAAACGATAGAAGAGGTGGCGGCCGACCTGATCGACCTTGCCCAATGTGTAGGCCCAGCGCGGAAGGACATAATCCGCATGATAGTGGGTAGCGCTGCCGACCGATCGCTCCACATGGCCAGCCAATGCGGACCGCGCGACATCGAGCGACTGGTTCCATTCTTCGGCAAGCGGCGAACGGCGCAAGGATCCATCGCATGTGAAGCTGAACTGGCAAACCTGCTTGTTCCACCCTTCATAAACGACCCCGCAGACAGATGCGGGATAGGCAGGGTGGCGCACGCGGTTCAGCACCACCTGCGCGACAGCGCGCTTCCCCTCGACGGGTTCCACCGCCGCTTCATAGTAAACCGCCTGGGCGAGGCAGGAGAGAGCCACATCATAGGCACCACCTGCATCGTCACTCAGGCGAAACGCCTTCATGGTTTCGAGCGGCTCGACGGAAAGGGGGATCAGGGCATTGTGCTCCGCGGCGCCCTTGCCCCGCTCGAGAATGCGGGCATTCGCCGCCAGCGTGAGATTGCCAAGCTCACCGAATTCGGAAGCACCTTCAGAGCCCTTGGCCTGGTATACCGGGTTCAGGCCAGGCTCCATTTGCGAAGGCGCCGGCGCGGTAAGCGTGGCCAGCAATAGCAGCCCGAATGCCATTCGAATCGATAATCCGAGCCCCTTGTGCTTAGGCAGATGTGGGCGCCATACGGTCATTGCTCGAACCCTGCCTGCTTGCCAGCGCGCGCGAGGATCTCTTCCTTGGGGCCATCGGCAATCACATGGCCTTGATCCATGATGATGATCCGATCGCAAAGAGAGAAAAGCGCCGGGCGATGCGTCGCAACGATAAGCGTCTGCTTGTCGGAAAGAGACTGCTGCAGCCGTTCTACCAGGGCCCGTTCGGTGCGGCTGTCCATTGCGCCCGTGGGTTCATCGAGAAAGAGGAGTTCACAGGGGGAAATGAAGGCACGGGAAAGAGCGAGGAAGGCGCGCTGACCGCCCGACAATCGCCGTCCATGTTCTCCAACCTGGCGCTCGAAACCGGCAGAATCCCTCGCCAGGAAGTTGGCAGCGCCGCTTTGATTGAGAGCGTTGAGGACATCGGCATCGCTGGCACCAGGCTTGCCGATCGCAAGATTGTCCCTGATCGTACCGGTAAACAGGTTGGCATCCTGCCCCACGAAACGGAAGCTCTTGCGCAATTCGGTCGGCCTGAACTGCCTGCTATCAACACCGTTGATCAGCATTGCGCCGTCACTGGGTTCATACAGGCCGCAAAGGATGCGCCCGAGCGTGGACTTGCCCGACGCGACCTTGCCGATCACCGCAACCCGCTCCCCGGGCTTGATCTCGAGGTTGAGCCCCTCGAGCGCCGCGACATCCGCTTCCGGATAGGTAAATTTGAGCTTCTCGAGCTTGAGGGTGAGTCCGCCCGTGGAAGCAGGCAGCGCCATGCTGCCCTGCTGACGCTCATCCTGTACTTCGAACAGGTTCTCGATCGATGCCAACGCCTCTCGGGCCTGGCGGCCTCGAGTAAGCAGGAAGGCAAGCTGGCCCGCCGGCGCGAGCGAACGCGATGCCAGCATGACAATTGCAATAATGGCGCCCATCGTGATGTGGCCCGCAGCGAACAGGTAATAGCCACCCACGACAAGGGAAACGCTCGAAATCTGCTGGAAGGTGGAGGCCAGGGACACCGCGATGGCACTGATCCGCCGCAAGCGCAGCTGGGAGTGGCTGCCGATTTCCGCCAGTGAATGCCACCGGCCCAGCATCGCCCTTTCACCCGAAACGCTCTTCAGGGTTTCCATGCCCGCCACGGATTCAACGAGCATGGTCTGTTGCAGGCCGTGGTCCGCCTGAGCGTCGCGCGCTGCATCGGTGACCTTGCGCTGAAGGTAAAATCCGGCGCCAGCCATGAGCGCGGTCACGACGACCGGCACCAGCGCCAGCCATCCGGCGATGTAGGCGATTACCGCGATGAACAGGACCAGGAAGGACATGTCGACCATGGTCACGATCGTCGTCGAGGCGAAGAAATCCCTGACAATCGCATACTCGCTGACGCGAGCGGCAAGGGCACCCGTGCTTCCCTTACGTGCGCTTAGCGGAGAAGCGAGCAGCCTCGAGAAGATCTTCTGCGAAAGCCGCAGATCGAGACGGCGCCCTATCTGGTCCACCACGCTGGTGCGTGCCGATCGCAAGGCCAGTTCGAGGGAGAAAGCCAGCACGACGCCCGTGGCCAGAACCCACAGGGTTGCCTCTGCTTCATTGGGAATAACGCGGTCGTACACATTCATCGAAAACAGCGGCAGGGAGAGAGCAAGGAAATTGACCAGCAGCGAGGCCAGTATCACCGGCCGAAACGCCGCACGCTCCTTGCGCAATTCCGACCAGAACCAGTGCGTTCGACCCTTTGCGTGCCAGGGAGCGTCCTGTTCGCGGAGTTTGTCCGGATTCCCGATGACTGAATAGAAGTCGCCGGTAATGCGGCTCTCCACTTCGGAAATCGGCTCCCATTGTGCTTCTTCCCGCCCAACTTCCCAAACCAGGGCATCGCCATCGGATATGGAAAGCAGAGCTGCCGAGCCGCCATCCTCCATCTTGACCAGCGCAGGGAAGAAACCCTCGCGCCGCGGCAGCTTGCGCACCGTCGCACGTTCGAAATTCAGCCCGACAAGTTCCAGCGCCGCACCTGCCTCATGAAAAGGCAGGCGCCCCTCGGCATTGCGAGGCAGCAGGTCGAAAATGCCGCTGGGCGGCGCGAATCCGAAACGTCCTGCGAGGCACACAATGGCCAAGATCAGCGGATCCTGCTCCTCAGCAGCTACGAACTCCTCGACCTGGTACACCTTTCGTTTCCTTGCGTAACGCCCCGTCAGCGCGAATAGCGGCGACGATCGAGTTCGGCAGGCACCGACGGACCATAGTCGAAGCGGTCGCGCTCCATCGCTCCTGCGCCAGCACCGGGAGCAACGCTAAGCGCGTCAAGGAACTGGTTCGTCGCTGCCAGGATCTGGTAGCCGGCGAACATTTCGGAAAAGCGCGAAGTCTCGCGGCGCACCTGCGTGTTGAAGCGCGTATTCTGCGCATCAAGTACGTCCAGCAGCGAGCGACGACCGATATTGAACTGGCTCCTGTAGGAGAGCAGCAAGTCGTCGCTTACCTGCGACTGACGCTCGAGCGTCTGTCCGACGCTCCGCTGAGTTTCCAGTGCAGTCCATGCATTGGTCACATCTTCCTCGGCCTCACGGACACGGTCATGCAGACGATAGCGTGCCTCGCTGGCACGACGGACCATCTCCTGCACTTCGGCTTCCTTGATGCCGCCGTTGAACAGGTTCCAGCGAAGATAGACGCGGCCGATCACATCGTTGGTCTCACCGGCAAATCCATCGATGTCGTCACCGATACGGCCGGAAATGTCGACGCCAATTTGTGGGAATAGCCCGCCGCGCGAAGACATAACCATCGCATTGGACGCATCCACATCCGCCTGCGCTTCCCGCACCAGCGGATTGTCGGTCCGGGCCATGGCAATGGCTTGCTCCAGATCAGGCGGCATATAGGAAACCAGATTCCCCGGCAGGACCACGGAATTGATGTCGAGCCCGGTAAGCCGGCGCAATGCCGTGCGGGCATTGGTCAGGTCTTCACGCGCCTCTTCCTGCAGCACAATGGCCCCCTGCAGTCGCTCTTCGGCCTGCTGCAGGTCTGCAGTGCTTATCGAACCCTGATTTACACCCTCAGCCAAGCTGTTGGTCAGCTGCTGGTGAAACAGCGCATTGTCCTCCGCAGCAGCGACGACGCGTTCCTGCAGCAAGACATTGAGATATTGGCGAGCAACCTGCAGGGCGATGAACTCCGAACGCTCGACAACACGGAGCGAAGCGCCGTCCACGCGGGCGGCCTGTCGCAACAATTCGCCGCGACGCCGACCGAAATCGAACAATGTCCAGTCCGCCCGTGCCTGTGCTTCGAGCGGGTAAAGCCAGTCGTCCGCAATGTTCAGCGTCCGCCTTGTCTGGTTCTCGAGCCGACGCGCACCGGCCGACAATTCGACGTCGAGCGTGGGAAAGAAGAGCCCCTGCGCCTGGTCGCGCTCGAACTGGATCGCCTCTGTGTTGAACTGTGCCTGCAGGATCTCCGGGTTCGAAGCCACGGCAATCTCGATCGCCTGGCGCATGTCGATCGGTTCGCTGACTTCCTGAGCCATTGCCGCGGGAGCAGCAGCAGTGAGCAACAAGGCAGCAGTCAATGTGTGGATGTACTTCATGTCGTCCTCTCCTTGACCTTCACTCTGCCGAAATTTCGACGCGCCGGTTCTGCGGGCTCCTCGTGCCGTCCGGCAGGGGCACACGAGGGTTGCTTTCGCCCATGGCTGAAGTGCTCATCATGCTATCGGCAACACCACGCGATCCGAAAGCCGCCTCGACGGCATCGGCGCGGGCCTGCGAAAGACCGAGATTGTAGGAATCGCTGCCTGCTTGATCGGTGTGACCAACGATCTGCAGCGATTGCCAACCGCATACCGGGATATTGGTGACGATCGTATCGAGGGTGGCGCCTGCCTCGGCCGCAACGACATCCGAGTCGAAATCGAAGAAGACGATCCCGACAACCTCATCATTGCAGATGGAAGGCAGTTGCTGCGGAGGTGGCGGCGGTGGTGGAGGTGGCGGCGGAGGCGGCGGAGGCGGTGCCGCGACGTAACTCATAAGAGAATACGCCCGCTGGCAGTTGCGGATGCTCGTCTCGTCCCGGGTCGAGGACTTGAGATATCCCAATGCTATCCCGCACTGCACTTTGGCCTCGAGCGCCCAGAGATAGCGTGGATCGTCCGCCGCAATGACCGAATCATTGAGCGACGCAGCCAAGGCCGCGTCGTACCGAGACTGGATTTCAGACTCCAGGGACCGGTCATCCATCGCCAAGAGTTGCGCAAAATCTGAGTCCTGCGCCTGGGCAGCCACCGGAAGGACCGCCGCCAGCGTGACCACACCGAATGCCCCAATAGCATCTTTTCGCATTATCAGTCTCCCCAAGGCCTTCATCTCCTATGCGTGCGCTTCAGCGGTCATGCTTGCTTGATCCAGTGTATCATCGACTTGGATCTGCGCCACATGTGAACTGTCTCCACCCAGATTGCTGTCCAGCAATGCTGCCAGTACACCATGGTCAGCTTGATCGTCTGCCCCTGACGTTGCGCCATCACTGCTTTCTGCCGACGCCTCGATTACACTGTCAACGGTACTTTCCGCCAGTGCATCTTCTAGCACCGAGTCGACCTGACCTTCGTCAGTGGAACTCGTTTCCGTTGTACCGTCTTCGCTCGACATGGCCAGCAAGGCTTCCATCAACGCCGAGGTCGAAGAGGCCCCATCAGCCGATGCGAAGACAGCGTCGCCAGCATCCTCGGTCAAGCCATCCGATTGATCGACAGGCTGGTCTGCATCCAACGCCTGCGTATCGCTGATTTGCGTATCCAGCTCTTCGGATGGTGTGGAACCAGCGTCAGCTGTATCCGTCTCGCCATCCGACGTCTGATCCTGCGTGTCGAGCAGGGAAACGTCATCGGTTTCGCCATCTCCTGATTCTTCGGACGACAGCGAGATCGTGCTCATTTCCCCGACATCGGACTGGGTCTCCGAGCGTTCGCCAGACAGAACCGCATCGTCATCAAATTCGTATAGCGTTGGCTCGGCAATGAAGCCGGCGATGCCGGCCGCCAAGGCCGTACTCTGGACTGTCTGCGCCTGTCGGTTTTCCTCAGTGGAGGGGTCGAGCAGCGCATTGGCAACGGCATAAGTCCCCGAGGCAAGCGTGCCGGTTCCGTCCGCATTGAATTCGGCGCTTCCGTGCAGCACCACCTCACCATTCGCGGGCGAAGCCGACACGTCGTCATCGACAATCTCGATATAGGTAATGCCGAGATCGGACATGGTGAAGAACTCTCCACCATCAAAGACACCATCGCTATCAAGATCCTGCCATACGCCGAGCTGGCCCCAGATGCCATCCGCTGCATCGAGGGCGCCGGCAATACCGGCGGTATCGAATGCCGCAAGATAGTCGAATGCGTCTTTGGAGCCGTTCTCGAATACAATCTCGGCGGCGGAATCGACCGATCCATTGCTGTTCAAGTCGTAGACCAGGAAGCCGTCATCCGGCCCCACCCAGGCCACGCTCTCTGCCACGGTATCGCCGTTGAGATCGTACATGATCCCGGCATCGGTCCCGAGGAATTCGACGCCGTCACCGTCAAGATCGAGAGCAACAATGGGTTCGACCGGATTGAGAGTTATGTCCAGATTGCCGGAGGCGACCATGTCATCATCGCCGTCAATGACATAAATCGGCACGTTGAAGCTGACCGGATCGTCGGTGATGATCGATGCGCCGAAATCGCCGATCTTGAACGTGTTACCGCCGCCGTGACCCCACTCGATGCTGTTATAGCCATCATTGGTATAGGCCGCGATCCTCGTGTCCGCGGGAACGCCCGACACTTCCGCCGTACCGTCGACATTGAAGGTGACGGTAAAGTTGTTACCGCCAACTTCGTAAGTCCCCCCAATAGTGATTTGCTGGCTGGTCACTCCATTGTAGGAAATGGCGATCCCCGTAATGGTATCGGGCGTGCCGTCGCCAACGTCCTTCAGCGTACCGCTATCGTCGTCGTCAAATGCAGCTATGGTGACGGTCGTGGAACTGGTGATCTGGGTGAAATAGGCCGAACCGCCATTGACGGTATAGTGCCCGTCGAAGCTCTGCGTATCGTCCCCACCATAGAAATCACCGCCATTTACCGGGGATCCGACGAGGTCGATCACGTAATCGACCCGCATGGCCTCGGTTCCGCCGACATTGTTATTGTCGATGCCGCCTTCGTTGGCATTGGTATTCACAGAACCGCCATTCACCGGCGTCAGCAGGAGATCCTGGCTGTCATTGTCACCCGGCTGGGTGAACCCTGCCCAAGAGGTGTTACCGCCAACGAAGTTGTATCCGCCATCGTTGAAATCGACATCGGTTGTGGCGTCGACCTTTTCGCTGACCGTGACAACATATTGGTCTTCATTGCCGACCGGCTCAAGATCGATCCGGAAGACTTCGGAGTCATCGGTCGATTTTGTCGCAACTAGCGTCTTGCCGCCATTGATGATCTCATATTCGAGCGGCGCCAGGCCCGAAGTCAGGTTCTGCCCTTCAAGGATGTCGATCGTGTCATCGGTAAGAGTATTCGCACCGCCATTGTCGCTGTAGAAGATTACTCCTCCACGACCGTCGGCACCAAGATTGTCGTCGACATCGTCGTCGCTATCCAGGTCGAATGCACCTACGGCGCCGAGCGTGTTGGCCATGCTCGAGGCATCTGCCGTGACCGGCAGCGGCGCATCGTCACGAACCGTGATGTCGAGCGAATCCGTAGCGGATGTGTCGCCATCATCGTCGCTTACGCGAACGGCGAAACTGTCACCCGGGATCTCGTCGTCTGCACCTTCGATCCCGTCTCCGTCGTCAGGGTCGGTATCGGGATGATCGAGATTTGTGGTGAGCGTGTAGCTCCAGCTGTAATTGCCTGCACCATCGGACGTCACGGATAGTGTGCCGTAGTCGCCTGTTACCGTGATCGGCGTGCCGACCGTCGCGGCCGTCACATCGATCCAGTTGCCATCCTTGTCCTGGACTTCCAGCGCGCCCAAATTGTCATTGAACGTGTCGTAGGAGAATGTGCCAGTGGTTGTCTCGCTGGTGTCGCTGTTGTTTGCTGCATTGTCGTCAGCCAGTTCACCGGTGCCTGCAGGTAGGCCCTGTTCGTCGACCGTGCCATCCGTAACACTTACCGTAGGCGTGCTGTCACCAACCAGGTTGATGGTGACATTCCCGATTACCGGATCATCATCGCCATCGGTCAGCGTGTAGCTGAAGGTTACCGTTCCTTCTTCACCGGCTCCGGGCGTGTAGCTGAACGTTCCATCCGCGTTGAAGCTCAGGATACCTGTGCCATCGTGATCATTATTGTAGGCAAAGTTCTTGATCCCGTCAGCGCCAGGTGAATCATTGGTCGATACATCGCCATTGACGACCGCGTTTTCGCTGACCTGGTTGAAAGAGTCATCCGACGCGACCGGCGTGTCGTCATTCACCTGGATCGTCAGATCCGAGCTCGCCGTATCATCGTCACCATCGGTCACCGTCACCGAGAACACGAAG